>Ga0255768_10003447_pt1 | contig 15713 bp, 18 predicted proteins | sample 071ome_33_FD_179983 | JGI IMG/M metagenome (GOLD analysis project Ga0255768, IMG submission 179983) | Coastal salt marsh microbial communities from the Groves Creek Marsh, Skidaway Island, Georgia - 071412AT metaG (version 2) | ecosystem: Environmental > Aquatic > Marine > Intertidal zone >...
GTTCGGTCAAGACTCAAAGGTAGCGGTTCTTGAATCTAAACTTGACATTTATGAAGACCTGTCCCGCGAAATGCTTTCCAAGTTGGAGGCAGCAGTAGAAAAGATATCTGAAGGAAACAATCGTATCGCTCAGATTCTCACAAAGCATGATGAGAGAATTGAGCAGAGTATGAAGACAGATACTCTCATCATCAAGATGATTGATGAACTCAAAGTAGAGAGTGAGAAAGATCATAAGATTATTCACGAAAGAATCGATAAGATTCAAGTAGAGATAAAAGCGTTCTCAAAGTTTCGTTGGCAAGTTGGTGGAGTGCTAGTAGTAGCAGCACTGCTTATTGGGGCAGGCAGCAGAATCGCCCCCATCTTCTTGACACCACAACCACAACAGGTTATACTGGAAAGAGGTTGACAAACTAGGTCTACTCCTGTAAAATTAAACTACTACAAATTTCGGCATGAGTTTTATTGAAGACAAGTTTGTGGGAATGATTTCTCCACGTCTTGAGAAGTTTAAAAGGGTTAAAGCAGGCACCTATAATTTTAGGTGTCCTTTTTGTGGAGATTCTAAAAAGAATAAGAGTAAGGCGAGAGGATATCTATACCCCAAAAAGTCCGATTTAAATTACAAATGTCATAACTGTGGTGCTACTGCCACATTCGGTTATTTCTTGAAGAGGATTGATGAAGTCCTTTATAAGGAATATGTGATGGAGCGATATAAAGAAGGTCTTACTGGAAAGGGTACAGTGGTTCCAGAACCAAAAATTGAACACAAAAAACCAAAATTTGTTTACTCAATCTTAAAAGATCTTCCAAAAATTTCAGATCTAAATACATCACACCCCGCGAGACAATATCTTGCCGAAAGGAAAATTCCAGAACAACATTTTTCTAAACTCTATTATGCAGAAGATTTTAATGCTTGGGCAAAAACTAATAATTCTTATAAAGAATCTAGAATCGTTATTCCACTCAAATCCATCGATGGAAAGTTATTCGGTTATCAGGGTAGAGCACTCAACCCAAAATCAAAACTACGGTACATCACAACGATACTAGATTCTGAATATCCAAAAGTATATGGTCTGAATAATGTCAAACAAGACTCCACTGTCTACGTTACTGAAGGTCCCTTCGATTCGTTATTTGTCGAAAACGGAATTGCGATGTGTGGTGCTGATGTGGACCTCTCCAATTTTAGTTGGGATTTTGTGTATGTTTATGATAACGAACCTCGTAACCCAGACATCCACAGAAGAATGGAACAAACCATTTCCCGAGGAAATAAAATAGTTATATGGCCATCTAGCATCACTCAAAAAGATATTAACGATATGGTTCTCTCAGGACTTTCTCCTGAAGATATCATAGAGAGAAATACATTTCAAGGAATTACAGCAAAGTTAAAGTTTACTGAATGGAAAAAAGCATGAGCAACGGAATTAAAGTTACCAAACGTAATGGTCGAGTTGAAGCACTTGATCTTGATAAAATGCACATCATGGTTGATGAGGCATGTAAAGGTCTTGCTGGAGTTTCTGCATCTCAAATTGAAATGCAATCTGGTATTCAATTTTACAATGGAATTAGCACCGCAGAGATTCAGGAGATTTTGATTCGATCTGCATCTGATTTGATTAGTCTAGAAACTCCTAACTATCAATTTGCTGCAGCAAGACTTCTTTTATTTGCAATTCGTAAGCAAGTGTTTGGCGGCATTCGTGATTTTCCATCACTTTCTTATCATGCAACTTCTGGAGTATCTAATGGTATCTATGATGTAGATCTTACTAAAAAATATAACCAAGAGGAATACGATGAGTTAAATAATTATATTGATCATGATCGAGACTTTCTCTTTACTTATGCAGGTCTTCGTCAAGTAGCAGACAAATATCTTGTTCAAGATAGAAGTAGTGGGAGAATTTTTGAGACTCCTCAGTTTGCTTACATGTTGATTGCAATGACTATCTTCCAAGAGTACCCTAAGGAAAAACGAATTTCTTATGTCAAACGATACTACGACGCAATCTCAAAACACAGAATCAACATTCCCACACCTATCATGGCGGGAGTGCGAACTCCACTTCGACAATTTGCTAGCTGTGTTCTTGTTGATGTTGATGACACCCTCGATTCTATCTTTAGCTCTGATATGGCAATTGGCAAATACGTTGCACAAAGGGCGGGAATCGGTATCAACGCAGGTAGAATCCGTGGGATCAACAGTAAAATCAGAGGTGGAGAAGTTGCACACACAGGTGTTATTCCATTCCTCAAAAAGTTTGAGAGCACTGTCAGATGCTGCACTCAAAATGGCATCAGAGGTGGATCAGCGACAGTACACTTCCCGATCTGGCACCAAGAAATCGAAGACATCCTAGTCCTTAAGAATAATAAAGGAACTGAAGATAACCGTGTCCGCAAACTTGATTACTCCATCCAGATCTCTAAACTTTTCTACGAAAGGTTTATCACTAATGGGAACATTACTCTCTTTAGTCCTCACGATGTTCCTGGGCTTTATGATGCTTTCGGCACTCCTGAGTTTGATGACCTATATCGAAAGTACGAAGGAGATGCATCGATCCCTAAAAAAACCATTGGTGGTCAAGAACTGATTCTTGATCTTCTAAAAGAACGTGCTGAGACAGGTCGTCTGTACATTATGAACATTGACCATTGCAACTCTCATTCTTCTTTTAAGGACAAAGTTTACATGTCTAACCTTTGTCAGGAGATCACTCTTCCGACTGATCCCATCGACCATATTGATGATGAAGCAGGTGAAATTGCACTGTGTATCTTATCCGCAATTAATGTGGGAAAGATCTCAAACGTCAATGAACTTGAGGATCTGTGCGATCTTTCTGTTCGTAGTCTTGAGGAATTGATTGATTACCAAGAGTACCCTGTTAGGGCAGCAGAACGTGCTACAAAGTCTCGTAGATCTCTTGGCATTGGGTATATTGGATTGGCACATTACCTTGCTAAACTGGGTCATAAGTATGATGATCCTGCTGCTCTCACTGAGGTACACAAACTGACTGAGGCATTCCAATACTATCTTCTTGTAGCATCTAATAATATTTCTATGGAGAAAGGTGCTTGTGATGGATTCCAACGTACAAAGTATGCAGATGGTATTCTTCCTATTGATACATACAAGAAGGACGTTGATGAACTTGTAGCACCTGCATATTTCTATGATTGGGATTCTTTACGGTATGCTATCCAAAAATTTGGATTGCGACATAGCACGTTGTCCGCACAAATGCCTTCAGAGAGCAGTTCCGTTGTGTCAAATGCAACCAACGGGATCGAACCCCCTAGAGATTACTTGTCCATTAAGAAAAGTAAAAAAGGACCCCTTAAACAGATTGTTCCACAGTACAATAGTCTGAAGAAGAATTACACTCTTCTGTGGGACATGAAGTCTAATGATGGATACATTAAAGTTGTATCTGTTATTCAGAAGTTCTTTGATCAAGCAATTTCTGGTAACTGGTCTTACAATCCATTGAATTATGAAAATAATGAGATTCCTATTTCGGAATGGGCACAAGACTTGCTTACTACATATAAGTACGGTTGGAAAACTTCTTATTATCAAAACACTTATGATATCAAAACGGATGAAGTAGAAGAAACTGAAACTCTGGATCAATTACTAAACGACCTACAAGGAGAAGAAGACTGTGAATCCTGTAAAATTTAAAGCAGATAGAGTATTTGACCAACAGGTCAATACTGTTAAGGGAATGACTGTATTTAATACAGACCCTGTTGATATTAAAAAACAACCAATGTTTTTTGGTAAACCATTGGGTGTGCAGAGATATGATGAGTATAAGTATCCTGTCTTTGATAAACTGACTCAACAGCAACTTGGTTACTTCTGGAGACCCGAGGAGGTCTCCCTCCAGAAAGATCGTTCAGATTATGCGAAACTTCGTCCAGAGCAAAAGCACATCTTCACTAGTAACCTTAAATACCAGATCCTCCTGGATTCTGTACAGGGGCGTGGTCCTGGGATGGCTTTTATCCCTTACTGTTCACTACCTGAATTAGAAGCATGTATGGAAGTGTGGGGATTCATGGAAATGATTCACTCCCGTTCATACACCTACATTATCAAAAATGTTTATCCTGATGCGGGAGACATCTTTGATACTATTTTATCTGACCAAAGAATTTTGGATCGTGCTAAAAGTGTTACTGAAGCGTATGATGACTTCATCAACGCTGCACAGATGTATGGAACCAGTAATGATTGGATTCATGCCCAGGAGGGTGCAGGTTACTTCAAAGAAAACCGTAAGGAACTCAAAAGAAAACTTTATCGTGCTATTGCCAATGTCAATATTCTCGAAGGTATCAGATTCTATGTCTCATTCGCTTGCTCGTTTGCGTTTGGTGAACTCAAACTTATGGAAGGATCCGCTAAAATTATCTCTCTCATCGCCAGAGACGAAAACCAGCATCTTGTCATTACTCAAAACATCCTCAATAAGTGGCGCGAAGGCGACGATCCAGAAATGCAACAAATTGCTAAAGAGGAAGAAGAGTGGGTAATTTCAGCATTTAAAAAATGTGTTGATGAGGAGAAGTCTTGGGCAGAGTATCTGTTCAAAGATGGATCTATGATTGGTCTCAACGATAAACTTCTTTGTCAGTATGTTGAGTGGGTTGCTAATCGTCGTATGAAAGCGATTGGAATCAAATCAATCTATGATATTCCCGCAAAGAACAATCCACTTCCTTGGACTGAGCATTGGATCTCTTCTAAGGGTCTACAAGTTGCTCCACAAGAAACTGAGGTTGAGAACTATATTGTTGGTGGAATTAAACAGGATGTCACTGAGAACTCTTTTGCAGGATTCAAACTATGAGTGATTATGAATGGATTGATGATTGTTTTCGTGTATATGAAACTCAATATGGTTTATGGCATAGTATCATGAAAGATGATCGTGAACTTATTACCGCATTGACAAAAGACGTGTGTATTCAAATGACAAGGTTCTATCTTAAGGGTGATCAAGAAGGTTGGAATAAAGAAACCAGTAGGGTTGTCAATGATGGTGTAGTCGGTGGCAAACTCTGAGTTACCTGAATGGAAAAAACGTGCCCTTTCTGATCCAAATCTTCATTCCAAAGCGGTGGAGGTTCTAATTCATGGTCCAAAGAAACTAACAGATGCCTGGATGCTCCAGGCATTAAAATTTAAATACTCTAAATAGGGAGAGATGGTTATGAATATGTGGAAGAAAATAAAAAGTATACAAATCCCTGGATCTATTGTGGCAGCGTCTTTGACGGGTCTGATCTTGGGGACTACTACGGTTTTGTTTACCGTATTACCAGTAAGACCACCCAGCGTCAATACATCGGAAGAAAATACTTCTGGCAAAAACGAAAGCCTAGAAATAGTAATAAAACTGGAAAGCGGAGAAGAGTTACAACTGAGAGCAACTGGCGTAACTACTATGGAAGTTCTGACGAACTTAAGGCGGATGTTAAACAGTATGGGAGAGAATCTTTTACTAGAGAGATCCTCTCACTCCACAAGACTCCTGGACGTGTCAACTATGAAGAGACTCGCCAACTCTTCCTACACAATGTCCTGACAGAACGCTTGACAGATGGCACCCCTGCCTACTATAATAGCAATATCCTAGGTCGGTATTACCGCAAGGATTATTTTGAGCCGTGTGAAGAGTCTGACTCTTGAGACGGATGTTGAATTCTACTAATTTAATGCTTAACAAAATTTTGCCACTTGTTTTGGCAACCTCCGCTACTGCTGCTTGTGCTTACCCCACTATTAGTCAGATTGATTCTCCGCCAAAACCAGTGGAAATTCCTGTTGTAGCATATGAACCTAGTTGGAAGTGTCCAGGATGTAGTGATAATGAAAAGTATGTCCTCGAACAACTTCAAGCAAAAACCAAAATCTCAGATCGCAATGCGCTTGCAACGATCATGGGAAACATTAAGTCAGAGAGCAACTTCTATCCCAACATATGCGAGGGAGGGGCTCGAATTCCTTACGACGCTTGCCGTAGTGGGGGTTATGGTATTATTCAGTGGACTTCAGTAGGACGTTATTATGGGCTTGGAAACTTTTGCCGTCGCTACGGTTGTGACCCTTCTTCTCTTGAAGGTCAAGTACGATACATGATCAATGAACCTCAATTTCAAAATGTCCTTCCCGAATTTGAAGGTCGCGGTCAACCAGTTCATCAGTATATGGTCGGCGCTTACTATTGGTTAGGGTGGGGTATCAAAGGATATCGTGAACACTATGCATACAACTACACTAAAAAATTAGTATGGGCATGATTACAGCAATTAAAAATTTAATTAAACCATATGTTGGTGTTCCCGCACCAGAGGTGTTATTAGATGATCCTTGGTTTGGTCCTGCACCAGAAACGGAGAAATCTATTTCTTTAAAGGAATCTAGGATTAGGGCAGAGCAAGATAATCAAATCTTGCCCCAGGAAAAGGAAGATGACAAAGTAGTTGTCAAAGAGGTTGACAACATTCACGAAGTCATGTATAATATTGCTACCAGGAGTGGTAACACTACCACTCAACTTGATCCAATTCCCGAGTTTGGTGGTGGATCTGAAAACTTTCAATCTGGTCCTGGAGATTGGATGTCTGGTACTGGTCGTTCTCAATTCTATTGAGGTTTCGACCTTTTTGGGCCCATAGTTAAGTGGATATAACCCCCGCCTTCTAAGCGGTTGTCCCAGGTTCGAGTCCTGGTGGGCCTGTTTGCTATATACATAATATGGCAAAATATGGAAAAGATAGAAAGACCCTGGGGATGGTATCAAGTTATTGATACTTGTGAAAGAACTAAGGTAAAAAAGATTCAGGTCAATCCTGGATGCAGTTTATCTTTACAATTTCATTATCATAGGGCAGAGCATTGGGTTGTTGTCAGCGGAACTGCTCTAGTCAAACTTGGTGAAAAAGAATTTTTATTAGGTGTAGACCAGAGCACATATGTTCCGATGGGAGTAAACCATCGCTTATCTAATCCTGGAAAAATTCCTCTACAAATAATAGAGGTTCAAAGTGGTTCTTATTTAGAAGAGGATGATATTGTTAGAATAGAGGATGATTATGGGCGATTAACTCAGCGGTAGAGTGGCCTCCTTACAAGTGGTAAGTCACTGGTTCGATTCCAGTATCGCCCATCACCCCATAGGAAAGTACAATGCTAAAGGTAAGATGCAAAGAATGTAAAGTTGAATTAGAGTGTATACATAATGAAGTAAAGTGTTGTGGTTGTTCAAATATGACAACTATAAAAGAGAACACTATTACTGCAGTCGATCTTTCTAAGGTCGTCATGCTCAACTCTATAGATAAAGAGGTTAAAAATAAAAATCTTTTATCGAGAGACGATGTGTTATGGCAAGAAGAACGAAGACAAAGAAAAGTTCGTAAATTGGATTTTGAGATCCGCTAATCCTGGAAAGTTGGTCGAGTGGTTTATGGCACTGGTCTTGAAAACCAGCGAGGGTCACACCTCCCAGGGTTCGAATCCCTGACTTTCCGCTTATCAAGTAAACACAAATGGACAGAACAGCAGCAAAATTAGTAACAAAAAGAGAAGTAGAAAGAATTGTGGATGCTAAGTTCACACGCATACATACAATTTCTTTGTGCATTACCTCATTCTTAGTGGGATACTTTGTCTCGTCTTTGGTCGGATAATGCACGAAGTAGGTCATATTGCTAGAATGGTTATGGAGACTCCATGGTGCTTAGGTGTCATGGGGTTCTTTTTGATCTTTGTTCCTATCTTAGGAATATGGGCAGTTCACAAATATGGTTGGGAACACTGGGCACCATTTGACAAGAATCATAAGTAGTGTTATAATTTACAGCATCGGGACGTAGCTCAGTTTGGTAGAGCAGGCGCTTTGGGAGCGTCAGGCCGTAGGTTCGAATCCTATCGTCCCGACTGGTATAAATACGACAACTATGAACTTTTATTCTGTGGAATACTGGCAAGAAAACTGGGATGCTCTTTTGGAAAGAGTTGAGAACGGAGAACATATAGGCATAGAAAATAAAGAAACTGGTGAAAAAGCAGTAATGGTTCCTGCTGATGATGAACTCATACGCATATATAGAGAACAGAACAATGAGGCTCCATGATGGTCGATAAACATACAGTGACATTAGAAGAAGATTCTGATGGAAACCTTATTCTCCCATTTCCTGAAGAATTGATACAAACTCTTGGGTGGGAAGAGGGTGACGAATTAGAATTTATAGAAGATGAATACTCAGATGCCTTTTACATACGCAAGGTAGACTGATTTGATTGGGAATGTCGCCTATTGGTTAAGGCCCACTGCTTATAACGGTGTGAATCGGGTTCAATTCCCGACATTCCTATCTGCTCCTTTAGCAATCTGGTGAATGCAGCGAACTCATAATTCGCCTGAGGCGTGTTCGATCCACGCAAGGAGCACTGGGGTTGACAAAATCCCTAATTCATATTAAAATTATCATACCAAATAAAAACATAAAATGTCAAGGTCTTCATTTTATTCGAAGTTTAAAAATTCCATCAGCGTTTTAAAAGAAGCAGTTGAAGGAACTGTAGATTTAGATGTAGAACATCCAAAAGTTTATAGAAAAATTTACAAGTATTACCAGGATACTGGAGTTCAACTATATAACAATGTAGAGGATGATTATGAGATCATCTTAAACTGCTTGGAAGAGGATCTTATCGTTAGTGGAGTGTTCGCCTAGTCTCGGGAAGACTTAAAAAGCGCCCTGGTCGGGAATCCCCCCTTCAGTCACGGATGGACTTAAACAGCACTGGTGGAGTCATAGACCCTACTTTGGTTTCTTGCTTCCATAAAGAGCAAGTGGTGCGGATGGGGCAACCCCGCCTAGTTTCTTGCTTCTAGACAAAGAGCAAGTGGCGAGCCTAGCATGGGGATTGACCTCCCCACCCTGCGGACATGGTGTAGCGGTAACATCTGAGCCTTCCAAGCTCCAGTCACGGGTTCGATCCCCGTTGTCCGCTTGCTACTTAAAAAAAATGAGAATAGATCCGAGTAAGATAACCAAAAATATTTGGTACAGTGATATAAATCACCAATGGAATTGGGTTTTATTTGTGGAGTACATTGACACTAAGGAATGTGAAATGATATCTGGAAGCGCAGTTGACAGAAAGGCGGCCAACTATGCTATAATGGATAAGATTAGTTGGTTAAACTCACATTGAAAAGAGCATTAATTACTGGCATCACAGGTCAAGATGGTTCTTATCTTGCCGAACTGTTGCTTGAAAAGGGATATGAAGTTCATGGTATTGTTCGCAGATCCTCACTGATCAACACACACAGGATTGATCATATCTATAAACAACTTCATCTTCACTATGGCGATCTAACTGATTCTACAAATGTTGTTAGTGTCATTAAGAAAGTAGAACCTGATGAGATCTATAATCTTGGAGCACAAAGTCATGTTAAGGTATCTTTTGAGATGCCTGAGTACACTGGACAGACTGATGCTCTAGGAACTCTTCGTGTTCTTGAAGCAGTAAGACTTCTAGGTATGGAGAACAAGATTCGTATCTATCAAGCATCTACAAGTGAACTGTATGGTCTAGTTCAGGAAGTTCCACAAAAAGAAACCACACCATTCTATCCAAGGTCTCCTTATGGGGTTGCTAAACTCTATGGATATTGGATTGTCAAAAACTATCGTGAGTCCTATAACATGCACGTTAGTTCTGGGATTCTCTTTAATCATGAATCTCCACGGCGAGGTGAAACTTTTGTAACTCGTAAGATTACTCGTGGTTTATCTCGTATATCTGTTGGTCTTCAAGATTGTTTGTATCTAGGTAATCTTGATGCAAAACGTGATTGGGGACATGCAAAAGACTATGTTGAAGCAATGTGGTTAATGCTTCAACAAGATAAACCTGACGATTATGTGATTGCTACAGGTGTTCAGTATTCTGTTCGTGATTTTGTTAACGTCGCCGCACCATATTTTGGAATGAACATTGAATGGAGTGGGGAAGGTATTCAAGAAGTCGGAACTGACAAAGGAACTGGTAAAGTAGTCATTAAAGTCAACGCTAAATATTTTCGTCCCGCAGAAGTAGAATCTCTATTGGGAGATGCTACGAAAGCAAAAGAAGTGCTGGGGTGGGAACCAAAAATTACTTTTAAAGAATTAGTTGAGGACATGTGTATCTATGGACAGTGAAATGTTTCATAAAATTGGTAAGTGTAGAGTTTGTGGAAATACCGAACTCACAACAGTTTTAGATCTTGGTAATCAATACCTTTCTGGTATTTTTCCTAAAGAAGTTGATAAGGGAATGTATCAAGGTCCACTCAAACTTGTAAAATGTGTTGATGGTATTGAACTTGATCCAACTACATCCAGTTGTGGTCATGTCCAATTGGAACATACATTTGATCTTCCTACCATGTATGGAAACGATTATGGGTATCGTTCAGGATTAAATTCCAGCATGGTTAAACACCTTAAAGGAAAGTATGAAAAAATTACTGAGTTTCTGGAATTAAAAGAAAAAGATATTGTTGTTGACATCGCTGGAAATGACGGTACGTTTCTAAGTTTCTTCCCAGAAAATTTAAGACTTACTAGCATTGACCCTACTTCTGAAAAGTTTAGTAAGTATTTTCCAGAACACGTCAATTATATTGCAGACTTTTTTAGTAAGAGAACTTACAGAAGTCTGTATGGAAGGAATGCAAAACTAATTACTTCCTTCTCAATGTTCTATGATCTCGAAGATCCTTGTGAATTTGCTAGACAAGTTAAAGCATGTCTTGATCCTGATACTGGTATTTGGGTATTGGAGCAGAGTTACATGCCAGAAATGCTTCGAGTAAATTCATTTGATACTGTATGTCATGAGCATCTTTCTTACTATGGTATGAGACAACTCAAATATATTATGGATGAGGCAGGTCTTAAAATCATTCAATATGAATTTAATGATGTGAATGGTGGTAGTATTTCTATGATGGTTTGTAGTAAAGATTCTGACGCATATGAAGAATGCACTGACATGTTGAATGAACTAATTCAAGAAGAATATGATCTTGGACTAGATACTACCAAACCTTGGGAAGATTTTGAAAAACGAATTGCTAAATGCAAAACTCAGTTTAAAAAAATCTTGAAAGAATTTAAAGATCAGAATTTGAAAGTCGCTGGTCTTGGTGCAAGCACGAAAGGAAATGTCACCCTTCAGACTTGGGGCATTAAACCAAAAGATATTCATGCAATCGGTGATGTTAATCCAGATAAAGACGGATCATTTACTCCAGGAACTTGGATCCCCATTCAAAATGAAGATCGAGTTCTTGAAGACTATGATGTATTTGTAATCCTTCCGTGGCACTTTAAAAAGTTTTTTGTGAACAACCCCAAGTTCAAAGGAAAGACGTTAGTATTCCCTCTACCTACTCCTGAAGTTGTATCTCTTTAATTATGCAGAAAGAAGCAAGAATTTTTGTTGCAGGACATCGTGGTCTGGTTGGTTCTGCTATTGTTCGTCGTCTTCAACGAGAAGGTTATGAGCATATTATTACTAGAACTCGACAGGAACTTGATCTTATGGATCAGTTCGCTGTCAAAAAGTTCTTTAGGTCTCAAGGTATTGACTATGTGTTTGATGCTGCTGCTCGTGTAGGTGGCATCCATGCCAACGATACTTACTCGGCAGAGTTTATCTATCAAAATACTCAGATCCAAACCAACCTTATTCATTACGCCTATGAATATGGTGTGCAGAAGTTTCTTTTCCTTGGAAGCGTCTGTATCTATCCTAAGTTTGCAGAGACTCCTGTACAGGAAGAGTCTTTGATGACAGGTGAACTAGAACCTACTAATGATGCGTATGCTCTCGCCAAGATCCATGGCATCTACATGTTGAAGTCTTACTACAAGCAGTATGGATTCAAGGGTGTCTCTCTGATGCCTGCCAACCTGTATGGTCCTAACGATAACTTCCATCCCATGAACGGACATGTAATCCCCGCTCTACTGCAGAAGTTCAACAACTGGACCGTAGGAGACGCTCCAGTGACCTGCTGGGGTACAGGCACCCCTCGTCGTGAGTTTCTCTATGTTGATGACCTTGCTGATGCATGTCTTTTTGCTATGGAGAACTATGAGTCTGCAGAGTTGTTAAATGTTGGATCTGGTGAGGATGTGACCATTGCAGAACTTGCTAATATGGTTGCAAAAATTACTGGTTACCCTGGAAGTATTAATTGGGATACTTCTAAACCAGATGGTACACCTAAGCGTCCTTTAGACTACTCTAAACTTTCAGATAAAGGTTGGAAACCAAAGTATAGTTTAAGTGCTGGATTGCGAGAAACCTACAAGTGGTATATTGAAAACACTAGTTATGATAGTTGGAAATGAAGTATTCTAAAGTAATTATTTGGGGACATCCACTATATTCACATACACATTCTTTTGTTCATGATGCTTACCATAGAGCATTTAAAAGTATGGGGTATGATGTTTACTGGTTTCATGATGATGAATATCCAGAAGACTTTGATTTTACAAACTGCCTTTTCATCGGTGAAGGATTTGCAGACAAAAAGATTCCTATCAATGATAGTAGTTGCTATATGATCATGTATTGTCCTTCACCTAAAAAATATGAAGGTGCAGGTAGATACATTGACATTCGTATGACCGCTGTTAATTTTAAGGATCATATTCAAGAATACTCTGTAGACAAATCTGTACTAACTAAACTTGGACCTGCTTGTTATTATGATCCAAAGACTTCTAATAAAATTAGAGTCAAAAATGATTATGTTGATTATGAGATGGATGACTATGATAAGGTTTACATTAGTTGGGCAACCAATTTATTGCCTGATGAATTTGAGGAAGATGATATTTACTTAAAGCGGGAATATTGCATTTACTTTTTTGGAACAATATCACCCTCTGGTGTATGTGAAAACTATTCAAATTGGAAACCTTTCTTAGATGCATGTTCTAGTTCTGGAATTAAGTTTGTTCACAATGATCCATGGAGAAGTCCTAAATCCATGGCAGAAGTAATTATTACAACTCAAAAGTCTTTACTTGGGATTGATATTCGAGGTCCACAACACTTAAAACAAGAACTATTGACTTGTAGGGTGTTTAAAAATATGAGTTATGGACATCTAGGACTGACAAATTCCAAGGCAGTCTATGAAGAACTTGATGGAAACTGTATCTACAATGAAGATACTAGACAATTGTTTTATGATGGAATGGAAAATCGAGAGAATTATAAATTGATACGTGATGGTATGAATTATGTGAAAGAGAATCATACGTTTATTAATAGAATTAGTAGTTTATTGTCAGTCCTATGAACATTTTTGTAATCAATCACTCTGTAGAAAATTGTGGAGTGTATCAGTATGGAAAACGATTTGGAAATATAGCATCCAAATCTAAGAAACACAATTTCATGTATTTTGAAATTGACTCGAAGGAAAGGTTTGAATCACTTTACAAAGAGCACAAACCCGAAGCAATAATTTACAATTATCTTGGAGGCACTATGCCTTGGGTAACTGAGGAACTAGTACAGGAGTATAGAGAGCAAGGTATTGTTCAGTATTTGATCGTCCACAACGTTGGATATGCTACATTTTTTGACAAATACTTACACCAAAATCCATATCATGATAGTGTAGATGAGAATAACTTTGCTTTGTGTAGACCTTTATTCGATTACACACCTACGGTGGAGGTTCCTGATGATGATGTTTTGAGAATTGGTTCTTTTGGATTTGGATTTAGAGTAAAATACTTCGATCAGATTTGTAGAATAGTTAACGAACAGTTTTCTGATAGAAAGGTTGAAGTTAATTTGCATCTCACTGCATCGCACTTCTGTCCAAATGCAAATGACATTCAAAGTATTAAACGCGATTGTTTGAATTCTCTTTCTAGTAGTAATATTAGTTTGAACATGACTCATGACTTTATGAGTGATCAGGAGATGCTAGATTTTCTTTACAGAAATGATTTGAATATGTTCTTCTACCAATACTATGGAGGATATAATGGTATCTCCTCTACAATCGATTACGCACTGTCCGTTCAAAAACCATTGGCGATTTGTAAGAGTAATATGTTTGCACATATTTGGGATGTCAAACCATCTATATGTGTAGAAGAAAATTCTCTCTCAAATATTATTAATAATGGATTTGAACCTTTGCGGTCTAAGTATGAATCTTGGACCAATGAAAAGTTTATACATAATCTAGAAACTATTGTAAGCAATTGATTTGAAACTATGGGTAATTTTAATGCTGATGCAAAACAAGATGCTTTTGCTGCGAACATGTTGGAGTTTAAAAAAGATGGATTTTGTGTAGACATCGGTAGTTGTCATTCCATCATTTCAAATAATACGTATTTTTTCCAAGATCTTGGTTGGACATCAATCAGTGTAGAGATTGAACCAGGATACAATTCATCTTACTCTACTAGAAAGAGTGGAGTGCATTTGAACACGAATGCTTTGGAGGTTGACTACAAGCAGGTATTTGAGGAGAATGAATTTCCAAAGAGTATCGATTATCTTTCTCTAGACGTAGATACTATTAGTTTGGATGTATTGAAAATTCTCCCCCTTGATGAGTATCGATTTAAAGTAATCACTATTGAGCATGATCGATATGTTTATGGGGACACCTACAGTGATCCTCAAAGGGAAATCTTAAAGTCTCATGGATACAAACTTCTTTGTTCAAATGTTTATGTTGAACAACCTGGATATGAAGGAAAAGAGTTTCCCTTTGAAGACTGGTGGGTTGACCCATCTCAATTTAGTGAGGAACTTCTAGAAAAAATTGAATGTGATAGCACTCTTCCATCTAAAATTATTGCTAAATTTTCATGACATCGTTAGGAATTTTCTTTAGTTGCTTTAAAGAAAATAAGGCAGTAGAACACTCCCTTAAAGAATTAGTTAAGCATTATCCAGATTCTCCAATCTATCTTGTTTCTGATGGGGGCAATGATTTTTCTTATTTGGAAGAACAGTTTCCAAATTTAAAAACTTCTTTAGAAGAAGATACTATGTCAGAGACTTTTAAGATTACTGCTGGCAGAAGTGGATGTGATTCTACTATTGGAAATTTTTCTGAAGTATATTATCAAGATGTAATTCAAAAATGTACTGTCTCTGTTTTGCGACGACTTGAAAAATGCATAGACTATTGTAAAACAGAATACATTTTAATGATGGATCCCGACACTCTAGTGAGAGGTGAACTTAATATTCCTAAAGGAGTAAAACTATTGGGATCTAGAATAAACAGAGGTCTTCCAAAGGGACTAAAAAATGTTCTTGCTAGAGTTGAGGGTGCTAAGGTTATTGATTGTTGGGGAGCAACCCCAGCAATCTTCCATGCAGATACCTTCATGAATTCATGGGAATCTTTTCAACAAACTCCAGACCTATTGAGCATGTTGACAAAAGAATTTTATGCAATCTATGCTCATGATGTACTTCTTCCAATTATGTTTGCTTTAGTTGGTGAAGAGGAGACATTCAATCCAGATATTATTGAGTGTAATAGAGATCCAATGTGGAAGATTAAATCAAATCCATTAGTACATCAGTATAA
>Ga0255768_10003448_pt1 | contig 15710 bp, 13 predicted proteins | sample 071ome_33_FD_179983 | JGI IMG/M metagenome (GOLD analysis project Ga0255768, IMG submission 179983) | Coastal salt marsh microbial communities from the Groves Creek Marsh, Skidaway Island, Georgia - 071412AT metaG (version 2) | ecosystem: Environmental > Aquatic > Marine > Intertidal zone >...
TATTGGGTAGAAGGTAATTCGATTGCAATAGGCTTTGGCATAACACCAGCGTCTATAAATGATGAAATAAGGCTAGTTTCTAAAGTCAATATATGGGCAAAATTTAATACTAAAGAAAACGATATCAATTTTTTTAAGTCTATAAAAGATGATACTATAATTAAATTTATAAATTAATATATAAAAAAAAACGTTTATAATCAATAATATATTATATATATTTAATATATTAATTTAATTAATGGTAAACAAAATAATTATAGACAAAATAGCTAAAAAACATAAAGAATAAAAATGCTCAAGAGAGTATAGCGATATAGCCATCTCTGTTCCTCTTGAGCAGCCTAGAATTGCAAAAATTATCAATAATTAGGACTTAATTGAGCCCGCTGACATTATAAACTTAGAAGCTTCCTCAAAAGACATATCTAAATACGTGACGTCTTTTTCAGGAACCACTAATAAAAAACCACTTGTGGGGTTTGGTGCTGTGGGAACAAAAATATTAATCATTTTCTCCCCTACTTTATCAGTAACTTCACCTGAATTAACACTGGTTGCAAAGCCAAGAGAATAAATACCTTTCCTTGGATACTCAATTAAAACCATTTTTTTCTTATTATTAGTGTCATCTGATGCAAAACTTTTGGTTAACTGAGTTAAACCATTAAAGATTGTTTTTAAGACAGGGATTCTATTAAACAACTTGGTATTTAAGTTTATAAAATATCTACCAACGAATGTAACTGATAACATTCCAATAAATGTTATAATGCAGAATGTTATTAATATTTCTAAACCGGGAATATCAAAAGGAAGAAAATTATTAGGATTTAAATATTTTGGTAATAAATTTGAAAAAGCCCTTTCTACAAATATTGAAAAATAAATTGTAATGCCTATTGGTATTAAAACTACAATTCCAGCTAAAAAATAATTCCTAATTTTAGCTAAAAATGATATTTTTTTTATCTCAGTATCTTTTGACATTATTTTATATGCTATGACCGGCTGAATAAATTATAAATGTCAAAATTAGCACTAAAATTACTATTAAAACTTTATTATTTAGATTCATGCTTAAATAATATAATATAATACAGTTAATGAAAAGAAGAGAATTTATTACTTATATAGGGTGCGGATGTTGCTCCGTATTGCTACCTTCATGCACGTCTGCACCTATTACAAATAGAAAACAATTAAAAATTATTCCTGAAGCAACAATAAATGCAAATGCAATAAAAGCTTATAATCAATTTAAAAAGAAAGCTAAAATGAGCAAAGATATAAAAACGCTTAATATGATTAAAAGAATTGGTGAAAAAATGGAGAAAGCAATTGCTTTTTATTTTAATAGTAAAAATCTAAAAGATCCAACAAAGAATTTTAAATGGGAGTATATATTAGTAGATGATGACAAAACATTAAATGCCTGGTGTATGCCTGGTGGAAAAATTGCTGTTTATACGGGAATATTAAAAGTAACTAAAAATGAAGATGGCTTAGCAAATGTTATGGGTCACGAGATTGCACATGCTGTTGCTAAGCATTCTGTTGAAAGAGCAAGCGCAGCAATGGCTTTAAATTTGGGTACCGCGGTAATAGATATATTTACTGGTGGTGCAATAAGTAGAACAAGAAATACTGTTGGCCAAAATACTGGTGTAGACATTCTACAAGTTGGTGTTTTTAATCCTTTTACAAGAAATCAAGAAAGTGAAGCTGATTACCTTGGTTTAGCTTTTGCATCTCTTACGGGATATAATCTTTATGAGGGTGCAGAACTTTGGAAGCGTATGAAAAAAGAAATGGGCTCTGAAGTTCCTCAGTTTTTAAGTACACACCCTTCTCCAACGAATAGAATTAGACAAATAAGAAATTGGATACCACAAATAAGAAGTCAGTTTCCAAAAATTAAAAATATCTAATTTTTTTTTATTTTTTTAAAAGTCTCATTCAAACAATTAGAACAATAAACTCTTTTTTTTGATCTATAATCGTTAATTGAAACTTTCACAGAAGATTTACACTTAAAACAATTTAAAAAATAAAACATGCTTTTATGTGGTGAGCCCTGCAAGATTCGAACTTGCGACCCATTCCTTAAAAGGGAATTGCTCTACCAACTGAGCTAAGGGCCCACATGTTATGAAAACAATAACTTCATGTATTAAAAAAACCTATATATTTCAAGCTTTTTTAATAATTTAATTTTTCAATGTGTTGATTGTAAAAATCTTCAAAATTGCCATTTTTTATGGAAATTCTAATTTTTTTCATAAGATCTTGATAGAAAGCAATATTATGCCAAGTAATCAGTGTAGATGCCAAAATTTCATTACAATTTATCAAGTGATTCAAATAATTTCGTGAATATAGTTTTGATGCTGGGCAATCAACATTAATATCCAGAGGAGCGTCATCTTTGGTATATTTTGCATTTCTTAAATTTAATTTTCCTTCCCATGTAAAAGCTAAACCTGTTCTTCCAGTCCGTGAAGGTAGAACACAATCGAACATATCAATTCCTCTTTTAACAGCTCCTAACAAGTCACTTGGAGTTCCAGTTCCCATGACATATCTGGGTTTATATTTATCCATTAGTGGAGATATTTCCTCAACTGTTTCGAACATTTCTTTCTGAGACTCCCCTACTGCAAGTCCACCAAGAGCATAACCGTCAAAACCTATGTCGATTAATCTATTTAGACTTTCTTTTCTAAGGTCATTAAATATTCCACCTTGAACAATACCAAAAAGCATTTTTTCATCATTATTTCCAAATTCAATCTTAGACCTTTTTGCCCATCTCATAGACAAATCCATTGAGTTTTTAATTATGCCTTTATCTTTCGAGTACTCAGGACATTCATCAAAAACCATAACGATGTCAGAATTTAATTTTTTTTGAATATCTATACTTGTTTCTGGTGACAAAAATATTTTTTTACCATCAATATGAGAATTAAATGTTACTCCATCTTCACTTATTTTTGTATTTTTTGATAGTGACATAACTTGAAAGCCACCTGAATCAGTAAGAATAGGTTTTTCAAAATTCATAAAGTCATGCAAACCTCCAAATCTTTCAATCCGGTCAGTACCTGGTCTCAAATAAAGATGATAAGTGTTGCATAGTATAATTTGCGACCCTGTTTGATTAACCTGATCAACAGTTAGAGCTTTAACAGTTGCGGCTGTACCAACCGGCATAAAGGCTGGAGTATCTATTGAGCCTCTTCTGGTATCAATCCTACCAAGTCTTGCACCGCTGTCTTCATTTAATAATGAAAACGTCGCTGGCATTTATTTTTCAATTGTTATTTTTTCAATAATATCTGGATTATCAACAGAACCAGAGCCAGGTGCACCTTTGTTGATTTGATCAACAAATTCCATACCCGAAGTTACTTTGCCAAAAACAGTATACTGTCTATCCAAGTGTGGATGTGTATCAAAACAAATAAAAAATTGACTATTTGCACTATCTGGATTTTGTGATCTTGCCATAGACAGAATCCCGCGTTCATGTGGAACATCATTAAACTCTGCCTTTAAATCAGGTAAATCAGATCCACCTGTCCCTACCATGGCAGGATTAAAATTATTTTTTGTATTACCGTGTTGTACATCACCAGTTTGAGCCATAAAACCATCTATAACTCTATGAAATGCAACACCATCATACTTGCCCTTTTTGCTTAATTCTAAAATTCTCTCTACGTGATTTGGTGCTATATCTTTGAATAATTCAATTTTTACTTCTCCGTATTTAAGCTTTAACGTTATTTTTGGATTTTCCACTGACTCTCCTTTTGTTGTGAATAATAATAAAAAAAAAACTAATAAAATTTTTTTATTTAAATTCATTATTTATATTTCTTTTTTAAATATATTAATGCTGGTCTCGGAGCAAATTTAGCAACATTGCCATTTAGTGAGGCAATTTCCTTAACCATTCTTGATGAAATAGCTTGATTTTCTATATCCGCTGTTAAAAATATAGTTTGGATGTTTTTATCTAGCTTGTTATTCATGCCTGACAATTGAAATTCATATTCAAAATCTGCAACGACTCTTAATCCTCTGATTATAATAGATGCGTTAATTTTTTTACAATAATTTACTGTAAGCATATTAAAACTAGTAACTTTTATTTTATTTTTTATATTTTTAGGGAGTGCATTAATAGTTTTCTTAACTATATCAATTCGTTCTTTTAAATTAAAAAGACATTTTTTTTCATTATTAGTAGCTATAGCAACATGCAACTCATCGACAATTTTCGTAGCTCTTTTAATAATATCTAGATGGCCAAAAGTTATTGGATCAAATGTTCCGGGGTATAGTGCAATTCTTTTATTCATTATTATCAGCTAATCTTACTGCAGTTACAACTTTTTCATCCGAAGATGTTTTGAATATTCTTACCCCTTGAGTATTTCTACCCGCTACTCTTATTTCATTTACTTTAACTCTTATCATTTGACCTTTGCTGGTTACTAACATGATATCATCATCAGACTTAATTGGAAAAGAAGCAGCAACATTTCCATTTCTTTCAGTTGTTGAAATATTTATAATACCCTGTCCGCCACGGCCTGTTTCTCTAAACTCGTATGCTGATGACCTTTTGCCATAGCCGTTTTCAGTTATTGTTAAGATAAACTCTTCTTTAGATTTCATTTCATCCTTATCAGAAGAGATAATGTTTGGATTTAAAATAGATAAAGAAATTACACGATCATTGTTTTTCAAGTTCATTCCTTTTACTCCTTTTGAACTTCTACCTTTAAATAATCTAATTTTTTTACTATTAACTCTTAAGCTTTTACCAAGATAAGAATTAATCATTACATCTTCATTTGCTTTAAGTAATTTTACAGAAACTATTTCATCGTCCTTGTCTAGCTTCATAGCAATTTTTCCATTAGATTGAATATTCTTAAAATCTTCTAAATTATTTTTTCTTATTTTTCCTAATTTTGTAATAAAAACTATATTTAAATCAGACCATTCATTTTCATTTTCTGGCAAAGGCATAATAGATGACACATAACTTTGATTATCTATAGGTAGTAAGTTATGTAAAGACTTACCCTTTGATTGATTTGAACCTTCTGGAATCTTCCAAGTTTTTAATTTGTAAACAATCCCTTTATTTGAAAAAAATAATACAGGTGTCAAAGTATTCACTGAGAATAATTGTGTTACGAAATCTTCTTCTCTCGTAATTATGCCAATTTTTCCTCTCCCACCTCTTTTTTGAGCTTTAATATTAGTTATTGGCGTTCTTTTAATGTAACCTTTGTTTGTAACGGTAACAATTACCTGTTCTTTTTGAATAACATCCTCAACTTCTACTGAAGTAATTTGATCTATGATTTTTGTTTTTCTTGGTGTTGAAAATTTATTTTTTATATAAATTAATTCGTTTTTTATAAGATTAATTAACTCAGTTTTGTCATTTAGTATTTTTTTAAGTTTTATTATTAATTCATAAAGTTCTGATAATTCATCATTGATTTCATCATAACCTATTGCTGTTAATTTTTGCAATCTTAAGTCCAATATAGCTTTAACTTGAAAATCTGATAATTGGTAATGATCTAAATCACTTAATTCATTAATATTTAATATGTTTTTGTCTAATTTTGATTTTTTAAAATTCCAAGTTTTTTTTAACAACGAAACCTTAGCATCATTAGGCGTTTTAGATTTTCTTATAATAGATATTATTTCATCTATATTTTCTATAGCAACAAATAAACCTATTAAAATATGAGATCTGTCTTTTGCTTTTTTTAAATCAAATAAAGTTCTTTTGATAATTGTTTTTTCTCTAAAGCTAACAAAAATTTCAATGAATTGTTTTAAATTTAATAGTTCTGGTTTTTTTTCATTTATTGCTAAAGTATTAAACCCAAAAGAACTTTCTAATGGAGAAAATTTATACAGTTGATTTATTATAATTTCTTGATTAACTCCTTTTCTCAGCTCAATTACAATTCTTACACCCTCTTTATTTGTCTCGTCTCGAAGATCTGCAATACCTTCTAATTTTTTATCTCTAATTAAAAGAGCTATTTTTTCAATAAGAACGGTTTTGTTAACTTGATAAGGAACAGATTTAATAATTATTAGTTTTCTATCTCGTGATCCTTCTTCAATTTCTATTTCACCTCTTATTTTAATTGAACCTCTGCCTTTCTCATATCCATTTTTTATTTCATTTTTTCCTAAGATAATGCCGCCGGTTGGAAAATCAGGACCTGGGATTTTTTTCATAATTTCAGATACAGAGATTTTATTATTATCTAAATATGCTAAAGTTCCATCTATTACTTCTCCAAGGTTATGAGGTGGTATATTTGTTGCCATCCCAACTGCAATACCACCAGCACCATTTACTAATAAATTTGGAAATTGAGCTGGAAGAACAACAGGTTCAGTTTCAGTGTCATCGTAATTATTTTGAAAATTAACAGTATTCTTATCAATGTCAGAAATTAGAAATTCGGATATTTTCGCTAACTTAGTTTCAGTGTATCTCATAGCAGCTGCTCTATCACCATCTAAAGATCCGAAATTACCTTGACCTTCTAGCAATTTTGTATTCATTGAAAAATCTTGTGCTAAGCGAACAAGTGCATCATATACAGCTTGATCTCCATGAGGATGGTACTTACCTATTACATCCCCAACTACTCTGGCAGATTTTCTAAACTGCTTGGACCAATCATAACCACCCTTATACATAGCGTATATTATTCTTCTATGTACGGGTTTTAGTCCGTCACGAGCATCCGGTAATGCTCTAGAAACAATTACACTCATAGCATAAGATAAATATGAGGACTTCATTTCATCACTAATATTTCTATTGCCTAGATTTTTTGATGACATTTATTATTTTGATTTAAAAAGGAACTTCATCATCTAAATCACTTGATGAGACATTGTTGTCAGATGGCAAAGAACTTGAGTCTTGATTCATGCTGCCATCATCAATTTTATTACTACCAGTTGAACCACCAAGCATTGTCAGAGTAGAGTTATATCCTTGGAGTATAACTTGGGTACTGTACTTTTCTTGCCCATTATTATCTGTATATTTAGTAGTTTGGATTTGACCTTCTATGTAAACTTGGGCACCTTTTTTAAGATATTGTTGCACCACATTAACCAAACCTTCATTAAATATTACTACTCTATGCCACTCGGTTTTTTCTTTTCTTTCGCCGGTATTCTTGTCTTTCCATGTTTCTGAAGTAGCTAAACTAAGTCTAGCTACATTTTTCCCATTCGACATTTGCTTTATTTCCGGATCGTTACCTAACCTGCCAATTAGTAACACTTTATTTAAACTGCCAGCCATAATTATATGTTTTTTAGTGATTTAAATTGAACTATTTTTAACATATATCAGTGCAAGATATAAGTAATTATTAAATAAACCATCAACAGGCATGCTTAAAAACATAATAGTTAAAGGGGCTAAAGAACATAATTTAAAAAATCTCTCAGTTGAAATACCGAGGGAGAAATTAGTCATTATTACAGGCTTATCCGGCTCAGGAAAATCATCGCTAGCATTTGATACAATATATGCCGAAGGACAAAGACGATATGTGGAAAGTTTATCTGCATACGCAAGACAATTTTTAGATAAAATGAAAAAACCTAATGTCGAATTAATTGAAGGTTTATCGCCGGCAATTTCAATAGAACAAAAAACAACTTCAAAAAATCCAAGGTCTATAGTTGCAACGGTTACTGAAATTTATGATTATATGAGGGTTTTATATGCAAGGGTTGGTATCCCCTATTCACCATTTACTGGAAAAGAAATAAAATCTCAAACAGTTTCTGAAATTGTAGATAAAATTTTGGATTTTCCAAAACCATCAAGAATTATAATTTTTTCTCCAATAGTTAGAGGAAGAAAAGGTGAATATAAAAAAGAATTACAAGCTTTAAAAAAACAGGGTTATGAGAAAGTTAGAATAGACGATAAAATTTATGATTTAGACGATGTACCAACTTTAAATAAAAAAATTAAACATAATATTGATGTTCAAATTGATAAATTTACAAATAAAAAAGACGAAATCAAAAGAATCTCTGAAAGTATTGAATCTGGTTTAAAGCTTTCTGATGGCCTCATTTATGCTGAATATAAAAATGAAAACTTACCTAAGGAACATCAAAAAGTTGAAAAAATTACTTTTTCATCAAAATTTGCGTGTCCTGAAAGTGGTTTTACGATTGAAGAAATTGAACCAAGATTATTTTCATTCAATTCACCATTTGGCGCATGTACTGAATGTGATGGTCTTGGAATGGATTTATTTGTAGACCCTAAATTAGTAGTACCAAATGATAAAATTACCTTGGCGGATGGTTGTATTAAGCCTTGGTCATCAAGTTCTTCTTTATATTATGCTCAAACATTATCATCTTTAGCCAAACATTATAAATTTTCTTTAAGTGACCCCTGGAAGAAAATTCCGAAAAAAATTCAAGATATTATTTTATATGGTTCTGATGATGAGGAAATCAAATTTTCATATGATGATGGTTATGGAAAATATTCTAGTACAAAAACATTTGAAGGAGTTATTACAAATTTAGAGAGAAAATATTTAGAAACTGAAAGTGACTGGAAAAGAGAAGAAATATCTCAATACCAAAGTGAAAAAGAATGTTCTTCTTGTAATGGCTTCAGATTAAAAGAAGAGGCACTTTGCATTAAAATTAATAAAAAAAATATCAGTGAAGTTACAAAATTATCAATAAAAGAAGCTAATCAATGGTTTTTGGATTTACCTAATATTTTAACAGATAAAGAAAATGAAATAGCTAAACATGTTTTAAAAGAGATAAATGAACGATTAAAATTTTTAGTCAATGTAGGCTTAGATTATTTAAATTTATCACGAGCGTCTGGTACTTTGTCTGGGGGAGAGTCGCAAAGAATAAGGCTTGCGTCACAAATTGGTTCAGGGTTGCAAGGTGTTCTCTATGTTTTAGATGAACCGTCAATTGGTTTGCATCAAAAAGATAACTCTAAATTGTTAGAAGCCTTAAAAAGATTACGAGATCTTGGAAATTCTGTAATAGTAGTAGAACATGATGAAGAGGCGATGTTAACCTCGGATCATATAATAGATATAGGTCCCGAAGCAGGTATTAATGGTGGAACTGTAGTTGCGCAGGGAAATATTAATGAAATAAAAAAGAATACAAAAAGTATCACTGGTGATTATCTATCTGGACGGAAATATATATCAATTCCCAAAACTAGACGAACTGCAAAAAATGGAAGATTTCTTCAAATTACTGGTTGTACAGGAAATAATCTACAAAACGTTAACTTGCATATACCATTAGGTACTTTTACATGTGTAACAGGCGTTTCTGGAAGTGGAAAATCAACAGTAGTACTTCATACATTATATAGAGCTTTAAATCTAATGATTAACAAATCTTACTCAAGACAGATGCCACAGCCATTTAAAGGCATTAAAGGATTTGAGTATTTGGATAAAATTATAGATATAGATCAATCTCCTATAGGAAGAACACCAAGATCAAATCCAGCTACATATTCAGGAGCTTTTACACCAATTAGAGATTGGTTTGCTGGTTTGCCAGAAGCCAAAAGCAGAGGATACAAGCCTGGGCGATTTTCCTTTAATGTAAAAGGTGGAAGATGTGAAGCATGCGAGGGAGATGGAGTTATAACTTATGAAATGCACTTTTTGCCAGATGTTTTTGTGCAATGTGATGTTTGTAAGGGAAAAAGATATAATCGTGAAACATTAAGCGTAACATTCAAGAATAAAAGTATTGCTGATGTGCTAGACATGAGCGTAGACGAAGGCGTCAGTTTTTTTGAAAATATTCCTGTCATTAAAGATAAATTACTCACATTACAAAAAGTAGGACTTGGTTATATGAAAATAGGTCAACAAGCGACTACTCTTTCTGGTGGTGAAGCACAAAGGATAAAGCTTGCTAAAGAATTGTCCAAAAGGTCTACGGGTAGAACTATTTATATCTTAGATGAACCAACAACAGGACTGCACGCCCATGATATAAAAAAATTATTAGAAGTTCTCCAGGCTTTTGTACAAAAAGGTAACACAGTTTTGGTAATCGAACATAATATGGACGTTATAAAAACTGCAGATTGGTTAATAGATATGGGTCCGGAAGGTGGTGATAATGGTGGTCAAATATTATTTCAAGGAAAACCTGAAGATTTAGTTAAAATTAAAAATAGTTATACAGGTGAATATTTAGAAAAAATTATATCAATAAATAAGTCTAAATTAAAAAAGTCTGCCTAAGGTGTTTTGTCTATAACTTCATTCCAATCTCTTTTAACATTAAAAATTAATATTAGAGGTGCAGCAATGAAAATTGATGAATAAGTACCAACAATAACGCCCCAAATTAAAGCAAAAGAAAAACCTCTTAATATTTCACCACCAAAAAAATAAATAGCAATTAAGGCTAATAAAGTAGTGATTGAAGTTTTTAAGGTCCTTGGCAAAGTTTCGTTAACAGAAATGTTTATTAAATCTAAGAGATCACTCTTATCATCTTTTTTTAAATTTTCTCTTATACGATCATAAATTACAACCGTATCATTCATGGAATAACCAACTATTGTTAGAATAGCTGCTATTATAGAAAGATTAAATTCAAAACCAATTATGCTGAACGCACCTAGAGTTAACATGACATCATGTAACAAAGCTAAAATTGATCCTAAACTAAACTGCCACTCAAATCTAAGCCAAATATAAAAAAGCATTAAAATTAATGCAATTAAAACAGCATATATACCGCTTTTAGTTAACTCTTTACTAATTTTTGGCCCTACCATTTCGACTCTTCTAAAATTGATAGTTTCTGTCAAACTTTTTTCTAATTGTGTTTTTACATTTGGTATGAAGTCACTTTTTCCGCTTTTCTTTTCAAAAATTGCTAAAAAAGTTTGATTGTTACCAAATTCTTTAACTTTAACATCGCCTAATTCTTGTTGAATAAGAGCTTCTCTAATATTTGTAGCTGAATATTTTTTATCAAATTGCATTTCAATGACTGTCCCACCCTTAAAATCAATTCCAAGGTTCAAACCTTTTGAAAAAAAAGAGATAAAAGAAATAACTATAAGCAAAAAAGATAATAAGTAAAATTGCTTATAAAATTTTAAAAAAGAGATGTTTTTATTATAAATGTTAAACATTATATTTTAATCACCTCCCCTTTTTTTGACTTAACATATGAAGCCACAAACAATCTACCTAAGATAAATGTTGTAAATAAAGAAGTAATTATCCCAACTGCCAAAGTAACAGCAAAACCTTTAACTGGACCGCTACCTATAAAATATAATACGATTGCAGCGATTAAAGTTGTGATATTTGCATCTAAAAGAGTAGTCAAAACCCTTTTGTAACCATTATCAAATGCAATCATAATATTTTTTTCAATTAATAATTCTTCTTTAATTCTCTCATAAATTAAAACATTCGCATCAACAGCCATTCCAACTGTCAAAATAATTCCCGCTATACCGGGCAATGTTAATGTGGCTTCAATTAATGTTAATGTTCCTAAAAGTAGAATTAAATTTACTAAAAGTGATATATTGGCAAAAATACCCAATATTCTATAGTTAATTAAAATATAAATTATTACTAAAACAAATCCTATTATTAGTGACATGATACCTTTGTCTATACTTTCTTGACCAAGGTCCGGACCTACAGTTCTTTCTTCAATGATAGACATTGGCGCAGGTAATGCTCCTGACCTTAGTACAATTGCTAAATTATTAGCCTCTTCTACACTAAAACCACCTGATATTTGACCACTACCAGCTGTTATTGCATCTCTAATTGTAGGTGCGCTAACCACTTGATTGTCAATTACAATTGCCAATCTTCTACCTATGTTATTTTTTGTTGCATAAGCAAATTTTTTTGCGCCAAAATTATCTAATTTAAAATTTACAACAGAGCTATTGTTTATATTGTCAAAACCTGGTTGAGCATCAGTTAAATGTTCACCAGAGAGCACCAATGTTTTCTCAACATTAAATTTTTCTAACTTACTTTTAGAATCCAAAATATCAAAGCTATTACTATTGGCATCATTGTTTGCTAAAAATTTGAAACTTAATTTAGCTGTAGTTCCAATAATTTCCTTAATCCTTTTTGGATTTTTTATTCCCGGTAATTCGATTAAGATTCTCTCTTCACCTTGTGCAATAATTGTTGGCTCTCTTGTTCCCAGTTCATCAATTCTGGATCTGATAATTTCCAAAGACTGTTCCATTGCATTTTTTTTAATCCTTTGAAGATAAGCCGTACTAAAATTTATATTTACAATATTGTCATTAATAACAAATTGCAGCTCTTTATTTGTTTCGTCTACTCTGGAATTAATATCTTTATCATTTAATAGTTTTTCAATTTTATTTTTGTTTTCAAGATTTATTTGAAAAGAAATTGTTTGCGAATTATTAATTTTAAAGTTTGTATAATTTATTCTTTCTGATCTAATTTTTTTTCTAATATCAAATGCTTTTGTATCAATTTTTTCTTGAAATAGCGGCTTAGAATCTACTTCTAGTAACAAATAAGATCCTCCTTGAAGATCTAAACCTAATACAACTTTTTTTTCTGGAAATATTTTTGAAGGTGTATTTAAAAAATTTGGTATAAAAAAAAATAAGCCTATTAAAATTGTTAACGAAATAAAAAAAATTTTTAATCGAGAAAAATGTAACACACTTAATTAGTCTTTTGGCTCAGTCTTACTCAAAACTTGAGTGATGGTAGATTTTATTACCTGAACATTTACATTATCAGCTATTTCAACTTCTGCTTTTTCGTTATCAATGACTCGAATAATTTTACCAACAATACCTCCAGATGTAACAACATTATCACCTCGAGTTAGTGCTTCGACCATTGCTTTATGTTCTTTTATTCTCTTTTGCTGAGGTCTTATTAATAAGAAATAAAAAATAACAAATATTAGTATTAGAGGTATAAATTGACCTAATGTTTTTCCATCCATGGCGAAGTGTTTAAACTAATGAATAAATAATTCAACCTATAATTATTGTCTTTCCAAGTAACTCTTTATTTTTTTTGCTATTCCAATGTCTTCAATTTGACTGTTTGAAATATTCATTACAAAATAATCAGTGAGAGCTTTGTCACTAAATTCTAACAATCTCTCAAATTCATCCAAATCAGTAGGCAATAAACTTGAATGGTTGTTTTTAAAAAAGCCGCCAAGAACCAAATCCATTTCCTTAGTTCCCCTGTGTGATGATCTAAACATTAATTTTTTTACAAAGTCTGTATTGCTCACAATTAAAATAAATATAAAAATAAATAATATATTCAATGAAAAATAGCTTATTTGACCCTGTGCTAAAAATTAAAGGCATAGGTCCAAAAATACAGAAGAAACTGGAAGAAAAAAATATTTTTAACAAAGTTGATCTTTTACTCAACCTTCCTACTGGTACAATAGATAGAAGATTTTGTCCAAAACTAGATCAATTAGAAATAGGAAAAATATCAACTATATTTGTAACACCAATTAAATATAGTTTTCCAAGAATAAAAAATTTACCCAGTAGAGTTTCGTGTGTCGATGAATTTAGTAAAATCGATTTGGTTTTTTTTAATTCAAGAGAGAATTACATTAAACAAACTCTACCTTTGAATGAAGAAGTCGTAATAAGTGGAAAAGTAACATTTTATAAAAATAAATACCAAATTACTAATCCAGATTATATACGCTCAACTGATAAAGGCGCTGATATAAAAAAAATTATGTCAAAATACCCTTCCATATCAGGTGTATCCGATAAAACTTTACAAAAAATTTACAGTGAGGAAGCTGACAATTTATCTAAAATTGATGAATGGCATGACCTAAATTTTTTAAATAAAATGAAATGGTTATCTTGGCCAGAAAGTTTAAAAAGAATTCACAATCCTGTCTACAACGAAGATGTTAATAAAAATTCTCCTTATTATGAACGTTTAGCATTTGATGAAATATACAGTAATCTTTTGATATTTAATGAAATAAAAAAAAGGTTAGAAAAAATTAAAAAAATACCAAAAAAAATTTCAATAGATCAAATAAATAAAATAAAAAAATTATTACCATTTCAATTAACAGACGATCAAAACAAATGTTTAGATGAAATTATTGAAGACATGAAATCTAATAAAAAAATGATGCGTGTTCTACAAGGTGATGTTGGATCTGGAAAAACTGTACTTGCGTTAATATCGTCATATTTAAATTATTCATCAAATTATCAATCAGCTATTATGGTTCCTACTGAAATTTTAGCTATACAACATTACAAATTTTTTCAAAAAATATTTAAAAATCAAGATATCAAAATTGAATTATTGTCAGGAAAAACAAAAATTAAAGATCAAAAAAAAGTAAGAGAAAAATTAAAAAACAATGAAATAAATATTATTATTGGTACCCACTCTTTATTTCAAGAAAAAATTGAGTTTTTTAATTTGGGTTTAGTAGTTATTGATGAACAACATAAATTTGGTGTCAAACAAAGAATAAATTTATCTCAAAAAGGATCTGATAATACGGATGTTATTTTGATGACCGCAACACCAATTCCAAGAACATTAATTTTAACAAATTACGGGGATATGAATATTTCAACAATAAAGAATAAACCCTTTTCAAATAATAATATTGAAACACTCGCCAAGCCTTTAAATAAACTTGATGAGATTATTGATTTTGTAAATAAAAAAATAAATGAAGGTGATCAGATTTATTGGGTTTGTCCATTAATAGAAGAAAGTGAAAAATTAAAACTAACTGCTGCAATCAAAAGACATGACTTTTTAAAAGATAAGATTTCCTGTGATATTGGATTAATACACGGATCACTTTCTAAAATTGAAAAAGATCAAATTATGGAAAAGTTTATAGATGGAAATATTAAATGTATTATTTCTACTACAGTTATTGAGGTTGGAATAGATAATCCAAATGCAAATACAATTGTAATAGAAAACGCAGAAAGGTTCGGTTTGGCTCAATTGCACCAATTAAGAGGAAGAGTTGGTAGATCTGGATCAAAAGCTTATTGTTTATTAGTTTATTCATCATCTATCTCAGAGACTGGTAAGAAGAGATTAAAAATCATGAAAGATTCATGTGATGGTTTCTTTATATCAGAGGAGGATTTAAAACTAAGAGGCTTTGGTGATATAATTGGTTATAAACAGAGTGGAGAAAAGGATTTTACTATAGCAGATCCATTGTATCACTCTCATTTATTTGACTTGGCTAAAGATGAAATAGAAAAATTAAACGAAGAGTCATATGCCAAATTTAAGATTTTGCTTAAAATCTTTAAAAAAGACAAAGTTTTAAATATTATTGATACCGGTTAAGCTATTTTTTTATACCCAATAGCTGTTTCAAATTCATTTAATCTTTTATAAATCGACCTTAACTCAGTAATAGTTGTCCAGTTTTGGGTAAACAATGAAAAGCTGCTGTGAACTCTTGAGAAAGCATTTGATACTTGAATTACAAAACCAAGTGTAATTGCACCTGTAAATAAACCTGGAGCCATAACAAGATAAGGAACTATCACCATAAATTGATCA
>Ga0255768_10003453_pt1 | contig 15698 bp, 15 predicted proteins | sample 071ome_33_FD_179983 | JGI IMG/M metagenome (GOLD analysis project Ga0255768, IMG submission 179983) | Coastal salt marsh microbial communities from the Groves Creek Marsh, Skidaway Island, Georgia - 071412AT metaG (version 2) | ecosystem: Environmental > Aquatic > Marine > Intertidal zone >...
TGCCATCCATCCATCTCTTGGGGGGCGATTGATGGTCACTCCTTTTGCCTGCAAGTTGGCGCATAACTCATAGATATTTTCTACCTCATAAGCCACATGGCCAAAATTTCGTCCTGTCCCGTACTCTTCAGGATCCCAATTGTAGGTCAACTCTAATTGAGCATCTTCCTGACCTTCTGGCGCAAGAAACACAAGCGTGTACCTTCCTGCTTCATTGTCCTTTCGCTTAATTTCCTTTAAGCCTAACTTATTACAGTAAAAGTCCAGTGAAGTCTCTAAATTCGAAACCCTTATCATGGTATGTAAGTACCTCATTTTTTCTCCTTTATGGTGTCAGTGCTATCCTAACTTCGATTCTTCGATTTTGTTCTCTTCCTAAACTTGTCTCATTATTGGCAATGGGTCTAATTTCCCCATAGCCGATAGATGTAATCTGATAGGAGCTGATTGAGAAATCATTCTCAAGAAGGAGCTGTACTGCCTCTGCCCTTAATTGTGACAATTGTAAATTAGAATCATAATTACCTGTTGAGTCGGTATGACCTTCTATTAAAACAATGGCATTAGGAAACAAGTTGATGGCCTGTGCAATTTTTTGAAAGACAGGATTGTCTGTTTGAGAAATATTGCTTGAGCCACTGTCAAAACTAATACCCATGAGACGAATTACTAAATCATTATTCTCTCTAATGATGGTAGCCTCATCAGGATTAAAAATTAACTCGAGTTGGTCAAAGGTTCTATTAACTGCATTGAGCGCCTCTAGCTCTCGAATAAGATTATTTCGGTCATCAATCCCTTCCTGCATTTCTTCATTTAATAGTCTAATTTCATTTTCTAGTGCATTGAGTTGCTCTCTTTGTCTCTCACTAATAATGACGGTCTCGTCATTGTTTTCGATTGTTGCAGATATTAACTCACGTATTTGTTGGGAAACTTCCTCCGCTGTTCTTAAATAGTCGTATTCAATGCCTAGATCTTCAGCGATATTTACAAGTGGATTGCTTAACTCAAGTAATAATTCTTCTTCTGATAGACCCCTAGATCGAAAATCTTGAATTTGTCTTGCAATATTTATGGCTTTGCTAATCTCTATAATCGCTAATTCTCTCAATCGAATGGCTCCATCAAGTTGGTACCTGTTTTCAGTGATGGTTTGTCTTGCTTGATTTAATAACTCCTCACCAGAAGATAAAGTGGCTTCACTTAATATTTGCACCCCCGAAGATCGAGCGCGATTGAGCAGTGAAATAGCCGTGCCTAAATTATTTTGAATAATTGCTTGCAGCTCTACATTGAGATAATTTTCAACCGTTTGATTTACAAACAATTGACGATCATCAGGATCTGAGCTCACTTGAGCTCGTCTAAGCGTTGATAGCCCTTGATCGGCACGCTGCAGGCTCTCGCTTGCATGTATCTGAGCCTGAGCCTCTATAGCCTTTTCTCTGGCATTTGTAATTTCTGGAAAATAGCTTAATAGCTCTTCATCTTCATTGATTTGAGCCAAAAGGTCCGAAGAAAGTTCTGTGATTTCAGTTGAAATCGCATCGGTCATACCTTCGCGATCAAAGCGATTTTTTATTTGTAGGTACCTTCTTGCGAAAATTCTAAATTCATTTTCACTTATTATGGGCATGAGTCTCTCTGTTGCCTCTTCAATACGACTGTCTAGCAATGCCCATTCCTCATTGGTTTGGGCACTTATATTCCAAGCCAACAACAAAAAAAAGAGAAAACCGTATAAATTTTTATTCATTTACAATTATTATATGACAGTCAAAGTTTCCTATGGGGACTTTGATTTTATATCACTATTTAATCCATGAGATAATTGTTCAATGAAAAAGTTTAAGGGCATAGACGTGATAGCAACTGGAGAAAAATACCAATCTCCTAAGGGTTTTAGCGCTATAAAGAATGGTCAAAAATCGAGAGTCCTGAACTCTGATGCACGCTTACCTAAACCAAGCTGGCTTAAGGTCCCATTACCTAGTGGTTCTGGTTATCTCAGGGTGAAACAAACCGTCAAAGATCATGATCTCGCAACGGTCTGTGAGGAGTCGATGTGCCCAAATATTGGAGAATGTTGGTCACATGGGACTGCAACCATTATGCTTATGGGCGATGTATGTACCAGAGCTTGTCGTTTCTGTGCTGTAGACACGGGAAACCCTAAGGGCTGGTTAGATTTAGAGGAGCCCATTAAAACTGCGAAGTCTGTTAGTCTCATGGATCTCAATTATATTGTTTTAACCTCAGTGGATCGTGATGATCTTGATGACGGCGGTGCCAAACATTACGCAGATACGATCCGAGCCATTAAAGATATGTGTCCTCATGTGACTGTGGAGGCCTTAACGCCAGACTTTTCAGGCGATCAGCAGGCAGTTGAACAACTGATCGATGCAGGGGTCGATGTGTTTGCTCAAAATATTGAGACTGTAAAAAGATTGACCCATGTAGTCAGGGACAAGAGAGCTGGCTATGAGCAAACACTCAAGCTCCTTGAGTATGCGAAACAATACTCAGAAACGATTATTACTAAGACAAGTATTATGGTTGGCATTGGTGAAATGGATGATGAAATTATAGAGACCTTTAGAGATTTAAAGGAGGCCAATGTCGATATTGTGACCTTAGGTCAGTATTTACAACCTACAAAATTTCACTTGCCCATTGATCGCTACGTTTCGCCAGAATCATTCAAGGTATTAAGAGATATCGGTCTCGATTTTGGGTTTATGGAAGTGGTTGCGGGTCCATTGGTAAGATCAAGTTACAGGGCCGATCAGGTATTTAATAAAAATAATGTTGGATTAACAGGAACTCATAATGATTGAAGCGCTCATTGGACTGGTTATTTTTATCGTTAAAGTCGTTGTAGTCGGTCTTGTTATTGCCATGACTTTTGCAAGCTTAATCTCCTTAGGCAAAAAGAAATCTGAAGACTCTGGGCTCAAGCTCACTCATATAAACGATGAAGATCAAAAAAGAGAACAAAAGTTTAAATTAGAAATTTACGATAAGAAAAAACAAAAGGCACTTAAAAAGGAATTTAAAAAAGATAAGAAAAATACTGCTCAAGAAAAGCCAAAGCTTTGGCTATTAGACTTTAAGGGTGATATTTCAGCAACACAAACTCAGGCATTAAGAGAGGAGATCTCTCTTATTCTCTCGCTCATCGAGAAAGGAGATGAGGTAGCTGTTCGGCTTGAAAATCCTGGTGGTGCGGTTCACGAGCATGGCTTGGCAGCCTCACAACTGTTACGTTTTAAAGATAGAGGAATCCCTCTGACAGTGCTGGTTGATAAAGTGGCAGCCAGTGGAGGCTATCTGATGGCTTGTGTTGCCGATAAAATTCTTGCTGCACCCTTTGCGATTATTGGATCCATTGGCGTGATAGCTCAACTCCCAAATTTTAATCGTTGGCTTGAAGAGCGTGGTATTGATTTTGAGCAGGTTACCGCAGGAAAGCACAAAAGAACACTCACCATGTTTGGTAAAAACACTGAGGAGGGTCGAGAAAAATTAAGAGAGGAAATTGAAGACATTCATGCTTTATTTAAAGATCAGATTGTTAAGTATCGACCTGATCTAGATATTGATAGCGTATCAACAGGAGAATATTGGTACGGTGCGCGTGCGATTGAGCTTGGACTGATCGATGAGATCATTACCAGCGATGATTACTTAGCAAATGCTAAAGATAACTTTGACATTTATCTCACTAAGCTAACAAAACCCCAATCTTTTAAGGAAAAACTGTTTAATAAGGCAAAACTTTTTTTTGGAATCTAATGATTCCTATTCATGATGAAAATCCTAGCAAACGTTTTGCTGTGGTGAATGTATCGATCATACTAAGCTGCATACTAATATTTTTTTACCAACAAATACTAAGCGACCAAAACAGTATGGAGCTCATTTATAGTTTTGGTTTTATTCCTGTCATTTTTTTTGGTGATATGAGCTTGCCAACCTATCTGCAGTTAATTCCCTCAGAGTTGACCATACTAAGCTCTATGTTTTTACACGGGGGTTGGATGCACCTCATTGGTAACATGATGTATCTATGGGTCTTCGGGGATAATATTGAAAACTACTTTGGATCCCTAGGTTATACCCTTTTTTATATTACTTGTGGGGTGGGCGCAGCCATTTTACAGGCTTATATCAACTTAGAATCTGAAATACCGATGATTGGTGCAAGTGGAGCAATCTCTGGTGTTCTTGGTGCGTATCTTGTTCTTTATCCTAAGGCAAAAATTACAGTGATCATTCCAATTTTTTATTTTGTACAAACTGCTCGGTTACCTGCTGTTATTGTTTTGGGTGCTTGGTTTATAATTCAACTAGTCAGTTCAATGTTTCAGGATAGCGGGGGCGGCGTTGCTTTTGCTGCACATGTTGGGGGATTCTTGGCTGGCTTGATTATCACGCTAATTATTTACTTTGGGGGTCAATTTGCAAAGTCTGATTCAAAGAATATCTGATATCAAAAAAGAGGAGATGAGTGCAACGCTCCTAGCCTTTAGTTTTGTTTTTTTGCTTATGGCTTCTTACTATATTTTAAGGCCTGTCAGAGACGCTATGGCAAGTGACTGGACGGATTCTGAAATTAGTTTTCTATGGACATTGAACTTTTTTATTAGTGCCATTGCAGTTTTCATTTACGGATGGATCATTTCAAAAATTAGATTCAAACATGTCGTACCAGGAGTTTATATTTTTTTTGGCTTAAGCTTCGTATCCCTTTACCTTATTGAGATTTTAGGTATTGAGTTTCAGTGGATTAATAAATTCTTCTACATTTGGGTCAGCTTTTTTTCTATGTTCCATCTTTCCGTATTTTGGAGCTATATGTCTGATATTTTTAATAAAACTCAGGCAAAAAGACTCTTCGCGATCATAGCTTCTGGTGCAAGTGCAGGAGCTTTGGTTGGTCCCTTATTGCCTACTTTTCTTGCAAGCTTTCTGAGCAGCTCTCAATTGACATTTATTGCATCAATTCTGTTATTTTTAACATTTCCTATCATCTCGAAACTTGACTCCCTTAAAGAGAGTAAACTTGAAAATAAAGGCCAAGTTGGAGATAAAAATATTTTTCATTTGAAGGGAAATCCTATTGATGGATTTAAATCCTTTATCGCTAATCCCTACCTCTTAGGTATTGGTGCCTTTATTCTGCTCTATACCATGATAAGTACCTTTATTTATTTTGAGCAGACAGAAATCTTAAGGGGATTTGAGCGTGCTGAGCGCACACAGATCTTGGGGAGCATTGACTTGCTTGTCAACATATTAACCTTCGCTATCGCCTTTTTTGCCACTGGCAGAATTGCAAATAAATTTGGTGTTGGAATTACTTTGGCTTTATTGCCTTTTTTTGTAGCTTTTGGGATCATCATTCTTGCATTCGCACCCATTATTACTGTTCTTCTTGCTCTTCAGGTCGCAAGGCGAGCGGGTAATTATGCTATTACCAGACCGGCGAGAGAAATGCTTTTTACTGAAGTCAGTCAAGAGGAGCGCTATAAAGCAAAACCCGTTATTGACGTTGTGGTTTATCGTGGTGGTGATACCGTTACTGCATGGTTTTTTACCGCGTTAACCGAAGGCCTTGGACTTGCATTTTCTGTCATTGGCATTATTGGTGCTTTCATTGCATTGCTTTGGGGATTATTAGGATTAAAGCTTGGCAAGTCTTATGAAGCTAGAAATCAATAACAAATGTTTATTATTTGACCTTGATGGCACGCTTCTGGATCAAAAATTTGATAACCAATTTTGGAATCATGTCATACCTACTGAACTATCACTAAGGTCTAAAAAACCTATTGATTTGGTGAGCCAGGAAATTCAGCGAGCCTATTATGATGTGCGTGGCACACTGAACTGGTACTGCATCGATTATTGGTCTAAAAAATTTAGACTTAATATTTTTGAATTAACCCAAAAGCATGATGTAAAAATATGTGTTCATGAGGGCGCAATGGATCTACTTAAAAGTTTGTCACTTTTGCCTGTTCGTCTTTATCTTGTTACCAATGCACACCCAGACATTCTCAAAGTAAAATTTGAAAAAACTAATATCGATAAATATTTTATTGAAGTATTCAGCTCTCACAGCTTTGGATATCCAAAAGAAAGCACTCACTATTGGAGCGAACTTTTAAAATTTTTACCTCAAAATAAAGAAGACTGTATATTAATAGATGATAATGAACATGTGATTGAAACTGCTAGAAAGTTTGGAATTGGTCAGTGCATTACCGTAACCAGACCAGATACTAGTCAACCACCTAATAAAAATGATGACCAACTGTCGTTGATGTCTGTTAGTGAAATGTTGCATTGGATATAAAAAACTTGCAAATTGCTATAATTAACGTTGAAATATACATATCAATTGTATTTCATCTAATTGAATTCTGACTTTCTTATAAATCCCGTTTAATTTTAAAGGAGTAATTTTTGACAGCTATTAATGTAATTAATGTTTCATCAGATAGTTTTGATGAACATGTTAAGCAAGCCAGTAATTTTGTTTTAGTAGACTTTTGGGCTGAGTGGTGCGGGCCATGTAAAATGATAGCACCGGTTCTTGAGGCGCTGGCTTCAGAAAGAGAGGACCTCACCGTAGCTAAAGTCAATATTGATGAAAATCAGAATTTAGCGGTTGAGTATGCTATAAGAAGCATTCCTTCATTGCTTTTATTTAAAGATGGAAATGTCGTTGGACAGAAAGTTGGCGCTCTCTCCAAATCTCAATTGGAAGAATTTATAGACGCACACAGTTAATTTTTTAGGAATTTTATGAATACTCCAACCAAACCAAGAAATAATAGATATAGGGATTCAAATCGACGCCCTCCAAGAAGAAGAAGACCTATTAGCGATGATTATAATGATGAAGAAGTAGCCATTATTACTCCTGAAGAGCTCAAACTCCTAGAGAACGCTATGAATTTATCTGAGTTAAAGCAACGCCCTGTGGGTGATTTAATTGAATTGGCGCAATCCTTAGGAATTGAAGATGCGGCTCGAAATAGAAAGCAAGATATTATTTTTTCAATCCTTAAGCAACAAGCCGAGGAAGGAGAAAGCATCCTTGGAGAGGGTGTACTGGAAACGCTGCAAGATGGTTTTGGATTTTTAAGATCACCCGAGGGAAGCTACCTTGCAGGCCCTGATGATATCTATGTCTCGCCTGGACAGATAAGAAGATTTGGTCTTAGAACGGGAGATAAAATTTCTGGTTTGATTAGACCGCCGAGAGAGGGCGAGAGGTACTTTGCGCTCTTAAAAGTTGGTGAGATCAATGATGGCTCTCCTGAGGAAGCAAAGAATAAGATTCTCTTTGAGAACCTTACCCCATTATTTCCTCAAGAAAAATTTACGTTGGAGCAGGGCAATGGTTCAACTGAAGACCTAACTGCCAGGATCATTGATATGATGGCGCCCATTGGTAAGGGGCAACGTGCCTTGCTGGTGTCACCACCCAAAGCGGGAAAAACTATGTTATTGCAAAATATTGCCACATCAATTGCTAAAAACTCTCCTGATTCAGAATTGATTGTTCTTTTGATAGATGAGCGACCTGAGGAGGTCACCGAGATGGAGAGGACAGTAAGAGGTGAAGTTTTATCAAGTACCTTTGATGAGCCTGCCTCGCGTCATGTTCAAGTCGCAGAGATGGCAATTGAGAAGGCCAAGCGTTTAACAGAACATAAAAAGGATGTGGTTATTCTATTAGATTCCATTACCCGTCTTGCTAGGGCTTACAATACTATTGCCCCATCATCTGGAAAGGTTCTTACGGGTGGTGTGGATGCACAAGCACTCCAAAAACCAAAAAGATTTTTTGGTGCTGCGAGAAATATTGAGGAAGGCGGAAGTTTAACGATTATTGCAACTGCGCTGGTCGATACTGGTTCAAAGATGGATGAGGTTATTTATGAGGAGTTTAAAGGTACAGGTAACTCCGAGGTACACTTAGATCGAAGGATAGCTGAAAAGAGAATTTTTCCAGCAATCAATATTAATCGATCTGGCACGCGCAAAGAGGATTTGCTTATTCCTGATGCTGAGCTTCAAAGAATTTGGATATTGCGTAAAGTTTTGCATGACATGGATGAAATCCAAGCAATTGAAACGGTATTGAATAAAATGAAAGATACTAAAACCAATAGTCAGTTCTTGGATAGCTTGAAGCGCTAATGTTTTAATCCCTTTGATCCAATATCTCTTCGAAAGAAACAATCCTGCCATTTAATTTTTTGAGTTTCTTCGTAAGCTTTAGTCTGTGCCTCTTTTAAACTAGCGCCTAAACTTGTGACACAGAGAACACGCCCACCATGCGCTTCTACTACGTTATCAATGAGCTTTGTTCCAGCATGAAATACTTTTGACTCGTCAGAAGTTTTATCGAGCCCTGAGATCGGTTGACCTTTGGGATAGTCATAAGGGTAGTTCTTGGTAGCCATAACAACACCTAGCGCTGTTTCAGGGTTCCAGTGAATTACGGGTTCAGGATTTTCTTCAAAAGTGCTCATGAGAATCTCTGCCAAATCAGACTCGAGACGCATCAATATAGGCTGGGTCTCTGGATCGCCCATTCGACAATTAAACTCAAGGACTTTTGGCTCTCCTTGTTTATCAATCATTAGTCCGGCATATAAAAAACCATGGAATTCTGCCTTTTCCTCTATTAGACCAAGCGCTGTGGGCTCCATGATTTTTTCCATAATTCTTTTATTGAGATCATCATCAAGGAGTGGGGAGGGGGAGTAGGCGCCCATACCTCCGGTATTTGGCCCCATATCATTATCATCTCTTCTCTTATGATCTTGAGATGAGGCAAGAGGAAAGATTTTATTTTTAACGACAATTGCAATAAAGCTTAGCTCTTCACCCTCAAGAAACTCTTCAATAACTACTTGGTTTCCAGCACTTCCAAATCTTTTATCCTCTAAAATTTCATCTAAAGCATTTAAGGCCTCAGCTTCGTTTTGACAGATCAGTACTCCCTTTCCTGCAGCCAGTCCATCAGCTTTGATAACCAGAGGAAAGCTTGATTTCTTTACATAGTTAACAGCATCATTTAATTCATTGAAAGTTCCATACTGTGCTGTAGGGATTTTATACTTGCTCATAAAATCCTTTGCGAATGCTTTGGATCCTTCAAGCTGAGCTGATTTGGCGCTAGGTCCAAAGCACTTAATGTTTAGTGCATCAAAATGATCCCTAATTCCCATAACTAGCGGATCTTCTGGTCCTACTATTACCAGCTGAACATTTTCTTGCTGTGCAAATTCTCCAAGTCTCTTAAGGTCAAGAGCCTCAATAGGAATATTCTTACATTTATGCTCCAATGCGGTCCCAGCATTTCCCGGAGCAACATATATATTTTCAACAATAGGTGATTGTTGCAATTTCCATGCTATGGCATGCTCCCTACCGCCGGACCCTATCAAGAGGATATTCATTTAATGCTTAAAATTTCTCACTCCTGTAAATATCATAATCATACCTAGCTCGTTCGCCTTTTGAATGACTTCATGATCCTTGATTGAGCCGCCTGGCTGAATTATTGCTTGGATATTATTTTCATGTGCAATTTCAACATTGTCTGGGAATGGAAAGAACGCATCTGACGCTAGAATTAGCGAACTAAATTTTTGATTTAATAGCTTCGTTTGTGAGGCGGCAATCTTTGTGCTCATGATTCGACTCATCTGGCCTGCGCCAATCCCAGTCGTTCTTAGATTCTCAGCAATGACAATTGCATTGCTTTTTACATGCTTACAGACTTTCCAAGCGAATACCAAATCATTTAATTGGTTATCATTTGGGCGTTTATCCGTGACAACTTTCATAGCAGATTGATCGATAGAGGATAGATCAGTACCTTGAATAAGAAAGCCTCCAATAATTCGTTTGTAATCCTCTGTCGGTATGTGGAGGTTCTCAAAAGACCCAAACTCAATAACCCTTGCTTTAGGTTTTTGAGAAAAGCTTTGCAATGCATCTTTTTCAAATTTAGGTGCTAATATAATTTCAAAAAATTGCTGATTAATTATTTGGTCAGCCAGTTCTTTAGTTACCTTATCGTTTAAAGCAATAATTCCCCCAAAAGCTGAAGTCGGATCTGCCTCATAGGCCAACTGATAAGATTGCATGACTGTTTCGGTGCTGGCCACACCAGATGGATTTGCATGCTTTACAATGACACACGTAGGCTCATTAAATTCTTTAAGGCACCGAAGCGCAGCATCGGCATCGGCTAAGTTATTATAGGAGAGAGGTTTGCCTTGGATGAGGCCTTGGGCAAAGATAGGCACTTCTTGTTCATATCGATTATTATAATAAGAACCTTCTTGGTGAGGATTTTCACCATAATTACATTTTAGGACTGGCTCAAGGCGGAGTGTTTTACGAGAGCTTTGCCCGTCTTCCTGGATGTCATTCATTAGGTAATTTGCAACTGTCTCATCATAAGCAGAGGTATGCCTGAATGCTTTAACTGAAAAGGCTAAATATTTTTTCATGTCATAGGATTGATTAAGCATTCCTATGACTTCTTCGTAGTCTGATGGATCGACTACAGTAAGGACTCTCTCAAAGTTTTTAGCTGCTGCCCTGACCATGGCTGGACCGCCAATGTCGATTTGCTCAACCGCCTCATTAAGCGTAACCTCTGGATTCGCAATTGTTTGTTTGAATGGGTATAAATTAACGACGACGATATCAATAAGTTGAATTGCTAATTTCTTTGCAATTTCTTCATCAATATTTTTTCTTGCTAGTATGCCCCCATGTATTTTTGGGTGTAGTGTTTTCACTCTTCCACCCATAATTTCGGGGAATTCAGTAATTTGTTCGATTGGGATGACCTCTATATCATTCTCACTAAGAAAATGGGCTGTCCCACCCGAGGAAATTATTTCAAAATCATGCTTTATAAGGCTTTGTGCAAAATCAACTAGATTTGATTTATCTGAGACACTTATTAATGCACGTTTTTTCATTTTACTTAATGGTTAATAAGTTCAAGTTGTTTTTTATGGCATTCAGTTGATAGTAAGCTCAGTTTCTTATGAGGTGATAAGTAACCGTTATCAATATACCAGCATAAGTGCTTTCTTGAAATTTTGACACCTCTATCTTTTCCATAAAGGGCATATATGCCTTTAATATGACTCCGAATATTATCATAAATAGCATTGCTGTTTTTATCTACTTTTGTTCCGTTGAAGCTTATTTCTGAGAATATCCATGGATTACCAAGTGCCGCTCTGCCGATCATGATGCCATCTGCACCAGTAAATTCTTTAACTTTTCTTGCCTTCTCTTGTGAATCAATATCGCCATTAGCAATGATTGGTATCTTGGCTTCTTGCTTTACCTTACGGATGGTGTCGTATTCGGCTGAGCCTTTAAATTTACATTCCCTGGACCTTCCATGGATGGTCATTGCACTAAGACCATAATCTTCTGCAATCTTTAAGACATCTAACGCATTATTTTCTTCGCGAGTGGATCCGGTACGTATTTTGACAGTGAGGGGGATTGAAATTTTATTTTGAATCGCCTCAAAGATCTTTTTTATCTTTGTGGGAAATGCAAGAAGTGCAGAGCCAGCATAATTTCCACATACTTTTTTTGCGGGACAGCCTAAATTGATATCTATAATATTTGCCCCCATTTCCTGAGCTTGATAGGCAGCTTCTGACATTAAGTTCTCATCATGACCCACAAGCTGAATTACCTTAATATTGTTATTATGTTGATCAAAATTTAAGCGGCTTAAAGTTTTTTTTGATTGCCATAATTTAGCGTCACCTATAACCATTTCCATTGGTGCTAATTCTGCACCGAATTTTTGGCAAATTGACCTAAAAGGTTTATCAGTAATGCCCGACATGGGAGCAAGAAATACGCCACTTTTAAATTTATGAACCCCAATCTTAAACATAACTAAATTTTAAGGCAGTCCATCCATGAAGGTCGACTCTTTCCTCTAACTTTAGGCTCAAGAAAGTATCTATAATTATCTCGGTTTGATCTTCTAAGATGCCAGAGACATACAAATCGCCTTTCGGCTTGATGATTTTCATGATCGATGAAGATAGTTCAATAATTGTATTTGCTATGATATTGATAAAAATAACATCTGAGGGTTTGAGTAAAATATTATTTATATGACTGACCTCTGCTTTTTCCGATATTTGATTCACTGCTAGATTTTTTTTTGTGACTGCCAATGCCTGAGGATCGTTATCAATAAATCTGCAAAATTTAGCACCCATAGCAAGGGATGCAATACCTAAGATTCCAGATCCACAACCAAAATCTGTAACTGTTTTTCCCTTAAATGAATCTTTGCATAGTTGAGATAGCAAAAGCCTAGTCGTTGGATGCTTGCCTGTCCCAAATGCAAGGCCCTGATTGAGGAAAATTGAGAACGGGGTCATTGATTTAAATTGTGAGTCATAAGGAAGAATCGTGAGTATATTATCAATCTCTTGGATCTCAATACTTTGTGCTGCTTCAGAGTATTTAGTTTTTTGAATTTCAGGGTGAACATCTAAAAATCCAAAGGAATTCAATAAGTCGTCTAATTTCTTTTTTGAGATGGGGGCTAAAAAAAAGGCCTTAAGATCAATAGACTCCCAAATAGGCTCTTCATTTAAATCAGGTTCTAGGATTTCTCTTTCGTAGTCGGCGCTACAAATATCAAAAGAATAAGCTCCGGCTAAGGTTAAAATAGTTTCGATTGATTTTAAATGCAAGGCATCGATTTTGAGCCCGGCGATCCAAACAGGGTACGCTTTTTTATTTAATGCCAAGTCTGTTTTCGAGGTAATTGATATCGGTACCACCCTTCTTAAAGGCAAAGTGTTGAAAAATTTCTTGGTGGAGAGGGATATTAGTCTTGATGCCATCGACAACTGTTTCCTCGAGTGCCCCGAGCATTTTCTTTATTGCATCTTCACGCGTTAATGCATGACAGATGATTTTTGCGATCATGGAGTCATAGTAAGGAGGTACTTGATAACCACTATAAATATGGCTATCATACCTTACACCGATACCGCCGGGAGGATGCCATAATTTTATTGTTCCAGGTGAGGGCATAAAGGTTTTTGGATCCTCTGCATTGATTCTACATTCAATAGCATGCCCATTAATTTTTATATCTTTTTGCTTCCAAGGTAATTTTTGCCCTGCAGCTAAAAGTATTTGTGTTTTTACAATATCAATTCCAGTTACCATTTCGGTGACTGGATGTTCCACTTGGACTCGGGTATTCATCTCGATGAAGTAAAACTCACCATTTTCATAGAGAAACTCAAAGGTACCGACACCTCGATAGTTAATTTTTTTACAGGCTTCGACGCAAATATTTCCAATTTTTTCTCGTTCTTCATCTGAAATTCCAAAAGCCGGTGCCTCCTCAATTATTTTTTGATGTCGTCTTTGCATAGAGCAATCTCTCTCACCAAGGTGAATCACATTGCCATGAAGATCAGCTACAACTTGAATTTCTATATGTCTTGGGTGTTCTAAAAACTTCTCCATATAGACCGCATCATTACCGAAAGCAGTTTTAGCCTCACTTTTGGTTATGGATATCGCACTAAATAGGGCAGCTTCATTATGCACAACTCGCATGCCTCTTCCGCCGCCGCCGCCTGTAGCTTTGATAATGACTGGATAGCCAATTTTTTTTGCTATTGCTGCATTGGTTTTATTATCATTTCCAATGCTTCCGTCAGACCCTGGCACGCAGGGGATACCTGCTTCTTTCATTGCTCTGATCGCTGATACCTTATCTCCCATTAATTTGATGGTTTTAGATTTTGGTCCTATAAATGTGAAGCCACTCTCTTCAACTTGTTCAGCAAAATCTGCATTCTCAGATAAAAATCCATATCCTGGATGGATCGCCGTTGCATCTGTTACCTCAGCAGCGGAGATAATGCTCGGCATATTAAGGTAACTTTGAGCCGATTGCGCAGGCCCAATACAAACGCTTTCATCAGCAAGTAGAACATGTTTTAAGCTTTTATCAGCCTCGGAGTAGACTGCTACAGTTTTTATGCCTAATTCTCTACAAGCCCTTAGAACACGGAGAGCTATTTCTCCTCGATTGGCAATGACAACCTTATTAAACATTGTCTACTCTATGACAAATAGGGCTTGACCAAATTCGACGGGCTCCCCATTTTTAACCAAAATTTCTTTGATTATGCCATCCTTATCTGACTCTATTTGATTCATCATTTTCATTGCTTCGATGATGCATAAAGTATCACCTTGGCTGACTTTATCGCCAACCTTAACAAATGCATCCGCATCCGGTGAAGGGGCTGCATAAAAGGTACCGACCATTGGTGATATCACAGCATTTTCGGTAATTTTGCTTTCTTTAGAGTCAACTCCATTATTATTCTCAATGACTGCTGGAGCAGGCGTTGCGGTTGGGACCGAGTGTTGCATTTGCATATGTTGGTTTTGTGCGGATGGCGATATGTAGCCTGATCTACTGATACGCACAGATTCTTCGCCCTCAGTGATTTCAATTTCACCAATATTTGATTCTTCAAGAAGTTCTATGAGTTTTTTTACTTTTCTAACATCCATTTCTAGTTACCTATAATTTTACATGCAGCACTTACTGCGAGCTCGTAACCCACCGAACCAAGACCAAATATACATCCCTGAGCAATATCGGAAAAATAAGATTTATTCCTATACTCTTCTCTTGCAGAAATATTTGACAAATGTATCTCGATAAATGGCACATTTACAGCCAGGAGTGCATCCCTTAGTACAATGCTTGTGTGGGTAAATGCCGCCGGATTAAAAAGGATAAAATCAATCAGATCATTTTTGGTTAAATGAATTTTTTCTACGAGTTCATGCTCTGAATTGCTCTGAAAGTCAGTAAGATTATGGCCATGCGAATCTGCGATCTTTCTGCATTTTTTAATAATGTCTTCTAGGTGATCATTACCGTATTTATCGGGCTCCCTGGTGCCTAATAAGTTGAGATTTGGACCATTTAATAGAAGAATGTTTGCCATACCATTAATTTAAGATAAATAATTGAAAATAACAACAATTAAATACATTTAACGTATTTTATGTGAATTTAAATGCTAGAAAATTGATTTTGAGCCTGAACGAGGGTTATTTCATTCGCATCATAATCTTCAATAATTTTAATGATTTCATCAAGTTGCTCTTGATGCAGTTCGCCTGTAAACACTCCAAGCGTTGCCCCATTAGCGACAGTAAACACTGTGAAGGGAAGGGCGTACACATTGACACCAAATTCTTGCGCAGCATTCATAGCCTGCATCTGACCAATTAGAACGGGATAATCGATTTGTATCTCTTGAGCGTATTGTATGACGGGTAGCTCTCTATCTACGGCGATTCCTATTAAATTGAAATTACTATTCTCATTTCTAAAATTTTTTAGAAGCGGTATTTCTCTCAGGCATGGCGCACACCAGGTAGCCCAAAAATTTATTACCATTGGCTTACTAGACCATTCATCTAGGTTTCTTAGCTCTCCGCTTAGGTCAGGTAATTCAATACTAGGTAAACTTTGAGCTAGATTAGTATTTACAGCATCGTTTAGACCATTATCATTTATGTAGTTAACCGTTAGCTCATTAATG
>Ga0255768_10003455_pt1 | contig 15681 bp, 17 predicted proteins | sample 071ome_33_FD_179983 | JGI IMG/M metagenome (GOLD analysis project Ga0255768, IMG submission 179983) | Coastal salt marsh microbial communities from the Groves Creek Marsh, Skidaway Island, Georgia - 071412AT metaG (version 2) | ecosystem: Environmental > Aquatic > Marine > Intertidal zone >...
TCACCGTGACTATCTGTTCACTTATGCAGGTCTACGTCAGGTCGTTGATAAGTACCTCGTGCAAGATAGAAGCAGTGGCGCACTATATGAAACGCCACAGTTTATGTACTTGATGATTGCAGCAACTATCTTCTCTAAATATCCAAAGGAGACACGTCTAGACTACGTAAAGAAATACTATGACGCAATCTCAAAGCACAAAATCAACATTCCCACACCTGTCATGGCGGGAGTGCGAACTCCACTTCGACAATATGCTAGCTGTGTTCTTGTTGATGTCGATGACACCCTCGATAGTATCTTTACTAGCGATATGGCTATTGGCAGATACGTTGCACAAAGGGCGGGAATCGGTATCAACGCAGGTCGAATCCGTGGCATCAACGCTAAAATCAGAGGCGGAGAAGTTCAGCATACGGGCGTTGTACCGTTCCTCAAAAAGTTTGAGTCAACTGTCCGATGCTGTACACAGAATGGCATCAGAGGTGGATCAGCGACAGTACACTTCCCAATTTGGCACCAAGAGATAGAGGACATCATCGTTCTCAAAAACAACAAGGGAACGGAAGATAACCGAGTTCGTAAACTAGACTATTCCATCCAAATTTCTAAGTTGTTCTATGAGCGGTTCATCAAAAACGAAAACATCTCACTCTTCTCACCTCACGCAGTACCAGGTCTGTATGATGCTTTTGGCACTGACGCTTTTGACGAGTTATATGTTCGTTACGAACGAGATCAGTCTGTTCCAAGAAAGACTATCGGAGCTCAGGAACTCTTTCTAAACATCTTGAAAGAAAGAGCGGAAACTGGTAGACTGTATATTATGAACATTGACCACTGCAACTCTCACTCTTCCTTCATGGATAAAGTTGAGATGAGCAACCTGTGTCAAGAGATCACACTTCCCACAAAACCACTTCAGCATATTGATGATACTGATGGTGAGATTGCTCTCTGTATTTTGAGTGCTATCAATGTGGGTAAGATTAGAGACAACGACGATCTCCAACTTCTCTGTGATCTCGCTGTTCGTAGTCTTGATGAGTTGATTGACTTCCAAGGATATCCTGTCAGAGCAGCAGAGATTGCTACTAAGGCACGTCGTTCCCTGGGTATCGGTTATATTGGTCTTGCACACTATCTTGCCAAGCATGGGCATTCTTATGACTCTAAGGACGCTTGGAAGGCAGTACACGGTCTCACTGAGGCATTCCAGTACTATCTCATTCAAGCAACCGTAAACCTTGCAAAAGAGAAGGGTGCTTGTACTTACAGCAACCGAACAAAGTATGGCAACGGAATTCTTCCGATTGATACATACAAGAGTGATGTAGATGAGATTGTGCCGAATGAGCTTCACTACGATTGGGAGGGTCTTAGGGCACAGGTTCTTGAATATGGAGTCAGGAACTCAACACTGTCCGCACAGATGCCATCGGAGAGCAGTTCCGTTGTGTCAAACGCAACCAATGGAATCGAACCACCTCGTGGATACCTGTCCGTTAAGAAGAGTAAGAAAGGACCCCTTAAGCAGATTGTCCCACAATACCAGTCTCTTAAGAACCACTATACGCTTCTTTGGGAAATGGAGTCTAATCGTGGTTATATTAATGTTGTTGCTGTGATGCAAAAGTTCTTTGACCAAGCAATCAGCGGCAACTGGTCATATAATCCGTTAAACTATCCTGACAATGAGGTTCCAGTGTCTGTGATGGCACAAGACCTTTTGACTACATATAAGTACGGTTGGAAGACCAGCTACTATCAAAACACTTATGATTTCAAGACTGATGAGGTTGAAGAAACCAAAGAGTCTCTTGAAAGTTTAATTTCTCAACTAGAAAACGCCGAGGAGGAAGATTGTGAGTCTTGTAAGATTTAAGACAGGGTTAGAGGAGAAACCAATGGTTGAGTCCATGACGGTTTTTAACTCTAACGAGGTTGATACAAAGAAACAACCAATGTTCTTTGGTCAACCTCTGGGGGTTCAAAGATACGATTCTTACAAATATCCAGTATTTGATAAACTCACAACTCAACAACTAGGTTACTTTTGGAGACCTGAGGAGGTCTCCCTCCAAAAGGATCGTAGCGACTACCACATGCTACGTCCAGAACAAAAGCATATCTTTACCAGCAACCTGAAATATCAGGTCATGCTGGACTCCGTTCAGGGTCGTGGTCCTGGTATGGCATTCGCGCCTTACTGCTCCCTCCCTGAGTTGGAGGCTTGCATGAAAGTGTGGGAATTCATGGAAATGATTCACTCACGCTCCTACACTTATATTATCAAAAACGTTTACTCCGATCCTTCGGAGGTTTTTGATACCATCCTCAAAGAGGATCGCATTATGGAGCGTGCAGTGAGTGTTACGCAAGCGTACAACGACTTTATCAACGCCGCACATCGGTATGATAATTCTATGGAGTGGCAGCACGCCTTAGAACAAGTCCCCTACGCACAAGAAGCAAGGTATGAACTCAAGCGCAAACTCTTCAGAGCAGTTGCAAACGTTAATATTCTTGAAGGTATTCGCTTTTACGTGTCCTTTGCTTGCAGTTTTGCATTTGGCGAACTCAAGCTTATGGAAGGAAGTGCAAAGATCATCTCTCTTATCGCAAGAGACGAAAATCAGCACCTAGTCATCACTCAAAACATTATGAACAAGTGGAAAGAGGGTGATGACCCAGAGATGGCACGTATTGCCAAAGAGGAAGAACAATGGGTCTACAAGACCTTTGAGAATGCTGTAAACCAAGAAAAACTTTGGGCAGAGTATCTGTTCAAAGATGGTTCAATGATTGGTTTGAATGACAAACTGTTGCAACAGTATGTTGAATGGATTGCCAACCGTAGAATGAAAGCAATCGGACTCAAACCTCTCTATGACATACCAGCAAAGAATAACCCACTTCCTTGGACAGAGCATTGGATCTCTTCTAAGGGTCTTCAAGTGGCACCCCAAGAAACAGAAGTTGAATCCTACATCGTTGGAGGAATCAAGCAAGACGTTACCAAAGACACCTTCGCAGGTTTCTCACTGTAAAGGAAACTGTAAGTGTAACTGCTTAAAACCAGAAGATGCACTAAAAGCTTACAGAGAAGCGGCAGAGTCTGATTCTTATATGTTTGGAGAATACAACTCTTATGAAGCGTATGGTGACATTCCAGACTGACAGAGAGAGGGTTTAGACCCTCTCTTTTTTTATAAATATCTAAAAAGGTATGCTATAAGCGATGAAGTCGTTTAAAGATTTTGCGAGTAATATTGTCATTGAGCGTGTTACAAAAACAGGTGAAAGGACTGTCAATGTCATAAGTCCTCAGATTCTCCCTATGCAGGGTGGAGAGTCTGGTGTGAGTCAGGCAGCGGTATCCAAAACTAATGCTGAAAAAATTGCACAGAGAGCATTAGATAAGAAAAAGGAAGAAGCTATCAAGAAAGGATATGTAAATCCTACTACCGGTAGGGTACAGGAAAAGGGAGTTATAACCAATAGAATTAGAGCATCTGCTTTGGGGTATGGTGATGCTGGTAAGGATCCAACAAAATATGGAATAAATCCTGGTGAGGTTGCAAGAGAAAAGTCAACTCTTTTCCAGAGAGCAGTTGATCCTTCCAGAAAAGTAAGAAGGGCAGCAAGAAGTGAGATTAGGGCAGGTATTCAAAGTATTGAAAAGAGATATCCGGGAGCAACTAAAAACCCAAACCCAACACCATTCAGAGGTTTTTCTGCTCGCGCTGGATATTCTGGTCCATCTAGGTCAGACCTTGAGACTCTACAAAGACAAGCAAGACCTAGCACAAGTGTAAGTAGTTCCGAAACTATTCGTCAGACTTTAAGAAATACTCCAAGAGGTAAAGCAGCAGACGCAGCATTCTTCAAAGGTTTAGGTACACCAGAAGAAGTAGCAGCAGCCGCACAAGATGCTGCTATTGATATGCAGGCGGATAGAAAGTCTGGAAGAACAACCCCTGGCGGTAGACCAGTTCCTCAGGTTAGGAGATCTAATACAAACGTAGTCCCACCAACTCCACCTGCTCCCACATCAGCAAAAGTTCAACCAAAAACTTCTGGACCAAAAGTCACTACAAATACTAGTGTTCAATCCTGGCAGGGTCCTACAAAGGCAGCACCTGTAAAAACTCCACCTGTTGCAGCAAAAGCAGTAGTAGCAGCATCATCAGCTCCAAAAGATATATCAAAATCAATTGGAAAAGAATTAAGAAAAACTCTTGATGCCAACCGTGCCGCTACAAGAGCTGCAACAAGGAGCGCAACATCTACGGCTCTTAGGGGTCTGTCCGTTGTTGGTGCTGGTCTAGAAGGAAAATATGCTTATGATACTGCAAAAGCAGCAGGAGCAAGTACAAAGAGATCAGTTGGTGCTGGTATTGCGAGAGCAGCTGGTGGACTCCTTGGTGCTGCTGTTGGTGCTGCTGGCGGTTCTATTGGAGGACCTATTGGGTCTATCGCTGGTGGCACTCTTGGTTACACCCAAGGCGCAGACAAAGCAACTAAACTATATAATAGAATAACAGGTGATCCAAACAAAAAGGTAACGACACAAAGTGTTATCAGAAATGTTGGAAATGTATATCGTGAAAAAGTTCCTGCCAACATTAGAGCAAAAGTTCCAGAGGGTGTTAAAAGAACATTTAAGGACTTTATGATGAAAGCTGGAAAACAGTATGGTAATTGGCAAAGATCACAAAGTAGGCAAGAGGCATGAAAACATTCAATCAGTTTTGTACAGAAGCTTATCAGTTAGATGAGAATCCATTAACGGCAATATCAAATACCTGGAATAGAGCATCTAGTGCCGTTAACAGAAGACTGGCTCCTCTTGTACCTAAACCAGTTAGGAATCTAGTGAGGTCTCCTTTGTCAAGACCACTCACTACTGCTCTTGGAGCAACAGATATTGTAGATAGAGCCTCAAAGGGTGATATACCAGGAGCAGCATTAAGTGCTCTAGGTACTGGTTCGTATCTTGTTAGAGGTGGAACTCCTGCTGGTCTTGCTCTCGGGGGTCTTTCATATATGAGAGATCAAGATATTGCAGCAGAAAAAAGAAGAAAAGAGGCAGCACAAGCACAATCCGCATCTCTTCCTCCTGGTGCAAAATGGTATGGAAGACCAGAGGATGATGTTAGACCAAAACCAAATACCTCAGGTCAAGAAGGGTTATTAGCAAAAGGTCGTTATGTCACTAGAAATTATAAAGGGGTTGGAACTCAAAAACCATAAATAAATAAAGGAAAAAAATTAGAAGAAAATGTCTAACTTATCATCAAAAAAAGTGCAAGATATCTATTCTCTTTATGAGGGTATGTATCAAAAAGAAGAAATTTTAACAGAAGAGCAAGTTAACGAACTTATTGCTATTGAGTGGTATAATGCTCTTGTAGAAGAAGGTATTATTGATGGTGAGTTAATCACTGAAAATGCTGCCGCAAACCCAGGTTTTTGGGGTAAACTTGGTAATGCAATTACTAGTGGTGGTCCAAAGATAATGAATGCGCTAAGAAAGGTCACTGGTTTTGGTCTTGGAAAAGATGTTGGTGGAAAAAGAAGAATTGTCACCGCAGGAGCAGGAACTGCTACTGCTATCGATCCACAAAAAGCTGCTCAGCAAGTAGGTGGTGTTGCTCAAGGAACTGCAACTGCCACAAGAGGAGCAGTTACAGGTGCTTTGGACGCTCTTAGTCAAAAACAAAAAGAAAAAGAAGCAGCAGCAAGTGATCCAAGAGCTTATATCGATCCATCTACCGGAACTATTAAGTACAGATAAATTTCATTCTCTAAGTCCAACATGGAAAACGATCTAATTTACATTGATGAATTGAATGAACAGAGTTCTGGTGGTTCTATTGTTTTTGCTCCACAGAATGGTAAACCTGGTTACAGGGTAAAGAAACCTGATGGTACATTAGGTCAATGGATAGAAGTAGATAAGTCTCAGTTAGATTCTCCTGGTCTTAAGGCGGATCTAGACAGGTATATCAAAGCTGGTGGGAAGGTGTATACACCACCTTCTTCTGCTCCTTCTCCGGCACCAGCTCCTTCTCCGGCACCATCTCCTGCTCCGGCACCAGCTCCTGCTCCGGCACCAGCACCTGCTCCGGCACCATCCCCTGCTCCTGCACCAAGTAATGGATCTGCTGGTGGTGGAGGAAATGGTGGCGGTTCTGTCGCAAGACCACCAGCACCACCTCAACAGAGTCCAGTAGCAAAATACATGGCTGCTGCCGCTGCTGCTAGAAAGAGTGGTGACCCTGTTCAAATGGCAAAAGTCAGAGACCAGGGAATGGCAATTTGGCGTGCCAAGTATAAGGACACTCTTGCTAAAAAGGTGGACTTTGAGTCAAGACCTACTGGAAGATCCATTGGTACTGGTCAAAGTCAGATGGAGAAGGATGCTGCTGAGCTCAGAGCAATCAGACCTGCTGGAAAACCAGGACAAGACATGGGGGCAGCAAAACCACTGCAAAAAGTTCAGGCAGTAAGTCAACCTGCTGCTACGTCTTTGGAAACCCAAGTACAGCAACAGGGAGTAAAACCTCTTGACACTTCAAAACTAGAAAGAAGTAGAGTAAGAAGAACAGTACCTAACATGGTTTCTGCATCATACGAACCCTATGACTTAGTTCTCGGATACCTCATTTCCGAAGGACATGCTGATACCGTAGAAGAAGCAAACTACATTATGATGCAGATGGATGCAGAAAACATCCAAAGCATCGTTGAAACACTATCTATCTAGTAACTGCTTTCTTAACTAAAACAGTCCCCTCGACCGCTCTCGTAGTGGTTCCTGCGGGACTGTTTAATAGTACGTCGTAAAAATATTTTCCTGCTTTCAAACCAGAAGTTACTGTTGATAGCATTGATATAGTAACTCTACCAGTTGTTGGGTCATTGCCAAATGATACAGTAAAGTCTGCCGTCTTTAATGACGACTCATATCTTTTCATTTGGGCACAACCATTATAGTTTGTTAAATCCATGGCACTGTTTGTTTGAGAGTCTTCAAAAACAAACGTCTGCTCAAAGTCTGTACCAGTGTAGATAACCAGATTACTAACGTATGTGACTGCCATCGTTTTTTTAAATATTTATGGTAAGTCAACTAGGAATGGAGTAATCCAGTCTTCATTATTGTTAGTTACAGTAGTGATAGTTATATTTTTTGCCGCTAGTTTTGAGACGAGTAAATCGTAAGATGCTTGTATCGTTGCTTGTGTCATGCTTCCAGATGTATCAATAAACAAAGCGATAGATGATCCTTCTGGAAGTGAATCTAGACCACATATAGTATACCAGTCGGAAGCATCTGCAGCAACACCACTATCTCTATTGACTTGAACAGGACCAAAAGTCAATCCATCTGCTTCTGCCCCTGGTGTTTTTGATGTGTCAACAAAGTAGATGGTTGGGGAAGAAGCAACAACTGGTCCACTAGTGGATCCAGTTCTCAAATCAAATCTAACACTCTCCAGTAATGACTCAGTTTCATAATCACGTTTGAGTGATTTTGTGATATACACAACATTATTGGTAGAACTGTTGATACTGATTCCGCCACTGAGTGCTGTTGGATTGTTAAGGTCTCCTTGAGTAACAGTACCAGATAATTCTGTAAGTGTCCAGTAGAGTGTTGATCCAGCAGGAACTCCATTAGTAGTTATTGTAAATGTTACTGATTCTCCCTCATCAACTGTTGTTTTATCTGCAGTTACAGAATATGATGGGGCAACATTAACGATTGATACGACAGAACTTGTAGCAACGATAGTTCCAGACGTTGAGTTAGTTCTAATTTCAATGTAGAAAGATTCACTACTTTCGGTAGGAAAGTCTGCTGCAATAGATCTCGTAAAAGTAGCAATTCCAAGCGTAGTATTGGCAATTCCAACAACGTTGAAACTTCCAGTTAAAGATCCATCAGAGAAGTCTGCGGTATCTACACTAACACCACCAGTAGAATAATAAAGTGTTGCACCAGCACCCACATGATTAGTGTTAACAGTAAAACTAACAGAACTTCCCTCGTCTACTGATGATGCTGATGGAGTTACAGAATATGTTGGAGTGCTTGAAGACTGTAAAAGACCTCCACCAAGACCTTTGATATTTAAAACTTTTGTAGTACTGATACCAATAGTATCATTGAGTCCATATGTAGTCCCATTATATTGGATACCACCATCTTCACCAACAAACTTAAAAGTAAATGATGATGATCCAATACTTAATGTTACAGTATCATTTGGTAGTGCGGGAAGGTAGAATAAAGTATTATTTGCAATATCAGTGGTTACATCTTCAGTGCCAAAGTTATTAAATGGTATAACTCTAACATCATCTGTTGTATTAATTCCGACCGCCTTTTCGGATAGAATCGCATCAATATAAAACTCTGGAATAGTTGTATTCGCAAACTTGGTCTTATATTTTCTTAACCAGGTTTTGAAACTAGTTCTTTGGGCTAACGTGGGCTTTGGCATATATTACCACCTGATTAGAACTGCTATTGCAACCATAGCAACTAACAAATCGAGAGAGTTATCCACATACGTTCGTCCATTTAGTCCTGGATAAAAATCATCGTCGTTAATACCAATATAATCATAAGCAACTTCAACTTCTACTACAGGACTACCTGGATAATTTTCCCAAGTGGCAAAAACAGTTGCTTTGCTTGCATTTTCCCACCATTCTTTCCACGTATCCCAATTAGCATCATATTCATTATTAAAATATGCTGTATCAAAATTTCCCTCATCTTGCCCATACCAGTCCATCAATCTGAATCCCAATCCATTACCATCACCAATTCCAAGCCTTCCAAAAAGTCCCAGTGTACATTGTTCAGATTGTTGTCCCTCTTTACAGGTATCAGTAAATGTTACTCCAGAAGGTAAATTAACTAGTCTAGCAAAAGGACCAATACTGGATCCATAGGATGCATCATTAAGTCTTTGTTGAGCACCTCTCCAAGGTTTAGGATACGTATCTGCTGCTCCAAGTGGAATATTGCCAGTGGGATCGAATGAGATAACTATTGGTGGATGTGGTCCTCCCAGAAATCCTTCAGCTAAAAGATTTGTAATTGGACCACCTGGTGAAAGTCCTCCCGCTTCACTGTATGTTATCGCACCTCTGCATATACCATCCTTCCAGAGTTTTGGATTCCAAGATTTTAATTCGTTTATATCCATTACGTGAAGTGGAGGTGAAGATTAATACTCGTTCCGCCCCATCCAACTTGAACTGATGCTATTCCTGTAACTGCAGTTGTTGGTGTATTAATTCCAACATTAGTATAAGTAAATGTTGTTGCATCAATAATTTTTATAGGAACACCGTTTGGATGAGTTGATGTTGATATATTAAAAGACGTTGCTATACCGGTATTTAGATTCATAATAACACCCCAATCGTCATATGAGGTACTTAATCCATGTGCTGGATTTGTTACTACAGTTGCAACGTTATCAGTTCTAGCAACAGAAACTGGTGTGCATACTCCAACTGACGTGTACCAGTTGGACCAAGGTTTTGCATTATTGTCTCTGAATGCCGGTCTTTTTAATGCATTTAAGAAAGTATCTACTTTAGCACCTGAAGTTCCGACACCAACTATTGTTGTTCTTTTTGAATCTCCATCTAAAATGGAAATCATCATTGCTTTGGTTACATCTTCAAGGAAATGTTGTAGTTTTTCTTGTCCAATATAAAATCTTGGATCCGAATCATTCAAATCTATAAATTCTGCAGTGTTTGTAAGACTTGCCTTGGATGAAATGTACTTATATGTCTGAGAACTAAAACCGACACTCGGTTTGGAAGTCATAGTATCTCTAAAATGATGCAAGTCAAAAACTGTAAGACTTGATCCAATACTAATATGAGTTACTCCTGCACCAGGATTAAATGAAAGGTGTTTTAATGCTAATTGATATGATGTTAACATAATTTTTATTGCAGATTAATATTTACTGGAACAGGAGTACCTCTACCACATTTATATGCTTTGATAATTACTTCTCTAGCTATATTCGCTTTCCAATCAGAATCACCCACACCACAAGTTCCAGTACTAACTTTATTTGCCAAATTTTTTAATAGAGTATCTGGATTACATCCAGATTGGTACATTGCTCCATTTTTTCTACCGGTATAAGGCATACCAACAAAACGAGAAGCACTTTGATTTATAGGTGACCACTGACTTAATGCCTCATATCCATATTCAAAATCGAAATCATCTAGAACTCTTTTGGCTTCATTTGTAGTTCCATCAGCAATTACATATACTCCACCCAAAGCGTAAGTTGAACCAAGATTTGGAGTATATGTTTCTGTTTTCCAAATTTTGTCCCCAGTTTGGTAACCTATTGCCGATTTGAGATTGGATGGAACCTGTGAGGTTACATCGGTAAGTGGTATTGTAGTTTGACCAGCAATACTACTATAACGAATTTTTCGTTTAATAATTTTTGTTAATTCATTTTTCATTCGACTTTTTAATCCATCACTAATATTAGATTCTGTAAAGGTAGAACTTCTACAAGTTAGATATCTTATCGTTAAATCTGCTTTCATTTCAGAAAGACCAACAAATGGAGAAATTAAAGCAAATCCAGCAAATAATCTGAGTTCACTAGTTGTTAGACTGCAAAGATTATCAGGACACTCTTCTTCTACACAAATTCCATTAATACACTCTTCTCCCTCAGGGCAAGGGTTTTCTGGACATTTATCAGGTTTATCTGGTCTATGTGGGTCATTATCATTTGGGTTGTCTGGATCATTTGGATATCTTCTATCCAAATCTTGCTCTTCTGGAGGATTTAATGGTGGAGGATTTGGAAATCTTCTATTAGCTTCTTCCCAAGAATCTCCCATTTCATCTGTATCCCAGACACATCCGAGATCTTGAATAAATTGTATTCTTTCTCCAAGATCTAATGGTATTGGTGTTGGACTATTGCCCAAATCAAAATCTGTACCAGGACCAGCAACTCCTGCTCTTTGCTGTATTATAAACGATGCGTATACTAAACCTGCCTGTATTAACTCTTTAACAGTATCTTTATTTGTAAACGGTGCATGAAGTTCTCTTGGATCAACTTTTTCATCCCATTGATCTATAATAGCATCACCAAGATCTTTGTACGCATCTACAAAGGTGGAGACTTCAGTACCATTGAAAGGTATATCTGGCCAGTTAAAAGTCATATCAGATAAGTGGTGAAACGTTTATGGTGGTTTTATCTAAAAAATTATCAGGACATCTTAAAGTATCATAATTAGTACTATCTACAAGATCGCTGAATCCTTCGGCAGTTGGTTGTAACAAATAAAAGGTTCTCTGTGGATATGTAGAACGGAATTGTGCCCACTTTGTAGACATTCCGCTAGTTGTTTGAGAAGAACTTTCATCAATTACAGCAATACAAAGTCTCTGAGCACTACCTGGTGTTGTTCCTCCACCAAAACATCCAGTTGAGATTCCTGCTCTCACATTTACATTTCCTTCAAGAACAATCTCTTGTGTTCCTGCTGGTTTTGTGAACAAGATATCATAGACATATCGTCCAGGTTTGAGTCTGGATGTTTGCCAACTCGGAATAGAAAGTTTGACTTTTCCTGCGGTTCTATCGACAAAACCAATAGTAAAACTGACAGCAGTTCCACTACCTCTGTGCTTTCTTAGTTGTGCTTTGGCAGTATAATTTGTCAGATCAACAACTTTACCACCGACTTCGTACATATCGTACTCTTGTTCGTAGTCGGATCCACCATTGACAGTAATGTTATGTACGTATACTGCGGACATTCTTTTTTAACTATTTATCCGTAAAGAACTAAATCTCTGAAACCATTATAGAAACTTGATGGGGTTTTACTACTTCCATTACTATCAGCCACTACTACAATGGCACCATTCCCAACCTTCTCATAAGCAACGGTTACATATGTTCCACTAGTATGAGCATAGATTGCTGTTCCACTATTTACTTCCAGTGAATTAGTTAGACTGTGACCCCAAGAGGCAGGGAAATTGGAAGCAGCGTTATTTGTTAATACTAAACTTGCCGAAGAAGCAGTATCGGCTCTTGATTCTAATCTTATAGAAGTTCCGAGTAAACCAAGTCTAGTGTTATGTGCAGCAGTATTACCACAGTTTAAATATTCACCAATATATAATACCACTCCCCCAAACTGCAAATACGATTGTATTTTCTGCATGTAGGCAGCGTCTTGGAACTTTGTAGTTAGAGTTGGCATATCAACACAACTACTAGAATAATGACCAAATGCAACTACACCATATTCTCCAATTTCATCTATTGTTATTGGGGTTAGATCAGAGCCCATACCTGTATTATGAGCAGTGTCTTCATTAACTCCACCAACAGAAGCATTTGTGTAATCTGTTTTTATACACTCACTAATAGGTGTATAGTCCTCTCTCGCACTGAACATTCCCTCAACTACAATACTCTTTTTATTTGAAGAGTCTGTAAACATTACATCGTAATAATATCTACCTGGTTTTAGTTTTTCAGTAACATATCTATCTAACGAAAGACGAAATCTTCCATTTGTTCTATCAACGAAAGAAAGTGCAAAAGTTGTGGCAGCACCAACGCTCTCTGGGTGCTTTCTAACTTCTGACTTTCCAGTATATCCAGTCAGGTCTAATGGAGTTCCATCTATGTTATCAAGATAGAAGTCTCTGTAAAAGTTTTCTCCTGTATTGACAGTTATATTGTTAACGTAGACTGCCATATTATAAGACTTTATTGAGTATTTATCAAGGGCTTGACAAGAACTCAAAACGTCAATAGACTAGGTTTGTCCCGGTTAAAGATAAATAATAGCTCATTGAATTCTATAAGATGAGTTATGAAAATCCATGGCAATATAATGGCACAGTTTTTGACAGTGATGATATTGGGGAGTACTTTGGTTTTGTTTACTGTATTACCAATAAGTCCAACCAACGACAGTACATTGGTAGAAAGTATTTTTGGTCGTTCAGAAAACCTCCTGGAAAGAAAAGAAAAGTAAAACAAGAATCAGACTGGAAAAAGTATTATGGTTCTTGTCCTGAGTTGAAAGAAGATGTAAAGAAATACGGCAAAGAGACTTTTAATAGAGAGATAATAAGTCTACATATAACGAAAGGTAATTGTAACTTTGAGGAAACAAAACAGTTGTTCCTCAATAACGTGTTGTCAGAAGCACTTGACGACGGTTCGCCAGCGTACTACAATAGTAATATACTAGGACGCTATATGCGAAAAGATTATGGTAACTTTGGAGCAAACACTTCAAGAGACTCATGACTGGGCAATTGATCGCATACACACTCTTTGTGAAATACCCATTACCACAATGGACGATGCGGTAGTAAACACAGAAAATGCTTACGCCATTAGTGCTGAGTTCAAAGAATGGTTAGATCCAAATATTGACGATCACGATGTCTATTCTCTAGAATTCATAGGAGATGATGATGGAGATCATGTCAACGAATTTCAAGCGTAAGATCCTACAAAAAATCAAACAGTTGAATGAAAGCGGTAAACATGCCGAAGCATCTCAACTATATAAAAAATACTTCACATAATAGTATGAAAAAATTATTGCTTGCATTGATTGGTTCGACTTTGCTTACCTCCCCAGTATTTGCAAACGAGTCCAAACTCAAAAAAGGTTTCTACACTATGGATGCAATGGGGTGTATGTTACTCCGCGAATGCACCAAAGATGTACAACGGGTCGAAAATATCTCTACTATTGCTAGCGCTCATCCCAATAGCGATTATGATATTATTGCTGACGAGTTCGGTAGAATGCTCGTTGCCTTGGAACAAATTGGAGTTGGGGTGTTTCTAGCAGACGAAAAGTATTTTCCTGTTGGACACCGTGGCGTCTATCATACTGTAAGTAATAACTTCTTCCTGAACAAGACTTACATGCGCCGTCCTGGTGTGTTGATGGCAGTGATGCGCCATGAAGGTTGGCACGCTGCGCAAGATTGTATGGCGGGTTCTATCAAGAACTCTATGATTGCCATCATCAAACCAGAGGAAGATGTTCCTATGATGTATCGTGAGATGGTAAAGCGTACTTATGCACCTCATGCTCGCCCCTGGGAAGCAGAAGCATCCTGGGCAGGTCGCACAGAAAAGATGACCATGGAAGCACTAGAATCCTGTGCTCGTGGCACAATGTGGACTGACTATGAACCCACTCCTTTGACTAAGAAGTGGTTGAAAGAAGAAGGTTTTATCAAATGATTCCCTTTTTTATTGAGGAACCTATCACTTGGAAAAAGGTGGAGGTTCCTCCTGATATTATCAAATACTGCGACATGACCACATTCGACGCAGACCGTGAAGATCTGCGTTATGTCGATTGTGTTTGGATGCATATGGGATATTACGGTGTCCCGAAGCATATTATGAAAGCACATAGAGACGAATTCAATCCACCAGTCAATCCTGTTTTTGAATAAATAATAACACCCGAACAAAACGGGAAGACCACCCAAGACAAATCCTTTGACACGCTTTTCAGTCTTATAATGTAGGGTTTGTTGTTGGAAACCAGAATTTACATATGACACATTTAACGAGAGATGTGTTAATCAAGACCATCGTTGCCGATGAAATGGTAGGTTGCGGCGGTACTGATTACGTCAAATCCCTAAAAAGTGCATACCATAGATGGGAACATGAATCAAGTGAGTCCCTCTGTAAAAAATACAACAAAATAAAGAACGCACACGTCACAGTTGAAGTATTAGATCCCTAAATAACAGAGCCTTACTCTCTACAAATGCTCGGAAACAAATCCAAAGCACAGGTAGAAGAGAAAGACGACCATCATGAAGATAAAAGTGAAGTCCTTGGTAATCTGGTGAAAGTTGTCGTACTTATCTGGTCCGCTTCTCTTCTCACATTCTCATACGTTAGACTACCAAACGGTCAAAAAATTCTTGATTTTGATCCTACCTTCATTGCATCAGTATTCTCTGGATCTCTTGCTGCTTTTGGTTTAAGTCCTGCTAAGGCAGGTGGCGGTGGTAATAGTAATGGTAAAGCAACAGCAAAAAAAGAACCTGAGGTTGTCTCTGCTGTAGAGCCAAAGGAAAAACCACAGTAATCCCCTAAACTGCCATGGCTATATTTGATAATAAAAAAGAACAACCTGGCGACTATTATCCTGAACCAATAGCAAAAGAAAAACCTAAACGGTCCCTCTTCAAGTGGTTTGCACTTGGAGTAGGGACTCTTTTTGGTGCTGCACACATTGGTGTTGTTGGACACTTGATGAATAAGACACAAGTTCCTATCATCAATCTACCTGTTGGAGACTACACTGCTTATACAGTGGATGCTTATGAGGGTGGATATCGTATTCAATATAGATCCAATGCCCCACAGGTAATGGGAAAAGATAAGGTTGTAGTTAAGAAGAACGGTTTCTTCGGTATTGGTGGTGATACTAAGATAGTTCAGCAAGAACAGTACACTATGGATGGAGCGACTCATCTCCAGGGTGGTGAAGTGGGAAAGTTGACTGCGAAAAAGATCGAGTGTATCAAGGCGGAAGGTGGTGGCGAAAATGCAGGTAGATTGGTTGGAACTA
>Ga0255768_10003461_pt1 | contig 15665 bp, 8 predicted proteins | sample 071ome_33_FD_179983 | JGI IMG/M metagenome (GOLD analysis project Ga0255768, IMG submission 179983) | Coastal salt marsh microbial communities from the Groves Creek Marsh, Skidaway Island, Georgia - 071412AT metaG (version 2) | ecosystem: Environmental > Aquatic > Marine > Intertidal zone > Salt...
CATTGGGGCACCGATGAAGAATGTGGCGCCCGAGGACACATGGAAATACATTGCCGGTTTCGCCGCAGGCAACGATGTGGGCGCTCAAGACTTTCGCGACACCGACGCGGGTGGCATGACACGCGTCAAGGGAATGGACGGGTTTTGCCCGCTGGGTCCCGGTATCGTTCGGGGTGTCGACGTCAGGCAATCAACGCTGAGAACCTATTTGAATGGTGAGATGGTTCAAGAAGGGGCGATTGGCGAAATGACCTTCGGGATTGATTACCAGTTGGCCGACTTATCGAGACATATCACGCTTATGCCGGGTGACATTTTAATGTCTGGTACGCCTGCGAACTCTCGACCCATGCAACCGGGTGATGTGGTGGAAGTTGAGGTCACAGGCATTGGTCGACTCACAAATACAGTGCAAGACATACCCAAGCCCGCGCATGATGTGGGTCATCATCCGACCGATACCGACTCCGTACGCCGCGTCGCTTTGGGTGGTGATTGGTGGGCTGAGCAAGACGCACTCAAGCAGCAGGGTTCTTGATCCATTGAGCTGCTAGATCAAGGTCGGCTCGGGTTGAGCTTCTGCTGAGAATCGGTGGCAATCCGCGGTGAATGGTTTGAGTGATTTTTGGCGAGCGGTCGAACAGTTCAAGGTCGATCGCGAATCGCTCTAGTTCTGATCTCGCAATCATCATAAACAGGGCGGATTGAAGAATCCTCCAATCACTACGCTTGGCCTATCCGTGGTCCATCCAAGGACTATTCAAGATCCACATTGCTGTAATAGAGAGAGCTGGTTATCCCGCTCGAAAACGGCCAAGCGTTTTCTGGAGAGGCTCGCCAGAGTCGTATTCACCCATTGATTTTTCGTCGACTTGGACACGACGTGGGCCATCGAACCGACCAATGGGTATGCCCTCGATGAGCCAAGTTGAATGCTTCACGCATCATCCAGTTGGCATGGGCCAAGCGGGCAAACTGCGACTGCCTTAACCCGCTCGTTTACGGGCCCTGCCGGGGACCAAAGGGTTCGCGGTTGTCTAGGCGAGTCCTTCGGCCGCCAGGGTCTGTTGCAAGCACGGGGGACAATAACCGTGAGAGAAGAGCGCGTTGCCGGGAATCTTCGGAATGGCCTCTTCAATAACGATCCAATCTTGTTCGGTTTGTACGGATTTACAAACCGAACACAGAGTAACAATGGGTTTTTTCTTACCTTGAAAGCTGGTGAAACTCACCAAGAGATCATTCGTGAATGAGGCTCGTTTGACGATTCTCGGCTCCGACTTAAGGTCAATCTCATCGGAGAAATACTCCAGGATAAAACGATCGAGATTGCAGTAGGCGATCAACACGCCAAGATCTTCCAACTCTTGGTCGTTATGCTGCTGAGCAAGCTGAGCAAAGAGAGAATTGCTGGTAGACGGAGCTTGAAAGTGGACCGCCAGTAGTCGAAGCGTAGTCTCCCATCGTTTCAGCGTTTGGTCTCGCTCTGGCAACTGTTGCGTCTCTAAAATAGCGAGCACCTCGGTCTCGTTGTAGCCCAAATCGATCATGTTGAATGAATGAAAGACCGCGCAATAGCGGTTGTCACAGATCGAGTGAGCGAGCACCTGCACTGCCTCAGTGATAATCATCGGGATACTAAAATCCGGACGATCCATTTGGTCTATGAGGGACCAAAGAGACTTCGCATAGCCGTGCTTGAAAGCCGCCCGCTGCAGGGCCGACATATTGTGGTCCGGATAGATGCGCTCGAGTAGCGCGCGCGTTTCGTCGTCTAGCGAATTGATGTCCAAGGGGGAAGAGGTGCTGTGGTTTAAAGTTTCATTCATAAGGCTTGTGACTAATGTTGGCTTGTGACTGAGTTTAGAGCTTGGCATTCAGGCCATGAGATGTCAGTTCTTGATGGTTGTTTTGAAACCTATGCCTCGCGAGAAAACGGTAGGGCGTCTCGCCTGAACATTGCGCATCACCGCCAGGTTCAAGCGCCTGCCAAGCGACTTGGTTGCCAAAGTCAAAATGCGTGATATCACTCTCTCTATAGCCATAGCGGATCGCTTTGGCTTGTAGAGATTGGCCTGAAGCTAAAGTCACCGGACTCTGGTACAGCGACCAATGGTCGAGAGAGTCCGTAGGTAAGATGCGATAACCGATTGAGGCGCCCGGCGTCGAGCTCGCAAGCGTGATCTTGTTAGCCTTGAGCTTGACCAGCGGTGGCGAAGTGATGGGTTGTTCACCGCCTGGCCACATCTCATCAATCATGGTTTGCTCTGGCCTTTGACTGAGATCCCCGACCTGAGCAATCCAGTCATCCATGGCAGCTTGAAGCTCTCTAAGGGTGTCCTTGAAGGCCGGATCCCCCGCAAGGTTCTTCACCTCGGAGGGGTCAGCGAAGGTGTCGTAAAGTTCATCAACGGGCCGGGGTGCCGTGAAGTAACTGTCTTGTAAAGGGGTGAGTGTCCCTGCATGGTGCCCCTCCCAGAGGGCCACCATGATCGGGAACATGTCTCGGAAGGCCAGAGGCCGGAAGTAGCTCAGTTCCGGCATATAGTTACGGATGTATTTGAAGCGCTGACCTCGGGCAGCACGCTGCCAATCCCAGGTTTCGTCCATCCGGTCCCGTCCTGCAAAAATATGGGTTCTTTGTATTTCCCCCAAAAAGGATTGGCCCTGGATGAACTGGGGTATGGGCGCGCCCGCAAGCGCTAGAATCGTTGGCGCTAGGTCGACAAACGAGATAAGACGTTCATCGAGCGTGCCTCGCTGACGGCCATCAGGGTAGCGAATAATCATCGGGACTTTGATACCCGAGTCATAGATGGATCGTTTTGCCCGTGGGAAACCGTCGCCATGATCAGTGGTCCAGATGACGATGGTGTTGTCGCCGAGGCCATCCGCCTCAAGGTTATTCAGAATCTCTGCGGTCTGTTGATCGATGTAATGAATGTTGTTGTACATCTGCGCCATGCTGTTTCGGACAGCGGGGGTGTCCGGGTAGTAGGGCGGCACGGTGACATCAAGAGGGTCTGTGATGGCTGGAATGTTTTCTGCTCGGAAATTGAGCACAGACTGCAATAGTGGCTTTACCCAGGGCATGCGCGGGGTAGCTTGCGTGGTTTCGTCAACCAAGCGACTCTCGTGTGTGTTCATCAGATTGAACATCGCAAAAAAAGGTTTGTCCCTGGGCAAGTGTCGCCAGAGGGCAAGGTCCTCCGGGTTCGAAAAGCCCGTGTCGACATTCGCGTCCCAGATGGTAAAGGGGTTACCAAATTGGTAATCGGTCTTCGTGGTGTTGGCCGTTGCGTAACCGGCGCGCCGTAAGAGTTCGGGGAAAGCTTTTATATCTGCAGGCGGAACCGCCTCATAGCCCATTTGTGAAGTGCGCATTTGTTGGGTGCCCATGGATTGTGGGTACACCCCCGTGATGAGCGCTGAGCGATTGGGCGCACAGACGCCGGCCGCGGTAAAGGTATTGGTGTAACGAATGCCTGCTTCAGCCAAGGCATCGATGCTCGGCGTCCGGGCAACTGAATCGCCGAATGCGCCAATTCGTGAACTCATATCCTCGGCCACAATCAAGATGATATTAGGGCGTGATTCGAGCGCGAGAGCACCTGGGCCAAAAAGTGGCAGAATAATGGAGAGCGTCAGAGCGCCAAATTTCTGAAGCGAGTTCATTAGCACTTTAATCATAGAGTTCCCTAGTGGGGACTTCTGAAACTAGAGTAGGAATGGCAAGACTGCAAGATACAGAGTTTGAATCTGGAGACCTCGGTAGGCCATGGCATAGGTATAAAGTTTTCGTTCATGGCGCCAAGTATCGATTCAATTATTGATCATTGCCCCGAACTTGTTGAGTTAAAACGCATCTTGTGAGGTCATCATTTATATGACGATATCTGTACTGCATGGATTGAAGATCATGATCAAACGTTTTCGAGTCGGATTCTCGATCATGCTTTTGCTTCTTGCTGGCCCGATTCAGGGCAGCGAAACGAGGCCGCCCAATATCGTCGTTCTATTCGCTGATGATCTTGGCTATGGCGATCTCGGCGCTTACGGCAATCCCTACATTCGAACACCCAATCTAGATCAAATGGCGGCAGAGGGTCAGCGCTGGACGGACTTCTATGTGGCTTCGCCCGTCTGTTCGCCGAGCCGAGGTGCGTTATTGACGGGACAATACTCGGTAAAAACCGGCCTTTATGGTCGCAAGATCAACGTGTTCCACCCCAACGACCCAAACGGTATTCCGGAGGCGCTCGAAACCCTGCCCGAAGCGTTGAAAAAGGCGGGCTATGCAACTGGAATCTTTGGTAAATGGCACTTGGGCGATTATCCAGAAAACTTTCCTACTCGGCATGGATTTGATACTTGGTTCGGCATCCCTTATTCCAATGATATGGACCGGGTCGGCGCCCCTCCCATCGATCAAGTCATGCAGGCCGTGGCCACTAACAACGTGTCCAAGTTTGCTGGGGGCTTTCAAGCGCTGATTGAAACCTTCAAAGATCCCAAGCAGGAATACTGGAATGTCCCGCTCTACCGAAGCACGGTGGCTGAGAACGCTGTCATTGATGAGTTGGTCGAGCGCCCGATGATTCAGGCGACCTTAACCGAGCGATTAACAAAGGCCGCGCAAGCGTTTATGCGCGAGCATCAGGATCAACCCTTTTTGGTTTACCTGCCATACGCCATGCCGCATTTGCCGTTGTTCAGAGGCAAGGCATTTGAGGGCGTGAGTTTGCGTGGACCCTATGGCGATGTGGTGAGTGAAATTGATTGGAGTGTCGGTGAGATTCGTCAGACGCTGGAGTCCCTGGGGCTTGCTGAAAATACGCTGGTCTTTTTCTCAAGTGATAATGGGCCCTGGCAGGCCGTATCGACCCTGAACGCGGGTAGCGCTGGCATGTTTCGCGGGTCCAAAGGGACCACCTGGGAGGGTGGCGTTCGGGTGCCCGGTATTTTCTGGTGGCCAGAACACATAGCCCCCGGGGTGGTCAGCGATATTGCCACCACGCTTGATGTTTACGCGACAGCGCTCACGCTGGCTGGGGTGGAGTTGCCCGAGGGAACCGACGGGGTTGATTTGTCGGAAGCGTTGCGAGCGAGGGCCAAAGGCCCACGAACTGAAATGCCGTATTACCATCGAGGGAATCTCACCGCTTATCGATACGGGCATTACAAACTCCAGTTTTATGCCGATGGTGATTTCAAGACGAGGCTCGCGCTCCCGGCGCTTTATGACTTGCATCAGGATATTTCGGAGCGTTTGGATCTTTCCGCTCAGTTACCCGAGATGGTCGCAAGGATTGAAGCCGCGGTCGCGGCGCATCAAGCAACCATTCAGCAGGTGGACCCCATTTTTGACCGCAGGGTAACCGTCAAGCCTTGAGCTCTAAGGTCAGCGAGGCGCCCGCCCAGAGCCGGGTGGGCTTGCCTCACATTGTTCGGATCGAAGCACGTTCCTGGGTTAAAGAATCTCTGGGTTGATGAAGGCGAGCGAAATCAGTATTTCGTCTATAACGGTGGTGCGCCCAAATTCCATGAAACGCTTCGAGCGGTCGCGAACGACAACTATCGTGGGCTCACAATGAGTTAAGCAGATTTAAAAGCCAAAGTGCGCACCCAAATGGAGCGCTCTACCATCAAACGCTCAGTGCCTCTTTCATTCGCTTAATGCCGCCCGCGTAAATGCCGGTTGCGGTGCGAATGGCTTCGTCCTCATCCCCTCGGGCATCAAATTCGCCTGTCCATTCGACTGTGCAGGTAGCATCGCTGGTTGCCATGATCCGAACACGGGCTTTGTAGTTTGCAAAGGGTAGCGGCGAATCATCATTCATGATGCAGTAGGCAAAGGTCAGTGCCTCGGCATCGTGCTCGTCCAAGCGCTCGATGATGACCCCACCGCCCATTCCGATGCGTCGGATCATGCCGATCCCGGATCCTTCATACGCGACCGATTCAATGGCGCCTCCGGGTTTAATGGTGTCGAAGGGGCTCAACTCAGCCCAGACCGCTTGCGCTGAAGCGTTGATCTCTTTAATAACTTGTGCGACTGCCATGCTGCATCTCTGAATCGTTTGGATATTGAGGATAATTCTTTCCTGTTTCCTTCGCTAGGCAGCCATGGTTGACGGGTTATCCCGCTGGTGTCCCTGGGCCATTCTAGGCAACATGGTCGAACAATAGACATAACGATTGGGGCGAAATGTGACGAGAATTTCCCTTTACCTTGTGTGCTTGATGCTGACGGGGTCCTGTATCTCAGTTTTGGCTGATGTGGTTGTGCGCGAGCCAGCGGTTGCTGAACTGCATCAACTGTTTGATGACGCTTGGGACCAAGATATGCGTGACAGCCCGGTTTGGGCATCAATGTTGGGTGATCGCCGTTTCAATCGGCAGTGGGCAGATACCTCTGAAGACGCAAGGGCGCGTCGCAAAACGGCCTATGAACAGCAGCTCAATCGATTGTCGCAGATCGATCGAGAGCTGCTGAATGAGGATGAATTGGTCAATTACGAGTTATTTAATGACGAAGTCCGTGATCGGCTGGAGGCGATGCAGTTCAGAACGGACTTGATGCCCATCAGTCAGCGCGGCGGAATTCAAACGTTGGATGAAACTGGCAATCGACTGCGGATGCAAACCTTAGTGGATTATGAGGATTGGTTGGCGCGGTTAGCCCAAGTCGATCAGCTAGTGACCCAGACGATTGCGCAATTGGAGAAGGGAATTGATCAAGGCATGGTTCCGCCCAGGATCACGATGTCTCGAGTGCCAGCGCAGATAGCCAAGCAGGTGGTAGAAGATCCAGAAGAAAGCCTCTTTTTTGAGCCTTTCCGTCGCTTGCCCGAGGCCTGGCCACCGTCGGAGAAGATTCGAATTCAATCTGAAGCCAAATCGGTGATTGAGCGTGTTGTGATACCCGCCTATCAGACGCTTTATACCTACTTCACGGAGGTCTATTTACCTGCGTGCCGCGACGAGATTGGGGCCTCGTCGCTACCCGATGGCAAAGCATTTTACGAGTATCGAGTGCGACGTTTCACGACGACGGACATGACCCCAGATGAAGTCCACGATCTCGGTCTTTCGGAAGTTGCCCGCATCCGCTCTGAGATGATGGTCATCAAGAGTCAAGTTGGTTTTGCTGGAACGCTCACAGAATTCTTCAAATTTCTCAGAGACGATCCGCAGTTCTATTTCGAGGATGCGGATGATTTGCTCAAGGAGTATCAGGCGGTCTCAAAGCAGATCGACCCGAAGCTTGTTCTTTTGTTTAACAAACTACCTCGGATGCCCTACGGCATTAAGGTGATTCCGGAGGCGGTCGCGCCTGACACGACCACGGCTTATTACTCGAGGCCCGCAGCGGATGGCAGTCGACCAGGCTATTTTTGGGTGAATTTGTACGAGCCGTTGTCCAGACCCAAGTTTGAAATTGAAGTGCTCACAGTGCATGAGGCGGTACCCGGACATCATTTGCAAATTGCTTTACAGCAAGAATTGGAATCGCTCCCCAACTTTCGGCGCTATTCAGGCTATACGGTCTTCACTGAGGGCTGGGGTCTTTACAGCGAACGATTGGGTGACGACATGGGTCTCTACCAAGACCCATATTCAAAGTTTGGTCAACTGAGTTACGACATGTGGCGCGCGGTGCGACTCGTGGTGGATACCGGCATGCACTACAAGGGCTGGACGCGTGACCAAGCCATCAGCTTTTTCATGGAAAATGCGCCACGGAAAAAACTAGACATCGTTAACGAGATCGATCGCTACATCTCGTGGCCTGGACAGGCGCTGGCTTACAAAGTTGGCCAACTTAAAATGTGGTCCTTGCGAGAGCGTGCATCAGCCGAATTAGGGGAGCGTTTTGATCTGAAACGGTTCCATGACCGAATGTTGAGCCAAGGTGCCATCCCACTATCACTCTTGGAAACGTTAATGCTCGACTGGATTGAAGAGGAAAAAGCGCGGACTGCTGAGCGCTAAGCCGCTACCTTCAGGGTTCGCTGGAGGCGCCTCTGGCTGTTAACCATTCGGATACGTTTTGATTACTGATGAGTGCGAAGAGCACTTGAGGCATCACTCTCAATTAACGGTTGCGAGAGAGACCTCAACCTGAACGACGCGATGCTCGCGAGAAAAGATGCTCTGGCTGAGTTCGTATGGCAACGTCTCACCCTCGAAGATTTCGACGCTCCCGTCCTCAAGCTGCACCGTGATGCGGTTTGAAGGCCCTTTGGAGACCACGAAAGGCGTTTGGCAGAGGCTGAATGCGTACTGACCCGAATGAAGCGGAATCCTTCGCCACTTGTTGCGAAGATCCAGGAAGTCATATGGGGTGTCAGAGGTTAAATATTCAGTCTCACGAATGAGCGACGAATTGAACGAAATACAACCGTCTTTGATTCGGAGTCCGAGTTCAAGGTAGCGAGAGAGTATTTCTTCCTTGACCTGTCCCGTCATCCCAGGTTGCTGCGCGCCTGCGAAACTTGGCGTGTGCGAGTAAGGATCATCCGGGAATGCCCCGTATTCGCCGGGTGACTTGTTGAAACCCATACCGCCACGGATGTCATAGTAGCGGGCAACTAACTTTTCTATGACCGCGTCATCACGGTGTTGCTCGGTCGCCCAAACAATATTTTCAGCCACAGCGAGCATCAGCTTACCGACCATATGCCAGTAGATGGATCCTAGACCTTCGTAGGCATACATCCCGCCGGAGCGACCGGTGAAACGATGATGCTGAAAGGTCGCCTCGAACAAGGATTCGAGCAGATCGGATTCCACACGAGCAAGCGCTTGGTGCTCTTCACCTTCGAGTTGCGAAAGCGCTTCACGCAGAGACTCGACGTTTCTAAAAGCGCCGTTGAAATGGAAATGGCCCAGCACGTCTTTCTCGAGGATGGGGTTGGATCCCGACTCGAAAAGCGTCTTCAAGAGCCTCGACTGAGACACTTGGTCTTGATCTATCGTGTTTTTTTGCAGGAAAGGAGTCAACGTTCGATCTGGGTACAGTTGATAACTGTTTCTGCGCGGGTCGAAAATGGGTGAGCGTCTCAGCCCTTCTAGTACGGTCAGTGCCTCGTCAGCCGTTAAAAGTCGGGAACTGAGCACCGCAACTTGTCCCTCGAGCATCTCGTAGAGGGGTTCGACATGCGTTTCAGAAGCGCTAAATTTCAGCAGATTATAGGCATGATAAAGTCCGTCTGCCCGGCGGTTGGCTCTGATGCTTTGAGCGATGACGGATCGACTTCGAGCCAGAAAAAGGATGATGCGATCTTTTTTTACAGGTGTGGTTTGTCCTGTTAAACCTGAAGTTTCAAGCCTTTCTCGGTATCGACTACCGATCAGACCCAACTGATCCTGAACCTGGCGCCTCGTAACGTCGGTGACGGAACACGTTAATGCATCGTGTTGCGTCTCAATCAGTTCGTTCATTTCCTCGAAAAAGGTGGCCACGTGCCGATCGATAGGAATCGCATCGGGCTCTGCAGATGCCAACAGCTCTTCGAGTAGCAATAAATGGCGATGCAAATAGCAAAGCGTGACTACGGAAGCCCCAAAGCCGGCAAGTGCGTTATTAGCATCGTTCCATTCTGGGCGTTGCGTATTGAGCCAAATACCGGCTTCCGGCACAAAGTTGGACAACTTTGCCAGCACCGGTACCAAGAGTTTTTCGACCATGTTGACGTGGATCACCTGGCCTGATTCATCCGTGATCAACCGTTGATCGGTGCCAAGCTGTGTCACATTGTCACTGATCTGTTGATTCAAGCCAGACAGGAATTCGATGCTGTTTCGGGGATCTTTTAGGAGCGTCTCATAAGACCGAATGCGGTAGGGCACGTTTGCGTAGCTAAAAATGGGCTCAACCAGCAGCGATCGGAGTGCCTTGGGGTGCAACTTCAGCGACAACTCAAGCAGCTTAACCAAGTAAATGATTTGATGATCGCCCCAATAGCCAATGTTGGCCCAAGGATCGTCTGGGTTTGGTGTTTCCCAATCGATGCCTTCGGAGGTCAGCCGGTAAGGGTTGTATCCATCAGCGGTCGAGGCATTGAGAAATTTAGCGATCATGCTCTCAATGTATTCCGGGTACGACAGTGCAGCCGCTTCCCAATTTTGGAAGATATCTCGCCAGTTACCCTCATAGTACAGCCGCTCGCTGCCGTCGGGGTTTCGGACCTGGATGTTGAACTGATTCCAGGGACGCGATGGGTCACCATGGCGACGACTAAATGACATCGGTAGGTATTCGTAAGTTAGCCGAAGGAGGTCTGATGATTGGGTCCTCCTGCTCCAGGCCATCAGCTCAGAAAGCGACAGAGCGTTCGGCAAATCAGCCAAAGACGTCTGCAATGCTTCAAGCGCTCGGGCATTCCGAGTTCGACAAAATGCCAGGAAGTGCGACGTGGTGATGTGGTAACCACTGGCAAATGCGCCGCCTCGAAGGAGGTTAAAAAGAACATTTGCTGTGTGATGTGACGCGCCGGATCGGTCCCCCGTCGTCTGGTAACCATCGGCGGATGCCATCAGTTCTCGAAACTTTCTGCAATCGGACGCGGCGCTGGCTTCAAGATCCTGCGCGAGGGTCGCAGAAGTTTGCAGATAGTGCCTTAGATCGTGCGTTTTCGCGGCGCTTTGATTCACCTCTGCGACCAAATGCCATTGATGAGCAGCGCTAGCTGAAAGCTCGATTGAGGCATTGACGAAGTACGCGCCTCGCTGCCCTCGAATATCCAGCTCAGATTCGAGTGGAGCGCCTTGCTGGAAGGCGCGAATCTGGCTTGATGACAAAAGCACCTTTGGATGCTCCAGTCCTGTTGACCAAACCGTGGTCGCAGACAAGGCTTCGCTGGGTTCGGCTCGGTCCGACAGTGTCGAACTCATGGTATAGATGCCAAGGCCTGTGCTTGGGTCCAGTTCGGATCGCTTATAGGCATCCAGCAAACAACTCAGTTCGTTTTGCGTTTGCGTGGTGGCGCCGAAGGGCAGAAGGTTCTCAAGTCCGTCCAGTATGTCGATCTGAACGCTGCTGTCCCCTTGATTGATGACTTGGGCGGTCTTAATAAAGCCGAAACAATCACTGGTTCTCAATGCGTATTCAAACGTGATGTCGAGATCTAGGTTCTCTTCCCGGAAGATGATGATGTGGCCGAGCTGACTCTTCTCGAGCGTCTGACGCGTTCGGTAGACGGGACTGGATAGCGGGTGTAGAGGCTCCCAGAGGTAGGTGGTGTCACCACGTTCGATCAGCAGTGCGGTTCGAGAACCTGTGAAGGCGGCGCCGTCACGGATCTTATCTTCTGTGTAGTAAGGGAAGAGTGCCTGTTCGGCATTGGCCCTGCCCGCGGTGATCCCGCCTCGCGATGTCGTGAATAGCCAATGATCTGATTGGCTCACCAGGCTCATGAAGAACTCGGGCATGGCGTCGACATCACTGATTCGATAGAAGGGTTCACCTTCTCGCGTGACGTAGTCGCCGACGGGCTCGCGACTCGTTGTGGGTAGCGGGGCAGTGCCGATGTGTATCCTGGGTTGCTTCATAACTGCGGAGTAGGGGGACTTTCACCCGATCGCTTGCGGCTCAATGATTAAGGGCTCTTTCAAGGATTGTCCCTGAATGGGTGAAATCGCTCTATGAGCGCCAAGCCAGAGACCCTTTAAACCCTTGGATGACACCTTCTGACGCTTCAGTCTGCAGTCGATCCTTGGTCAGACATGAGGCGGTGCGCGGTCGAGAGAATCGCAAAGGAAAAGTGGCCTTTGAACTTGCCGTTGCAGTGAACCCATGGCCGCCCCAAGTCCAACTGACCTCCCAGCCGCCATGGATCCGGTTGTCTAGGTCTGTGCGGTCTTGCTGGCATGAGCTGTTCTGATGGCTTGAGTAGCAGCGATCCATTTGAGCTCATAGGGTGCATGGGGGAGGTTGAGCTTGCCTGACCGCTGTCGCGTATCCACAAGAGATCAAAAGGCTCCGATAAAAAGATGTTAACGCTCACTGCCGTCTCTTTAGCTCAGGCTCAAATACTCCTATCGCTCTTGGAGCACGCGCGAGATCCTGGCCGGGGCGGTCGGCGAGTAGGCGCCAGTCAAGGCGGGTACCCCGTTTGGCATATAGACTGTGACCGTGCGACGTTGGCTCGGTTGATGGGGCTTGAGCGCTCTGATTTTGTCGGCAGAAAGCAGCTTGAAAACGACCTTGAGACCCTGACTCGGGCGAGAATTATTTCAAACGGGGAGGCTTCAGCGCAGGACTGCGGTCCCGCTTTGATCGCGATGAAGTGCTACAGAGACCCGGAAGCTACTGAGTGGATAGGGTTCAGTTTTGAACTGCCCTGTCTTCTTGCTGAACTACACTGGCCAAGCCTCCAGTCCGAACGAAAATGACAGACGAAGGGATGCGCGCGGCTCGGTTAGGTGGCACGAAGTGTTCAATGTGACGCACGCCCCTTTAGACCCACGCTGCACTGACCTTCACAGCCGCAATGACAGAGACGCGTTCAAATGTTTTGTGAGGTCACCGGGGGTCGCAAGGGGTCGTTTCAAACCTCGCAGGGATCGGGCCAGATCAGTTTTCGGCGACGAAGATGACTCTTTGCGCCGCCATGCCATGACCTTGATTGCTCAAGGATACATCAAACCTGTAAATCCCTTACGCAGTGCCGCTGACTTGTAGTGCTGAAGCCAAAGCTACCCGTTCCTCTCGTGAGGACGTTCTTGGGGTTCGTATAGGACCGATGGATGTGATCAGCGGTGAAATTTATTGATGTTGTTTATTTTAGTCTATTAACACTGTGAATTAAGAACGATACCTATTATAGAGCGCGGCGATAGGAGGTAACTTACGGTTTTAAGACGAGTTCTTTAACAAAGATATCTTCTTTTCAAGAGCTCAAATCAATCGATTCGCATAAAAAGGGGGGAACTATGCGACACCTATCTTTATTGTCTTCAGCCGCTGGGTTGTTGGCAGTGCTAATAACGCCTGCCGCTCAATCTGCGGTTATCGAAGAAATTGTTGTCCAAGCACGCGCACAGGAGGAATCTGTTCGGGATATTCCAGTGGCATTGACCGCTGTGAGCGAAGAACGGATGGACCAGTTTGGCATCGAGAGCATGATGGATCTCGAAGCCTTAACGCCACAACTCAGTATTCGGCGCGCGACCAGTGGCAGTGGCACTTCAATTTCTATTCGAGGTATCTCATCGCCTTCAACGAGCATCGGGATTGAACAATCCACCGCGGTCATCATCGATGGGGTTTACTTCCCGCAAGGGCGTTCGATCAACGAGGGCCTGTTCGACACCAATCAGGTGTCGATCTTGAAAGGCCCTCAAGCCTTGTATTTTGGTAAGAATGCCACTGCAGGCGTGATCTCGGTGCGAACCAACAATCCTGGCGATGAGTTTGAGGCGAGCATTCGTATTAATAACGAGTTTGAAACCAAAGATAGAACGATCGAAGGTGTGATCTCGATGCCTGTCAACGACCAGTTTGGTCTTCGTCTCGCGGTGCAAGCATCTGACATGAAAGAAGGGTGGATCACCAACAGCGCCAATCCTGCAGGCGGAACTTACACGACGCTCGATGCGGCGCCCTTGCTGGCAGAAGGCGTTCAAGTCTTTAGTACAACCGACAACCCCGTCGCCACCGAGTTTTTCCCTCAAGAGGAGACTCTGTACGTGCGCTTAACGGCTGCTGGTGACCTGACCGATACCTTTAGCTATAACATCAAAGGGTCTTATGGCAGCTACGAATCTGCGTATACAGGGGGAGGGGAACTCTACAACTGTTCAACGTTGAATGGCGTTGCCCATTCAAGCGCGGCAGATACAGATGGTGATGGTTATTTGGATCCGACCCCATTGCCGGATGTTGATTGTATTTTTGATGGCGCTCAAGGATGGAATGATGTTCCTCCAGCCGTAGCGGCGACGAATCCACTGCTCAATATGTTTGGCAATGGGGATTCCGGTGAAAAGTATGAGTCGAAGTCGATTACTGCGAGTTTTGACTGGTCGCTCTCCTCAATGGATGTGAATGCGATTTTGAACTGGCACGATCAAAACGTTCAGTGGGTAGGTGACCAAGATGCAAGTGACGTGACGAGCATTTTTGCGGGCGAGGAGAATAAATTCGATAATCTCTCTGCCGAGATTCGTGCGGTGACTACTTTTGATCAGCCTGTCAATTTTGTCATTGGTGCGTACTATCAAAATACGAACCTTTGGTTTGACCAAGACGTGATCTTTGCTGCGGCCCAAAATTCGGCAGTGGCAAATCCTCACGATGAGTTCACGGCTTACAACAAGCTGTCAGAAACCGATGGCAGTACGCAGTCTGTTTATGGGGAAGTAGTCTGGGATATCGATGACCAATGGCAATTAACTGCTGGCTTGCGTTATCACCATGAAACCAAGGATTCGTACTTCATTCAGCCGTATGTGAATCCGTTGTTCCAAGGCTTGTTCACTCAGTATGACCCATCGAATCCTGCGACTCGCCCGTTATTCGACCAAACCTTTAAGGATTGGATTCCTGAAGTGACTCTTCGATGGGAGCCAACGGATAACGTGACCTACTACGCGGCTTACAAAGAAGGGTTTAAGTCGGGTGGTTTCTCAAACAGTGCGATCTTGAGTAATTTGTCACCGCCTGGATGGTTCGACTTCGTGTTTGAACCAGAACACAACCGAGGCGGCGAACTGGGTGTGAAAGCATCACTCTTTGACAACTCGATGCTCGCGACGTTCGAACTCTTTCACTACACGTTTGAAGACTTACAGGTGGATTTCTTCAACTCAGCCCAGTTTGCTTATGTGACTGAAAATGCGGGTGGCTCGAAAACATACGGCGGCGAATTTCAAATGGAATGGGCAACGCCTGTAGACGGGTTAACGCTGTCGGGATCACTGGGCTATCTGTCATCGAAATTCACGGATTTCGATAATTTTTGCTTTACCGGGCAAACACCTTCCCAGGGCTGTGAGGAGCTCACGGCAGGTAAAGTCGAAACGCAGCTCAGACAAAACTTGAATGGTAATACGCGCCCTGGCGCGCCCAAGTGGAGTGGCTTCGTCGCAGCCAATTATGAGCGAGAAATTGGCTCTGGTTTGCTCTTCGGTTTGACGGCGAATCTGCAGTACAAGGGCGAGACGGGTTTGAGTGCTTCTGACCCGTTTGCGACTTATCCGTCGTACACGATGTTTGATGCCAACGTCCGAATTTTCGATGCAGATGACACTTGGCAGGTTGCCTTGATTGGTAAGAACCTCAATGACGAATTAGCGATTGTTACGTCGGGGAACGTACCAGGTACTGGCGCGAACACGGGTACGGCGTTTGGTTTCCGCTCGGATCAGCGCGGTAGCGCGGTCCGTGGTCGACAGGTCGAGTTAGAGTTCATGTATCGATTCTAACCCTCGAACTTGAAGGAATGAGAAGCCCGGTCGCCTAAAGCCACCGGGCTTTTTTTTGCCCTAAAGAATCTCAGCTCTCAAGGCGAGGCGTGGACGCCCCACCGAGGGCAGGCTAATCTCATTCATTGCGTTAAGCGGTCTATCACGCGAGGCGAATGAAAGCGCTGACCGGATGCGATGGAATCATCGAACGGTGGCGTGAGCCGCGTGTTGTACGCAACCATAAAATCCTG
>Ga0255768_10003462_pt1 | contig 15665 bp, 22 predicted proteins | sample 071ome_33_FD_179983 | JGI IMG/M metagenome (GOLD analysis project Ga0255768, IMG submission 179983) | Coastal salt marsh microbial communities from the Groves Creek Marsh, Skidaway Island, Georgia - 071412AT metaG (version 2) | ecosystem: Environmental > Aquatic > Marine > Intertidal zone >...
AAAAATAAGTGATTCGTGGGGGCGGCGTAATAGGCAAAAAACGCAATATCTGGCGGATATATAACGCCCCCACAATTTTTTACTAAAACTTAGGCTCAAGCACAACACCTTGTTCGTGCAATTTCTTATAATAATTCAACGCTTTCGCCAACTCTGTTGACCTCGGGTCGCCTTCCCATTCAGCATCATCATACTCACGCTGTAAACGCTTAATCTCATCGCTCACAACTGCCAATCTATCATCCATTTTCGGGCCTCAACTTCGGTTTTAACACATACGAAACTTTGTCGGACACAACGCATTGCATACTCGTGTCTTCGTACAACTCATAAATCTGTTGATAGATCGGGTCGGCAAGCCCATGCAGTGCCTCTCGGCAATGCCGCTCCCTATCGTACCAAATATATGAAGTCGTTACGCTCTCAGCATCCATGCTGTAAGTAATCACAAGCGCAGTGTAGTAATAAATCATTTCCCTAAATCCTTCGCCCAGTTTTTCAACGTTTGGCGATTGCTCATGCCCAGTATCTCCGCCGCTCGGGTATAGTTATTACCAGACTTACGCAAAGCCCTCTCAATGTAATCAACCTTAACATCTTTCAGCGCAGCGTGGATATCAAAATCCTCGGTAACATTTCCGATGCTCTTTTCATAAGCAATCACAACATTACGCAATTCCTGCATGAACTCATCCAAATCTGTCTGCGTTCGGACATCTTCCAAACGCTCCAGAACATACCAAATATCAACGCGTCCATCTCCACTCATTAAAACACATCCCTCTGTAATCTTTTCATTCTCTTCGTGCGGAAAAAGCCCACATACTCGGGGTTTCGAACCATGAACAATCGGGAAAACAAAGCAATGTAATCGTTCTTGATTTTGTAATCATTCCCTTTCGTCACAATCATTGTTTCCCAACGAACACGGTTTGCAATCAGCCAACCACTCAAACGGTCATGACCTTTGTTGATCGCTTCAAAAGTGAAGTCCTCAAAGTATTCAAAGAACTTCGGGTTTTCGCTGTGCCACCTGATCCACTCACGCCCCAACGCGCTCTCTCTCATCACTTCGTAAAACTCACCTTCGGTACAGGTTAATTCAATTGTATTACTCATTAACGCATTCCTCACATTTCTCGGCATCTTCTCCCATGCCTACAGTTACAACCTCACCACAGTCACACAAACGCGGCATCTCACCATCGCCGGAACAACTCTCGCAAACCTCGCGCACTTCTTCGAGATAACCAACGTCACGCCCAAAGTCTTGGCGTTTGGGCACATCGTAAAAAATGTACCCATCACCATAACAATCGGGGCATGGTATCATGATTGGGGTTTCCATGGCCTCAATAGCCAAGTCACTCATACGTCCCATCAGAACCACCCCACAATCACGCCGACAACAAAGCCGACAACCAAAACCGCACTGATGCAGAAAATCGCAACGTCCTGCCAATCAATACGCGCAAAGTCGCGCTCCATCTCTTCGATCATCTTAATCAACTCACGCATCGCTAAAATCCTTCAATACCGCGACTATTCGGGTTCGGTACGCCTTGGCGTCCTCAATCAATTCAAACTCAGGCGTCCCCGCCGTAATAGAATTAAGAATGTCAACATCCATAGTCCCAATCCAATAGCGAAAGTCGCCCTCATAGTTCGAAAGCAATGCACAAATATCTCTGTGCAAGCTCTCTGTTATCTTGATTTCCTTATACGGCATCTTCCATATCTCCTCTTAAATCGTGCGCCTTGTCTTCCAACAAGTGCGCAATATCTTGCGCAAAAGTATCGGACAAAGTGCCATCTCTGAACAACTCTGCCCAATGTTCTAACGACTCCACAAAAAGCGATTTATCAGTCATCAAAATTCTCCTCATGAATGGAAATCATGCTCGGGTGATCATCGTACACCCAAATAACAAAAGACGCCTGTCCATGTTCGCCCTTAACCTCGTAACCTGTGCATAAGCCATGGTCACAATCTTCGCTGCGAACTACAGTCGCGTCATAATAACCTTCATCAATTTTCATGACGCACCCCCGAACGGGCTATCAGCCAAAGGCAAATGATCCCACGGCTCCGCATAAACAGACAAAGGCTTTTCATATACCTCAACTTCTTCGGGATACTCGGGGTTGCGATAGTAAATAAAATGATTGTCTTCCGAAACCTCGCTCGGGCTTATGTCAAACCCCGTGCGCTCACCCAACATAATCGCAAGCTCTTTTAATCGCTGCTCGGGGTTTTCCATCTCTACAGACAACACGGTGCTATCAACACCACCAACCAAAGCCATCGCTTCTTGCGCACCTAAAACCTCGGCCTCGTCAATCGTCGGGGCTTCAACCACCACATTGCGGACAGTCTCAACCTTCACTTCTACCTTATACATAGGCATATCTATTCTCCTTTTTTCTAGATATTTTGACCGTAAAATAATTTACTCTTCGGGTCAACTAAAATGTGCAAAAAAATTTACGCAAAGAAAAACCCCCGTAGAAGAGGAATAACTACGGGGGTTCAGTCAGTGTATTATGAAAGGTGTCGTATAAACAACAATTAAACCCTATCGCCGTTTTGCGCTCGGGTCAATGCGTTTATGCCATGCAAAATACCGTTCGCAAAATCATATGTTTCTCTTCGGGTTCCTCGGGGGCTGATATCTCGGGCACCCCCACCTTCGGTCATCTGCTCAATACGAAAACCACCATACGCGCCCCCGATATAATAAACCCCGCCGTTCGGCGTAAGGCGCCCATGTTCGTCGCGTTTTAATGTGCCGTCTTCATTATATGCATAGGTATCATTGGGACGCCCTAACGCCCCGTTGATATCTTTAATTTTACTCTCAAGCATTGCTGCAGTTATACGTTGTGTCATTGTTATATCCTTTCAATTCTAGACAATGAAAACTCTTGCTCAAACAATCCCGTTAAATCTTCTTCGCTAACGTTATACGGGCTATGCTCAACAATATGATCTACTCGGCGTTTGGTCTCGTCGTTCAGCCAATCAATCGCTTCATATTCTTCTTCGAACGTCTCAACCACGGGGTTCGGGTCAAGGCTATCAATTGCATACGTTACCTTCCACATTGTTGTTCTTCCCCCGTTGTTGCGAATATAATGAACCCCGCCGCAAGGTCATTGATATGTTCGTGAATTTGGGCGCCGTCCCAATATTGGAACGGTTCCCATGCATTTGCTTCACAAAAGGCATTGATTGTTTCATCTTTCCACGCGCTAACGCTATCTGGAAATTGCTCAGTCAATACATGCGAACTAGCGGCAATAAATGCTCTCTCTTCAATATTCATTGTTCTATCCCTTCAACGTGATCTAGCAATTCGCGCAATTCTTTAGGGGTAAAACCCAATTCCGCCGCTGTTGTGTTGAACGGTTCCCCCGCGTTTATTCGATCAATCGCTTCGTTTAACTCTTTAATCATTAAACCCGCCGCTCTCTTTGGATCATATGTCATTGTGCCGCCCCTTCCATAGTATGCGCCAACGTCACGTTCGCGCTAGTTGTGGGATTGCCATTGCCAACAATGAACGTATAGCGATGAACATTGCATGCCAAAACGCCAAATTGCTTCGCGTCATGATAGGTCATGAAATTGCCGTCTTCTTCCATATCTACTGGTTCAGACGTGCCGTAGTTTTCCAATGCCCACTGGCAAAACTCTTGGAATTGCATCTCATCTTCATATTCAAAACCGCTAGTATCATCATAAAACAAAGCAGTTGCCCAAAAATCTGGCAATTCTAGTGTGATAGTTTCCATTGTTCTTTCCTCGCGCTTGTGTTCTTCGTAACAATCGCCGCAAAGGCGCCACCCATTTGGGCGGCGTTGTCCTTCCGTTGCATTGCATCTCACGCACATTGTCTCTTCAACATAGATCATCTTTCTTTCCTCTCTTAAAAATCAAAACCAGATGCAATTTCGCGTTCATGATCGTGACGCAATTTCACAAATTTATAAACCGCATTGATTGCATCAATCGAATTTGTCGCCTTAGCGTCACTGATCAATTCCAAAATATCGCCGTCTTCCATACACTCAATTACAGTATCCCAACCGTCTTTCTCATAATTTGCATACGCATATTTACGAACCGCTACGATCATACCTTGCTCATCTTCGCTAGGCGCAGATACCTTTTCCTCTGGCTTTTCTTCACCAAATTTATGACCGGAATAAACTTCATAAAGATATCCAAGGTATTCTTCGCATACATCTAGCGCAGCGTTTACGCTCTTCTCGTCAAGTTTAATCAAGCTAACGCCCCATGGTGTTGTGCCGTTGAACGCGTCAACCAATTGCTTCATTGCTTCATGTTCCGCTGCACCAAAACCAAGGCGTTCTTCGCCGTCTTCTTCAAAAACAGCAACCGCGCGTTCTTTGGTTGCAATCGCGCGTAGGCGATATTCAATCTCTGATTTTTCCATCTTATTACCTTTCATAGGGCGTTATTGCCCACATAAACTTTATCAAAAAGACAGCATGTTTTGCAAGGAAAAACGCAAAATATTTTACGTCAATTTACGTCAAAAATATTCACGTCAAAACTTGACGTAGTTGACGTAGCGTAGATTATTAAACAAAAACAACAACTTAACGTTTTACGTCAACTACGTCAAAAAATCAATTTGACGTAAATAATGCAATAAAATCAATACGTTATTTTACGTCAACTACGTCAACCCCCCTATAGGGGGGTATATACCTTACCCCCCCTTGATGTTTTTTGGCTTGCCGCAAATTCAAATAATTTACTACTCGCAGCATGCTTGACCATAGCGCATAGCACAGTGTATCTTCCCACCTAGGGGTTCAAAGGAAAGGTCAAGCAATGCCAAAGGTAGGCGAACAAATTGAAAAAGGCGGACGACGATTAACACCGCAGCAACAGAAATTTTTAGACAATTACATTCACGGCGATATGACACAAACAGCAGCAGCCCGTGCAGCGGGTTATGCCAACCCTACAATGCATGCTGTACGGCTACTCAATAACCCCGTTGTTAAAGAACGCATGGAAGAAATGCGCGATGAACTGCAAGCGAAATACGGCGTGACCATAGCCAAGAGCATAAGAGACCTTCAGATGATCAGAGACGCCGCTCTCAGTGAGGGAAACTACTCTGCAGCTATCAAGGCAGAGGAAACACGCCTTCGCGCCTCTGGCGTCATGGTAGACCGAAAACACATAACGCACGAAAACATAGGTTCAATGAACCGTGAGCAGATATTATCGCAGTTAAATGAATTTATCGACAAGGCAAAAACACGTATGATTGATATAACGCCAGAAGAAGACGTTGCTGCAGACAGTAAAGAACCCCAAGATATTGCGATAGTTTACGATAGTAACGAACCCACATAAACACGGTATCTCTTGGCGCGGGGGCGCGAACGGGGGCGTTGCCCCGCCCTTCTGGGGCGTACCTTCGGGGTTCGGGATTGTATTTTCGGGGTTCGGGTTCGGGGTTCGGGGTTTTGAGGAAGAGTATACGTTCTTCGGGTTCGGTATCTATTCTTCACGCCCATATATCCCCACGCATTGCGCCAAAATGCATTGACCCACAAAACCCCTGGCTTTTTCGTTAATTTCTGGAAATTGCAAATTTAGCAGCCGCTCTTGCAAAACCATTATTTACTCGGGTTCGGGCTTTTCGGGCTTCGGGTTCTTCGGGCTTCGGGCTTTTTGCCATAGGCACTTCATACCTTATAGCTTCATAACCCTTTGTAAATACTACATTTTTTTCTTTTTTGGTCGTTTTTTTGTTGCACCGTGGCGCCGATTTGGTAATCTAGTCTTGTCAGTAAAAATGAAAGGATACTGAATATGACAAATACAGTAGAAATGCTAACTGGACTGCCACGCGGCGAGCGCATTATTGAGCAGATCAATACAGTGTTTATGATGCTGAGTGCCAACCGCGATGACACAGCCACAGCCATCCTTGATCGCGTATTCGATGAGTTGCGCGAAATGGATAAGCCCGAAACTGTGATGAATGGCGATGCCGAGATTTTGCACCGCAAAATCACACGCGACCCAAACATCGACATTGTGTTGGCAAAAGTCACCCACGCCGATGGCCCTGTCGAATATGTGACTTGGATACAAAATAAGGATGATGTTTCCCGTGGCCACGATGGCACATATCATGGTCACTATGTCCCCGAATATGACATGGCCTTGGATGATTTCCTGAACCGCCAATAAAACCAACTGGGGGGAACATTCCCCCCACCCAATCAAAAGAGGAAAAGATTATGAGCAATAATAGCCAAGCGTCAATTTTTGGAGGTTTTACCAAAAATGAATTTGATGAGTTGGTTCGCAAGATATCCAATGGTGAACCAATCTACCAAGCGACACCCAAAAAAGAGGAAAAGAAAAATGACAATTGAAAACCTAATCGCATCAATGATGACTGAAAACACAGGCACCCATTTTCTCGACAGTGGCGGCGCCTATGGTCGCAACTGGCAGCGCAATAAAGGTTTGACCGCTGACATCCTGAAAGAAATGCCCAGCGCGACACTCGAGGTTTCCATTCGCGAATATAGTGGGAGACCCCATGCCGACCTATGTCCGACTGTGAATATCTTTCACAAATTGACTGGCGGCATGCTCGAACTGGATGACCGCTGCGAAACATTCAACGCGATGCCCGTGCCTGACTGGGGAGATCAATTGTATGGCGTTTCAGATCGCGGCGCGGCATGGCTAATCGATCAAAAGTTTTGTTGGAATGTTGATGAGGGCAAGTTCAATACTTACAACTGGGCCGCAAACCTATCCCAGACCCTATGCGGTCAATTTCTTTCCCACGATGATGGCAAATATGTCCTTTTGCAAATCCATGGCGGCGCCGATGTTCGAGGCGGATACACCGACGCCAAGCTATTCAAGTTGGATGACTGGGCCGAGGAACACGATGTCTATATCGATGACTGTGATTTCCATGTCGAATGTCATCCCGACGAATGGGTACGCGTTTCATGGTCAGGCGAATGGATCAATAACGATGGCGGCAGCCTGACCGATGATGAGGCGCTCGAGTTTGCCAACTATGCCGGATGTGTCATAGGTGGGCCGGATGTCATCGTCCAAGGTGAATGCCGGACCGGATACTAGACCCAAGGTACCCTAGGCCGGTCTGAGGGTTTCGGATCGGTCGGGGATTGGGGGGGCATGTACCCCCCCTAAATGCTAGTCGGTTTCGGAAGAACACTACACCAAGTTTTCCTCAAACAATCACCTACAAAAAACATTTCAAGGTACCCTAGGGGCTTCCAAGGTACCCTATTGATTGTTCAGGTACCCTATGGTTATCGAGATTGTTGATTAAGTTTGCTGAAGATGTTAGTGTCTAGAAAAATGTGAGAACACTTATGACTCGTTTTATGCCCGGAACACCACAAGAAGTTATTGATGAGGTTAATAATTCTCTTGGTATGAGTAGTCCTTCAAGCGTTAATACTACGACGACTGCTGATGTTATGGGCGGTTCGAACCCTACTACTAGACCTTTTGCTGAACTTTTGGCGCAGCTTTTCAGTAAAAAGGAATTTGGGCCTGCTCTTAACTCTTATGTAGAGAAGAACTATGCCTTTGAACCTGCGATTACTAACTATGATCCGGCCCCATCTGAAATTGCCATTAATGAAATGAGTAAGCAGCCTACTTTAGGTAAGATGCCTCCTCCGCCGAAGTCTGATGATGGTTCTGGCGGTTATAAGGCTGTACGCTCTGAAACGCCGTCTGTTGGTGGTGCTTATTCTGATGCTCAGAATGGCGGCATGAAGACGTTTGATGAGTTTAAGGCCAGTTATGATGGTCCTATGTTTGCTGCGCCTAGCTTTGCTGAGGATCAGCTTAAAACTGAGTATGACAGGTACAAGGCGGACTTTAACAATCCTGCTACGCCTTCATCTGGCGCGACTCAGCCGACTTCTGCGCAGGGACCGAGTTTAGATTATTTGGGTCAGATGTTGAGCGGTGGTTTGGGTGGCTATGGTATGTATCAACCGCAGCCTCAGCGTAGTATGTTTGGCGGTTTTGGTATGCCAATGATGCAGCCTATGTATGGTATGGGGATGGGTCTTGGCGGCTATGGTGGTTACGGCGGCGGCTTTGGCGGTGGTTATGGTGGTATGTCGCCTTATGGTGGCATGGGTTACGGTGGTTTTGGCGGTTATGGTGGCTACGGTGGTGGCATGTCGCCGTTTGGCATGGGCTTGGGTGGTTACGGTGGTTACGGCGGTGGTATGCCGTATGGTAACATGTATGGCGGTGGTTATAATACTCAGCAGCCTCAAGCGACGAATACGCAATCGTTTGCTGGTGAATCGCCGTTTGGCGCGGGTTCTCTCTTTGGCTCGTTAGGTTCTATTGCTCGATAGGAGTTTTCATGACTGTTTTTGCTAAATCGTTTGGTCCGCCTCCTCCCCCTGCTGGTGGTCCGATGGGTGGTCCTCCTCCTGCGGGTGGTGGGATGCCCCCTGCGCCTCAACAGTTTTCTGCTCCTACTGGTGGTTTTCCCCCTCCTACTGGTGGTCCGCAGGCACCTTTGCCTGCTGGCAATGCGGGTCGTCGCAAGAAGTTTGGCGCTGCGTTAGAGGGTATGATACAGCCTCCTGCTCGTCCACCTCAGCCTCCGCAGCGACAGATGCCGTCGCCTATGCCGCCTCAGCTTCCGCCTCAGATGGGTGGTAATGCGCCTTCTATGATGCCTCGTACTCAAATGGTTGCACCGGGCACACCTATGATGCGGACGCCGACTGCTCGACCTATGCGTAATGGCGGTATTGTTCAGTATTTTGAAGATGGTGGATTGAGTCAAACTGAGCAGGATTTGGTTTCTAAGTATGGCTGGACTGATGCTGGCAATGGTATGGTTCGCACTCCGGGTGGGAAGTTGTATGATTATGAGGCTGGTGATACTTTTTCGGATCGTTTGGTAAGTGAGTTACCAGCTGAGCAGCAGTTTGATGTGAGTGATGGTTTGTCTGAGGGTGCGTACACTGCGTATAATCCGACAGGTCAGTTGACTGGTAAGTCTGTTGTTCAGTTGATTGAGACGCCGAGTGGCAGCTATAAGATGGTTGACACTGAGGGTGATCTTTTAAATTTCTCTGACATTTACACGGGTGATTACAGTCCTGAGTTTTCGGAGAAGTATGCGAATTATCTTGGAGAAAATCCTAAGTACGGCGGTTCTGGTCTGGCTTACAGTGATTTGGACTCTGCTTTAAGTAACATTGCCAATCAGGGGTTTTCTTATGGTGGTATTTATACGCCTGCTGTTGAAGATATTGCTCCTGTTGAGGAAGTGGTTATTGACGATACGTCTTCTTATATTCCCACTCCTACACCTACACCTACACCCACGCCTACGTCTACGCCTAACACTGTTGTTCCTTACAGTGGATCGTACACGGCTGACCCTGTTGATAGCAGTCAGGTTGGTGAAATTAACTATGATGACTTTACTGGCGACATTGGTGCGACATACACTGGGTATCCTGAAGGCAGTCAAACCCCTGATAATGCTGCATTATTTGGTCCAAATGTTGGTATACCGCAGCGAGTATCGCAGTATTACACGGATGCGGTTACGGGTGGTTTAACGACGACGAATGGCCCTGTTATGACGGCTACGAGTCCGATTGGCGCGATTAATTTGCCTGCTCGTCCAGTTTCTATAGATATTTTTGATTGGCTTCGCAGTCCTACATATGGTTCGATTGATCCGATTAAGGATGCTGAAGAGGAGGAAGAAACGTCTTTAGGTCTTGGCGACAATATTTTAAAGCTTCAAGAGGGTGGTGCTGTTAATAGCTTTGACGATGGCACGTATACGATTCGTGATTTAAACTCTGGTGAGACTGAGAAGTATGAGTCTGGTCAGAGTTACGGTGAGGAAGACTTGCCTGCGGACGTTGCGTATTCGAAGCAAGTTCAAGAAAACCGTGCTAAGTTGGGTTTACCTGCGAATGAGACGAGTGCTTGGAGCATGTGGCAGCAGGGGACTCACTGGAGTCAGAAGAAGAGTTCTACTCCTGACTGGATTAGTGCGCCTGATGAGGGTTCAATAAATAAACAGGTCATTACGCCGATTGCAAATCCTGACACTGGTGAAATTTTCAATGCTCCTAATTCAGGTTATACGTTAGCTACCGAGTCTGCTCAAGCTACTGAGCCTACTCAGATTAACTATGACAACTTTACGGGTGATATTGGCGAGACTTACGGTGGTTATCCAGAGGGTAGCCGAACACCAGACACGGCTGCGTTGTTTGGCCCGAACGTGAATATTCCGAAAGTTGAGTCTAAGTATGTGCAAGACCCAGTGACGCGGACGATTACGACAACAAATGGTCCTCGTATGACTGCGGTTAGTCCAATTGGTGCAATTAATTTACCTGCGAGTCCGATTGACTTGGATATTTTTGATTTCTTGCGTGATCCGATATATGGGTCTCTTAATCCGATTGGCTTGAGAAATGGCGGTAGTGTTCCTCGCAACACTATGATTGCTGATCAGCCGCATATGTTGGCGTATATTAATCAGGACGAAGAGGCTTTGCTTCGTAGCTTTGGTGGCTCTGGGGTTTCTGGCCCCGGCGGTATTCCGAGTTATCCGCCAGACAGTTCTGTTAATTTGGATTATGGTTATACGTCTGGTGGTTATTCTCACCCAACTGATGACGACGACAAGCCGTCTTACTATGAGCCTGCAGGGTTTGACTTTGACGGAGATGGGGTTACTGGCGAGGGTAGCGATGTTTTAGATAACAACGACTCCAATCCTTTCGTTGATTTGCCTGACTTTAGTGATGACAATGTAACGCCTGTATATGATCCGAGTGATGAGGATTATAATGATAAGTCTAGCGAGACAGATTTTACTCAGACTGTAGTGGCTGATAAGACTGTAGTTACGCCTAAGCCCAAGCCCAAGCCGAAGCCTCGTCCGACATATAACGATCTTCATGGGAATACATTTTATTCTCAAGCTGAGGCGGATGCATCGAACCGTGCGTATGCTGCTCAGTTGGCATCTTATGGTGCTGGCAAGGTTGGTTTTGATCGTTTTGCTGATAAGGTGGCGAAAGAAGCTCCTTATGTTCCGCGTGAAGTATCTGATCGTGCGGCTTCTCGGATTTACACTGACAATTTCCGCCCTGAGTTAGCGCAGTATACTGGTCCTGATATTTTGGGTGGGATTTATTCTGGCATTGCTGGCATTGGTGCTGGTCCTGAGAGCGGTAGCCTTGGTATTACACCTGCGCCAGTTGTTGATTCTAGCGTTTCGCCTACTGAGGATGTACCCGGTCTTCTTAACAAAGATGTTAAGGATGTACTTCTAAGCGGACAAAACGTTCTTGAGGATAAGCCAGTTATTAGCTTGGACGCGCCTGCTGATCCTAACTATGTACCATCTGCGTTCCCAAGTGGTCGCTCTGAGGTTGACATTTTTCAGCCACCTCAAGAGGCTGATGAGGAAGCGACTAAAGAAGCTCTTATGAACGCCGTTAAGCAGCGTGTGTCTGAGGTTGAAGGTACAACAACAGACGAATACGGCGAAGGTGGCTACAGCCGTTTGCTTGGTGGTACTGAGCAACAGTTTACAGACAAGCCACTGACCGAGATGACTGTCGCTGAAGTTCTTGAGCTTCAGAGGCAGCGTGGCCCGGGTTCTTATGCAGAGTATTCAAAGGGTGTTAATGAGAAAATTGGAAGTCTTCGTGAAGATGGTAGCCCAAATATTTCTACCCCTGCTGGCAAGTATCAGATTGTTGGCGATACTCTTGATAAACTTATTAAGGCTGGTGTTGTTGATCCAGATGCGAAGTTTGATGCGGCGACTCAAGAAAAGCTTGGTTCTTATTTGATTGAAAACCGTGGCTTGTTTGATACAGACACGAGCCGTGAAGACTTTGTTACGAGTTTAGGTCAAGAATTTGCTGGCATTAAAGACAAGGGCTATGACGGCACAATCTCTAGTCAGTTGAAGCAGGGTCTTGGTACGGATACGGATACAAAGGCTGGTACGCCGTCTACAGAGGGTATTTTTGCGAAGAAGCCGGGTGAGTCTAGTGCGGAGTATTCAAATCGTATGAGAGAAATGGCGAATATGCGTCCGGGCGAGACTTATGAAGAGTATATGGCAAGAGTGACATCTCAACCGACAACTGCTCGACAGTTGACTGACGAGGAAGCGGCTAAGTTGAAAGAACTTTATGACCGTGGCTTAAAGCCAGATGATGACCCCCGCCGTGCGAATCTTGCTGTAAACGCTGCAGAGGCTAAGTATTTGCAGCAATTGCTGGAGGCTGTTGATGATCCAACTATGCTTGAGAAAATTCTTGGCAAGATTGGCAGCAACTTAACTCTTGGTATGGTTGACTTTAATCAGTTAAGTCGCGATCAGGCGCAGAAAGTTCTTGATGCATATCGTGACACAGGCAGCTTTGTGTATGACACAGAGGGCAAGGCGATTGATTTGAAAACGGTTGAAGACCTTGAGAAGCTAGAAGCGTTAAGTGCTGGTCGCGGTCAAGAGCCTGCAGTGATTGGGGTTCGTGATGAAGACGGCAATGTTGTTTCGTTTGGTTCTGACATTCAGAACACAATGGAAGGTCCAGTAGAGGTAGATATCTTTGATCAGATTGATCAATTTAATGACGACGACACTAAGACTACTAAAGATGAGAAGAACTATACCGTTGGTGCTGATGGCAGCATCACTTGTAACGATGAGGGTTATGTTTATAGTGAGTCTGCTGGAATGTGTGTTCCTGTTGAAGAAATGGATAGCACACCGATCATTGCCCCGCGTGACGTAACAACTCGCAGCCTTAATGACATTATTGCTGGCATTGCTACGCCGGGTCCAAAAATTGCGCCAATTTCAGCGAATATACGCCCGATGCAGGGTGGTGGAATGGCAGGATTGAATCGCGCAGCGGACAACTTCTTAAAAGCTCTAGCGGGGTGACTTATGCCTTATCAAGACTTATCGGTAGGCAGCACAAAAAAAGAAGAGCCATCTTTAGCTGATAAGATCAGTCAGGGCTTTAGAGATTTTTTCGACTCATTTAACGGTGGCGATGATGACAGTCCTGCACCTGTTTCAGGCGGCAGGGGTAACGTTGTTGAGCGTCCGAATGAGCGAAATGATTATTTAGCGAAACTTTTATCTGACAACGCTGTTGTTCCGCCGCCGAGTGCTGCGGATGCAGCAGTAGGTTTTGTGCCGCCGAAAGATAGGCCAGATTATAGTGGGAATGTTGATCGTTACAGTATTCCTGTTGGTAATATGATTCCTGAGTCTCTTGGGTCTGTGGGAGACTTTCTACCGTTTAGTCCTGATTTAAGTGGTGTAAATCCAAGAGCTATTGCGGATTTGTTTGGTTTAACTGATCTTTCAAACTTAAATCCCGTGACGACTATGTTTATGCGTCCGAGGGATGCAGCGGCACGTTTTTCAGAACCTGAAAAATACTCTCCTACAGGTGAGCGCGAGTGGACAGACCTTCTTGAAGCTGGCATGGGTCCGTTAGAAGCTGTAATTGGTTTAGGTACAAGCAGGTATTTGCGAGAGCCGATTGAGAAGGGCTTAGGTGCTGTGTTTGGCCTTGATACGGATATATCTGGTCCAAATCGCAGCGATGAGAACTTGCGTTTGTATCATGGAACTCCGAGTGAAGGGTTTAATCCTGAGCAAAAAGTTAGAATGCCTGATGGCAGTATTCAGTACATTAATATGTTTCAGGTGGCTGGTGGTAGACCGGGTGATATGTCTACGTTGGAGTCTATGGCGCCACCCGGCGCTGAAGTTCTTGAGACTTACCCATATGGTCGTTTTACCACTGATTTTATTGGTACGGGAGAGGCTGGATTTAAAAAAGGCTCTAAAGAAGCGGAAGAAGATACTAAGGGTGCTTTAGCTGGCAAGGGCATTTACTTTGGTTCTAATCCAAATATTTCTCAACATTATCGTTATATAAATTCTTCTGGCATTCCATATGTGCCTTATAAAGATTCGATAAAAGATGGGGTTGGTCAGGAAACTTTGGACGTTGTTCAGCCTGCAATTATTGATCAGTATGGAAGCCTTGATAAAGCACTAGAAGTTTATAACTTTGGCGATGATGACATTTTCAGCTTTACTGTTGGTGATGAAGTCTTCTCTTTTAAAACTCCTGCTTCTGTAAGAAATGAAGTTGACAAGAATTTTGAAAATGTTCTTGAAACAATAAAAGCTGACCCAGTTATGAGTCAGTATTATCCAAGTAAAAGAGTCCAAAATTTCATGCGTCTTTCTGAGGAGCGACCCGGAGAATGGGTGGCTCTTGTTTCTAAAGACATGGAGCAAAAATTAAAAAAACTTAGACCTGAGTACCTCAAAGTTAGCGAAAAAACTGAAGATATTGATATGTCGTTCCCTACGCCTCGTAGTGAGGCGGATAGGTTAAAACTTTATGAAAACTTTTTAAGTCCTGAAGAGTTTTCTATATACAAAGAATACGATGGCGTATCAGAGGCGTTATTTAGATTAAAAGCTGAAAGAGCGGCTGCTAATCAGCCTGTCGGAGAGTTAAAGAAAAACAATAAAATTTTAGCAAAAATACTTGATCTTCCTGTTGAGGACATCCCCGGAAGTTTATTTTTTTCTGATATTCCTGAAGCAGATATGGGTAAGTATCTTGACTTGGGTGATCCAAACAGAGCTTTTTATTTTTCACCAGACAGCGAAGTTCAAGGTGAAATTGATATTGGTACTCTTAATGATATGGTTAATATTTTTGGAAAAGATTGGGTTGAAAAAAGACTTGCTGGACTTCCAACAGATAGAGCGTGGCAGATTGTTGGGGACGACCCAGTTTCACGTTTGGAAAAAACTGGAAACCCCAATCTTCCCTATCGCGTTCAAGACAGCAGTCAAACAGGAAGAAGCGTTGTCGCGACAGAAAACGTATTTAAGCCGAGAACTGTTGATGAGATGAAAAAACTTGCAGAGGCGGGTTATACAAATCTTAGATTTTTAGATGCAACTGCTCGTAGACCCGGTGATGATCCTTCTTACAACTATGTTTTCTTTGGTGATGATGTCATGCCAAAGATTGTTGATAAGAAAAAAGATGGCGGGTTAATTCAAAAAGGCTTGGGAAGCGTTTAAATGAATGACCTTAGTGGCGTATTAAATTATCTCACAGATGACGAGATCGCCAAAGTTCAGCCGATGCTTGAGCGATTAAAAACGCTTGATGATAGGGCAGACAAGCAAGATAACTTTATGAATTTTGTGAAGCATGTTTGGCCTCAGTTTATTGAGGGCAGGCACCACAAGATTTACGCTCAGAAGCTGCAGGACGTGGCTGATGGTAAGTTGAAGCGTTTGATTGTAAATATGCCGCCTCGACATACAAAGTCTGAGTTTGCGAGTTATTTGTTTCCAACGTGGCTAATGGGTAAGCGTCCTGATTTAAAGATTATTCAGGCGACTCACACGGCTGAGTTGGCTGTTGGCTTTGGTCGTAAGGTTAAGAACTTAATTGATAGCGAGGAGTTTCGTGATGTCTTCCCTGAAGTTAGTCTTGCAACAGATGCGAAAGCGAGTGGACGCTGG
>Ga0255768_10003463_pt1 | contig 15663 bp, 21 predicted proteins | sample 071ome_33_FD_179983 | JGI IMG/M metagenome (GOLD analysis project Ga0255768, IMG submission 179983) | Coastal salt marsh microbial communities from the Groves Creek Marsh, Skidaway Island, Georgia - 071412AT metaG (version 2) | ecosystem: Environmental > Aquatic > Marine > Intertidal zone >...
AAAGATGTTAGCACTCTTCGCTCTGCTGCTAACGGGGATATCTACCTTGATGTAAAGAGTCCGAAACTTTATAAGAAAGTTCGTCGCTATTATGAAAATAATGGCGTCGTGTTTTCTGGAGATCCCCTTGATGACTATGAAATGCTGATGGATTATCTCTATCAAGACCTTCAAACTACTGAGGTTGTCTGATGAAAGTCATTCAAAAACCTACCGTTCTTATGGAGCGGTTTCCTTATCGTTATGTTCAGGTTGGTAAGTTGGAAATCAACGGAATGCCTGATTGTCGCATTCAAAAGGTAGACTCCTATACTGGACGCTACCGAGACATGTATCTCTGCGATAATGAGATGCAACTCATGACTGCTATGGAAGACCACGATTACACTTGTTGGTTGGACCCTGATAATGTCCCTGCCTATGTCAAGGACGATTGAGTTAGTATTCAAAGCATAAAACTTTTATCAGTTTTCACCCTGTAATACTCATAAAATCCTGGAATGATTCAAAACTTATACTGGTGGAGTCATCCCCAATATGCCCGTGATGGAGACACGATAAAAACCCTGGTCGGGATGGTCTTATGACCCCTGGAGTTTACGGCATCTCTCAAATGCCGTTGGTGCGGATGGGGTTAACCCCGCCTAGTTTCTTGCTTCTAGTCAAAGAGCAAGTGGCGTGCATGTAAAGACCTAATGGGACGGTTGCGTAAACCGTCCTTTTTTAGTATAATAGTAAAAAAGATTATAATGATTGGTTTTAATCACTTAGGTAGACTTGGGCGTCTGGGAAACCAGATGTTTCAGTATGCCGCTCTGCGTGGTATTGCTGATAAGCAAGGTGTAAACTACTGTTTACCTTTTCATCAGGATGCTGTTGATGATGGTCTTGGCAACCCAAACAGGACAGAACTGTTTGATTGCTTCAATATGGAAACCGTCACCACACTCAACATTCAGATGGTTGATCCTGGAAGACCTATCATTCAAGAAGGTACATTCCACTTCAACGAAGGTCTGTTCAGTAAACAGTTTGACTGGGTAACTCTATATGGTTTCTTTCAATCTGAAAAGTATTTCGAACATGTAGAAGACACTATCCGCAAAGACTTTACATTCAAGGAAGAAATTGTAGGACCTTGTAAAGAAATGCTGGACAGTGTTGGTTCAGATAAAGTTGTTGGTCTTCACATCCGTAGACAAGACTATCTGACTAACCCTAACCACTGTGCTCTGGACATTGAATATTATGAAAGAGCACTAGCACAGTTTCCTGATGATGTCCCAGTCATCGTATTCTCTGACGACCCAATGTGGTGTTATGTTCAGAAACTATTTGCTGATGATAGGTTCATGGTTTCTGAAAGTAATGATGGATATGTTGACCTGTGTATGATGAGCATGTGTAGTGACTTCATCATTGCCAACTCATCATTCTCTTGGTGGGCGGCTTGGTTAGGAAACCGTGGTAAAGTCATCGCTCCAAAGAAGTGGTTCCCAACAAACGACAAAGACCTTAAAGATCTATATCCCGAAACCTGGGAGGTATTATGAACAACGAAGTAACTGTATTGAATAGTATTGGTGGTTGTGCTTCCAGTCAACTGTTCAAGATCATCAATGGTCTGGGTGTTGAGAGCAACCGAGACCACTTCCATCAAGGTATCAACTTTGGTCGGTGTAAGCACACACTCTATCCTCCTGTGTATGAGGAGATTGAGAAAGCGATCTTTGTGATGGGTGACCCAGTTCAGTCCATTATTTCTATCTTCCGTAGGGATATGGCAGTCACTCATATTGAGAATAAAGGTCTTCCTCTACATCCTACCCGTACAGATAACGTAGAGATCCACCCAACAACTAAGGAGATCTATCGGGTTCATCCTCAGTTTGTTAAGAACTATACTCTGGAAGAGTATGTTCGTGGCGGTCAAGATTGGTTCATGACTTATGAGCATATATACAACTGGACGCAAAGAGAAACGAAATATCCAGTTCTCTGTGTCAAATCAGATGTTCAGTGGAAGTATGGTAAGGAAATATTTGTAGACTTCCTTGGTCAAGAATCTGTACCACCTGAGTATGTTCAAAGAGACCGAAACTCTACTATTGACCTTGTTCCAGAAAACATGAAGGAAGAGTTTACTTCCATTCTTAAAGAAGCAACTGAACTGTATAACTCCCTCCCTGAATTTCGTGTCGTATGACTATCACTAACACACTGTTCACTACCAGCGACCTAGAGCATTCACTACAGGTTGCTACCAGTAACAACTATCCAACTACTTTTCCACACCAAGACTTGTGGACTAAGAATGATGCGGTCGTCAAGTGGATCAGTGTTCTGGAACGGTTCAAAGAGTTATACCCTAACAATGGTGTAAAGGTCGTTGACCTTGGTTGTGGTCGTGGATGTGTTCCACACATCATTGACTCTTGGGGAAATGATGTAACTGGTGTTGATGCTCCTGAGTGTGGTGGACGCCTGGACCATGACTGTGTTGGTAGTAATGTCACCATGGTCAACTCAAACGCCTTTGACTGGTTCCCTACGGTAGAAGATGAAAGCATTGATGTCTTCATTGACCTCTGTGCTTATGCTCACTTCTGTGGTCCTACTGGTGTCTGCCCTGATGGTGAAAAGCAGTTCACTAAGATCTTTAGGGAGATCAACCGTTGCCTGAAACCTGGAGGGCATGTTATTATATCGTCAGACGTTAATATGGGTGCTGACTATGGTGAGTTCATGAAACCAACGGGTATCATTGCTCTAGCAAAAGAGCAAGGACTTTCTCTTGTTGGACGTTGGACAAACCGTAAGAAGAACTTGTTCACCGTACCTAACTTCTCCTATCTGAATGTTTGTCGTTTGACCTTCGTAAAAAATGCCTAAACTTGCTGTTGCCTTCATCGGCACAAACAAGTATCTTGACTTTCTTCCTACCTGGTATGAGTCTTGTGAAAAATACCTAGCACCTGGATGTGAAAAGAGATACTTAGTTTTTACTGATGGTGAGATTGATGGTCTTCCAGATAACGTAAGTTTCTATGAACAAGAACATCTCCCTTGGCCATACATTACCCTCTACAGGTTTGCTACTATCCTGAAAGCATCTGAAGAGATCGAACAGTACAACTACTTCCTGTTCCTTGACGCAGATATGATTCTGGTCAATGAGGTGAAACCAGAAGATATCTTTACTGATAAGTTCTTCATTGGTGTTCATCACCCCTGTCATTTTCTAGGTATGAACCCTCACACTGAATACCCAGGTGCTTTTGAAACGAATCCAAAGTCGCGTGCTGCTATCAGTGAGGATGATGATATCTCAACTTACTGGCAGGGTTGTCTCTGGGGTGGTAGAGTTCCTGAAGTTATCGGTATGATGGCGGAACTTGACCGTCGCACTAAAGATGACGAAACCCGTGATACTATTGCTGTATGGCATGATGAAAGTCAGATGAACAAGTTCTTCATTGAAAACAAGAGTGATGTTCATACACTCGGACCACAGTTCGCCTTCCCAGAAGTCTTCGCTAGTTCTTGTAAGTTTGACCCTATCATTGTCCATAGAGCAAAAGACAATTCAAAATATCAGGTATGACTAACTTGAAGAGTGGTTTATCTGGATGTGAGATAGAACTACTCAATGATGAAACACTAAGAAAGCATTCCTCTGGTGAGGAATATAATGAGAGGCTGCTATCTCAGATAAAGAAGCAGTCTCTCTTTTCGCATTTTGTTCTACAGAACATTGATGCTCCCAGAATATATCAAGTGAACGATGGTAATATCATCTCATTTGATATGGAATATGTCTCTGGGTTTTCTTTTGATGAATACTTCTCTCACGCCAGCATGGATGATGTGGAGAATGTACTCAAGTCTTTGTATGGATACTTTGATTTTCTCATTGAGAATTCAAGGATGTATCACAAAGACATTTCTAAGTCTATGATATTAGGAAAACTTTATAGTATCAACGTACAACGAAAAGACTTTCTGATATATCTTGTAAGTAAGGTTGTTGATAATGAACTGAAGGTCCCATATAGTTTCTGTCATGGTGATCTTACATTCGCAAATATAATATTCCACCCCAAGAGACTTTACTTTATAGACTTTCTTGACTCTTTCATCGATAGTTATCTTGTTGACTTTGCTAAGTTAAAGCAAGACTTATATTACTTCTGGAACCTAAAGATACAAGGAATAGATAACCTCAGGATATATCAAACATACAAATATATCTGGGATAGTTTGGAGAATAGATACTCTGAACACCTCAATACTATTGAGTTCAAACTCATTGACGTATTAAATCTTTTGCGGATAGGTCCTTACTTGACTAATGAAGACCACCGCAGTATACTGAACACGCTATTGGAGCAAACTGAACTATATGAAGACCTTAGTTGTGCCTATGGCTGGAAAGTCTAGTCGCTTTCCAGATATGAGACCTAAATGGATGCTCACACATCCAAAGAATAATAGGTTCATGGTTATTGAGGCTATCTCTGGTCTTAACCTGGACTTCTTTGATAAGATCTACTTCATTGCCCTACAAGAGCACGAAGAGAAGTATCAGTTCAGTAAAGGTTTTGCCAAAGAACTTGAGCAACTGGGTGTTGCTGAGAAGTCGAGCATTGTATATCTCAATGAGCAAACTTCTTCTCAGTCGGAGACAGTCTATCGTCTCATCAAAGATCAAGGTCTTACTGGGTTCTTCTTTGTCAAAGACTCCGATAACTACTACGAATGTGAGATCAAGGAAACCAACAACCAGGTAGCATACTTTGACCTGAACAGTGAAGATAATATCAACGCCAGGAATAAGAGTTATGTTCAACTGGATGTCAATGGTATCCTTACTAACATCGTAGAGAAGAATGTCATCAGTTCTACATTCTCCTGTGGTGGATATGGTTTCTCCGACACTGAAGACTTCTGTAAGTCTTTTGAGAAACTCCAAGGGATGGAAGGTGAATGCTACATCAGCAATATCATCTATGACCTGATGCTCTCTGGTTCCAAGTTCTATGGTCTTGGTGTTACCTCATACAAGGACTGGGGAACTCTGGATGTATGGAAAGAGTATAAAAAGGACTATAAGACTCTGTTCATTGACATTGACGGAACTCTTATCACAAACTCTTCTATTCAGTTCCCACCTTATGTTGGTGAAGGTGCCAGACTTGATAATAATGTCCAGTATCTTCAGAAACTAAACTCTACTGGTAAGGTTTATATTATTCTTACCACCAGTCGCCCAGAGTTTCTCAGAGAAATCACAGAACGTGAAATGCAGCGTCACGGCATTCCATACAATCAACTGGTCATGGGTCTTCCACACTGTAAGCGTATTGTTATCAATGACTTCGCCAAGAGCAATACTTACCCCTCCTGTGAGGCAATAAATATCCCAAGAAACAATGATAACTTGAGTGAATATTTGTAATGAAGATTGCTTTATGCTTTTCTGGTCAACCCAGGTTCATTGAACAAGTCGCCCCTTATGTAAAGGAAAACATCATCGGGGACTATGACGTAGATGTGTTTGCTCATCTATGGTTTGATGAAGACCTTCAAACAAAACCATATAAGTATGGTGGTTCTGGTGGTTGGGTAGACCAACGCATCGCATCAAACGCTATTGAGCAGTTTGAGCAAACATACAATCCTAAAAAACTGGTCGTTGAGAAGAGTAAGAAGTTTCGGAACTCTGCTCTCTCAGACAACTACATGCCCAGTTTGGATAGGTACAAGGGTGGTAAACCAGACTATTCAAAGGAACCGAACTTTGAAGTTCGTGATGTAAACAACATTATCTCTTATCATTACTCACTACTTCAGGCATGTCTACTCAAAAAAGAATATGAGTATGCCAATGACTTCAAGTATGATTATGTGGTAAGAATGAGGACTGATTCTATTGTTCATAACAAGATACAGTATGAGTCATTCCCCAAAGACATTGTTTTCTTCTCTGGGATGCAGAACCAACCAGATGGAATGATAAATGACTGGTTTAACTTTGGTGGCTCCAAGGTTATGGATCCTTTCATGTCCGCTTTTCCTGTGGTAGAATACTGTATAGATGAGTGTATGAAGCAGACTGGCGGTGCCTGGTGCTGCGAACTCATCCACAGAAAAGTGATAGACTTCTTTAATATTTCTTGTCATCCTCTTCCTATTAATATCACATTACCAAGATTCTAATGAAAATAGCACTGTGTTTTTCTGGTCAACCCAGATACATTGAAAAGTCATTTGAGCAGTTTCAAAGAGGAATCTTTGAGAAGAATGATGTAGATGTATTTGCTCACCTGTGGTGGGATGATTCATACAAGGGTAAGACTTTTGTCTGGGAGAGTGATGACCGATATCCTGAAGACTACAACCCATTGGAAGCTTTCAAAGAGAAGTTCAAACCCAAGAACATTATTGTAGAACCACACAAACCCAAGGAGTTCTTTGGATATTCTGAGTTTCCAACCAAGTGTAGGTTTGACCCTAGTCTGGACAAAGACATTGTTCGCAGCATTATCACACGTCAACGTAGTCAGTGGTATTCACTCCAGCAGTCAATGTCCTTTGAAGAACTGAAGGACTATGACCTCATCATCCGTGCTAGGACTGACCTTGAGTTCATGGATTCCATTGACTTCTCTGAGTATGGGAATGAAAAGGTATTCATGATGGATGGTGCTCTACAGTGCGGTGGTGATCGACACTATCAGGACTGGTTCTGGTTTGGACCTTATGAGTATATGACTGCTATCAACAATACCTACGACAAGATTCTTCCTTACTATGAGTCTGGTCTGCGTCATATGCATGAACTCATGGAGGAGTCTATCTCCGAAGAAGAAATTGATGGTGAGATCTGTGACCTTGGTGTTTACGTCATGAAGCGTAACAGCATTGATATTCAAGAGCAAACAAAACTCATCAAGGAAAACTCTAAAGAACTACAGGTGGATCTGGTCTGATGAAAGTTGTTATCTGGGGATATCCCCTCTATTCACATACACACTCATATATCCATAATGCTTTTTACAAGGCATTTCAACATCTTGGATATGATACCTACTGGTTTCATGATGAGCAGTATCCAGAAGACTTTGACTGGAACGACTGTCTTTTCTGGACTGAAGGTTTCGCTGACAAGAACATTCCTCTGAATAAAACTAGCACTTACTTTGTTCACGTCTGTCCTGATCCATCGAAGTACATTGGTAAGGTAAAGAAGTTTGTTGATGTTCGAACCAATGATATCTGGCACAAGGACCATGTTTATGAGTTCACTCTAGACAAGACCAAGGTGGAAAAGGTTGGTCCTTGTACCTACTACCAACCCAAAAAGAACCGTAGGGTTCAAGTTCTCAACCAGTATCATCAGTATTGGATTGAAGACTATGATAAGTTCTATATTAGTTGGGCTACGAACATCTTCCCCGAAGAGTTTGACTTCAATGATATCCATCATCCTAGGGAGAACAAGATCTACTTCAGCGGAAACCTTTCCAACTCTGGAGTCTGTGAGAACTACAGCACCTTCAAACCTTTCCTAGAAGAGTGTCAGAAGAGTGGCATTGAGTTCATCGTAAATAACCCTTGGGCAAACCCACTGTCAGAAGAGGAAGTCCGAGATAGAACCAAGAAGTCTATCCTTGGTGCTGATGTCCGTGGTCCAGAGCACATCCGAAATGGTTATATCCCATGCCGAGTTTTCAAGTCTATTGGTTGGGGTCATCTTGGAATGACTAACTCTCCAGAAGTCTACAAAGAACTTGAAGGTCATTGTATCCTTCAAGAGGACCCACGTCAGTTGTTCCACGACGCCATGGAAAAGAGAACGGACTACAAATACATTACTGATGCTATGAAGTATGTCCAAGAGAACCATACTTATATTAACCGAGTCAATTCTATTTTGAGTATACTATGAGAGACGTAACTATTGTATCTGCCCTCTTCAATATCAAACGAGAGGGTATGGATGGGCGTAAGTGGGAAGAGTATCTGAAGTGGTTTGATATCACTCTCAAACTCAAGTGTCCCATGGTTCTGTTTGTGACCGAGGATGTCCGTGAGTTCATTGAGGAACGGCGGCTTTCTATTCCAACTACGGTTATCGTTCAGACTGTAGAGGATATGCCTTACTATCATCTCAAGGATAAGATTGATAGTATCATTGGTTCTGAAGAATATACTAATAAGATTGCCGACCCTGATAGGATTGAGTGCCAACATTCACTCTACTCTATTGTTCAGTATTCCAAGTTCAAGTGGTTGGAACAGGCAATCGAAGAGAACCCACACGGTAGCAAGCACTTCTTCTGGTTGGATGCTGGTGGTTCTCGCTTCTTTGAGAACTATGACTTGGCGATGGACTACCCAAGTCCTGATGCTACAGAGTCTCTGAATGAGATGGGTGATAGTTTCCTCATCCAAATGAACATGGAGTTCTATAAAGACCTTGCTGGTGCTGATGAACTTCCTAAGGAATATCTCCTAGACAACCGTTCATTCATTCTGGGTTCCATGTTTGGTGGTGGTCCAGAGTCTATTAAGAAGGTTTCCAAACTGATGGAGGAAGTCTTTGTTGATGAAATGATAGGTAATGGTTATGTAAACAACGAACAGATTGCCTTTGGGTATCTTGTTAAGAAGAACCCTGATGACTTTGCGGTCTTTGAGAGGTATAATGGTAAGCATATGGAACTATTCACGGAGTTAGGTAAGCGATGAGAATTGTATTAGTAGGACCTGGTATTATGCCCATCCCACCAACGGGATGGGGTGCTGTTGAGATCCTTATCTGGGATACCAAGAACGCACTGGAAAAACTTGGACACAAAGTTCATATAGTCAATACCAAAGACGGTAGGCAGATCATTGAAGAGATCAATAACTTCCGACCTGACTTTGTTCATGTTCACTATGATGAGTTTGTTCCCATCATCCCTTACATCCAATATCCAAATGCTATCACCAGTCACTTTGGATATCTTGAACGCCCAGAGATGTTCAATGGATATGTGAATATTCTAAATGCTTTCACTCAGATCAAACCAAACGTCTTCTGCCTGTCTGAGGGTATCAAGAATGTCTACAAGGTTATGTCTGGTATTCCTAGTGAAAGACTGTTTGTAACACCTAACGGTGTTGATACTAAAAAGTTCAAGACCGTTGAAGAACCTAAGTATCCTGACCGCAGCATCTACCTGGCAAAGATCGACTATCGTAAGAGGCAGCATCTATTCCAAGGTATCAATAGTCTGTGGTTTGCTGGCAACAATGCTGACCCCAGGTTCAATGTCAAGAAGAACTATCTTGGTGAGTGGACCAAGGATGTTCTCCACCAAGAACTGACTGAGTATGGAAACCTGGTTCTTCTGTCTGATGGTGAGGCACACCCACTAGTCTGTATGGAAGCACTTGCTGCTGGTCTTGGTGTTGTTGTCTGTGAGTGGGGTAAGGCAAACCTGGACACCAGTAAAGAGTTTATCACTGTCATTCCTGAAGCAAAGATTAATGACCTCAAGTATGTTGAGGATGCTATAATAAAGAATAGGGAATACTCTATTGCCCACAGGAAAGAGATACTGGAATACTCTAAGGAGTTTGACTGGGTTTCTGTTATTAAAAACCATTATATTCCTGCTGTACGTCAACTTACTGGAAAATGAAGAACTTAGTTAGTATTTTTGCTGGACACGACGCTAATGTATCTTTCTACGATGCTGAGAAAGATAAGTATTACACCATTGAGATAGAGCGTCTGGTAAAGAAACGATACTTCCGTCTTCATGAAGACAATGCTCCTGGATATCAGAGGGACATTTTGTATCTCTGCCGTGACATTGCTGAGCGTGAGTGGGGCATTGAGAATGACTATGAATGTGTTCTCATTTGCTCCGATGGTTATGTTCAACCACCTTCTATCCTGAAGGAGACTTTCTCAACTGAGAATGTAAGGACAATTGCTAGACATCATCAGACTCACGCTGCTGCTGCTTTCTATCAGTCTCCTTTCACCGAAGCACTCATCATCTCTTACGATGGTGGTGGTGATGATGGTCACTTCAATATCTACTCTGCTAGCGGAACTGATATCCAACTTCTAGAGAAACTGCCTGCCGACTTTGGTGGTGGATATCTTCTCTGCGGATCTTTGGTCCGTGAAGTTGCTGAGAAGAGTAAGCATCAACTGGCTCTGTCTGGTAAGTTGATGGGACTGTGTGCTTATGGTAATGTTATTCCTGAGTATGTCCCAGCATTCGCCAAGTTCTTCTTTGACAAAGACTACAAGAAACTTGCTGAAACGACTGGACTCCCTCTGAAGAACTTAGATGACCCCTGGAGAGACCCTCTGGACAACTGGGTGTTTGAGGGGCAAGAAGGGTATGATATTGCTGCCACGGCACAGGAAGCGTTTGAGCAGGCTTTCTTTAGTGTTCTGGATAGGTATGATGCTTCTGTCCCACTAATCCTCACTGGTGGTTGTGCTCTGAATGTTCTTGTCAATGAGAAAGTGAAGAACACTTGTGACAGGCAGTTGTATGTTCCACCCAACCCTCATGATGGTAGTTTGTCTCTTGGGCATTTGTTCCAATACAAACCTCCCACTCAGTCGGTTGATATTACCTATGCTGGTCTTCCTCTACTTGATAAGGAACAACTGGGCAGGTACATTGAGAAGCACAATGCTCGCAAGGTTGACAAGAAAGAGATCGCAAAACTACTCAAGGATGGAAACATCATTGGTCTTGTCTATGGAGGTTCTGAAGTAGGACCGCGAGCACTTGGTAACAGGTCTATCGTTTGCGATCCTAATATCAAGGAGATGAAGGATATCCTGAATGCCAAGGTCAAGTTCCGTGAGTGGTATCGTCCCTTTGCTCCTTTCTGTAAGAAGGAAGATGCTCACAAGTATTTTGAGTCTCGCAACTTTGAGAACCTGGAATACATGAGTTACGCTCCTAAGGTCCGTGAAGAGTATGTTGAGAAACTTCCCTCTATCACTCACGTTGATAATACTGCCCGCCTCCAGACGGTCACACGGGACTCTCACGAACACTTCTATGAGTTGCTCACTGAGTTTGGTAAGATCTCTGAAACCAATGTTCTTCTGAATACTTCGTTCAACATCAGAGGTTTCCCTATCCTATCTACCATTGAGGATGCTCTCTATGCCCTGAAGAATACTCAGATGGACTACGTTGTTGTTGAAGATTATCTATTTGGAGCAGAGTGATGGTTCAGTTCGGAGCAGTATTCCCTTGCTACAGTAACAAGAAGGCAACGGAGTTTGTCTTAGAGAACTTTAGAAAGCACTTCCCAGAAAACCCCATCGTTCTTATTTCGGACGGTGGGGCAGATTTTTCTTTACTAGCAGAGAAGTATTCTTGTGACTATCACTGGAGAGAAAACATCTTTGGTAATGATAGTAATGGATATGACAAGAATGTTTATGATGCGTATCGCACTCTAGAGTTTTATCGTCGCCATAAACTTGCGTGCGATTATTGTAAAACTGAATATATGATGCTTCTGGAAGATGATGTTTACATCCAGAGGCATTTTACTATTGATGAACCATTTGCTCTCAAGGGTGTTCGTATTGGTGGTGTGATGCCTGCCAACCTAAAGAGAGACTGTCTTGAGCAGGGTGGAGTACAAGTTAATAACTATGGCATGTGTGGCGGAAGCATGTATAATGCGGAGATATTCTTGAGTATCTACGATGACATTATCAAAGACATTGAAGAGAACCAAGATAGGTTGATGGCAGAACACTCATACCCAGGTGGATACAAAGGTCTTGGTGTTGTTGACATCAGTACCGTATATCACTTCGGCAAGAGGGGTCATAAATATCAACATGCGGAATGGTTATCTGAAGTGAGAGAATCGAATCACTTGAGTTATCCTGTTATTCATCAATGGAAGCAACATTATTCATAGGTATTCACAATGACTTATAATGGAGAAGCTATCTTCAACGAAGATGGTTCTATTAGAAAGGTACAAGAAGGAGAAGACGGTAGAAGTTACAGTAGCAACCTTGCTAAACTTCTTAAACAACTCCCGAAGTTACAGAACCTCCAGGAAGGTAAACCACCTTCGCCAGTGATGGCGCACATCTCACTGACTAATGCTTGTAACTTAACTTGCTCCTTCTGTTGCTTTGCTAACAGAGACATCTCAGAGAAGATGCCTACTGAAAAAGTATTCCAAGCACTTGAGAGTTTTAAGGCTATTGGTGTTACTGGTGTTGAGTTCACTGGTGGTGGAGAACCTAGCATCCACCCACACTTTAAAGAAATCGTTCAGTATGCTAAGGACCTAGGTTTCAGTCTGGGTATCTGCACTAACGGTGCTCGCTTCGGTGCTGACCGCCCTATCAAGAAAGATATTGTAGAACTGTTTGACTGGGTTCGCCTGGGTATGTACGGTTTCTATGAAGGTTATGACTATGATCTGAGTGTGTTTGAAGGAACCAACTGTAAGCCTTCTGCTGCTTATGTCTGGGATGAGAACCTAGAGACTTCTAAGAACCCAAACATCACTGGCGACTGGAGTGATGTAAAGAATAAGCGTGTCTTATCTAAGAAGTTTCAGACTACCGAAAACTTCATTCGTATGCTAGACTGGGTGGAGGAGAACGGTATTCCTTGCCGTATCGCCTTTAACGCCATTAAGGATGTAAAGGAAACGGAAAAGGACATTGAGACCATTCGTGGTATCATTGAGCATTATGAAGAAGACCGTGGAAGAAAACTGAAGTATGCATTTTTGTCAGACTTCAATTTTAAAGGTGAACGTAGGAACGACCATTGCTACATGCACATGGTAAAACCATTCCTGTTCACTGACGGTTATATCTACGCTTGCCCTTCTGCTGAGTTGTCTATTGAGAACAACTACAACTACGTTCCTGAGTCGCAGTTTGCTGTTTGTGATATTGATGGTATAGAAGAGTTCTATGCCCAAGGTCCAACCCGTAGACATCACGCTTGCCACTATTGCAAGTATGCGATGCAGAACGAACTAATCGACGACATTCTCACTGATACTATTCATAATGATTTCGCTTGATATGCATCAATTTACAAAAGATTATTATGAGGATGGAGTAAGAAAACATATCTCTGGTTATGAGAACTATAAGTGGATGCCTACTCGGTCTATCCCTGAAGCACTTGATATCCAGGATAACTTTGTATTTAAGACCTGTGTTGACTATGGGTGTGCTAAAGGTTTTCTTGTAAATGCTCTTCGCATCATTGGTTGTGATGCCTATGGTGAAGATATCAGTGAGTATGCCGTTGAGAACTGTCATCCTAATGTTAGGGAGTATGTTTCACTCCCTAACGACAAGTTCTATGACTTGTTGATTTGTAAGGATGTACTAGAGCACGTTGAGGAAGAAGACCTACCTGGAGTTCTACAAAGTCTCAAAGGTAAGTCTAACCAGTTCTTCTTCGTGATACCTTTGGGTGATGATGATAGGTTCAGAATTAGAGAGTATGAGGTAGACATCACTCACGTCACTAAAAAGGATGAAGAGTGGTGGATCAGACTATTTGAGTCGCAAGGATTTGAGTTAGTCAGGTTCTCATACAATCTGGGGTCTATTAAAAAGAAGTGGATTGAACCCTACCCTTATGGAAATGGATTTTTTATTCTGAAAACTGATGGACAGAAATAAGGCACTATTTAAACTCAAAGGTCTTCCTCCCGTTTACTGTATCAACCTAGATGGAAAACCAGATAGGTGGAAATACATGGAAGACCAATTTAAGTATTGGGAGGTAGAAGACTACACTCGTATCTCAGCATACGATGGTAGAGAAGATGACCTGAGTGATATTATCAAGGGTAAGTATCCTGATAATATGACTTCTGGTGAGGTTGGATGTGTTACGTCTCACATCAAAGCAATGAAGCATTTTCTGGAAACATCAGATGCTCCATGTGCTTTGATAATGGAAGATGACTGTGATATCTCAACAGCATCGTATTGGCCATTTAAGTGGAGAGACTTTTATGCCAAGGTTCCTTATGACTATGATGTAGTCCAACTTGCTATCATCAACCCAGCACAAGTTCACATGAAACTCCATCGGAGGTTTGTGAATGACTTCTCCACTGCCTGCTACATGATTACCAGGCATCATGCTCAGAAACTGGTTAACTTACATTGTCGTGAAGACAAGTATAAGTTAGACCAAGGTGTGAAACCAAGAGCAGTTGCTGATGACTTGATCTATAACTCTGGAAATACTTTTGCTATTCCTCTGTTCCTCTATAAGATAGAACTGGGTTCTGACATTCATGATATTCATGTTGATGTATTTCACAAGAGTAGTCACAATGGTCTGTGGAACTTTTGGAAGACACAGGCTATTGATATTCCAGACTGGAGTGTAATTTTTGATTATGATCCATACTTTGGGACACTACCGCCAGGGTTTGAGGGCAAGTGAGTTAGGATATCCGAACACAAGGGGGCTTGCGCCCCCTTTATTTTTGCTATATAATATTGTAACAGTTCTTCACAAAACTATAATGACTGTAACAACTAATGAGTATGGGCAACAGAATATGTTTGCCAAAGAACCCGTAATGTACTATGAGAACTACGGAATGCTGACTCCTAACATGGTTAAGGAGCGTACCAATGGTCGTTGGGCAATGATTGGTATCGTAGCAGGCTTGATTTCTTACGCAAGTACTGGTAAACTGTTCTTTGGTATTTTCTAAGTATTTCTACCTATGGCATACAATGTTACTCTCCGCTCTCCCGACGGCACCGAAACTGTCGTTCAGTGTGAAGAGGATCAATACATTCTTGAGGCTGCTGAAGAAGCAGGTGTTGACCTTCCTTCGTCTTGCAAAGCTGGTGCTTGCTCCGCCTGTGCTGGCAAACTGATCGAAGGTGAAGTTGATAATGAAGAACAGTCATTCCTTGATGATGATCAAATTGAAGAAGGTTGGGTGCTGACTTGTGTCGCATATCCCAAGTCTGACTGCACCATCCTTACCGAACAAGAAGAAAACCTCTAATGGAACTACTTGCCCTTGCTGGTATTTTATTTGCCTCTTTTGCAGGGGCAGCACTACTCACTAAATCTGGAGACGAAAAATGAATGAAAAAGCAGAACGTATTAATGGTTGGGCAGCAATGATCGGTATCGTTGCCGCTATGGGTTCTTACGCCGTAACGGGTCAGGTCATCCCAGGAGTATGGTGATGATAGTCGCATCAATCCTGTTAGGGACATTATTATTTCTTTTAGTCCTTGATGGGAGTGATGTTGACGACGATGATGACTTTGGTGGCGGTATGATGATTCCCGCACATAACCCTATCTGAAGGAAAGAACTTTCTACATAAAGTAGAGAGTTCTTTTTTTATGCCTAGAAACCAGATAACAAAGGATGAACTCAAAGTACATATCCTTAAGTTAAAGAGTCAGGTTGATTCTGATGAGGGATATCCTGGAGAGAAGGCAATCGCTCAGAAGTATCTTAACAAAGTCCTTGACAAAATCGAAGAATACAGGGCATAATAAATAGATAAAAAGTCTTTGATGAATGGGCAGGATATCACATCACTTAAAGGGGAAGGATTATAAAAAGACTCATCAAC
>Ga0255768_10003472_pt1 | contig 15654 bp, 16 predicted proteins | sample 071ome_33_FD_179983 | JGI IMG/M metagenome (GOLD analysis project Ga0255768, IMG submission 179983) | Coastal salt marsh microbial communities from the Groves Creek Marsh, Skidaway Island, Georgia - 071412AT metaG (version 2) | ecosystem: Environmental > Aquatic > Marine > Intertidal zone >...
CGAGCAAGAGGACGAAACCTCATTAATGGAGTATTATCCTATTCAGCAGGTTTAGGTGGAATAGGGGGCATTGCTCTCGGTGCTTATTGGTTGGATGGGGGGCTTTCAGATGGTGATATGCACCCAGCAGCATATATTACATCTTTTACTTTAGGCGCAATATCAGCAGGGTTTATGACTTACTATGGAAGTCTGTTGGCAACAAAAAAGAAATTCAAAAAACGAGCGGATAAAAAGTTCCAGAAAACAGCCCAGAAACTGAATAGTGCTATGCAATTGGATAAGAGTCAATAGGATTTTAGAGTATCCCTTACTTAAGAGGTTTAGAGGTGAAGCAGTTGGATGTTGAGGACTTGCCGGAGTTGTAGAAAACTCTGGGAGTATAATTGTCCTAATAAATTAGTTAGTAATCGTTAATTCGAACTGAGCTTACTCAGAACTTTATGGATCGTTTTAGGATCATTCGTAGCCATACTCATTTCCAGATTCTTTTTATACCTCCCACTATTAGATAGCCAGTTGAAGCTCCCAAGTACAATGAAGCGATCATCCTGAATCAGAATTTTACTGTGATTTCCAGTGATGCCGCTTTGGTCATTGGTTAAATGATTGCGAAAAATAAAATTGGTGTACTGTGCATTCATCTGCTCGAAGAATTCCAAGGCTTTTATATCACTTTTCTCGTGCTTGTTGCCGTATACGTATCCATAGTAGATGAAGACTTCTACATTTCGATCTAAGCAGGCTTTAAACAGCGACTTAAAATCGTTTGTAATTACACTGTTTCTTATCCACCCAGATGTTATTACAACACGGTTCTCGGCTCTTTTAAGGGCATCAATTAAGTAATCGCGGTGCTTTTCATTTTCGACAGGAACTATTTTGGCAGAGCCCGATTCAGGATTGAGTTCTTTTAATTGAGCGATGATTTGTTGGGATTGTCTAAGTGCTTCCTCAGTCTGCTTTTGAGTCAAGTTGAGTTCTTTAATTTGCTGCTCAAGAGTATCATTCTTTTTTTTGGATGTACGCAGTTCTTCTTCACTTTTACTTAATGCATTCATCATTGCTGAAATCAAGGAATCTGAGTTGCGATTTTTGTATATCTGGGTGATGAGAGTTTGTGAAATACCAAAGCCTAAAACAAAAAGACTGGATTGAGTTACACAGTAACTTAACATAAAAGTCCTGGCATCGAAATATTGATTCATCCAATAGGTGAATATTGCTAGGCCAATTGCAGCGCCAATAATCTCCCAACGCTTTCCTACTTTGAACAATCCTGTTGCTAATCCCAGAAGCAAATATCTGAGCCAATAAAAGTGTGGACTTTTGGACTTTGAACTTTGTTGTTGACTAGGATAAGAAATAGAAGGAGAGCCACCTTTACAATACCCACAAAGTTGTAGTAACGACACCTGACTATTATCTAGCTCGAGAATTTCATGGCCACATTTTTTTAAGCCCTTACAGTCAAGGTTTAAATGATACTTATCACTGCTGCCACATCGGTAGTATGTCTGTGCATGCGTATTAACGCTAAAAAATGATATTGCGAAAACCACGAGTAATCTTTGCATACAATGCTGGTTTTATTCCAAGTGAAGTTAAAAATTTCAGTTTAAGATGATTTCAATCACTTGTAATCAACCCTTTGATCCATGTCTTGCAACTTTACCGGGGATTTGAATACACATCCTTAAAAGGTATATGTAATTAACCTTTCATATCAATTTATCTATATGGATAAACTCGTTGGAATCAAGATTTATTCCTTATTAATCGAAGCAAGTAAGACTGCACCTGCAATCGCAGAAAGTCCATAAAATATAGGAGCGTTTGAAGCGCCGCCTTCATGTCCCCGGCCAAAAATCATAAAGTCCATATCATCAAACCAACCCCAATTGTATATGATTTCTTGAAATTCATCACTATTAAAATGATCGCGGTAGCGTTTGTGCGCGTGATTGAGTTGATCTTTCACATGTTCTTCAAAGAGATCGTGGAAAGCAGGTTCAGTCCTTTGTGTATTACCGAAATAGATTGAGATGTATTCGTGTAAATACAAGCTCGTATTCCTTTTCTTTAGGTCAACATTGATAGTTATTGATTTAGAAAGTACAGAGCTTAAGTCTTTGAATATAATTTCAGGCTTAACATCTAAATTGTTATTCATGACTCGATCGTTTAGGTTGATTAAATCTTGCCGCCGCCGTTTATAATGACATTCCTATTTAATGTGCCATAATGAAGGGTCCTCAGCCTATATTTGTAGAACATAAGTTTAACCAGACAATCAAATCTGAAAAAGCTGTAAGGCAATTATAGCAAGGGATACAAACTCTTAACCTATATTTGCCCACCACTATGGGGATGTAGCTCAGTTGGCTAGAGCGCTTGACTGGCAGTCAAGAGGTCGTCGGTTCGAGCCCGATCTTCTCCACATTGAAAGCACTTCCATTTGGAGGTGCTTTTTTGTTTCTGTAATCCTTGTTCCTACTGAACTTTACAACTAATGGTTATCCAAGTGACGGATAAATAATTGGAGGAAAGGTAACAATTCTGAAAATTCTATTGTGTCACTTTTGGGGTTCAATGTGTCACTTTTATTGTCACTCACTTCGGTGGGGGCTTTTTTTTATATTCGCTTCAACTAATAAACGAATTCAAATGAAAAAGCTACTCTCCCTTTTACCATTACTTGCAATAATTGGCTGTTCGCCAGAAAGGGTACATATTGATGACATACAAGAGAATAAGGAAGCAAAAATGTTATTCGATCAAGGTAAACCATTTACAGGAATAACATATGATGTCTATTCGAATGGTCAATTGAGTTTTGAATTGGAAATAAAAGATGGTAAGCGGAATGGGTTATACCAAGCTTGGTATGAGAATGGACAATTGCGGTATGAAGGAACTTACAAGGATGCTAAATTGGATGGGTTATTCCAAGGATGGTATGAGAATGGTCAATTGCGATTAAAAGTAACTTACAAGGATGATGAGCCAGATGGGTTATTCCAAGAATGGCATGAGAATGGTCAATTGCGATTAAAAGCAACTATGAAGGATGGTAAGCGGAATGGGTTATACCAAGCTTGGTATGAGAATGGTCAATGGCACTTGAAAGGAACTTACAAGGATGCTAAATTGGATGGGTTACTCCAAGAATGGTATGAGAATGGTCAATTGTTGCTTCAAGCAACTTTCAAGGATGATGAGCTGAATGGGTTATACCAAGAATGGGATGAGAATGGAACTCTAATTGAACAATCAAACTGGAAAGATGGTGTTGAGATAGACTAACACTATTCCTTAATTGTAAACTCAGCCCTTCCGTTTCGGAGGGGCTTTTTCGTTAGTAATTTTTACTTCTTCACAATTCTTGGTTATCTGGTGCAAGTGCTTGTTGTCTTGCAGTGAGTGTTACTATTCATTTTTAAGTGTGGGCGTACTTCTTCGGGGGTGCGCCCTTTTTCAAGTTTTGGGTTTTATAGTTAGAACAACATCTTAACTATGTCCTTTGCCCGTCATCCAGAACACATCAATAGAAAAGGTAGACCTAAGGGGTCTTCTAAGTCTTCGCTCCTTAGAGCGGCTATACAGGAGCGTATAGACATTGATAAGCTCTTTAGGGATATCGAGGAATTACCTCCTGCTTCATCAATAAAATATCGGATAGAACCACTCCATTATATCCTCCCTCGTTTGAAGCCCGTAGAGGCTTCTATAACGAGCTTAAACGACTATCTGGACACAATGACCAAGCAGGATATGATTAACCTAATAGACAGCTTAATTGAAAGACTTGAAAGAGATTAAAGACAGGTTCAATACTCTCATAGAACCTGTAGAAGAATATGATGAGTTAGGTCGACTCTTGCGAGTCTATCATCCCTACTCCCCCTATGGGGAGATTACCATAGAGGTAGTGTATAATAATGTTAGTAGTTATGGGAAAACCCAACCTCTTGAAACTTGATATTTTCTTAGAATATTTATAACTTTTTGCTCTTTGCTAAAGAATCAAAGATTCTTTTTAAGAGCCCTTAAGGCTCGCAAAAAAGCAATAAGTTATAATATTAAGATCCGAACAAGATATTGTATAAACTTAAATAGCATAAACACTTGTTTTAGGCGACTCCGCTTACAGCGGCGCCTTAATAGATTTTATAAAAACTTCTATCAAATGGATACGTCTGAAAAACCAATTAAAAAGAACTCTACCATCTTATCTAATGAAGACATATTCTACATTTTAATCTCATTTGGTTTAGTTTTTTTATACCTATACCTATCGTCATATGTTGGCGAAGGTACGTTCACGGCACCTCTAGGAAAGACGTTCCTTTGGACATTGGTAAACTACTTAGGGTTATGGGTGCTCAATTGGTTGTATTGGCGTATCACTAAGAAAAAACCCTCTAGAAACAAATACGCTTACGTATGGTATATGAGCGTAATAAATGTGGTAATCAGCACTATTGTCGTTTCAGTGTTGGTCAACAATGTTTTGTAAGTCGTCAGCATAAGTTGGACTAAAGTTAGTGTTTTTTAATGGAGACTTTAAAAGTATATGAAAGCGTCTCCCAACACTTTAGTCAAAATGAAAAAAGGACTAGGAAGGCCGAAGAAAATACTGTAATGGCTAAGACCAGACTCTCTAAATCTACATTTATACGCGGCCTACAATGCGAAAAGTCGTTGTATTTGTATAAACATCATTATCAATTAAAGGACCCTACTCCAACATCCTTACAGGCAATATTTGATCAAGGGACACACATTGGAAAATTGGCCCAAGGACTATTTCCTAATGGTGCAGATGCTTCTCCGGAGAATCATTTTAGAATCATGGAATCCGTTCGCAAGACCATGGAATTCATCGCAAGAGGAGAATCTGTGATTTATGAGGCGACTTTCTTCTATAATGATGTCGTTGCTGCCTTAGATATTTTAGTGAAAGACGCTTCAGGTTGGAAAGCATATGAGGTAAAGAGCTCTACGAAGGTGTCGGATACATATGTAAAGGATGCCGCTATTCAGTACTATGCCATTACAAACTCGGGCATTGCATTGCAGGACATTTCGATTGTATATATCAACAATCAATATGTACGAAATGGAGAATTAGAGATTGATAAACTGTTTTCCATTGAATCAGTTTTTGACAGAGTTCAGGATTTTCTGCCGTTAATCCCGGCTGAGATCAAAAGACTCCAAGGAGTCATAGGTCAAAATGAGGCACCAATAATAGACATTGGCCCGCATTGTTCGGACCCTTACGATTGTGATTTTAAAGGAACGTGCTGGGCGCATATTCCAGACTATTCTGTTTTTGATATTTCAAGGCTCAAGTCAACCAAGAAGTTTGAATTGTATCGTCAAGGAATTATATCCTTTGATCAGATAGATGCAACTTCAGTTGCGCTAAACGAAAATCAAAGATTGCAGGTTGAGTCTGAACGCACTGGATTCACTCATATCGAAGCAGCTCCGATCAAGGAATTCACCCATGCCTTGAACTTCCCCTTATATTTTTTGGATTTTGAGACCATTGGTCCTGCAGTACCTATCTATGATGGAAGCAGGCCCTATCAACAACTGGTATTTCAATATTCTCTTCATGTAAAAAACACACCGCGTGCTGAGATTGACCATTTTGAGTACCTGGCCAACCCTGAAGAAGATCCTCGAGTAAAATTCGTGGAGCAGCTCATCGAAGATTGCGGACTGGAAGGGGATATACTCGTTTATAATATTGGATTCGAAAGGGGCAAGCTGAACGACCTCATAGATGTGTTCCCACAATATTCAGTGGAAATTTCGAATATCATCGAACGACTGAAAGATTTGATGATTCCCTTTCAGCAAAAATGGTATTATACACCTGAAATGAAGGGAAGTTATTCTATTAAATATGTGCTACCAGCTTTGGTCCCAGAGCTATCCTATAATTCACTTGATATAAAAGAGGGCGGCACAGCGTCCAATACTTTTTTATCCATGGTAAATGGCACTTTTACTGGAGATACAAACACGGTTAGAGGGCAGCTTAAAGAATATTGTAAGATGGATACTTTCGCTATGGTTAAGATTCTTGAGAAACTCCAAGTAATATGAAAAATGTTCTAGTAAATTCTTTAGAGAAGATGAATGACTCAAAGGCACTTGCCTTGGTGTTTTTATGTCTCCTTAGTTTTGCGGCTGTCGCGCAGTCGGATACCACAGATCAGCAACCGCAGACACAGTCGCAAGTTTTGACTTCAAAGGCAGAACTTAAAAGTGAAATTCCCGTATGTATAATGATGTTCATAGCAGGTGCTGCAGACGGTCTTTCCCAAGATTTATTGTTTCATTATCATGAATTTAAGCGGAGCACAGGGTTAACAGGCACACAATATTGGGACCCAGATATTAGTTGGAGAAACAAATACAAAAACGGTGATCCAGCGCAAGGTGCTAAGTTTTACGGCAGCACGACTTTTTTAGTTGGCCTTACCGATGGGTATCACGCCTCCAGGAGTATTCGAGATTCCATGGTTATTTTATCCCTTACAACCTCGAAGAAAAGCAAATCCAAAAAAGAGACGCTACGAAAAGCGGCACTTTACACTGCGTCGTATGGCGCTGGATTTACTCTTGCATATGATTACCTAATTAGATGAGGATACTAGTATTAGTTTTTTGTTTTTTGTCTTTGAGTGTTTCAGGCCAAGTTTCTACTTACCACAGCGAATACAATCGAATCAACGAGAACCTTATGTTGGGCTTGGGGTCTTATGCGGTGACAAATTTTGTCGTTGGGGGAATTGGATACGCAACGAGCCAAGATGATGCCACTAAACACTTCCACGAAATGAATGTGATGTGGAATACTGTAAATCTTGGATTGGCGGTCCCAGGATACCTTAAAGCCAAAAGAGGAGGACAGGAGTTGACCGTAGAGGAAATGCTGAAGGAGCAAAAAAAGACGGAAACCATTTTCTTGGTCAATGACGTCATTGATTTGGGCTATATCGCTACAGGAATCTGGATGCGGAATGAGGCGGTAAATCAAGGCGACAGAGCGGATATGTTCAATGGATATGGTAACAGCTTGATCTTACAAGGGTCGTTTTTGTTGGCCTTTGATGCCTATGCTTATTACCTGCACCGCAATCACGCGAAACAGCTTCCAATGATGGATAGGGTTTCGGTGCAAACGAGCGGAGCTGGGGTGTCGTTGCTGATTGCTCTGGACTAAGCAGAGATATTTTTAAATCAAAAACCCGGCGTGCAGCGCCGGGTTTTTTTGTGCCCCGCTCGGCGGGGTGCATTGGTGTAAGCGATCAGGTTAGTTGTTCCGGATACAGGAGCAAGAATTTCTGAGATGGGTTCGGCTTAACATGGTTTGTTCGAGGTATAGGATCTAGGTTAGAAAGTATAGACCACGGCGAGGACGAAGGAGGCGAGGGTTATATCGGCCATGGCGTTGAACTGTGGGGTGGAGGTTTGGTCTAATCTGACCTCGCTAATAAGGCGAATGCAGTGAATGAAGTGAGGGCCAATGTCGTTAGTGCCCAAATTTTTAAGACTTTTGAAGTAACAATTTTCATAACAGGGGAATTGTTTTTAGAACCCTGGGTGTTGCCGCACTCAGGGTTCGCTTTTTTATAATGAATAGATGTGTATTAGTGTTGATTCATGCGGAAATCAGCATAGGCGGTCATCCCGCCATGCTCTGCTTGATCAAGGCCATCGAGTTCTTCCGCGCGGTCCACTCGAAGTCCCCAAATTTTCTCGATCACAGTCATGAAGACCCAAGAGCATACCACGGACATAAGGCCTACGAGACTTACTCCGATGAGCTGCACAAGGAATTGGTCCCAAGAAGCCATAGCACCGAAGATTCCTACGGCCAATGTTCCCCAGATCCCTGTGCCGAGGTGAACCGCCACAGCGCCCACAGGGTCATCTAGTTTGATGCGGTCTAGGAGCGATACTGCCAGAACCACGATTATACCGCCAATACCACCTACGAGGACAGCATCCATGACTGACATTTGATCGGCACCCGCCGTAATACTTACCAATCCACCCAGTATACCGTTCATGAACATAGTGAGGTCGAAGTTTTTGTAGTAGAGGTGCACGAACCCTGCAGCAGCCAATCCACCTGCAGCCGCAGCCAAAGAAGTGGTGGTTAACACCAGTGAAGTAAGGCCAGGATCAGCGCTCAATACAGAACCTCCGTTGAAACCGAACCAGCCCAACCAGAGGATCAATACCCCAGCAGCTGCGAAAGGGATGTTGTGGCCTGGGATAGCGCGAGGCTTTCCGTCCTTACCAAATTTGCCAATTCGAGCGCCGAGCTTTGCGATATACAATAATGCAGCCCATCCGCCCACAGAGTGCACGAGGGTAGAACCTGCAAAATCATAGAATCCCCATTCATCTAAGAAGCCACCGCCCCATTTCCAAGAACCGATGATGGGATAAACAATGCCTACATATAGCATTGAGAAGGTAAAGAAGGAACCAAGTTTAGCGCGTTCTGCGATTGCACCGGATACAATAGTTGCAGCAGTTGCAGCAAACATGCCTTGGAATAAGAAGTCTGTCCAATACGTGTAGCCTTCATTGTAGCTGAGATCCAATCCAGCCTCACCCATGGGGCTTTCGAGACCAAAGAGATCTACAAAATAATCGGGTAGTACTCCATGCCAGAAGCTGGTAGGGTACATAATATTGAACCCTACAAAGGCATACAAGACTAGCCCTATGCTGATGATAAAAAAGTTCTTAAAGAGAATGTTGATCGTGTTCTTCTGACGCGTGAGACCTATTTCCAGAAAACTAAAACCAAGGTGCATGAAGAATACCAGCGCTGTGCTGATCATCATCCAGAGGTTGTTTACGGTAAGAGTAAGTGTTGTGTCCATGTGTTGTTTGTTATTTCAAAGTGAGTCCACCGCTTTCTCCGGTGCGAATACGAAAAGCTTCCTCTACAGGAACCACGAATATTTTTCCGTCGCCTACTTCTCCAGTTTTTGCCGCACTGAGAATGGCATTTACGGTTACGTCCACGAAATCGTCATTAACGACAATACTTAAGAACCGACGTTGAATGTCGGAAGAGCTGTAGGCGACACCTCTATATAGGTGTTCCTTTTTTTCATGTCCTACTCCAGTTACATCCCAGTAACTAAAGAAGTACACATTCACATCGTGAAGTGCATCTCGCACTTCATCGAATTTTGATTTTCTGATGATTGCTTCAATCTTTTTCATAAATCCAGGGGGTTGTTTGCGACAAAACTAGTGTTTTTGGCATAACACCCCTTAAAAAATAGGGTTAAGTGTAAAAAATTAAGAATTAAATAATTTTATACCCCAAAAATTAAAGGGTTAATAATCAGAAATTACTATGTATTTAAATGTGATCCCCTGTTTTAAGAGGGTTAGTTGATCACAAAGTGACTTTTTTGGAAGTTCTGTGCGTTTCGTACGCTCAGGATAGAATAATGAGGAAAACGTAGAGTACAAAAAAGCCCGGCAAACAACAGTTTACCGGGCTATGGTTTATTGGTCTCGCTAGATGTATATGGTTAAGTTGAGTAGCTCAGACTTATTGGTTATATCAAAAATCAATTTATTTTCGCTACAGGACATTATATTTGTGTAATAACGTATTTGTAACATGTTTGTAAAACATAAATCACATATTTACGGGCTTTCAATAATATTACTCTTATTATCCTGTAAATCAATGTTTTCTCAGGGATATGTAAGCTGGTATGACACCGGAGATAGGGCAATACATAGAATTAGTGTATTAAATGGAAATCATGATGTGTTTTATGAAAATAACATAGATACATTGCCGAAATTTAGCTGCGAATATAACGCCAATGGGCTTAGGTTACCTGCGAAAGGTCATCACTTCCCCTTTGGAGACAAACTTATAGTTGCTTTTGGGGGATGTGGTTCAGTATTTTCTATAGATACTGCGGAACGTAAGATTGCTCGCTTAGATCGAACAGTGCATACGGGATATAATTTCGATGCCTATCAGTTCATACGAAGGGATACCGTATTCTCCTTCGGGGGTTATGGATTTTGGACGGAAAACAACTTACTCACTTATTTCAGCCTACTACGAAGAGAATGGAACGTTTATTCAGTAGGAGAATTTTCGACCTATAATCCTGATTTTGTAAGCGGAGCTACTTATAAGTTTGCCTTTTATGATGAAACAGAAGACGAACTGTATGTACTAAGGCAGAAGACCTTCTACAAATATTCTTTTATCAATAGGCATTGGGAGGAATTAGGTGAACTAGCATTGTCAAACGCGTTCCCCGAAAAAGGGACATTCGGTGTTTCAAATCTGCACAAACTCAATGATTCAACTGTGATGATGATGGGTGGCTTAAAGTCGTATTATATTATTCCTCGGAATAATGTAATTTATGACGTCACTCTTCCTAATGGATTAAATGCAAATACCGCTCGTAGGTCTAATCCCTTAGGTTTTCATTGTGGGTATGATTTAGAAAACGAGATCTTACTTGCTAAGTTTTCGGACAAGTTAGATCAGGGGTATCTGTTCGAATTTGTGAATAGATTGCCTAAGCGCATAAACGCTGAATCAGAGCTCTACATTAAAGAATTCATATCCGCTGAAGGAAGACTAAGTCTGACAATATTTAGTCTGGTTTCCATAGGGGCTTTATTGATCATTAGGGGACGTAGTTCCTATTTGAAGCGTCGATATCAGTATTTCACGGAAGAGCAGTGGAAGTTTATCCATTTATTGATTAGGGGCGGGATGGAAACAGATGATTTAAATGATTTTTTATCACTTCAAAATTCCTCTTGGGAAGTACAACGAAGAAAGCGTAGCGAGTATATCAAAATGATTAATGATTTAGCTGTGAATCAATTAGGGTGCGAATTGGTGCTGAGAAAGAGATCCAATAAGGACAAGAGGCGTATTTTATACGTCATGAATTTAGAGGCCAAGAATAAATTGGCACGATTGATGTAATGAGGTTCGTACTCTAACCTAATTCAAAGTTTCATGCGTAAGATTTTTCTTCTTTCGTTACTCGCATTCTCTTCCATAGCTTTCGGCCAAAATCGTTGGGGCCTACGCACAGGTTTGAATTACACGCTAAACGCGGTACAATTAGACCAAGCGGTAAGTTCGGCTCAAGGGATATTCGAAGGCACAGTACTTGATAATGGTTATCACCTAGGTATATACGGCCGCCAATTCTTGGGGGACCAATTATATGCTTCAGGAAGCGCCATCTATGGCAAGGACATTCAGATTATCAATCAGACAGTTAATGGTACTACCACCACCTCACGCTTTGATCACCAGTTTGTTCAGCTCGATGCGGGTCTAGGCATCAGAATTTTGAAGTTTGCGCGCGCAGAGGGTGGCATCCACTTTATCAATGCCGTCGGAAATTCAGCCTATAATCAAACTTTTGAATCACCAACTGCAGGTTACAACCTCGGACTTGGAGTAGATGTTTGGAAACTCAGTCTTGATTTAGTGTACTATGCGAGCTTGCAAGATCACCAGGGCGACTGGAACGGTGTGCCATTGAGTTATGAGCGTTCGCAGTTCATGCTCAGTATCGGGGCCAAACTTTAATTCAACGAAAAATAATTTTGGCACGCTATTTGCCTTCTAAATAACGTGCGTCAGCAAATTGAGTGTAAGCGAGTAATTCATATTTGACGCGACATGGTTTTGTTCAGCAAGCCACTCCGTACCCCGGGGTGGCTTGTTTTCTTTTATACCACTGCGAACGCGGCCTCGCCAAGGCCGTCGACTTTCACCACAACGTTGGAATGACCCTCGATGAAGTGGGCTGCCGTAGAGGCTCCTGCAAAAACAATCATTCCCTTCTTCAGGGCAATGCCGTATTGCTGGGCCAATCGTGTTGCGGCCGCCAACGCTTCAAACGGATTGTCTAAAATGGCATCGCTATTTCCTTCGGCGATGATGGCGCCGTCAAAGAATTGGACCATATCCAAACCATTCAACCCCAGAGGAACCTCGCACCAAGGGCCCATCGCATACCCGCAAGAGCTGCAGTTGTCCGCCACCACATCCTCCAAAGAGAATTTGAAGTTTTCGTAGCGCGAATCAATTACTTCCACCGCAGCGGCCACGCCATCGACATAGTCTATGACCTCGTCCACCGACAAGGCGCCGTTCACATCCTGGCTCAACCGAAAAGCAATCTCCGGCTCCGCGCGCGGATGTATGCACTGGCTGCGTTGCAAGGGTTTTTCGGTGGAGATGAACATATCAGAAGTTAATTGGCCAATGATCATATCGTCGACCCCCATCTGCTTCATTTTCGCTACCGAGGTAAAGCCCATCTTCACACCGACCACCTCATGACCTTCGGCCACGCGCTCGGCAATGAGCGCATGCTGAATCGCATAGGCATCGTCCAAGCTATAGTGTTCGGTCGTAGAAAATTGGGCACGCGGGGTTTGAGTGCGTGCGCTATGGTGTAGGGACTTGGCCCATTCTTGATGGTTCATAGGTTAGAGTTTTATACAAACGTTTTTAGGTTCTGTGAAGAATCGCAAGGCTTCGAAGCCGCCTTCACGGCCCACACCGCTCTGCTTCACTCCGCCAAAAGGCGTGCGTAGATCGCGCAGCAGCCAACAGTTTACCCAAATAATTCCGGCGTGGAGTTTTGAGGCCATTCGGTGCGCTACCTGGAGATTCGTTGTCCATACCGTCGCCGCCAATCCATAGGCCGTGCCATTGGCCATCGCCAACGCTTCTTCCTCTGTATCAAAAGGAGTCAAGGTCACCACAGGACCAAAAATTTCTTCCTGATTGGTACGGCAGCTCGCAGGCAAATCTTCAAACACCGTCGGCTCAATAAAGAACCCATTTTCACAGCGCCCCTCTAATTTCACTGGATTGCCTCCCGTCAACAATGTCCCACCTTCATCCAGCGCCACATTGATATAAGAAAGTACTTTTTCGAAATGGTCCTTGCTGACCACAGCTCCCGTTCTTGTACCCGCCTCCATCGGATCGCCAACGGTCAATCCCTTCACGCGCTCCACAAAGGCCGCTTTAAATTTCTCATATATAGGTCGCTGCACATAAATGCGCGATCCGCACAAACAAATCTGTCCTTGATTGGCAAATGCAGCACGCACACTAGTATTTACAGCCTCCTCAAAATCACAATCCGCAAACACCAGGTTGGCATTCTTCCCGCCCAGTTCCAAACTGAGCTTCTTAAACATCGGTGCTGCCACCGCCGAGATGGCCTTTCCTGTCGCCGTCCCTCCGGTAAACGAAATGACCGGCGTATTTGGATGCTCTACAATGGCGGCACCCACTTCGGCACCCAATCCATGTACGATGTTCAGCACTCCCTTTGGAAAACCTACGTCGTCCAAGATCTTACACAATAAATACGCCGTCGCCGGGGTCACCTCCGAAGGCTTCGCCACCACGGTATTGCCCGCCGCCAAAGCCGGGGCAATCTTCCAAGTAAACAAGTACAATGGTAAATTCCATGGAGAAATACAGCCCGCCACCCCAATGGGCTGGCGTAACGTATAGTTGAATCCATTCGCTCCCATGTCGTGCGTTTCGTACGCATCGTGCAAAATGGCGGTCGCGTAAAATTTGAAATTATCTCTCGCCCGAGGGATATCTACCGTTTGGGCTAATTTAAATGGCTTTCCGTTATCCACACTTTCAGCCATGGCCAATTCTTCCAACCTCGACTCAATCTCATCGGCCACTTTCAACATCCAACGGCTTCGTTCGGCGGCTGATAGACCGCTCCACCCCGGGAATGCCTCCCGAGCCGCCTCCACCGCCAACTCCACGTCTTCCGCATTCGATCGAGGGATGGTGCCATAGGCTTCGCCCGTGGCTGGGTTGGTATTGGTAAGGGTTTGGCCGCTAGTAGGTTCAAGGAATTGGCCACCGATATAATTCTGGATTTTCATAGCTTCTGTTCTCTAACTACGAATATAAGGCAGGAAGAGGCGATGATTTCGGGTCCAATTTTCTTAAATTCACACTTCAAAGCAAACAGTCATGTCGGTACCAAAGCCCTTTAATTTTCAAAAGTGGTTGGCAGAGAATAGAGACCTGCTCAAACCACCAGTGGCCAATAAAAATTTGACGCCAGAGAGCGACGACTACATCGTGATGGTCGTGGCTGGCCCAAATGCCCGCAAAGATTACCATTACAACGAAACGGAGGAATTCTTCTACCAGCTCGAAGGAAATATCACGGTCAAAGTCCAAGTCGACGGCGAGGCCCATGAACTCCATTTAGGACCTGGTGATATGATGACCGTTCCGGCCAAGACTCCGCACAGTCCCATTCGTCATGAAGGTAGCATAGGCCTAGTCGTCGAGCGAATCCGCGAGGGACGTGGTTTTACAGACGGGCTGTTGTGGTTCTGTGATAACTGCAATAGCAAGCTCCACGAAACCTATTTCGAACTCAAAAACGTCGAAAAAGATTTCCAGCCACACTTTAAAATATTTTATGGATCTGAAGAACACCGTACCTGTTCCGAATGTGGACATGTGATGGAGACCGACCCTAGATTCGTATAATATGTGTGAGATTACCTCGAGAAACTTCACGGTAGATATCCATACGCACATCTTGCCCGAGCACATCCCGAACTTTCGCGAGCGCTTTGGCTATGGCGGTTTCATTAATCTCGATCACCACGTTCCTTGTCGTGCGCGCATGTTAAAAGACGGCGAATTCTTCCGTGAGATAGAAGATAATTGCTGGTCGCCACAGGCCCGCATCAAAGAATGTGGCCACCAACACGTCGATGTACAAGTATTGTCGACCGTTCCCGTTATGTTCAGCTACTGGGCCAAGCCCGAGCACACCCTCGAGGTGAGCCAATTTCTGAATGACCACATCGCCGACATTTGCCACCGATACCCTGACCGTTTTGTCGGCCTAGGCACCCTGCCGATGCAGGCGCCAGATTTGGCCATTCAAGAGTTACGCCGTTGCAAAGACATCGGCCTCAAAGGCATTGAGATCGGTACGCACATCAACGATTGGAATCTCGACGCTCCGGAACTTTTTCCCATTTTCGAAGCCTGCCAAGACCTAGATATGGCCATCTTCGTCCACCCTTGGGACATGATGAGCAAGGAAAAAATGCCAAAATATTGGCTACCATGGTTGGTCGGTATGCCGGCGGAAAGCTCCTTGGCCATCTGCTCTATGATTTTTGGTGGCGTTTTTGAGCGCTTGCCAAAGCTGCGAGTGGCCTTCGCTCATGGCGGCGGTTCCTTCCCCGCAACATTGGGCCGAGTTCAGCACGGATTTGACGTCCGCCCAGACCTTTGTGCGGTGGACAATAACGTCGCGCCACGCGATTATATGGGAAAATTCTGGCTCGATTCTCTCGTCCATGACCCGAAAATGCTCGAGTACATTGTCGGTTTAGTAGGAGAGAATCGCGTGGCCCTCGGGACAGATTATCCCTTCCCGCTCGGCGAGTTGGAGCCTGGAAAATTGATCAATGGAATGCCGTGGAGTCACGAGCGCAAGGGCAAGTTATTGCACGGTGCAGCGCTGGAGTGGCTCAATATGGATTTGGGCCAATTCATCTAAGCTA
>Ga0255768_10003473_pt1 | contig 15653 bp, 10 predicted proteins | sample 071ome_33_FD_179983 | JGI IMG/M metagenome (GOLD analysis project Ga0255768, IMG submission 179983) | Coastal salt marsh microbial communities from the Groves Creek Marsh, Skidaway Island, Georgia - 071412AT metaG (version 2) | ecosystem: Environmental > Aquatic > Marine > Intertidal zone >...
TAGCTACAACTGATAAGCTATTACAAATAGAAAAAGTAAATAAGAAAAATTTATCTTATTTATTATCTTCACCTTTAACAAAACCAACAACATCATTTCCTGTATATTACCAAACAGATACAGAGTTCGTTACAAATCCAACGTTAACAGGTGATTTAACTGTAGAATATATTAAAACACCAGATGATCCAGTATGGAATAAAACAACTGATAGTAATGGTGCAATGACATATAATGCTTCTGGTTCGGTTGATTTTACTTTGCATGAATCAGATAGAGTACAATTAATCATAGGTATATTAAAATATACAGGATTAATTATTGCGGATCCAGCGGTTATACAAGCGGCTAGCGGAGAAGAAAATAAAACAATACAACTAGAAAATTCATAATAAATGGGACTTATAACGGAAACAGCATATCAGTATTATAATACTAGTGAAAAATTTACAACTACAGCTAATCAAACAGCGTTTACGTTAACTTTTGACCCATTGCCAACAGCTAAGTCAGAATTTATTATATTAATTAATGGGTCTGAAATAGATGACGACTTATATTCATATAGTAGCCCAACAATAACGTTTAGTACGGGTAGATCAGCTGGCGAAACTTTAATAGTAAAACTTAAAAACCAAAAGTTTGGAAGCTATAGATATATTTCAATGCAGGACATTGTAAATAACTATATGATTGCATATGTAGGTGATGGTAAATTAATAAATACAACTAAAAGAACGGATGTATTGTTTCATGCTAAAAGAGGTATACAAGAATTTAGTTATGATATTTCAAGAATTGAAAAAATACAAGAAGTAGAAGTTGGCCCAAGTTTATCTGTGCCTATGCCACAAGACTATGTACATTATGTTAGAATATCTTATGTAGATGATGCGGGTATCGAGCATATAGTTTATCCTGGAAGATATACATCTAAGCCTTCTGAATCAATATTACAAGATAGTGATTATAACTATTTATATGATAATGATAATACTTTATTAACAGGTACACCTGTAACAGATACAAGATTTCAAGCATTTGATCCTAAAAATTTAACAGGTTCTTTTACAAGTGATGATATAAATTATGACGCGGATAGAAGTACAGAAAGAATTATTGAATTTGGTAAGAGATATGGTTTAAATCCAGAAACAGCACAACAAAACGGTGTATTTATAATTGATGAAGTAAATGGAAGCATAGGATTTAGTTCAGATATGTCGGGTAGAATTATTACATTAAAATACGTATCTGATGGTTTAGGAACAGATGCAGAAATGAAAGTGCATAAATATGCTGAAGACGCAATATATAAGTATATAACATATGGAATAGCAAGCGCTAAAGCTAATTTTCCAGAATACATTATAAATAGATTTAGAAAAGAAAGAAGAGCAGCAATGAGAAATGCTAAATTAAGATTATCAAGTCTTAAATTAGGTGAGCTAGAACAAGTAATGAGAAATAAATCCAAATTTATTAAACACTAATCAATGCCAGAAATTAAGAACAATTTTCTTCAAGGTAAAATGAATAAAGACCTTGATGATAGATTATTACCTAACGGCCAGTATAGAGACGCACAAAATATAACTGTTTCAAAATCTGAAAATTCAGATGTAGGTACTGTTCAAAATGTTAAAGGAAATGCAAAATTATATAATACATCTTTAAATTTAGGTTCAACATACGAAACCATAGGATATTTTGCAGATTCTTTTACTGGAGATGTTTTTTGGTTTGTAACAGATTTTTCAGCAACTGTTGATGATAATACATCAGATGTTGTATATGCAACAAATTCTAATAATTGTCGCATATATTATGCTAACGCTAATTCACAATCACAGCCTATAATTATAATAGATAGTTATAGATTAAATTTCAATAAAAATTATAAAATACTTCACGTAAATAAATTAGGTGATTTATTGTTTTGGACAGATGATTATAATCAACCAAGAAGAATAAATTTAAAAGCAAAAACAAATATTGCTGATTTAAAAAATTATTATACAAACGATAGATACCTAGAAGATAAAATAAGTGTTGCACAATATTCACCATACGCAGCACCAGAAGTTAGTTTATCTTACGATTCATCCATAAAAAGTAAACATATAGAACAAGAATTTGTAAAGTTCGGATATAGATTTAAATATGATAATAATGAGTATTCATTAATGTCACCATTTACACAACATTGTTTTCATCCAGGTAAAGCAAATCAAACTTTTAATGATGGTACATATGATACCACAGGAAATGCAATGGCTGGTATATTAACTGAATCAGATAAAGAAAATGCTGCAAAAACAACTATAGTTGAAAATATGGTTAATAAAGCAAATAAAGTTACTTTATTAATTGATATACCATTTGATGAAACTAAAACAAATCACGCTAGTGCTAAAGTAAATGATGCAGCTGGTTTAACTGGCACTTCACATGTAATAGATAATGCATCCGGAACAATAGCTGCTGATGATATTGTATTAACAACAAATAATGATTTATATATTGTAACTGGAACACCAACAACTACAGCATTTGATACTACGGAAAGTGTTTCACCAACAATAGCAGATAATACAAATTTATATTTTTTTGATATAGGAACAAGCCCTCAATACGATTGGTCAAATGAATTAAAAATAAAAGAAATTGAAATATTATATTCTGAATCTGACAGTGCGGCAATAAAAGTTATTGATAGAATAAAGGTTAATAATTCAACACCTTTTATACCAACAATTGAAGCAATAGATGATAGTACAGCTAGATTAAGATATACATATCAATACGTATATAAATCAACTAAGCCAACTAAAACATTACCAGAAGCTGATTTAATAAGAGTAAATGATGTAATACCTGTTAAAGCTAAAACACAAGAAATATCAGGTAATAGAGTTATATATGGTAATTTTTTACAAAATAGAAATACAGATACAATATTACCAAATTCAACTGTATTTGATGTAAGCAGTGGTGATCAAGGAGTTCAAAATAAACAATATTTATTGTCGTCTGTAAAATCAAATAGAACATATCAAGTCGGTATTGTGTTATCAGATAGATACGGTAGACAATCACCTGTAATTATACCTGAAACTTCTACAACATTTGTAGAACCACAAGCAAGTGCTACAGTTGTAACAAATGGGTCAAGTTCTTGGACACATAGTTGTTTAAGAGCTACATTTAATCAAACAATAGGTAATGATATATATGATGCGGATACAAATCCATTAGGTTGGTATTCTTATAGATTTGTTGTAAAACAAACAGAGCAGGATTATTATAATGTATACACACCGCAATTAATACAAGCAGGTACACCAACAAATTTAACAGATGAAAGATCATTTATATATTTGCATGGTGATAATATAAATAAAGTACCTAGAGATGTTACAGATATAAATACAGAAACAGGTACTCAAGGATCTCAAGTTAGATTATTACCAAAAGTTACTGAAGCTAATATACTAAATTCAACTAGGTTTAATGGTTTAACACAATTAGAAGGTACAGATTTTATAGATGTTACTTCAATTGGTACTTCAAGAGAACAAAGCTTAACAGACGATATAGATGCAGGTAATGCAACAGATGTTTTAAATGAAATATATAAATTTGAAAAAAATCCATTAATGGGCGAATTACCAGATGGATATGGTGCTACATGGCAAGATTGGAAAGCTTCTCCGCATAAATATAGTTTTTATGTATTTGAAACTTATCCGTTTATTTCAGTATTAGATATATATTATGAAACTTCATCAGCTGGGTTGCTAAAAGATTTAAATGATAAAATATTGGCAAGTGCTGGCGCAGCACCTACAAATATAGTTATATCTTCAAATACATTTGACGAATCTGATGCTTCAGGAACAACTGTTGGGACATTAACAGCAAAAGAATCTGATGGAGATGACGTAGCGCCTGGTGCAACTTTTGTAATAAATAGTATAACAGATGGATTAGGTGGTGATAGAACAGGTGAATTTGCAATTAGCGGATCTTCATTAAATACAAATACAACATTTGAATTTAAAAATACAAATGAAGATAACTACACAATAAATATAACAGCAACAAGAACAGGTACAACAGAAAGCACCACAAAAGATATTGTGGTTTCTGTACAAAATATTAGTCCTTCAATTAATGTTGGCGCTGGTGATAACGTGGATAATACGACCGGTGATGGTGAAACTATAGCGGCAGTTCAATCTGGTCAAGCAACAAGTATAACTGTAACTGGTAAAAACGGTAGTGCTAAAACAAGTGCACAACAAAATAATTTAACATTTAGTATTGTTTCACAAACAAATAGCGGAAGATATACAGTAAATTCAACAACTGGAGTTATTAGTGCAGGTGAAAACTTATCTGACGGTATGGTTGATACATTGGTTATGAAAACAACTGATGTAGCCAGTACAGATAGCCCAGATACAGATTTAAAAATAACAGTTACTGGATCCCCATATACACAATTTTGGAGAAGTGAATATGGCAACACAGATTCTGCAACAGCAGTTGATGAACCAACAGGTATACAAGTATGGCATGATGGTAGCGGTGATTTACCTGATGAATTTGATACCGTATATTCAAACGCAGATGGTTCAACAGTATTTAATAGTAATGGGTATTGGCATTCTATGTGTGGGCCTTCTTATTGCTCATCTCAAACAGCTGTATTTGTATTTAAAACAAATAGTAGTGGTGTTGTAACGGACAAAATGGCAGGTTAAAAATAACATAAAAAATGTAATAATTTATAATATGGCATATGTAGTTGACATACAGTTTTTTAATACATTTATTCTTAGAAGCGCTTCAAAAAATACAGTTCATGTAGAAGAATCAAGAATAAAAGGTGGTTTTAATGAGCCATTTGCTGCGTTAGGGCCTAAAGCATATGCTACTAATGAAAATTATGAAGAAAACAGGAGAACTAATGCATTAATTTATTCTGGTATATATAATTCAAGAACAGATGTAAATAGAACAAATGTATTTAGTGGTGCTGAAAAAATAACAAGAGCTGTTGATCCTGCAAATGGAAGTATACAAAGACTTTATGCAGAAGATACAAACTTAAATATATTCCAAGAAGATAAGGTAAGTTATGCATTAATTGACAAAGATGCATTATTTACAGCTGAAGGAGGACAACTTACAGCATCAGGTGCTGCGGTTATTGGTCAAATAGTACCTTATTTAGGCAAATACGGAATAAGTAAAAATCCTGAAAGTTTTGCAATAAAAGGTGGTAGAAAGTATTTTTCAGATAAAAATAGAGGTGCAGTATTAAGATTATCAAGAGATGGTATCACTGAAATATCTATGTATGGCATGCGTGATTGGTTTAAAGATAATTTAAAAACAGCAACGTCTGTAGTCGGGATGCATGATGATAATAATGACGAGTATGTTATATCATTACAAAATTCTTCTACATATAATACATTGTCATTTGATGAAGGTGTTAAAGGTTGGACAAGTTTTTATACATTTAATCCAAAATTTGGATTTACAGTAAATAAAAATTTCTTTACGTTATATAATAATGATTTATGGAAACATAATCAAGAATATAGTGTTACAACACCTAAAAATACATTTTATGGTGTATTTAATGGCAGCAATATAACATTGGTTGCAAATCAAGAACCTTCAATTGTTAAAAACTTTAATACAATAAATTATGAAGGAAGCTCTGATTGGGTTATGGAATCATCAATAACAGATTCAGGGGATACTGCAAGACAAATATTAAAAAGTAGTACATCAGTAGCTGATGGTGTTATACCAGTAAGTTTTATAAGAAAAGAAGATAAGTATTATTCACATTTAAGAAATAATACTTCAGCAACTGTTAAAGGAGAAGTGGTTGGTGTTGATACATCAGGTATTAAAGGATTCTTTACGACAGTAAAAATGAAACATGATTCAACAACAAGAGATGTTGAATTATTTAGTGTTTCACATAATATAGTAAAATCAAGTTAAATGGAATTAAATATTCGTAGACTCAATAATGAGGACTACAGTACTTTGGTAAAGTGGTGGAAAAGTTGGAATTGGCCAATTATTTCTAAAGATTTTTTACCAGATACTGGTTTTATAGTTGAAAAAAACAATATTGGTATAGTAGCGGGTTATGTATATATGACTAATTCTAAGGCTGCTTTACTTGAATGGATTATATCTAATCCAGAATACAGAGAAAGTGACAGAAAAGACGCGATAACGCTATTAATTCAAGCCGTAGAGCGCGTTTTAAAAGATCAGGGAATAAAATATATATTTACAATAGGCAGAAATAAAAGCTTAATAAATATACATAAAAAACTTGGATGGAATGTTGATGAAAAACCATCCTATGAAATAGTTAAAAATTTATAAATATGGCAATAGCAACAGGATTAGCAATAGCAGCAGGGGCATTAGCTACTGGCTCTATAATAGGGTCAGCAAATGAAGCTAGTAGAGCTAGAAAAAAAAGTGAAGCTTTAGGCAGAGATATAGCCATTGCAGAATCAAATAGACAAGATATAATAAACCCTTATGAAAACGTTAAGGATTTAAGCTCAATGATAACAAACCCTTTTGCTAATTTACAAGTAGCAACTAAAGCGGCTGAAATGCAGGCAGAAGAAGCAGATATATCTCTAGCTAGCACATTAGATACATTAAGGGCTACAGGAGCGGGATCCGCAGGAGCAACCGCATTAGCGCAGGAGGCATTAAGAAGTAAACAAGGTATTGCTGCAACAATAGAACAACAAGAGGCAGAAAATATTAGATTAAGAGCTCAAGGAGAACAGCAAGCGCAAATGGCTAGAATGTCTGAAGCACAAAGATTACAACAAGCTGAAGTAGCGGGTAAACAATTTGTATTTCAAACGCAGGAAGAAAGGGATATACAAAAATTAAATAGATTATCAGCTCTACAAGGCCAAGCTATGGCTAACAGAACAGCAGCTAAATCGAGCATGTTTGGCATGTTAGGAAGTATTGCTGGAGTCGCATTAGGCGCCGGAATTAAACCTGGATAATAATAAAAAAAAAATGGGAGCATACGAAAATCCACCAATTATAACCCCACCAAATTACGGTGAGATATTTATGAAAAATTTCATAACAATGTTCGATTATACTAAAAAATTGAAAGCCGAAAAAGCTGCGGACCCTGGGAAAGCTAATAGAATAAAAGAAGCTAAAGCAGTAATGCAAGATTATAGAAAAGAATCTAAAGCGGTAAGAAAAGGAGCTACAGGTGTTGAATTAACAAAAGTAATTGATAATGGTAGAACTTTTATTAATAATATATCTAATAAATATATATCAGGATCAATATCTTGGGATCAATATAATAATGGTATAAATAAAACTGATGGTCTTTTAAATACATTAAATACTTTAAAAGATAGATTTACTTTGGAAGGTCAAGCATTAGAAGAATTAGAAAAAGCAGGTATAAGCAATTATCAAACAAGCCCAGCCGGCGGGTTAATAGCAGCTTTTAAAAATAATCAAGTTATACCCGAGGTTAATGAAGATTATGAATTAACAGGATTAACTTATACTATATACGATAAAGAAAATAAACCAATTACACAAACTATACCTATAGACGCATTGTCTGATAAAAGATTTTTTAGCGTTAATGAAAGCTATGTAACAGAATATGCCGGTTTAAAAGAATCATTAGAAAAAATATATGCAGGAAAAGATAGATTAGATGCATCGTTTGAAAAAACAACAAAAACAGATACTGGGTCTATAACTAAAAAATATACAAAATGGAAAAATAATTATAATCCAGCAATTGCTATTCAAGATAGTACAGAATTAGCAATAGTTTTTAATTCTGATGAAAATGCAGGATCTATATACGAAGACATTTTAACATTAAATTGGGGTGATGAAGACTATACAGCATTGGCTGATGAATTAATAAAGGAAAATAAATTAACTGGTAAAAATGCTGAAATACTTAGGGAAATAATTCAAAGCAAAGAATATAGCAATATAAATATAGCTGGTGAACAATTAGATAAAAAAGTAAGTGCTAAAAATATTATAAATAATTGGTCTAAAAAACAAATTGCCGAAGAAATTTCAAATAAAGCAAATTCAGAATATTTATTTAAAGGTAAAGTAATAGCAGAAACAATTGACGATAAAGAAAAACCTGAGGATGCGGCTAAAGAATTTGTTGATTTATTTTTTGAAGATCCAGCTAAAGTTTATACTGATAGCGTAGTAACGGGTGCAACCGGAGAAAAAGCAGGTGCAAGTTATAAGGCTCCATTTGTTCTAGGTGAAGAGCCCGATACATCTGAAATTATACTTAGTTTCCCGGGCCAAGATGATACAACATTAAGCTTATTAAGTAGAGAAAAATTTGGCACGTTTATTAATGAAGCTGTTAATGGACCTAATTCTAGATTGAGCAAAGATGCTAAGAATGTATTTACTGCGCAATATATAGATCAATTACATGCTGAATACTTAAATAACTATAGACAACGATTTCAAAATTAAAATTAGTTATGACTAAAATTTTATATAATAATCAGGAATATAATGTTCCTGAAAATGAAATAGATAAATTTATATCTATATCACCTGGTGCTGAAATTATAGAAAAAGAAGATAAGCCGGGAAAAACAAGCGACCCTGTAAAGGAGACTGCAGTTGCGGGGTCAGAAACTACAGCAGTCGTTACGGATTCCAATTCGGAAGATACTTTTTTGGATTCACAAGATCCTAGTGAAAAGTATAAAACAAAACTAAAAAAAATAGAAAACAATATACGTTTAATTGCCGGAGATGATTTAAAAGTTGATAAGCTAGACTCTCCTAATAGGATTAAGCAATACGTTGAATTAGTTAAAGAATATAATAGTATATTAGGCGATTATAAAACATATGTAAATGAATATAATGATAATATAAAAAAAGAAATATATCAAGACCCTAATATAAGATTTGGTATAGGCCAAGAATTACAAGGCTTAGGTATAGAAGATATAAGGAAGCTTCAACCTAAGAAAAAAGAACAACCTAATATATTTAAAGCAGCTTATAATACATTTAGTAAAAGATTTCCGCAAGCTATTGAACAATTTAATATGTCACAGGCTGGCCGAGATATGCAAAACCTTTTTGACGAAGAGGAAAGATTAGAACAAAATAAAAATGAAGACGGAACTTATAACTATAATATAAAATACCCCTCCCCTTTTGTAGGAAGAGGAATGAGAACTGCACCTACTTTTAAAACAGGTACAAAGCAAGAAGCTTTAGATTATTATGAGAATGAAAAAAAGTTTTTAGGAAAAAAAATTATTGAAAGTTATATTAAATCTGATGAATATCAACAGTATTTAAATGAATTTGAACAAGCTAAAATTTTAGATGAAAATGGTAATTTAAGTGTTACGATAAAAGATGTAGGCCAAATAATAGGAGAGCAAGTTCCACAGGCTCTTGTTTCAACCTTATTTTTAGGATTACCAACATATTTACAAGAAGCTGGTGCTGTTGCACAAAGATTATTAGATAAAGAAGGTGCTAAAATGCTAGGTATAAGCGAAGAAGAATATTATAGTTTAGATGAAAATAGTAGATCTAAAGCAGTATTAGAATTAATAGAATCTGGCAATGCTGATGATATATTTAAAAAGGCTAATAATGTTGGTTTAATAAACGCGGGTCTTGATTTAGTTGGTAATTTTGCTATGTATGGTGCGGCTACGAAACTTTTACCAAAATCAGTTCCTCAAGCTATATTAAAAGGAAAATTTAAAAGAGCATTAAAAGAATCAATTCCGTTTTTGCAAGTACAAGCATTAGGTACAGGATTAGAAATACCAACGGAAATGCTGCAAGAATTAAATTCGGCTGTAGCAACCGGAGATGAATTTGGATTAAAAGAAGCAATTGAAATTGCGGGTACAACATTTATAGGAGCTGTAGGTACGCAAGTAAGTATAAGCGGCACCGTAAGTACTGTTAAAGAAGCTCAAGCAGAAATAGTTGCTTTAGTTAACCCTAATGCACTGAGGGCATTGTCTAATGACATGAAAAAGAAAGTCAATGCTAACGCAGATTTGACTGCAGATCAAAAATTAGATTTGCTACAGGATATAGATGCAGCTGAGCAAATAGCTAGAGATGAAAATTATAAATACATGAAATCTGACAGTAAAAAGAATGTATTTAATAATTTGGTTCAATTACAAAAAACAAATAGAGAAATTAGCCAACTGCAAAATGAAATAAATGAAAGTAAAAAAAATGGCGAAAATACATTAATGCTAGAGGCTAAACTTAAAAGAAAAGTTCAAGGGGCAAATGGTTTTAATAATGGCATAAGAAAAGAAGTTAGATTTGATAAATATAAAACGCAAGGTAAATCTTTAGCGGCATGGGTAAATACCCAAACAAAAGGATTTTTTGGAAATAAACAAGTTGTTATAAAAGAAACAACTGAAGAATTAAGGTCATATTTAGAAAAAAATGACCCTGAAGCATTAAAGCAAGAATACGTACAAGATGTATTAAATGGAAAAATATCAGGTACTAAATTTGGTAATAATGCATATGTAGTTGAAAATAATGTTAAGAAAAATATTTATAAAGGCTCATTAACTTCTCCAAACGTAATACATCATGAAGTTTTACATTTTATAACTGATGGTTTAAGCTTGAAACAAAAGAAAGAAATAATGGCAACTATTCAGGAACAATTTGAAAATACAAATGACCCTGAGTTACAAGAAATAAATGCTGTTTTAAAAGAAAGATTAAAAGCATATAAAGATGATACTGAAACAGAACAAATAAATGAGTTTTTAACCTCTCTTTCTGACGCATTAAGAATATTAGAATTAGATAATATAGAAAAAGCTGATGTATTTAATGCTATTAGTGATGTTTTTGCTAAAAACTTTTCTTTAACTGTTCCTAATTATGAGTTTAAAGTTGATGGTGAAAATGCTTTAGAATTTATAAAAACATATAATAGTTTTCAAGGTAAAAAATCTATAGCTCAAAAAATTGAAGCTGTAGGAGTCGCTGCTGCTGATGTAGCTTCTAAAATACAGCCAAAAACAGACGTTGAAGAAAAAGATATGGCTAGTAAAGAAATTGTTATTACTCCTTTAGGTGAACAATTTATAAATGATTTAAAAGATGCTGATAGTGGTATAACCAATGAAACATTAGTTGACACATATTTATCACCTAGTACAACGCCAGATGCTAAATTTTCAATTACTGAGGCTATTGTAGAACATAACTGGCCTGTAATAAGTAGCGCTTTAAAATTTACTCCATCGGGACCTTTTAAAATAGAGAACGTAAAACAAGCTGTAAAGGAACAATTAGATGGCATATTTCCTAAAACTGGTCAATTTTCAGCAAGAACAATACCTGTTTTAAATAATTATAAAAAACCTGAAAAAGTCACAACATATTTGAGCTCTGTTTTTGGCAGAAGACAAGCAGAAATATTTGAAAGAGCAAAAATGATGGAGGGCCAAATATTAGAAGAAGGTGTCTTAACTGATATTGAAACGGATGTTCAACCTGATTTAGATGTTGCTACAGTAAAAACAATAAACTTGGCTGAAAGATTATATAACCAAGATCAATTAGATCAAGCTAAAGCGCTTATAGCTCAAGATGAAAGAGATCCATCTACATTAAGTTATGCTACATTAGGGAATATAACGGCCCCGGTAACATCTCAAATATTCAATGTTCCAGCTGATAAATTTACAGATCCTAAAAGCAATTTAACAAAACAAGAGGTAATTGATGGCCGACAAGCTATTATTAAAAATGCTAAATTAATTTTAGACACAAGACCAGATGGGGCAGTTGTTGAAGGAGCTGCAGTTTCAGAACAATTAAGAGGAACATCTACAGGTGTAGCTAGAGGATTACTAAATAGCCCTTTGTTCAAAAGACAAGAAAGAGGTACGAAAGGCGCAGGTTTAGCACCATTTGTACGAAATGAAAATGCAACAATAGAAGATATTATAAATTTAGTTGGTAAAAAAGGTGAACCTGCTGTACCAAGATCATCTCAAGCGCAAAATATCAAATCCATAATAAAAATGGTAGATGGGGCAATTACAAATAGTTTGTATAGAAGCGAAACTGTTTTAACTCCACAAGAAACAACAGATATAGCAGCGGGTAAAGCGCAGGCATTAGCAACTAAAGAAGATCAAGAATTATCAGAAAGATTAGTGGGGTTTAGTTATAATGATAAAACTAAAGCAGGAGCTAAAAAGTATGCAGATGATTGGATTGAAATGATTGAAAAATATTTTAATAAATATGAAGAGGGAATATTAGGTCCAACAATGCTTATTGGCACTAAAAATCCTCAAGCAGAATATTTAAGAACTAGATTTGATAAAACAAAAATACTTGGACTACGTGATAATAAAAAGTTTTCACATACTAAATGGAAAAAAGAAGATATATTTAGAAATTCAGAATGGAAAAGAGCAAAAAATAAAAAACATGTACAAAACTGGTATTTGATATGGAATATTCTTGATAATATTATACAGAAAGAACCTAAATATATTCCTTCAATATTACACATGTTAAACAAAGGCGTAAGTGAAAGAAGTCATTTTATGCCAGTTGGCGCGGAATTTGTTGCTTATCATAAAGATTTAAAACTTGGGGACAAAATGGAATTAGAGCATGCACTTCCTCAAGCAAATGCTTATAGATTGTTAGTAGAAGAATCTTTTAATAGAGAATTGCCATTTAATAAAGTATTGCAATCCGTACAGAAAAATTATAAATTAATAGCTGTAACTAAAGCAGATAATAAACAAATCAATGACGCTGGTCTCAAAGTAAAAATGACTTTAGAAGGTGAATGGGACGTTTATTCTGATAATTGGTTTGATAGATACGTAAATGCTAAATTAAATTTAGATAATTATATAACCGTAGATGGTGAAAATTTTAATGATGCATTTATAAATACTAAATCTTTAGCAAGCAAAGAAATAAATTTAAATAATGAATTTAATGCAATATTAGAAAAAAGAACAGGTATAGAAGCATTTAAAAAGTTTGGTGATATTAAAGGTGTTGTAAGAGGCAGAAAGGAAAAAGGTGTTATGAACTTTTTTATACCTCATAGTGCTGAAGATTTTCAAGGGTTAATGTATGCTTTATTACCTAAAGGTAAAGATGGTGATGTTGCGATGGAATGGATGAGGCAAACATTTTTTAAACCATACAGTAGAGCTATGGAAAACATGAGCAAAGAAAGAGCCGCTGTAATGAATGATTTTGTTGCATTAAAAAAGAAATTAAAAAATGTTCCTAAAACATTAAAGCAAAAAATAGGAAAAAATTTAGATTTTACTAATCAAGAAGCTGTAAGGGTTTGGGTATGGAATGAACAAAAAATGGACATACCTGGTTTATCAAATTTAGATAAAAGTCAATTAGTAAGTATAGTTAATCAAAATGAACAATTACTAGAATTTGCTCAAGAATTAATAAAAATAAATAAAGCTGAAGGGTATATGAAACCAGATAATAATTGGATTTCTGGAACTATAACCACAGATTTATTATCAAATTTAAATAAAGTAAAAAGAAAAAAGCATTTAGAAAAATGGAAGGAAAATGTAAATGCTGTGTTTACTGAAGAAAATAAAAATAAACTAAGAGCTGCTTATGGAGATAGCTATGTTCAATCATTAGAAAATATTCTTGCAAGAATGGAATCTGGTAGGAATAGGACAGGCTCTGGTGATACACAAGTAGATAGTTGGTTAGATTGGTTAAATAATTCTGTGGGTGCAATTATGTTTTTAAATATTAGATCAGCGGTATTACAAACAATATCTACAGTAAATTATATGAACTGGTCTGATAATAATCCATTAAAAGCAGCTGCGGCATTTGCAAATCAACCTCAGTTTTGGAAAGATTTTTCAATGATATTCAATTCTGATTACTTAAAAGAAAGAAGAGGGGGTTTACAATTAAATGTTTCAGAAAATGAAATTGCTGAAATGGCTAATAGAGGTGGTGTAAGAGGCGCTATTAGTTATTTATTAAATAAAGGATTTGTTTTAACAAGAGTAGCTGATAGTTTTGCTATTGCAAACGGAGGTGCAGCTTTTTATAGAAATAGAGTTAATTCTTATAAAAAACAGGGATTATCTGAAAAAGAAGCAGAAGAAAAAGCTTTTATAGATTTTAAAGAATTAACAGAGGAAGCACAACAATCTTCAAGACCAGATAGAATTAGTAAACAACAAGCAAGTGGATTTGGCAGAGTTATATTAGCTTTTGCTAATACACCTATGCAATATGCAAGATTACAAAAACGAGCTGTTCAAGATTTGGTCAATAGAAGAGGCGATTGGAAAACAAATATGTCAAAATTAATATATTATGGCGTAATTCAAAACTTTATATTTAATGCATTGCAACAGGCATTATTTGCATTAGGATTTGATAGTGAAGAAGAAAAAGAAAAAGAAAAAGAAAAATATATAAATGTATTGAATAGCATGCTAGACTCTATTCTTAGAGGTATCGGCGTAGTTGGGAATATTGCAATGGTTGGGAAAAACTTTGCAATTGATCTTGCTAAAAGGGCAAATAAACCAAAGCCTAATTTTCAAGATGCAGCATGGAGATTACTAGATATATCACCTCCATTAGATTCAAAAATAACAAAAATAAGATCTGCTTTATATACTTTAGAATATGAAGGAGATAAAATGATAGAAGATGGTTTTAGCTTAGATAATCCTGCTGCAATGGCATCAGCCCAAACAATATCAGCACTTACAAACGTACCGCTTGATAGAGTTATGAGATTATATGATAACACTAGAGCGGCTGTTGCAAGTGATACCGAAGCTTGGCAAAGAGTAGCTTTGTTATTGGGTTGGTCAACCTGGGAATTAGGAATGCAAAAGTCCGAAAAATTGGATGTTAAAAAAGTAAAACCTAGGGATGTTAGAAAAACTACTACAAAAAGAAAAATAACGAAAAGAAAAATAAGATAATTATGGCAAAAAAAGATGCATGCTATCACAAAGTAAAAGCAAGATATAAAGTATTTCCATCAGCATATGCTAGTGGTGCATTAGCTAAATGCAGAAAAGTTGGTGCTAAAAACTGGGGTAATAAATCTAAATAATATGGCTAAAGTAAAACCACATAAAATGTATTGTAAAGACGGTACAGTACATAACGTTTCAACATATAAAGAGCATAAAGCTTTAATGAAAAAAGGTTGCAATCATAAAAAACCAAAAAATGGCAGTAAGAAAAACTAAAAAAGGCGCATCATTAAAACGTTGGTTTAAAGAAAAATGGATAGACGTTAGAACTGGTAAGCCTTGTGGTAGAACAAAAGGTGACGGCAGAGGTGTACCATATTGTAGACCAAGTAAAAGAGTATCTAGTAAAACCCCAAAAACATCTGGTGAAATGTCATCTTCTGAAAAAGCAAAAAAGATTAGAGAAAAGAAATCATTAGGACAACCAGCTGGCAAACCAAGAAGAGTAAAAAATCTTAAAAGACGTAAAAAATAGGTAATTACATATATTAT
>Ga0255768_10003475_pt1 | contig 15648 bp, 15 predicted proteins | sample 071ome_33_FD_179983 | JGI IMG/M metagenome (GOLD analysis project Ga0255768, IMG submission 179983) | Coastal salt marsh microbial communities from the Groves Creek Marsh, Skidaway Island, Georgia - 071412AT metaG (version 2) | ecosystem: Environmental > Aquatic > Marine > Intertidal zone >...
AAGAGATAGATTTTTACACAAAATGTCTGTTGATGAGTGGAATGCGGTTATCAATACAAATTTAAATTCTGCTTTTAATATGACACGTTGTGTCATCGAAAAAATGAGAGCCAAAGGTTATGGAAGAATTATAAGCATCTCTTCTATTAACGGGATCAAAGGTCAGATTGGACAAGCAAATTACTCAGCGGCTAAAGCAGGTTTGATTGGATTTACAAAAGCTGTTGCGCAAGAAAATGCAAACAAAGGTATTACAGCTAATGTCATTGCACCAGGTTATGTAGGAACAGACATGGTTAAAAAAATTGATCCAGCAATCTTAAAAGGAATTGTTTCACAGATCCCAGTAAATCGATTAGCAGAACCAAGTGAGATAGCTGCGCTTGCAAGTTACTTAGCAAGTGATCAAGCTGGTTTCATCACAGGTGCTACGTTCTCGATCAATGGCGGTCAGTACATGCAATAAGTTTAGGTCTAATTTTAATCAATTAAATTAAATTGGGAGGAAAAAAATAAGATGGAAAATAAAAAAGAAATAGTAATAACAAGTGCGTTCAGAACTGCGATTGGATCTTTCGGTGGTTCATTATCTTCTTTATCAGCTGCACAGTTAGGTGCTGAAGTAATTAAGAAATGTGTTGAGCATTCAGAATTAAAAAACACTGACGTTGATACAGTTTATATGGGACAAGTTTTACAAGCGGGTACAGGTCAAAACCCAGCAAGACAAGCTGCTAAGTTTGCAGGTCTTCCTAATGAAACAGTTTCTACAACAATCAATCAATTATGTGGATCAGGTTTAGCGTGTGTTGGTTATGGCTATAACTCTATTTTAGTTGGTGATGCTAATATTGTTGTTGCAGGTGGACAAGAAAGCATGAGCAACTCTCCTCACGTTGTTAATTTACGTAACGGTGTGAAAATGGGACCAGCAACATTAACTGACTCTATGATCCTTGATGGTTTAACAGATGTTTACAATCAATATCACATGGGTATGACAGCTGAAAATATTGCTGAGAAATATCAAATTAAAAGGGAAGATCAAGATAGCTTTGCTGCTAACTCACAAAGAAAAGCTATTGAAGCAATTAAAAGTGGTGCTTTTAAAAGCCAGATCGTACCTGTTAAAGTTAAAGTTAAAAAAGAAGAAAAAGTAATTGATACTGATGAATATCCAAAAGCAGGTGTTACAGTTGAAACTTTAAAAGCTTTAAGACCAGCTTTTAAAAAAGATGGAACAGTAACTGCTGGTAATGCTTCAGGAATAAATGATGGTGCTGCTGCAGTAGTTCTTATGACTGCTGAAGAAGCTAAAAAAAGAGATTTATCACCTTTAGCTAAAATTGTTTCATGGGCTGTATGTGGTGTTGATCCAGCTATCATGGGCACAGGACCTATTCCAGCTTCTAAACTTGCTCTTAAAAAAGCAGGTTGGGGAGAAGACCAATTAAATTTAATTGAAGCTAACGAGGCTTTTGCAGCTCAAGCCATATCAGTTAATAAAGAATTAGGCTTTACAGCAGACATCGTAAACGTAAACGGTGGTGCGATTGCTTTAGGGCACCCAATCGGTGCTTCTGGCGCAAGAGTATTAGTAACGCTTCTACACGAAATGCAAAAAAGAAAAGCTAAAAAAGGTTTAGCAACTTTATGTATTGGTGGCGGAATGGGTGTTGCTATGTGTGTTGAAAGAAATTTCTTAGACCAAAAATAATTTTTACGAACAAGTAAAAGGGGGCCAGTTTCTTAGAAACTAGCTCCCTTTTTTTTATCTTATTTACTTCACTTTAAATTCACTTATACTTTTTAAGTAATTATGGACCCATTTGTATTTTTAATAGTTTTATTTTCTGCTGTTCTTCATGCGTTGTGGAACAGTATGGCAAGTAAATATAAAAATAAAAATGTTTCAATTCCAGCCATTGTGTACGGACACGTACCAGCTTGTATCATCGCAGTTATTGTTTTGCCGTTGCCAAGCGCTGATAGTATTCCTTACATTATTCTAAGCGCAATCATTCACCAAGGTTACCAAAACTTTTTATTAGTTGCTTATCAAAGTGGAAAATTTACAACGGTTTATCCAGTGGCAAGAGGCTTTGGCCCCTTAGTTGCTACGTTAATTTCAATATTTGTTTTAGGAATTTATTTAAAAACTTACACTTTGATTTCTATTTTATTAATCTCAAGCGGCATTATGTTAATTGGTCTTTTTAGTAAATCAGTGATTAATAATTACAAAATTCTCTACACTTCATTAGCCACAGGAATCTTTATCGGTATTTATTCCATTATCGATGGCTATGGAGCAAGAATAAGTGAATCTGCTATTAGTTATATGAGCTGGGTTTTTATTCTAAGTGCTTTAATTTTTCCTCTTGTACTAAGACTTAGAAATCAAAAAAATATTTTAAGAAAGACTCTAACCGAAGGTAAAACAATCTTTTGGTTAGGCGGTTTTTTCTCTTATATTGCTTATGTTATAACTGTTTGGGCCTTTACTAAAGCACCCATACCTATTGTTTCAGCTTTAAGAGAGTCTAGTATTTTGGTCGCTATGTTTATTGGATATTTTTTCCTTAAAGAGAAAATTAATACCTACAAAATTATTTCAATTATTCTAATCTTTTCAGGAGTGATTGGTCTTAAATTATTTTAAAAAAGGGAAGCGGTTAACTTCCCTTTTTTATTTTAAATTTAAAAATTATTATTAGCTTTAGTAGAAATGTGGCCTAAAACTTTACCCTTGTTAGGTCCATTCTTTATTCGGTAGCCAGTCGTGCCACTTCCGTAGGCTTCAACAGCTACTTTTTTTTTCTCAATTGCTTTTTCTTTTTCTTCATTAGCACGTTGAGATTTAATCGTCTTGATAAGATGATCTTTGATCTTCAGCATAGGTTTACCTCATTGTTCAAGTTTACCTACTTTTAACTCATGTAGATGAGCCACTTTTGATCCATGTGAATGGCGCACTTAAAATTATTTTAAGTACAGTTAAACTATATTTATAGAGGAAGAATAGTCAAGCTAGTATATTAAATGAAAAATATAGAAAAATTATGAAAACTGTTTCACTAGTGAACGTTACGCGAGGCAAAGAAATAGAAAGTTCTCATTCAGGTGCTGCTGTTTTTATAGACTCGTCTGGAAAAGTTTTAAAAGAGTGGGGCGACTCTAACATGCTTATCTACCCAAGATCATCTCTAAAGCCAATTCAAAGTTTAAATCTTTATAAAAATAAAATTGATGAAAAATTAAGGCTAGAAGAATCCTATTTAGCATTTTCAACTGCCTCCCATCACGGTGAAGATATTCATGTCAACAAAGCTGAAAGCTGGTTAAAGCAATTAGGACTTAAGGAAGAAGATTTAGCTTGCGGGGAAGATTGGCCAAAAAGTTTAAGTGATAAATTTAAAGCAGAAAAAAAATATAAGCAGAAAAGAAAAGTATTTCATAATTGTTCTGGTAAACATTGTGCCCACTTAGCAGTTTCAAAAGCTAGAGATTTACCAATTCAAGGCTATCAAAAAGAAAACCATCTAATTCAATCTGAATTAATAGAACTTATAGAAGAACTTGCTCAAGAAAAAATACATTCGATGGGTATCGATGGATGCACCTTACCTAATCCATTTATGTCTTTAAAAAGTTTTGCATTAATATCAGCAAGATTTGCTGACTTTAAATATTTAAGAGAGCACGGATCAACTGCACAAAAAATTTTTAATGCTTGTGTTAAATTTCCTGAGCTTACCGGTGGAGAAAAAAGTATTAATTGCTTACTAACAAAAGCAGCTGGCAATATTTTTTTTAAAAATGGAGCTGAAGGAGTTTATGTAGCTCTGATTCCTCATTTAAAATCTGCTATCGCTTTAAAAATTTCTGATGGAACACAAAGAGCATCTGAAATTGCTATGGCTGGAATTGTTGATGAGTTAAATTTAATGCCAAAAGAAAAAATAAATTCTTTTTTAAGTAAACCCATTTTAAATTCTGCAAATGATGTTGTCGGCAACATAGAATTTAATAAAAAAATTTAAAAAAGAATCATTTGTAAATTTTAAATTTTTTTTTTGATATTCGGTGATCATTTTGAGTTTAGCTTTCAATATCTGAATGAATACTGGCATTTTAAAACTTCACATTGAATCAGAAATACTTATTGTTCTAAATCAATAGAGTTAAAAAAAACAAAAAGGGAGAAAAAAATGGCTAACTCAAAAAAACTATACAACTCAGATTTAGCTCCAACTCCAGCAAAACAAAAAAACTGGGGATGGTTTGAAATTTTTAACGTCTGGGCGAATGATGTTCAGAGTTTATTTGGATATACTTTGGCGGCATCATTGTTCTTAGCATCAGGGTTAAATGGCTGGGCTGTATTTCTTGCATTAATACTTGCAGGATTTTTTATTATGTGGCTGGTAAATTTATCAGGCGCACCAAGTGTGAAACACGGAATACCTTATCCGGTATTTGCTAGAGTCAGTATGGGAGTGTTTGGAGCAAACTTCCCAGCAATGGCAAGAGGATTGGTAGCAATGTTCTGGTATGGAGCACAAACGTATGCTGCCTCAACTGCAGTTGCTCTTTTATTATCTGCAATCACTGGATCGCAAGGAAGTGGAAACTTCTTAGGCATGACAAATATAATGTGGATTTCATTTATATTTGTATCTGCTTTCCAAATCTATCTGTTCTGGCAAGGGGTGGATCTAATTAAAAGATTCTTAAACTTTGCAGGACCGGCTGTTTATGTTGTGATGATTGTTCTGATGCTAGCGATCTGGTTTAAAGCTGGCGGCGGATTATTATCTGAAGTAGGCAAAATCTTTTCAGGCGGAGCAAGATCAGGAGGCTTTGAAGGCCTTGGATCGTTCGGAGCTTTCTTAGCTGTATTCTCAATCATGGTTGGGTACTTTGCGGCTGTAGTAATTAACTTCGGTGACTTTGCTAGATTTGTTAAAAATGAAAAAGAAATGAAAAAAGGTAACCTATACGGATTAGTAGGGAACGTTATTTTATTCTCATTCATTACTTTAATGATCACAGGTGGAACAATCTATGTATTCGGTGAATACATCGAGCAACCAACAGACATGGTAGCAAGAGTTGATAATGGTTTATTAACTTTAGTTGCAGCGTTTGCATTCTTTGCAGCAACCGTGGGTATTAATATGGTGGCAAACTTTATTCCGCCAGCATATGACCTTGCTAACTTGATGCCAAAATCAATTAACTTCAGAACAGGTGGTTTAATCACTGCTGGTTTTGGATTTATCATTGGTGGTCTTTGGGTTTCTACGATTACAAAAATGGGATTATTTCCATTTGTAAATACGTTAGGAGCAATCTTAGCACCTGTATTTGGAATAATGATTACAGATTATTACATTATTAAAAAAGGTAAACTGAGTGTAAACGATCTGTACACAGATAGTCCAAAAGGCAAATATCATTATAACGGTGGGTTTAACCAAAAAGGAATGATAGCTTGGATACTTTCAGGCTACGTTGCTGTTGGATCTGTATGGCCAAACATTTTACCGGGTGGCTTATCAGATTTCTTCGCTAACTTAGGTGGCGGAGGTGGTTATGCTTGGTTAATTGGTGCTTCTTTAGGTGCCATTGTACACCTTGTTATCTCATCAAAAAAATAATTAAAATATAAGAAAACCAGTCGCTTAATTTTTAGGCGGCTGGTTTTAGTATTTTAGAAGAATATTTTCTTTATTTAAGTCTTCAATTACTAAATTTTCACCCATTCCTTCTCGATCAACCACTAAAAAATTCATATCTTCGGTAGAGATTAAAGGAAAATGCCAGACACCTGGTTTGTAATTAACTCCAAGCCCTTTTGGAATAATAAAAGACTCGAGTTGATTTAAATTCGGTTTGTCTCCTGGAGGAGATACAAAACATAAAAAAGTTGTTTCTTTCATCGGAATAAAAGCTTGGCTTCCTAAAGGATGCTTCTCCATCATATCGATTTTCATTGGAAAATTTCTTTTAAGCGCTGAGAAAATACTAATCGTAGTTTTTCCATCCTCAGTCGCAGTATTTAATTTAGCGATACCATCATATCGTTTTGCATAACCATTATTGATATTTAAAGGTTTAATCCCTTCAGTGGTAATGACATCTCCAAATTTAGAAAAGTTTTCTTTCGTAATAGGTTTAGGTTGAATGGTAATACTCATTAAAGTGCTTTTCCTATAAGTTTAATTCTCGATATTCCTCCATCAGGAAAAATATTAATTTTTATATAATTTATTTTATCATTTTTCATTAATTGATTTTTAAATTTATGAGTTTTATTAGCAGTTAATTTTGCTTGATTTAATAAGTGTTTCCATTTGTTAGATTGCTTTATGATTTGATTAGCTGATCCTTTTTTGACATAGGCAGCCTGTAACGTGCAATGACTTGGATAATTTCCTTTAAAGTGATGAGTAGAAATCTCGATTGCTTTAATTTGTTTACCAGGAACTGAATTAATAATGAGCCAATCATATCCTGGACCTCTTCTTCTTCTCGTCTCCCAGCCATCCCCCATATTAATAGCTTTACCTGGAGCTAATATGTTTTCAGCTTTACCAAAATGTTCATTGTTACAAGCAATCACAGAGGCACCGTTAACCATGGCTGTTAAGTTTATTGCCTGATTACCATACTTAATATTTTCCGTTGCTATATTTCCATACAGTCTTAGTCTTGCAACACCACCGTCTGGAAAAATATTAAATTTAACATGGGTAATTACTTTATTGTTTGAAACACTAAAGAAGTGATGGCTATTAGCTTTTGTTTTCTTTTTGCCAAGAATTTGAAACCATTTGGCTTGCTTAATCGTTTGACTTTTCGAAAGGTTACAGCCTTCTAAAGAAACCATCGAAGGTTGATTACCGTTAAAGTGAGATGTGTCTACATCTATTTTTTTAATTCTACCTGGTTTGCCAAGTTTAAGAATTAAATAATCATGTCCTGAAGTTCTTTTTCTTCTACTTTCCCAACCATCCATCCATTTGCCGTGCGTGTCAAACACACCTTCTTTCCAAACAGCAGGCGCTGGATTTATAATTCGGTTGGCTGATGCAAAAAAATCATCAGTTTTATAAATAACTTTAGTACCTAATCTAGGCTGCGCTAAATCAATTAATCCGTTTTTAAAAACAATTTTTTCTTTTTTCATTTATTTTGAATAATGTTTAATCCAATGTTTGGCAATGTCTTCTCTTTTGCAAATCCAAACTTGTTTGTGTTTTAACACATAATTTAAAAACTTTTTAAGTGCTTGAATTCTTCCGGGTCTACCAATTAATCGACAATGCAGTCCTACAGACATCATTTTAGGATGCGTTTTTCCTTCTTCATACAAAGCATCAAAAGAGTCTTTTAAGTAAGTATAAAATTGTTCGCCGCTATTAAAACCCTGGTTCGTTGCAAATCGCATATCGTTATTATCTAAAGTATAAGGAACTATTAGCAATTTTTTGCCTTTTCGATATTCAAAGTAAGGCAAATCATCTGCATAAGAGTCGCTGTCATATAAAAAACCACCTTCTTCAAATACCAAGTCTCTCGTATTAGGACTGCATCGACCTGTGTACCAACCTGAAGGTCGTTTACCAAAAATTCTTTTTATGGTTTGAATAGCTAATTTCATATGCTGCTTTTCAATTTTTTTACTTACGTTTTGATAATCAATCCAACGCCAGCCATGAGAAGCAACTTCATAGTTTCCATTTTTAATGGCTTTACAAATTTCTGGATTACGAGCTAACGCCATACCTACACCAAAAATAGTAACTGGAATTTTTTTATCCTGAAATAATTTATGTAATCTCCAAAAACCTCTTCTTGAACCATAGTCATATATAGACTCCATATTAATATGTCGTCCTTTAATAGGTTGAGCTCCTACAATTTCTGATAAAAAAGACTCAGAATATTTGTCACCATGCAACGTACAATTCTCTCCACCTTCTTCGTAATTAAGAACAATTTGGAGTGCTAGCCTAGCTTTTTTTGGCCAAGAAATTTTAGGTTGCTTTGCACCGTAACCGATAATATCTCTAGGATAATTTTTTTTCATATAAGGATGAAATATATAATAGCATAAATTATTACAAGTTATGAAGGATGATAAAACCATAATTGACAGCCATTTTCTTAAGTCTCATGAAGCAAGGTCAGTTAGAATTTTAGCTGAGTACGAGAAAGTAAATTCAGAATTAGAAAAGCACGAGATCGCAAGTACCTTAACTTTTTTTGGTAGCGCAAGATTTTTACCTAAAGATGAAGCAGAGAATGTTTTAATGGAAGCTAAAAAGAATAATAAAAATGTTAAAGAAGCTGAAGTCAATTTAGAAAATGCAAAATATTACGAGGAAGCAAGAGCATTATCTTTTAAGCTGACAGAATGGGCTCATCAAAAATCTAAAAAGAAAAACCAATTAGTAGTCGCAACGGGCGCTGGCCCAGGCATCATGGAAGCAGCTAATAGAGGAGCAAATGAGGCAGGAGGTAAAACAATTGGCTTTGGAATTAAATTACCTCATGAGCAAGTTAATAATAAATACATCACTCCTGGTTTAAGTTTTCAATTTTATTATTTTTTTATGAGAAAATTATTTTTAACTTATATGGCTAAAGCAACCATTATGTTTCCAGGGGGTATTGGCACTATAGATGAATTAAGTGAAATTTGGACATTAAAACAAACAGAGAGAATTCAATCGCCTATGCCAATCGTTTTAGTTGGTAAATCTTATTGGAATAAACTAATTAATTTTAATATGTTGGTTGAGAAGAAAGTAGTTTCTCAAGAAGAATTAGACATGGTTCATATGTCTGATAGCGTAGAAGATACCTTCAATTACTTAACTAAAGAAATTAAATAAATAAAATGTCAGAGCATATTAAATTAGGATTATTTGGTCATAATTTATCAAAAAGTAGAGCTAAATCACTTCATGAACTATTAGGTAAATTAAATGGATTAAATGTTACTTACGAAAATTTAGATTTAAAAGATAATCCCAATGTTGATTTTGCTGCCGAATTAAAAAAATGTAAGGAACAAGGATTTAAGGCAGTAAATATTACTTATCCCTTTAAACAGGTTGCTTATAAATTAGCTAAGATAGATGAGGCGTTACCTAAATCTTTAAATGCTATTAATACTTTATTATTTGAAAAGGAAAATTACTTTGGAACAAACACAGATTTTACAGGCTACTACAAAGCAACAGTAGATCATTTTGGCAAAGATTTTAAACCAGGAAAAGTTTTAATGTTAGGCGCAGGTGGTGTTGGAACTTCAATTGCTTCTGCTCTTTTTAAATTAAATGTAGAAGAGCTAGTTATTTTTGATATCGATGAAACAAAAGTAGCTGCTATTTTAGATCCTCTTAAAGCCGCAGGGTGTAATGTAAGGCACGCAGATAAAAACCTTATTAGCGAAATGAAAAAAGCAAATGGGTTAATTAATGCGACCCCGGTAGGCATCCACTTTAATCCAGGTAATCCATTTCCAAAGGAAGGATTTGCTGATCAACAGTGGGCTTTTGATGCAATTTATACGCCTGAAAATACCGAGTTCATGCAGTGCTGTAGAGCCAATAAAATGGATACGCTCTCAGGGTTTAAATTATTCATGTACCAAGGCGTTGATGCTTTTAAATTATTTACTGGAGTTCAGTTGAGCGTTGAAGAAACTGAAAAGAATTACTTAAAACATTTTCCTGATACTTTGTTATCCTAATATTTATTATCTTTTTATTAATTGAAGAAAGGTAATAGTATTATAGATTATTTTACTATGTTGAGTATTTCAGAATTAAAGTTTTACCAAAAAAACGGTTATTTAGTTAAAAAAAATTTAATCCCTGCTAATGAAATAAATAAAATTGCTCATTTTGTTCATCGTTTAGTTAACAAAGAAAAAAAACGAACTACAAAAATTAAAAATTTAGGTGGAACGTTTGATAATCCATTTGTTTATAATTCTAATTCAGCAAAAAAGAGAGAAATTTTAAGATTAAACAATCCCCATGAAAGATATTCAGCATTTTATAAATTAGCAAGACACCCAAGAATTATTCAAATAGTTAAAAAAATTTTAGGCGGCACGGTAAGATTTCAATTGGGTAAATTGAATTTTAAGTTGTCCGATCAAAAAGGCGGCGAAATTGATTGGCACCAAGATTGGGGTTTTTATCCTCATACCAATGATGATTTAGTTACGGTAGGAATTTATTTAGAAAAGTGCACGGAAGAAAATGGTCCTTTAAAAGTTATTCCTGGTTCACACAAAGGTAAAGTTTATAGTCACCACGATCATAACAATAAATTTGTTGGTAAAATTAATATTAAAAAAGAAAAAATTAATACAAAGAAAAGCGTTTCTTTAACAGGTGATGCTGGCACAGTCACTTTTCACCATGTGCGTATGGTTCATGGCTCAGGCCTAAATTATAAAAATAATACTCGTCCTTTAATGCTTTATGGTTACCGAGCCATTGATGCTTGGCCTGTGGTTGATGATGGAAACACAAATCCAAACATAGATTTTGAAAAATATAATAAAGAAATTATTGTGGGCAAGAAAACTTTAGCGCCTCGAATTGAAAATATTCCTATGCTTATTCCTTTACCAAAAAAGAGAAGAAACGTTTCAATTTATCAACTTCAAAGAAGTTAATTCGTTTAATACTTTTATTTAAAAATAATATATCTTCTTTAATATGAAATTGATTTCCTATCTTTATTTAGCTGGCGGCATCTTATGTGGAATTGTCGCTAATGGTTATTTTTTAAAAATAAGTGAGGGTTTTACAAAAGTTATTCCTTCAGCGTTTGCTTCAGTGCTAATTATTCTTGCAATATTTTTTTTATCACGAGCGATGAATCATATTCCTGTTGGCTTTACTTACGCGACCTATGGTGGATTAACGATTGCTGGCGTTACTTTATTTGGAATTTACAAATATCATCAAACTCCAAACTTCTATGGTTTCATAGGAATTATTTTTATAATTGTAGGAGTTTTTTTAGTTAATTATTTTGGCAGAATAAATTCTTAATACCACCTCTGGTGGTATAAAAATCTTTTATAAGTTTAAACTATTTTAGGTATACTCGATTTAACAATTAACAAGGGAGAAATAAAAATGAATAAGTTAAAAAAAATATTTTTTGTTTTCTCAGTATTATTTCTAGCGTCTTACGCTGCGCCTACTTATGCAAAAGGTAATCTTACTTTGTATTGCAGTGTTGAAATCGAAGTATGTGAGATCTTAATTCAAGGTTTCACTAAAGAAACTGGAATAGATGTTGCGATGACAAGAAAAAGTTCTGGAGAAACTTATGCTCAAATTAAAGCAGAAGCTTCTAATCCAAAAGGAGATGTTTGGTTTGGTGGAACAGGTGATCCACACCTAACTGCAGCCTCAGAAGGCTTAACAGAAAAATATAAGTCAAAACATTTTAATGATTTATTACCAGCAGCACAAAACCAAGCAAAATTCTCTGATTATCGATCAGTTGGAATTTACGTTGGTGCACTAGGATATGGTTACAACACAAACTTATTAAAAGAAAAAGGTTTGCCAGTACCAAAATCTTGGGCTGATTTGACTAACCCTGTTTACAAAGGTGAGATTCAAATTGCGAATCCAAACTCTTCAGGAACGTCTTATACAACTTTAGCTACGATCATGCAGATATTAGGTGAAGATAAAGGTTGGGATTTTATGAAAGCTCTTCATAAAAATGTTAACCAATATACTAAATCTGGTTCAGCACCGATCAAGGCGGCTGCTAAAGGAGAAACTACAATTGGTATAGTGTTTCAGCACGATGCTGTTAAACAAAAGAAAATAGGTATGCCGATTGCTGTTGTTTCTCCAACAGAAGGAACAGGATATGAAGTAGGCTCTATGAGTATCATCAAAGGTGCTCGTAATATGAAAGAGGCAAAAGTATTTGCTGATTGGGCTTTAAGTCCTGCTGCTCAAACTTTAGTTTTTAATTCAGGTCAATCATTACAAGTACCTGCTAATACTAAAGCAAAAGGTGATCCAGACGCTCCAGTATTATCTGAAATCAAATTAATTAGTTATGATTTTGAGAAATATGGAAATAAGGACACAAGAGCAAAACTATTAGGTAAGTGGGATAACGACGTATCGAATTTACCTAAGTAAAGATTGATGAGAAAACTCGTCGTTGGCTGGATACTTATTGGAAGCTTAGGGTTCTTTGTCCTTCCATGGTACATGCTCAATGACGGGTTTCTCTCTTTTTCTTGGTTAATCGAATACGAATTAGAAGACCATGCCTCAGGAATAATTTTTGGCTTAACTGAAAAGAAATGGTTATTACCTTTAATAGGGCCATTAATATTCCCGCTCATATTATTTTTTTTTAAGCACAGCAGAAGAACTTACGCGAACATTTTTTTAATTTCAGGTCTTGTTGGATTTTTATATTTCTTTTTTCAAGGTTACGCGATTGGTGTTAGAGGTTGGAATTATCCAATCTTTGAGAGTTTATTTGGCGAAATAGATCGTCAGTTTGGAATAGGACTAGGGGCTGTTTTAACTATTTCTACATTTATTTTTTATGTAACCCATGGCTTATCATCGCGTGGATGGTTGAACGGAGATAATTTTATCGTAGGAACCATTTGGTTAATTATTATTTTAGTTACTCTTTTCGTTTTCATGCCGATTTTTAGCATGCTGCACAGAGCTTTTATTAATAGTGAAGGCGTTCACACATTGGTTAGTTTTTCAGATAAATTTATCAATAAAGGGTTGTGGGGATTAGACTGCTTAGTCAGCAATGTTGGTTGTGGTGTTGTATGGAACACTTTAACGATGGGAGCTTTAACTGCTCTTTCATCAACTTTTTTAGGATTAGGTTTTGCATTATTAGTCGCAAGAACGAATTTTAAATTTAAACGTCTTTTTAAAGTTTTATCTGTTTTGCCAATCATAACTCCACCCTTCGTGATTGGTCTAGCTATCATTATTTTATTTGGAAGAAGCGGGGCAGTATCGACATTCTTAGAGTGGGGCTTTGATGTAGAACGTTCAAGATGGATTTACGGACTAAGTGGAATTTGGTTTGCCCAGACACTTGCTTTTACACCAATTACTTTTTTAGTTTTAATTGGAGTTATTGAAAGTGTTTCTCCTTCAATGGAGGAAGCTTCACAAACTTTAAGAGCTGGTAAATGGCAAGTTTTTAAAACAGTTACTTTTCCTTTAATTCGACCCGGCATAGCCAATGCTTTTTTATTAGGATTTATTGAAAGTCTAGCCGACTTTGGAAACCCGTTAGTCCTTGGCGGAGACTTTGACGTTCTATCTACAGAAATTTTCTTTGCAGTCGTAGGTGCTCAATACGATGAGTCTAGAGCAGCTGTTCTAGCGATTATATTATTATCGATGGTGCTTTTAGCTTTCTATGTTCAAAATCAATGGCTTGGCAAAAGGTCCTACGTCTCAATTACTGGAAAAGGTGATAGCGGATTATATGCTGAACTTCCTCAAAGCATAAAAAACTTTATTTACTTCATTGTTATTCCTTGGGGGCTTTTAACTTTAGTTATCTATGTCATGATTATGTTTGGCGGTTTTGTTGAAATGTGGGGCGTTGATCACAGCTTTACACTTAAACATTATGTCAATGCATTTAGTGTAAGCTTCGATGAAAAAATTGGATTACATTGGACAGGAACTGCTTGGAATTCTTTCTCAACAACCTTTTGGGTAGCTGTTTTATCGGCACCACCAACTGCAGCGATCGGAATTTTAACTGCCTACTTACTTGCTAGGCATAATTTCATTGGTAAAAAAGCTTTTGAGTTTGGTACTATGCTGTCATTTGCTATTCCAGGTACAATCATTGGTGTAAGTTACATTTTTGCATTTAATACACCTCCAATAGAAATTACGGGTACAGGAATTATTTTAATTATTTCGTTTGTATTTAGAAATATGCCAGTAGGGGTTAGAGCTGGTATCGCTTCTATGAATCAACTTGATCCTCATTTAGATGAGGCATCGGCAACTTTAAACGCAAACAGTTATCAGACTTTTAAAAATATTATTTTACCTTTATTAAAACCAGCAATCGTAGCTGCATTAGTATTTAGTTTTGTCAGAGCAATGACTGCAATAAGTGCAGTAATTTTCTTGGTAAGTGCTAGATATGATCTTGCTACTTCTTACATTTTAGGAAGATTGGAAAGCAATGATTATGGATTAGCAATTGTTTATGCTTCAGCTCTAATAGTTGTGATGCTGATAACAATCGTTATCATTCAGTTGTTGGTGGGTAGAAGAAAATTAGGTAGAAGAGATCAGTACTTTAGTTTAATTCAAGGAAACACAGGATAATATGAAAAAAGCGAAAGTTGAATTTAAGAATATAACTAAAAAATTTAATCAAACAGTAGCCGTTGATAATGTTAGCTGTACTTTTGAACCTGGAACCTTAACGACTTTATTAGGTCCTTCTGGATGTGGAAAAACAACTTCATTAAGAATTGTCGCTGGATTAGAGAGAGCTACCAGTGGACAAATTTTAATTGATGATGAGGATGTTACTATTTTACCTGCCACTGAACGAGACGTATCTATGGTCTTTCAATCTTATGCTTTGTTTCCTCATATGTCTGTGATGGAAAACGTCTCTTATGGTTTACGAATGGTTAACAAATCTAAAGAGGAATACACTGAAAAAGCGCTTAATACTTTGGAGTTAGTGGGTTTAAAAGGTTATCAAGATAGAATGCCGTCCGAATTATCTGGTGGTCAACAACAAAGAGTTGCCGTGGCAAGAGCAATTGTACTTGAACCTAAGGTGTTATTATTTGATGAACCGTTATCAAATTTGGATGCAAAATTAAGAAGGCAAGTCAGGGAAGACATTAGATCTTTGCAACAATCATTAGGCGTTACAACTATTTATGTTACCCACGATCAAGAAGAAGCTTTAGCCATTTCAGACAATATCATTGTTATGAAGAATGCGATCATATCCCAACAAGGTAGTCCAAGAGACCTCTATAATTATCCAAATAATAAATTCGTTGCTAACTTTATAGGTGACTCAAATATTATTAATGTCTCCATTGTTTCACACCAACAAGATAATTATGAAATAAAGATAGATAAAAAAGTTTTTAAAATTAAATCTTCCATTCAAGCAAATAAAGCTGAGCCCCATGTATCTATAAGGCCTGATAAAATTAATATTTTAAACTCCACCAAAGATAATGATCTTGAAGGGCAAATTGATAGTAGCTCATTTGTCGGAGGCAGCATTCAATATAAAGTCAGAACTAGTATTGGTGAGTTTTATGTCATTAGTTATGATACTAATAATGTCTTTAAAAAGAGTGAAAAAATTTTCCTTCAATTTAGCTCTGAGAATATAAAAATTTTGTCAGATTAAATTCTTTTAATGAAAAAAATAATTTTAAGTTTTATTTTTCTTTGTTCGTTTATTCAAGGCTCCTTGGCAAGCAATGATGTCATTTCTTCATTGCAAGAAGGTGGAAAATTAGTTTTCATCAGGCACGCTTTAGCTCCTGGAGGAGGTGATCCTGAAAATTTTGATATAAATGAT
>Ga0255768_10003478_pt1 | contig 15642 bp, 9 predicted proteins | sample 071ome_33_FD_179983 | JGI IMG/M metagenome (GOLD analysis project Ga0255768, IMG submission 179983) | Coastal salt marsh microbial communities from the Groves Creek Marsh, Skidaway Island, Georgia - 071412AT metaG (version 2) | ecosystem: Environmental > Aquatic > Marine > Intertidal zone > Salt...
CATGTGATCGTTATTATCTGATGTCTTCTCGTAAAACTTGTCCGTGTCATCGATGCCTGGTTTGCACAATCTCTCTAAAACGAAAAAGTTGCTCTTATTCGCCAAAGTTCTCTTCAACTTCTCTTTAGGAACAAACTCAAAGTCGCGAAAGTCAAAGCCGGGGCCGACTCCCTCGCCCAAGAGCGCAAAGTCAAACTCTTTCGTCTTTTCCAAAGTCGCCGCTTTAAAGTAATTCCCAGGCACGACGACTTGCGGTTTATCACCTTTACTCAAATTCGAACCCAAACGTTCGACGTAATACTCTCCCGTCGTCGGATTGACTATGTGATACAGCACGGTGCACCCGTAGTGAAAATAATGCACGTGGTCACTTTTATTGCACACCAAACCTTGGTAATCTTCAATCAAATAGTAAATAGACGTCATCGTGTTCCTGTTCCCGACGGAAACTTTCACCAAATCCCCGCTCGAGTCTGTTTTCCCTCGACTCGCCATCGGCGTCGCCCCAGACCGGTGCGTCTCTCTAAAAAAACCACCCTCGGGATGCGGAATCAACTCTAAAGTTTTCACGAGGTGCGTTTTCGTCTTCCGCGATTTCGAAGACAACGACAAAGAAGAAGAAGATTTACACGCCGCGAAAAAATAGCAGCACACCGACAACGCGCTCACCGAGGCCACCGCAATCGCGACGCTGGTTCTGTGGTGCTCTTTATCGCTCATTTTCGAGGTCAACTGCGCGAGTGTTTCGAGCATTTTTTTGTGCTCCAATTTTCAAAAAGTTTTTGCGTGTGAGATGCGAATTTTGGAAAAGAAAAATAAAAATAAAAATAAAACGAATTGGCCCTTCACACACATTTGAAAAGGCGGGGTACCCGCTCTGTTTAATAAAGAAGAAGAGGAAGCGAGAGAAAGAGAAGGGTCGAAGCCTTTCGGGATATATCGCTCTTTTCGACGACGACGCGAAGGCGAAAGCGAAGAAGCAGCGACGACCGCGCGGAGAAGAAAGAAGAGAAAGAAGAAGAGGGATTTAAATTATTTCCCGAAGGGATTTAAATCGGAAAACCTCTCAGAAACGAGTTTATTCTCGATTTCCCGGGGAAAAGTCACGCTGAGAGATATAAAACCACATGAAGGCGTTCACTTTGGACGACTTGATGCTCGGGAGAGTCTCCGCGAGATTAGGAACATCGCGAGACGATGAGGACGACGACGCGGAAGAGCGGGAGATCGTGTTCTCGTATCCTCTCGGGTACAAGAAGAAAAAGAAAGAGCGAGAGGAGCAGCGCGAGGTGGAAGATGCGATTTTGGCACTCGGAGGAGAAGGCAGAAGAGGTGCACAAAATATGGACGACGAAGAAGAAGAGAGGGAAAAAATGGCAGAGCTCGCTCAACGACGAGAGGAACAAATGCGGAAAAAGTTCGCTCGAGGGAGTCCATACTCGAAGAAGTACGAACACGAAGAAGAGCAGCGTGAACATCAACGAGTATCATCGCCGCGTCGAGCCGAGACGAACAAACGAGAACAACAGAACGCGTTAACTAGTCCACCGCGACGGATTACTTTGCAACCGTCGCCGCTTAAAGTATCGAATCAACCACCGGAGGTGTCGCCAGGAATGCGAGCTCTCGGTTTATCGCCATCGCCGGTGAAGCAAATTGAAAATAGCAACTACGATAGAAATAGACAGCGATGGGAAGTAGAAGACGAGACGACGAAGGAGACGTTAGAGTACAGAGGCGGGTATGTCGACGCACACCCCAAAATAGAGAAGCCACCGTCGCCACCCAGAGGATTTTTTCGAAAAATAGATTCGGTCGCTTCGGATGGAAAGCAGGAACGCCATCGCGAAAACGATGAAGACGACGTCTACATCGAACCGAGAGGTGCGCACAGACGAAAATCACCAAACGGTGGCGTTCGCGCGTCTGAGTCAACGATGACAATCGATGCACCTTCTAGATACAACGTTGTTCGCAAAGGACGTCGCGAATCTGAGGAGCTTCGATTGGAAGCGTCCAAAATTTTGGGTATCACACCGCCTCAATCGCAAAAGTACGGAGGACAACATCCCAGAGCTATCGTGGCCACGCTCGTCTCAAATAATCAAAATCAGTATCGCTTAGACGAAAGCAGCGATTTCGAGGACGGGCGTCGTCGATCTTCGCGAGCGAATAAGAATCTTCCGGCAAGACCTTACTGGGAAACAAACACCGCGAGGTACGAAGAGAAACGAAAGTTACAAGAACAATCTTTCGATATAGACGGCGATGGAAGCAACGACAGTTGGATCGGTGGATTAACCGATGAACGAAGCGAAAAGATGTATTATAAGAGAGCGGCTTATGCGAATGGAAATTTGAACGGACAACAACCTCCGTTGAGGAGGAAACGCGGTCGACCGCCGGGAACGAAAAATCCTCCCAACGCCAAGAAAACAGGACCAAAGACGAAGAAGACAGTCAGCGCGAATAACTCGGAGGACGAAGACGACGGCGACTATCGCTTCGGAGAGGAAAAGCCGAAGAAGAAACGCGGTCGACCGGTTGGTTGGCGCAAATATCCACAGCAAGGAACGCAACAAGGAGCTCAGCAGCAGCAGCAGCAACAACAACAACAACAGCAGCAACAACAACAACAACAACAACAACAACGAAGATACGAGGAAGAGACAAACAACAACGCGGCGGAAAGAGTACACACTACTTCTGCGCCTCCCTTCGAGCAACAACGCCCGTCACCTCCTCAACCACCTCTGCCTCAGCAGCAAACCCAACAAATGCAACCGGTCGTCGTGCATCAAAGCGTTTCCATGGTGCCTTCTTTGCAACCACCACTCGTGGATAATCCAACTGACGGGTGCGACGAAAAGGCTTGCTTGCAATGCAAACGAAGTGACCACGACTACGCGTTACTCGTGTGTGGAGGATGCACGAAATGTTTTCACACGTTCTGCTTGGTTCCGCAAGTTTCGAAAATACCCGAAGGTGATTGGTTTTGCTACGATTGCGTCGCAAACGGGAGGAGCGTCGTAAAAAAAGAGGAAGAGGAGAATGCCAACGAAGCGCCCGGAAGCACCGACTCCAAGAAGAAGAAAAAGAAGGACGTTTCCAGCAAAGAAGGCGAAGAAGAAGTCAAGGTGAAGAAGAAACCGGGTCCGAAACCAGGATCGAAACGCCGACCGGATGCGAAGAAACCAGGTCCAAAGCCTCGAAGAAAAGTGCGACACCGCGCGTACTCATCAGACGAAGACAGCAGCTCCTCTGATGAAGGCGATGCCGTCGGCTGGACTCGAGGTGGCCAACGAGTCGTGCAAGGAAAAAACGCCCCTCCTTCCGCGCTCAAGAAAGGTCAGACTATCGACAAAGAAGAAGCCGAAGAAGAGGAAGAGGAAGAAGACGCCGCCAACAATACCTCGAAGACGACATGGTCTTTCGAGGAGCTCGTCGCTCTCGAGCAGGCTCGAGCGGCGGTAAAGAAAGATGAAAACTACTGGCAAAATGTAGCCAAAAGAATACCAGTTGAACGAAATTGTGCTCCAAAAACCGCCAGAGAGTGTCGTCAGAGGGTCTACGAAGGTATGCCGTCTGAAACTAGATAGAATTAGCCGCACTAAAAAGAAGAGAGACACGCGCGCACGTTTGTAAAATTTATAAATACCCGGAACCTGGAATCGAAACTCTCTCATAAATTCGAGCGGACACACCATGCTCGCCACCACGAACAGATACTCGCCCGAAGCCGTGAAAGGCCTAGTCATCGCCTGCATTTCTTCCTTAATCTTTCTTTATCTCACCGCGTGGCTCCTCTTTCTCCCATTCGTCGACGACGACCATCACGCGCGCAAACTCTTCTTCCCTTTTGGTGGTCGGGAAAACGACAGACAGTTAGTGGTTAACGCGTTGACGCAAATGGGCGGAGTTATGATTGGCTTGTGCGGCGCGACGATTGGTTTAGCGCTATTGAGAAAGAAAGTGCGGTGATAGAGTATCCGTGATTTGTAGTACTGCGCGCGCTCGTGGTTTTAGTCTCTTAATCGCTTCACAGAAGCGCGTTTTAGATTAGAATTAGAACTGCTAAATTGTTGGGAGTTATTTAAAGCTCTTTCAAAGATGTGACTATACTTCTTCTTCTTCTTCTCATTATTGTTTTTGTTGCTGTTCTTTCACTCTCGCTTCGAACGCATCTAAGGATTCTACAGCTAGCGACCATTGGTTTGATACATCGGCACCGACGCTGGAAACGTCTTTGTTTTCTTTCGCGTTGCTCACGGCTCGGAACCCGAGGAACTCAAAGTTTGTTCCGTTGGTGTCATCGGTGTTGCGAGCGGAAGCCTCATCGTCTTCCTCATCTGAACCGCCGCTGAAAGCTTTTTGACGAACTTGCTCCGCTTTTTCGGCGAGTTTTTCTTGGAACGTCATGTTTGCTCTCACCGTGGCCGCATCTGGAAAGATATCCACGCGCAAACCGTCCTCGTTCTTTTGGTACGGCAAAGCTGTCAAAAATTTCGAACCTCGCGGAGGCGGAGGAACGTACGAGGTAAGTTTCTTCCGATCCTCTTCGGTTTTTGTTTCCGGTATTTTAGCATCGTAAATGCCCAAGCTGTCATCAAAAGCGCTTCGAATGGCGTTAGTCGTGGCATCGACGTTAGTTGATTCTAAGCACACGGCTTCAAGAGAATCTCTTCGTTTCGCGACGCTGGCGATGACTGGAATTCCGTTTGGCGAACGCAAATCAAAATAGCCGAAGCCATACAACAACTCTCCACCGGCTTCGTACACTCTGGACACGCGAATCCCGAACGGTACCGTGCATTGAATGTACTTCAACTTTTCAACCACGTTAGTATTACTATCATTTACGCCGCTCTTCGAGGAAGAAGAATCCAAAGGATAAATTTCAATCGAAGCCTTACCGCCGTCGTCTTCATTCAACGTCTCCCTTCCGTACGCCAATCGCACCACCCCGCTTTTTTCATCTCTCGAGGTCACGCGCATCCCCATCGCGGTTTCCCAAAACTGTGTCTCGCTCTTTACGTCTCGCACCGCTATCCGTATTCCCGAGGCGTAATAGGAATTTCCGCCCGTCGTACTCAACAACCGTTCTCTCTGCTCTCGGACAAATTCGCCGTTCTTCTGCACTCGAGAAATTTGCTTCTCAAAGAACGTCTTCTCTCGTTCTAAACCTTCTCTTTCTTCGGAAGAGAGCTCTGGATTTTTCAACAACTCGTCGGTTTCGTCGAGCATCTTTTGCATCGAATCTATCACTTGTCCCGCAAACGAAGGTCGAAAACTGCTTTCCACGACAAAAAGCGCACTCAATGCAGCCGCAAAACCGCGTCGCCTGGTCACAGATGCGAAAGAAAAAGAAGCATTCCTTTGATTTGTGACTGTTTTTTCTAATTTTTCTCCTCTCTCTTCGCCGTTCTCGCCTTTGATTGCGGCAGCAGCGTGACACTTTCGATGACGACGACGGGTGCACTTTTTCCTCTCCGACAGAGACGTTGACGGAGGAGGAGGAGCAAAATGACTCCTCCACGCGGACCAGGAGGACGAGGAGGAGGAAGAAGAAGCGAGCATGGTTGTGTTTGTTCGCTGTTGCACGTTCGGTGTGTTATTATAAATACGCTGTGCTACTATTATTTTTGTAAAGATTCATAAGGCGGATATCTATCTCTATGTGTACCAGGTACTTTCTTGTGACTATTTTATTTGAGCATGTTTCTCAATCGATCGACGGCGAGGATGAACTCCTTCTCGTCGACGATTTCGCTATTCTTCTTTCTACCGTCCTCTATGAACTTTTGACACGTTTGGATCGTTTGCGACAAGATTTCGCTTCTGAATTGATTGACGGCGTCTTCGTTTTTCGTAAAGTCTACTCGTTCGGCGATATCTAAGAGTAAGCGAGCGTACGCTTCGCGTTCTTGCGAGAGATCTGTTGGTGAAGACGACGTCGCGGTACCGCCCTGACTATTCACCACGTTCGCGCCGAGTTTCAGTATCACCGCATCTATAACTTTCGCGTCTATCGTCCGTTTCATCCCCTCTTCCGACGTCACGCTCGCGTGTCTCAATAAAGTCGCCGCTTTGACTCTAATCTTGATGACTGAAGACGTCAATCCATTTTTAGCTAACGATTCAATACCGTCTGACTTAACAAACGCACCCATCACTTCTGCGTTTCCTCTCACTAAACAGCTCAGCGCGTATATAACTTTCGCGTTGCTCTTCTTATTTAAATGCTTCTCCGACTGCAACGCGAGCAACAGTATTCTCAAAGCGTCGCAATTCATCGCGTTTTGTTGCGCCTCCGGGTGATTCTGCACCGACACCGCCACGCACTCCGCGCTCATCGCTCGAATTTCCTCCCACTTCTCCGATTGCACGCCTTCTAAGAGTGGAGTGAGCCCGCCAATGACGCCTAAATCTTTCGCGTTATCCACCGACTCCAGCCGGTCCCTCAGTTCCTCCAACACCAACACTCTCTCGTCTTCCTCGTCTTCCGTTTGGAGCAAATCGCCTCTCGGATCGCCCTTGATTGTCTCCGTGATCTCTTTAATCCGTTTCACCTCGTCCACGATCCCACTCTCGATGGCTTTCAAAAACCACCGTCGGTCTTCCTCGGAAATCTGTCTCGGTTTCGGCGCGTTCTCGATGCCTTTCGCTCGCATCTCCGCCTCCTGTCGCAAACCTTCATCGACGGACCATTTGAGAATCGCGTTCCAGTTTGGATTGCCAGACGCGTCGCGCAGCGCATCGTTCTCTCCTCCTCCGGTCATATTATATCTTTTTGTTTTGTTTTGTTTTGTGTGTGTGTAAACAGTGCTCTCGCGTTAATAACAATCTCTCTCTGTTCTTGCGACCGTGAGTTTCCTTTCTCTCTTCTTCTTCTTCTTCTTCTTCTTCTTTCGTTGTTCTTGTTGTGAGATGTAAAAATAAAAAGTGCGTTGCCTTTAACTTTACATTTTTTGTCAACTTTAGGGTTTCAAAAAATTGCGTAGCTCGACCCTTGGGATCCTGTTTTGACAGAAGAGCGTCGTCACACTGAAAGAGCAGCGCGCCGCGTTTCATTTGCAGCCCCCTCTCTGTCCTTCTTTTCTTTTGTTTTTGGAGGTTTAAAAAGTAACTTCGCGCGCACGCACGCACACGCACGCGCGCATAACGAAAGGGAAAAGAGAGAGAGAACGATAACATGGGCGTCTTCTCCCGCATTCTTGGAAACAACAACCAGGAGGGCGGGAAGAAGAGAGATGACGACAAAAAGCAAACCTCGCGAATGGAGCAACGTTTACGAACCGCACGAATTTTAGAGGGAGACGACGACGACGACGACGAACCGAACAGACGACGGATGCAGGCGCAAATCGAGAGAGATTTGAACGACCCGAAAGTGCACAAACAAATCGTCGAGAATTTGTACGGCGCGTATAAGATCAGAGTGCGTTTATATATTGTATTTCTTTTCGCTCTCTCTTTTGTTTTGTGTTGTTTTTTATTCCAAGATTCCAACTTCGGGAGGAGAGCGATGATGTCGAAAACAGATTACGGTCCTTCTCTCTTTCTCTCTCTTTTCTCTCGCTTTTTCGTTTTCGAGAGAGAGATCGCGTCGACGCGCGATGCGTGGACGACGGGACGGACTTCGCGACGGATGGGTTTAAAACGAGAGACGGTTTTTTTATTCGACGACGACGACGAACGAGAGGGAGAGGGAGAGAAACGTTGAAGGAAATCGGATCCGAGCGCAAAAGGGGTTGAACTGGTTGGGGTCGCGTTTTTTTCTTTTTTTTTCACTCAAATCTGGCGAGATTTTTATGCAGTAGATTAAGTTCTTTTTTTCTACTACGCGCGCTCTCGCTCGCTCGCTCTCGTCGTCGTCGTCGTCTTCGCCGTTGTTGTTGACTTTATACGTACTGACCCTCGCTCGCGCGCTTCCTCTTTTACGCGCACCACGCGATCAACACAGAAAGAGCGAAAGAAGAATTACGTCTCTTTGTTTTCGTTCATCTTTTTCGTGTGTTTTTACCTCTCGATTCTTTTCTTGCAAAGACAAGCGGGCGAGGCGTATAGGCTCACGTCGACGCTGAACTCGGTGCTGATTCCGGGAAAGAAAGAGTTGACATCGTCGTCAGAAATTATCGATTGGGCGTCTGGAGTGGTGAATACGTTGTGGACCGATGCGGTGTGCGGAGACGGCGTGTGCTCGGAGCCGTTTGAGTTCCCAGAGTACGGAAGGTTTGGGTGTAAGGCGGACTGTTTGCGATGGATTCAGATGATGAGTGTGACGGAAGTTCAGATAGATTTATACTATAATTTTACGCATCCGAGAGGTTCGGTGAACCCGGTAGATTTGCAGAGAGATGCGACGTGGAATTTATGCCCGAAAGAACAGGATGAGATCACTGGGATTGCGAAGATCAGACACGGGAAGGATTGTTATTACGAAACCGATCAACCGTTTCCTTCGCAAACCGGTCAGGTGCAAGTTTTGTTAGACGACGTTCCGGATGGCACGTGGTCGGTACAACTAAAGAAAGATATATTCTTGAAAGTGGGTGGGGCCGTACGAGAGAGGCAAAACGTCACGCACGAGGAGAAGAGGCACCGGGTTTTGTTGGCGCACCACTACGCGAACGTGGCGAGAAAGCACGAGAGGCAAATCTTGGAAAAGTTACGAATGGACTTTTTGGATTTGGGGAAGGGCTTCGCACACAGAAAATTGGATGAGTTGCACAAGACGGAGTTGACAAACTTGAAGGTTGCGCACAGCGACAAGTTTGTCATCGAACGACCGGATTACGGCGCGAGTTACAACCTGGCGAATATTCGCGGTTGGTACAACTCAACCGTGTACAACGCAACTGTTTTGATTTTGAACCAAACGTTTGCGAATAACCACACACTGGTTGATTACGCCAGCGATCCCGAGTTGGATTGTTTTCCGATCATGAACGACAATTCAACGAGTCAATACGGCGTCAACACTTCGGACTGGAACGCGGATTGGTGGAGTAACGTGGACGTTTCCGCTGCGAGCTCTAAAGAAACGACCGTTTTTGGTGTTCCGATGATGGGAGATTTGTACATTCACCCGCCGTACGGTTTGTCGTACTTTTGCGAGTGCGATAAGGATGCGGATGGAAAAGTAACTGCGTGTTTGGACAAGTGCGTCGGAAACGGCGTGAATACGACGATGCCTACACCGAACACGTTGGCGTGTACTGAAACGTATCGATTCATGCGAAACGTGTATAAACAAGGCATTGCGAATGCGTGGTCGACGCTGGCTGCGTACGAAACTCAAGCGTTGGATTTGGCCGACGCGGAAGAAGTGAATTTCATGAAGGCGTTTCAAGCGCAGCAAAACGTTGAGTATTACGACATGATAAAAATGGAAGGCACGGCAGGTGATGATGTTAACACGGCGTCGTACGATGTGATAAAGGCGTACATCATCGAAAGCGAGCACGCCATCGGAGGTAAAGACAACGCGTATTCTAAAGTCAGGTACGCAAACCCGGGCAAGTATCCGAATCATCGAGTTGAACTCGTTCCGTTCATTGAGGCTCGCATTGAAGATTTGAAGAAGAAAATGCAAGACGTCCCAGTGTACGACAGCCCTTGGGTAAACGGAAACTCGACGTTTAAGAAACCAAAATTACCCGTCGTTGAGGAGATTCAAAAGTTTTACACCGCGGAAACGATTTCTGGGTACCACGACGTGACGACGAAGCGTAATTACACTATAGCCGAGTTCAACCGCAAAGTCGTCGAACGTAAAGAGTACGCGTATTTGACCTGCAACATCGCAGAGCGTTCGGATATATATAGTGGCACTTGCGTGGACCCGAGCACTGTTCCAGGACCAAAATACTGGGATCCGTGGACGAACGGCACGTCTGTTTGGATCACGCAGTCGAGATACAAGAGGATTTGCAACTATTTGTGTTTGTGTGGCGGAGGGACTGGCGCGAGCAACAATTGCAACAAAAATACAGGTGAAGTCTGCGTGTGTGAAGCGTGCGAGGACGAGGGCATGTTCGATACCGTGGAGTACTTGAACGCAACCAGGAACGGTGAAGTTGGATATGGGAGAAAGTTGTTGCAAGCGCACGAACCTAACACGCAGTTCACTCAAAAGTATAGACGCGCCATGTTAGCAACGGCTGAAACGACGGAATCTATCGTGACACTCGACGATATTATGAACGCGGTGTCCGCTATCGCAACCAACCAAACATCTTTAGATACTGCCATGGCAGAGTTGAAGAAGGATCAAGAAACCGCTACGGATAAAGCGACGGCGTTTTATGAAGACAAAAGACTCGAACAAATGATGACGGCTGGTTTTGAGGATTTAAAAGCCGAGCACGACTCGCTTTCCGAGCAATTGGATGAAATCGTGTCGAAACAAAAAGAAGCGTTAGCCGCGGCTCAAGCATCTCTTTTGATTCAACAAAGAACGAGCGAGTTGCTCGAGGCAGGTTTGAAAGCAATCGATAAGCTCACTCGCGCAGTTGAAAAGCAAAGGTTGACGATTCGAGATGCATGGTTGTCCGGTGCGTTCAAAGATGTAGGGGCGTACATTCAAATTCAAGAAGATTCCATCAACTCTCGCGAGTTCAAGGCGAAAGATGCGATTTTGATGAACGCGCCTTGTCAAATGGGCCCGGTCAATCGCGTCTTTGAAGTTGAGAACTTCGACAACGAAGACCCGCCCGAGGCATTCAGAGAACGCTATGTAGGCTTGTCTAACCGCGTCGTCGCCGGTATGCTCTTTTACGTCAAAAGAAAAGAGCTGAATTTGTGCGATAACGAGCGTTTCATGGATTTGGATAAATTTTGCCCTGGGAATGTCGATACAGGCGCGTACGGCGTCGACCCGGTGTTCAAACTCGGCACACCTATGTTTAACGCCGATTACGACAACGTGAAAACCATCTCGAAAGTATACGATTGCACGCAGATTGCAAACGCTACGTACGATTTACGAGTTGAAGGCACCAACATAACCGCAAACAATGCGCCGTATTGCGCTGAGTTGTTCAACTCTCGAGACATTCCCTGGGGCTTTCACTCTATGGACATTTCAAATTCGTACAAAGAAGGGTTTCCGTTCTTGATCGATATCAATTTGGACGCAGCTGGCGCGCAGCGATGGTTGGACTACATGCAGTACGGTTTGTACTTATCCGACGCGCAGACGGATGAAGTATCCGCGCAAATTGTCGTTTACAACGCAGAGCTCGAGTACTTTGGAAACACCATGGTATACTTTAAATACGTCGATGGCGGTAAGATCATAGTGACCTACGAGAATCAAACGATCAAGGTTCAGTATTACGAGACTTGGCAAGACATGGTACGTTTTGCGATGGAGATCGCCCTGGCTATTGGCGCGCTATATTCCGTTTACGACGAGTTGATGGATTTCATCTTGACCACGAAAAAAAATGACGGTAACTGGAGAGCGTACTTCGAATCCGCGTGGAACTACATCGATGTCGCTTCGATTACGATTCACTTGGGCGTCACCGTTATGTGGATAACCTTCTCAAGAATCGGTTGTCCCCGATTTGATCCAGCAATTCATTACAAGATCTACAAAAATATCGATGCATCTGCGTTCCAAACCAGATTGTTTGAGAACCACGAGTTCGCTGACTTGGGTAACATGTTCACAGACATGTACGCGTTGGTGACGTTTTTGCAATCGTACATGGCGTTGTCTGGGATTAACATCATCTTGTTGATGTTGAGAATTTTGAAGTTGATGGACTTCCAACCTCGCTTGGGCGTGATCACGCACACGTTAGGTTTGGCTGCGCCGGATTTGATGCATTTCTTTACGATTTTCATGATGGTTTTCACCGGATTCGCGTTTATCGGACACGTCATTTTTGGTTTCGGATCGGTGTATTTCTCCACATTCGAGCAATCCTTTCACACGTTGTTTAAGAACTTGTTGGGCGACGTCGAGTATTTCGTTGTCGATCTGGTGGAACTTCAAGGTTTGACCTACGCCGTCGCGATGATTTATTTCTACTCGTTCAACATCATGGTTTTGTTCATCTTGTTCAACTTCTTGTTAGCTATCATTGTCGACGCGTTTGGCGAAGTCAAAGCGAACGCGAGCGAGAGTATTTCTGTACACACAGAAGTCAACCCGATGATCTCAGATTCATGGAGATCGTTCACCAGATACTTTGGTTTCCATCGCGACCACATTCCTGCGGACAAGTTGTTAGCACAATTGAAGCGATGGAGACACGGTTTAGATCCAGATTACGAATCCACGGATTCCGAAGACGACGTCATTCCGTACATCCCGCCTGGGGAAAACGTTATTCGATACGACGATGACAGAGAAATAGATCAACTCGGTTTACGAAGAGTGTTGAGAAAAGCGGTCATTGCCACGGAGACCAACAGAGATCCCAATTTCCGCTTGCGCGCGGAGGTAGTCGGTACGGATAAAGGTATGGACAAAGTCTCCAAGGAAATTTCGAAGCATGAAGGCACGTACGATAACCTGGAAAACCAAAGAGGTATTGATACGGTGGAAGAAATTGCAGGCGCGGCGAAGATGTTCATCAAGCAAGTTGGCGAACAACCGAGAATGATCTTCGAAGACGACGAAGATCCAAAAGACAAAGAGTTGAAGACCGAAGGTGAGAGTTTAGCGGAGGCGTTGGAAGGTATGGTTAAGATGCAAAACAATATCGTGACATCGAACCGTCGAATAGCGATAGGTAACGAAGAAGCCCAAGCTGCGGAGGCGCGTTTGCACGCTTTGGAGGCACGATTAACTCGTCTGATGTCGTAAAGCAAAAGAGGAGGGAAAGCAGGAAAAACAAAAACAACAAAATTAATATAATTGATATAATTCAGAGTCATTCGACAAGCTATCGCGCTTCGTTGAGTATGTGCGGTGACGTTTTGTGTGATTTTGGTGAGGTCAAGATGTTTCTTATTTATATTTTTAGTAGTAAGCGCGCTTCAATGTTCGCGGTGTTGGAGTTCTAGTTATTTTTATGAATAACTTTTGTACCGTTCAAATGATGAACTATGAACACATGTTGTTTTGAATTAAAAAGCGTGTACATGCATTTTACCGCGTCGTCGGCGTCTTTTCTTCTTCGCTACTGCTGCTGCTGCTGCTGCTGCTGCTACTCGGTTCGCCCGTTAAGTTCAAGCCTTTCGCTTCTTTTAACACCTTCAAGGCCTCCGCGCTTTGCAACTTCTTCTCTTTCATCTCCGCCTCAAACTTAATCGTAGCCTCGAGCATCTTCTGCAAGATGGCAATATCTTCTTGACTCTTTCCTTCTTTCGTATACTCCACTATCAGATCCTCAATATCCTTTGGCGTCGCATTCTTTCGCTTCTCAACCTCTCTGTATCGCTTCGCTCTATTTTTCAACTTTTCCGCATACAACGCCGCCACTTCCTCCGAAGCGCCTAAATCTACCATCTCATTCTCTGCGTTTTCAACGGACTCAGAAATCTCCTGCGCTTGTTGCTGTCGCCACTCCTCTAACCACTCTTCATTCCACTTAACGCTCGGATTCGTTTGTAAGTACGTTTCGATTTCATCGTTCGGGACGCGCTCGAAACTATCTTCCACGACCGCGCACCCGAGAGGAATTTTGATCAAAATATCGTCCGGAGCTTCCACCGTAGCCACGGCACCGCCAAAATTTCTCAAGTAGACTTGCGTTAATGTCGTAAACACGTTATTAAACAACCAGTACATGGCCAATCCTGCCGGAACGGTCAAGGAAATGTACCCGATGAAAAAAGGAAGAAATTTGACCAGCTGCGACTGGTTCTTCATCTCTTCCGTTTTTTCTTCCTCTTTCGGTTGCATGGCGTTCATGGAGTAAAATTGCGTCGCGGTAGTCAAAATTGGCATGACTAAGTATGGCCACGCGGCTTCCCAGCCACCATCGAGCGGAGGTTGGAAATCATCGTCTAAAGGCCAGAGCCAAGAGATGTCTTGCGCATCCGACGGGCCGCTTAAATTCGGAATGAACAACCACGGTTCGTCAAAGACGCCGTCGATACCGGCATTTTTGAAGGCTCTGTAGAGACCAATAAACACAGGTAGAGTCAGAATCAACGGGCCACATCCAGCTAACGGGTTTACTTCGTTATCTTCGTAAATGCGATTAATTTCCGAGTTCATGCGCTCGGGATCGTCCTCGTACTTTTCCTTGATCGCGGCGACTTGTGGTTGTAAGTTTTTCATGTTGAGCGAGGAGACGACTTGAGATTTCGTCAACGGGAACGTGACTAATTTCACTAGCGCGGTCAAAATGATGATCGAGTTACCGACTGGATACGGAATTCCAAGTGCTCTTTCCACGTCTTGGATCTGTAACAACAGCTTCTCGAATGAATCCGCGAGAAGACCAAAAAAGCCGCCTTCGGTTCTTTGCGGCTCTGTGATATTTTCGTAAGTAGAAGAAAGTCGGCGTCAATAACAATGATACGATGCGATACGACTAAACAAACCCTCAAAGAAAACGGGGGGAAGAGAAAAGAGGAGAAAAGATGTAGGCCGAAACGCCGCGGCGACAATTCAAACGCTCCTCCGGACGCCAATCCATCGAAACAAATATCAAGTCGTCAAACGCATCGCTCGCGGTCCAAAGTCGATGTAGCTGCACACTATAATGTTGACTGAGGGGCACCGAGTGTATAGCCCAAATCACAGTCGACCGTCTGTGCAGCAAAACATGAACGAGAGAGAATCGAAGAGAAGAAAAAGAAAAGGATACGCACCGACAATCTCTCCGCTCGCTATTTTCGCCTCCCTCTCTTCGGCTTGGATAAGCGCCATCGCATCTTTGATGGAGCTTTGCACGACCACGTCCGGGGCGGACGTCGTCGACGTGGCATCTTCGACGAATTCGTTCGAGGAAAAGGAAGAAGAAAGCTCGTCGCCGCTCGGTTGTTGCACGATTTCAATCGCCGGGGCGTTCATCGCGGCGGCTGCCGAGTCCGCGATGTCAAACACGAACGCAGCAGCGCTGTTCTTTCGCTGTTTCAGCACCTCGACGCGTTCGATCGCCACGTCTGATGATGACGACGATGCCGTCATCGGCATCGCGTGGTCCGACGAAATCATCGCACTCGTTCTAATAATATCAATTCTATTTACATCTCTCCTTCTCCTCCTCCTCGTCGTCGTCGTCAACACCGCCTTCGGCGTCGTTGTCGTTCTTCTTTTCGTCTGAAATTTTTTCCCCAGCAGCAGATGCGAAGAAGCAGGAGAAGGAGAAGAAGACGTGCAACAAAACGACATCATCATCCTGCTGGTGGTCGCCAAAGCTGGAGTCATATTTTATGCTCTCTCTCTCTTCTCTTCTCTTTATTCGCTCCGCGTTTTTTTAAATGCAGAGCGCAAGAGTGTGGTGCGTCTATCTCGCGTCGTTTCTTTTAAAGAGGATAATTCATCGAAGGGATGTGAAAGATCCTTAAAAATTTAGGGTTTAAGTTAAAACCCTAAACTACTTTGATGCCTTCCGGCGTTTTGGAAAACCACACAGAAAAAGACTCGTAAAAAGGAAGAGAGAGAAACATCATGTTGCGACGAGCGATACTCAACGCGGCGAGTAAAAGCGCGCGCGCGGGAAGAGGAGG
>Ga0255768_10003482_pt1 | contig 15637 bp, 23 predicted proteins | sample 071ome_33_FD_179983 | JGI IMG/M metagenome (GOLD analysis project Ga0255768, IMG submission 179983) | Coastal salt marsh microbial communities from the Groves Creek Marsh, Skidaway Island, Georgia - 071412AT metaG (version 2) | ecosystem: Environmental > Aquatic > Marine > Intertidal zone >...
TCGCAAAGGCATTGAACTAGTCCACAGTTAGCGCAGATTGTCTCATCGTCATCTTCAAACATAAGGCCTCTCAATGCTCGACTTTCTCAGCGTCATCTAGGAGAGCGCTGAGAGATGTGGGAAAGTGCTGCATAAGTATATCACGAGCCGCAGAAGCCACAGCTCTTGTCTCAGGCTGAGAGTGTGAGTCTAACCTCTGCTTCAAGAACTTGGCCCAGTTGTTAAGGTTCCCGCTCATCCAAAAGTGGGTATACGTGCTCTGAGGCAGTATAGCGCGCGCTTGCTCTCGAGCGACACCTGAGGCGAGCATCAACTGATAGAACGTCATGCAGTTCTCGTGGTGTTGGTCCCAACATTGAAGCCAGTGGTCAGACTCATGGACCACCTCATCAGTGGAGCACTGCAAGCGCTTTTGATGTTGAGCTCTCAAAGCTGATGGAGTCCAAAACTGAACGTCTTCTGATGTATAGCGGCGACTGACCTCATTATAAGAGAAGGTTCTATGCCTCATGATCTGAGAACGAACAAATAGAGGACAGGTGATCTTAAGGGTGGCTGAGCAGTGTTCAAAGGGTGAGGTGTGGCCATGTTGTGCTAGATACCTAATGAGTACCGCGTCTCTATTGGTCATCTGCAACTTTGAGCTTGTCGCCTCTTCATAGAGAGACACCCGCGCCGAGTGAGCTGGCGTTGAGTCGTGACCCATGTGAGCCACGTAAGTCACCTCACCTATCCCGTCATCATAGATCTTCATTGTCGTTCCTGCGCTTTAGCTCTCTCTGCAAGTACCAAATAGCCTTACAAAGATCATCGGTGGCTGGCTCGTTAGGCTTGCGCCCTGCTCTGAGGATATACTTCAGCGCTGAACCTAGAGCGAAGTTCAGCTTATACGCCTCAATGATGTCAATAGCCTCATAGCCCTGCGCCTGATAATGATCAGGATGGTTGACCTTATCACCCATTAGAATCCCCTTGTCTTAGCGCCACCTACTCTGACTCGGCGGTCTTTGGTGGCTGTCGCTCGTGGTTGATAGTTGCGCTGATCAACTAGGGAATCTGACCAGTTCCAAGTGATGCAGTCATAGCGGAGAGCGTCGAGTGGATCTTCTCGCCCATCCTTCTTAGGCTGCTCTTTGTTGTCCCATCCATAGCTCATGATGGCCTTCCTGATTGAGTTCCCTAGAGCGCGCTCGCCATTATCCCACACCTCTTTAGTGATGAGATATTGACCTCGAGCAAATGCCCGCTTCAATCGCTGAATCCCATTGAGCACATCTGTCCTGATGGGGTCGGTGTTCGACCGCAAGGGTAAACCAAGCCCATGAGGTGGATTACCTCTCATTGCTCGGAAGGCTGAGCGCCCTGTCTGATCATTTCGCGCTCTGCCTGCCTTGTCAGCGACTCCATTATCTAGCCATATCCTCTCAGCCGGTGCAGAGCTCCTCAGCGAGCGAGGCCACGCCACAGCTAGGATAAGGGTGGCTAGTTGAGCGGTGGTCACCTCTTGAGGGTTGATCTCAGCGCAGATCACATCGGCGCCAAGTTCATCGTCATGCACGATAATCAACACCGATGGTTTTCTGAATCCCCAGTCGATGGCGATACGTCCGCTCATCGAGGGCTTATACTTCCAACCGCTGATAACGTGGCGCGACTCATCGAACTCAGAGTAGATGAGCCCTGAGGGTGGCCGTGGCTTGTTCATCACCATAGCCTCACGCTCAGCCTGAGGTAGAAGCTTAGTGGCCTCAAACCATTCAGCGCTGAGGTTGGCTGAGTTCACATATGAGGTATAGAGGAGAGGTTGACAGCCCGCCTCCTCTGCGAGATTGCACCACCAAGCGCCGCTCACCGGCAGACCCACAAGGATCATGATGGGGCTCGGCCCCGCTCTCAATCGACCCATCGCCTTATGAGCCACCTCTGCTGAGAGCGTCTGACACTCATCGATGAGGCAGACACCCGAGGTGATGTTGAGGCCCTCGAGCGGGTTGTGGGTGGCGTCTCGTGTGCCAGGTCGATAATAGGACCGACACCACACAGTCGAGCCATTCGGCGCTGACCATTGTCTTAGAGTGTGGTTATACGTCCAACCGAGTTTGGATAACCACTTCTCCATCTCAGGCATCAATACTGAGTTGTAGCGTGGGTTCGTGTCGGTGACGAGAAGGCTAGAAGTGTTAGGTCTAAACCGAGAGATAAACAGCAGAGCAAAGACAAGCGCCGAGGTCTTGCCTGATCCCCACCCACACCGCGCCGCTATGATTCTCTCACTGCGAGCGATCCGAGAGATGATTCCATGCTGGAGCTCGTTGAGCCTAATCATCCAGCTTTAGCCCTGCATCGGTGACGAGCCACCTCTCCTCAAGCCTGACCTTATCTGATCCGACTTTGATCACGCTGACCTTAGCGCCGCGCTCAACATCTAAGATGTCGTGATAGCAGATCTGATGAGGCTCACTGAAGTCTTCACAGCAGATGAGGCGATGCCATCCGTGAATCTGATAGTCCTCACGCTCATGGGAGGCATAACGCGACCACGAGCGACGAAGATAAACTCTAGTCGTCTGTTTCTTCTCTGTCTGCTTGGTCATCGGTGACCTCCTCATAAGGCTTGGCGATCTGCTCAATCATGCTGATGATGATGTCATCAGTCTCGTTGGTGGTATTGTTGACAGTGAGGTCAACTTCTCGCTTGGCACCCCACCGATCAGGGAAACGCCGTTCAAGTATCCAAGCCGCCGCGCGCCAGTCCTGCTTAGCCTCACCTTGATATCTGATGGACTCGAGCAAGACAGCCTCACTAAAATCCTTGGCAGCCTCAACCTCTTCAGCGAACTCTTCATCTTCTTCTATCCATCGATAGTAGGTTGAGCGACTGATGGAGCTTTGAGTACAAGCGGCGTCAACGCTCATTCCTGTTCTCAGGTTTTCAAGTAGCTTCTCGCGCTTCTCTTTGCGCTTAACCTCTCGTTTGGTTGATTGCTTTGGCATTCTTCAAAGTCTCCCTAATGTGATCTCGTAGAGCTTTGGTCTTATTATACACATCGAGGTCATCAGGATCATTGAGGTCAAGCTGTTCCTCGAGGCGCATCACCAAGAGGCGGTCAAGCTCTTTGAGAACTCGGTGAGTCTCTGCTTCGCGCGCGCGTTGATCAGGTTCTTTTTGTTTCATTATATATCTCCTCTTCTCTCTGATGAGAGCGCATTAATACTCGTTGGGTGTTTATCGGCGGGTGAATCCATCACCCCATGATGGGGGGTTGTGACTCTGAGAGAGTGGCTCAGGTGGTAGAAAAGGGTCAGGCTTTTGACCGGTGGAGTGATCAGGCTCTTTGTCGAGCAAGCGCCAAGTGTTCGCTCTGATCTCCCAAAGTGTTTTGTCGTCCTTCCCCTTGAAGCTCTTGAGCTGGCCTTCGATGTAGATCTTGGCACCTTTACGAATCGAAGAGGCGGCGCGATTACTCGACTTATCCCAGACCTTGATGGTGTGCCACTCGGTTGACTTCTGCCACTGCCCTCTTGAGTCTTGGTAGTTCTCATGAGTCGCAACCCTGAAGTAAGCAAAGGGTTGACCGCTTTGAGTGGTTCTTAGCTCAGCGTCTTGGCCGACGTTACCGATGAGGGTCACTTTGTTAATCATTGTTGGTTAACTCTTTCTGAGCTGTTGAGGGTGTATGTGATGAAACGAATCTGAAGATGATCTCTCTGAGCAGCTGCGAGCGTGACCACCCAAGCCGATGAGCGATCTTGTCTAGTCGAGCGAGCTCAGGGGAGCTCACCCGCGCTGAGATTGTCTTGTCTGATGTGCTCATGATTCCTCTTTATGAAGCGCCCTCACTGAACGGTTTTCTCTGACACAAAGTTCCATTTATGTTTAAGGGTCAGTGAGGGCTAGGTGAGCTTCTCACTTCTATAATAACTCTGTCAACCGCCTTGTGTACATTGTTTACAACTCTGTAAGTATTTGATCTTAGAGACGTCTACTTTGTTTACAGATTAACTAGGCCTTTATCACTGCGGTTAAAATCGGTGAAGCGAGAGACTTTATTGCAGTGAAAAGGATAGACAGCATAACACCAAAGTGATAAGACTGTCGATGGTGGTTTTTCAAGATTCCTCCTTGATTGCGAACAACCACCAGTTAACCTCTTCTCATGGTGGCGCCAACTCGAAAAGAGACATCATGAGGAGGGTGTTAGATGAAGCCTTGATCAGCCCCCTAAGTAGTTACGTCCAGTTGCTCAGGGCTTCATCTAACACTCAGCTCTATTTAGGCTTGAAGATCGTTTAATGTTGAGCTATAACTAAAAAACAATCTGCATCGTTAGCTTCTTTCGGGGGGCGCGCGGTGGCAAGGCCTCATAAGCTTCTTCGTCGTCGGCAAACTTTGAAGGGAGCTGTGGGGCCTTGGTCGTTTTTAGGGTCAGCGCACACCCCAAGCGCTCATGTCGACCTGATCTAGTCGGCGATCTCTTCCCACCATCTCAATCGGTCGAGGGAACATCGCGCCGAGTCGGCTCTTGACCGCTGGATTCTCGCTGAAGATGTTGAGAAGCTGATGAGGATAGACGTTGCTCGTCATGACCACACTCAGCTCACCGGCGCCCCATTGCTGATAAATCTCTTGGATCAGCTCGACAGTCTGAGACAGCCACCACGGGCTCTTATTGGCTGAGCCACCGACGCCGGCGAACTCATCGATCAAGAGCAGGTCGATTCCGGCGAGCCAATCTTTGAGAGGATCTTTGTTGTTCTTGTCTTTCCAACTCGCCTTGATCTGATTCATGATGCCGATGTGAGAGATGTAACGAACCTTCAAGCCGAGGTAGGCAGCCTCACGAGCGAAGCAGTAAAGTAGAGAGGTCTTGCCGTTGCCAGGTTGACCATAGACATAAAGTCCGTGGGGAGCTCCCTGACAGCCTCCTCTCAGATACTCGAGCATAGATTCGACCGCCGCCTTCTGCTCGGGTGAGTCTGGCTCGTAGGTTGAGAAGTTCATGTTGATTGCATCTGATGGGAGTCTCATCTTGTCGAGTCGCTTTAGCCATCGGCGTGGCTTCTCGCATCGAGGACACATGGAGGCCACCTGAGCCATCCTGTTTGGGAGCCATTCATAGTTCCATCCCTCTTGGCAGTGACCACAGAAGGGGACCGGCCTTGGCTTCAGATATCCCGCTTTGAGATCAATCCAGTTTCTCTCCTCGAGGTTCTTAGGCTCAAGATCTGAGAAGTCGAGATCAGCCTTAGGTGGTTGCTCGCTCGCTCTAGCGCGCGCTCCTGCTTTGAGTTCTGCGATGATGTTGGTGTAATCGCTGAGGTCTAGCTTGCTCATCTCGCTCATCTTCGGCCTCCATTGTATCGAGCAACGATATCTTCATATCTCTCAAACTTCTTGGGTTGAGGTGGTTGAGTCTCTCGTGTTGGTCGAGGAGTTGGCAGCTTCCATCCAAAAGGATTCTCACGCGTCTCTAAGCTTGGGTTCTGCTTAGACTGATTATCATTCTGATTATCTATCAGATTATTACTGATTATATTGTCTGTCAGGCTGACAGAGGGGGTATGTCGTTCTGACATAGGGGGTATGTCAGGTTGACATAGGGGGTATGTCACTGTGACAGAGGGGGTATGTCGTTCTGACATAGGGGGTATGTCAGGTTGACATAGGGTAGAGAGACGCTCGGTGTTGAGCTTGATCAGCCTCACTCCATCAGCTCGGTCTGCTGTGTCATATCGTCGGATGACCCCAAGCTTCTGAAGATCGCCGAGCGCTCTTGATATGGTCGACTTGCTCACCTGACCACCAAGGGCCTTAAAGATATAGCTCACGCTCATGGGTTTCTCCCATGTCTCCCAGTCGAGCTTATAGATCAGTGTGACCAAGACTAGCTTGGTGGTGGTCTTAAGCTCAGACTCGAGCGCTAAACCTATAGCCTCATGCTGTTTCATGTCGCCTCCTTGACAGACATTTAAAGAAAGTTTATAGATCACTCTTGACAGAAGAGAAGATTCTTGTCAAGGTGCATCTATCTTTAACTTCCATCCAACAAGGAGGAACACATGGAAGCACAAAAGCTAGCTTTACTCAGAGCTATTCGACAGAAGAGACTTGCAGAGGTGGCTAACATCAGCGAGTCATATCTTTCAACAATCATCGCTGGCAAGACCATACCTTCTGCCACTATCGCGAATCACCTCTCTAAACTTGCAAATGAGATGTGCGCAGCGCTCGATCTCCCTGAGCCATTTGAGCCGACAGACTTTAACAGCACACTCACAGCTCATAGAGAGTTACCGCTTCAAGCCTTCTTTATGGTTGAGGATCGTTACTTTGGATCAATGAACATCAACGCTCAACAGCTCATCACTAAAGAGGACAATGACCCACAGCTCATCCAATACCTCAGGGAGTGTTATCACGGTGAGTATGAGAGCTTCGATTGGTATGGCAAGACTATCAGAGTCAGCCCACTTGAGGAGGATTGATCATGAGCTATCAAGACGAATATCCAACTTGCTATAACCTCAAGCCGGTGACGCTCGAGAAGCCCTCACCCTCAATCACTGATGTGGAGTTGGCAGCGCTTCGCGGCGTTGACCTCGCTGAGCGAGTCGCTGAGCCCATCAACCGCTTCTCAGTAGCGCGCGCCGCTATCAAGCTGAGCGCTCACATCGCTAGAAAGTTTCGATGATGCCACCTGACAGACAACTCCAAGAAGACCTGTTCTTTATCGTCCTCACCCTCTTAACCATCTTCGTCATCTGCCTGGCGATTTAATAACGAGTGAGGCGGCTGAGCTAACCTACACACTTGGCCGCCCCACTCATCAACCTCTTCCTCCAAGAAGCAATCATTCAAGGAATAACACAATGAGCATCTTTACACCAACCAACATTCAAGAACTCCAAGAAATGGCCATGCTGTTGACCGGCCACAATCAACGCGACGCCATGAACCTCATCCAAGTCTTCGCCGCTTTCGGTGACTTCTTTGGTGGTGATCTCGGTCGAACTTGGACGCAAGGCTACTCTCTCCGAGGTAAGCCGACGCTCAACGCAGATGCCATGGCCGGTATCTGTCGATCAAGTGGCTTGGTCCGATTCATCAAGACCACGAAATGGGATCATCTCAGTTGTACGATGGAAGTGGCGCGAACTGATGAGCCTGCTGATATCGTTCACAGCTTCACATACACCTTTGACATGGCTCAGGCTCAAGGCCTCACCGGTAATCGTAACTGGCGCACAATGCCGATGCAGATGCTTCGTGCTCGCTGCCTTACTATGGCGCTTCGCGCTGTGTTCCCTGATGCAGTCTCAGGCATCTACTCAGCGGATGAGATCGCAGACAACACGAACATGAGCGACGATGAGCGCACACAGATCACAGCTCAAGCTCTCGGCGAGGAGATGAGCAGTCAAGCGCCTCAGGCTCAGCGAGCGCCACAACCATCACGAGCGCCTCAACCTGCTCCTCAGCCTCAGCGAGCGCCTGAGCCTTCTCGACCTCCTCAGCCTCAACCTGCTCCTGAGCCTTCTCGACCTCCTCAGCCTCAACCTGCTCCTGAGGTTGGCAAGAAGCCAACGCCGGTGAAGCGCTTCAATAACATGGCTGATCTAGCGCGCGCGCTCGAGCATCATGGCATCTCTAAGAGCGAGGCTGTTGACGTCGCTAATCGATTGAATGTGGACCTCGAGGCCATTGACGCCGATGAGCGCACTGAGTTCTTCTACTCGTGGCTGATCTCATCGACCATCAGGAACTCACGCCTTCAACCAAACTGGTGGAGAGACAAGGGGAACAGTCGAGCGACTGTTAAGCAGCTGCGTGATGAGTTCCCCACCTTGCCCGTTGACGCTGACTCACGAGACATCGGAATCAACCTAGCGAATCCCTACTTTTGGGAGGGCCTCAGCGTAAGTGCTCACCTCGAGGATGAGGAGTCCATCGAGGCGGGACGACAGATCATGAGAGAGATCATCAACGGTTCAGAAGACGTGGCGCTCCTGCTTCAGCTGTCACGCCTGTGAGGAATCGGAGTCCTCGCCTGATAGTTGCGATGAGCTTCTAATGTCGCCTCTATCCGAGCGACAGCCGACAGCAAAGCCTCAAGCTTGCGCTCCACAGATTCAAACTTGATATCATACCCCGATGCTCGCGCCTCGAGTGAGCTGACTTGTTGTTTCAGCTTACCCATCTCTTCGGCATTTCGCGCCTTGTCCTGAGTCATCTTGATGACCATACCCACCAAAGCGATGAGGGTTGCGATGTCTAGTGTATTCATATCCATAACTGTCTCATTATTGTGATGAGGGTGAGAGCACTAACTAACAGAAAGAGCTGGCCCTCTGTCATGATGACCACCTCCATCATTTTAATATCATGATTGTGGTCGTGATGACAGCCACAGACGAAGCGCCGATTAACCCCCACTTGAGGTGGCGAGCGCGCTTAGCCTCATCAGCGGTTAGCTTCTCCTGAGCCTCGAGCGAGCGCTTCAGCGAGTCGATCAGCTTTTGATCTTGCGTCTCTCGCTTCTGCACCATCTTAGCTAAAGACTCAGCCTCTTTAACACAGCTCTCAGCTGTGGCATCAATCGCCGCTTTGCAGAGGTTGGGGCTGTGGTGGATCGCGTCTTTGAGGCGTAGCCAGTCGTGGACCGAGATGGTCATGAGGGTGGGCTGATCGAGGACTTGCCACCTCTCGGCGACCACCGGCGGAAGATACCCGCCCATGCAGATCATGAGAGCAGGATCGACTGTGGCGTGAAGAGGTCCACCACAGAGGAGAGGTAGAGAGAGAATCACCGACCACATAAGCTGGTGGCCTCCTTGATCGCCTCATCAACTCGCTCTCTGCAGAGCCCCTCACAGTTGAGGATACAATCACCCGACTTGCGCGCTTCACAACCTGCCAGGTCGAGGCCGATGGTGAGAACCTTGTCTTCAGACTTGGCTAGTTTCTTTGTGAGCTCATCGATCTCAGCCCCTAGAGCGCGCTCGACTTCAGCAGCTCCGAGCGTAGCTCCGCCGAGATAGCAGCCAAACATGAGGAGAGCGGCGACCACCGCGCCGATGATATACAACACTGACTCTTTTGAGAGTTGAGGTAGGTTTACATTAATCATTATATTTTCCAAATCTCAGCTCGTGAGCCACCGGCCCACGTTGTTTCGGTGGTGGAGTTGAACTCAGAAACACTAGCGATTGACTGCACCACTAGCTTTACATCGACGCTCGCTGAAGTCGCATCAACTAGAGCCACCGCTAACTCATCTCCACCAAATGTCTGCGGCTGTTCCTGCATTATCATTGTGCCACGGCGCCCTAAATCCACATTAGATGAATCTCGCCAAATATATTTAATGTGGCCAGTTTGTGAGCTAAAGCGCACTTGTAGTTGAGCTTTGAGTAAATACCAATATCCGCTAGGGAGGGTGATTACCCCTGAACTGACACTGTATGAAGACGCTGCTGAGCCTATCAAATCCGCAGCAGTGTTCCATGGAATAGTGCTCCCGCTACTGATAGACTGGTTGGTTAAAGAGCTAGAGTAGTAGATCACATCAGCTCTTAAGCGTCGTTGAATCTCTGAATAACTCATGTGCTACCCTCCATCGCAAAAATCACACTTCGGCTATTAGTCGCGCTACTGCTTGTTGAGACTCGCTGGAAATTAATTTGGAAATATTTACCAGTCCGATTATCAATGCTGTCTAGCGCCTCATCACCTGACGTAGTGTAGACCTGAAATGACAGTTGATAGGTGTGACCGCCTAGCGCTTGAACATAGCTAGAGCTTGCGCCAAAGCCGGTGGCTTGACCCTCCACGACTGTCAGCTGCTGGAGCATTTTAATCCCCGCGCGACCCTGCTGGATCCAGTAAGGCAGGTTACTTGAAACGTGAACCCACGGTTGGTCATACGTATCGGCGCCGTAATATGGATTAGTATTCCAGGTGGTGTTAATCGTAAATGGACTCCGATTATCATAACTCATAACGGCACCCTCATGATGATGATACGACAGTCGCTGGTAAGCGTCAGCGCAGACCCACTGAGGCTAGTCTGTCGAAGCGTTAGCGTCGCAGTACTGAGACTGGTAAAGGCCGCCTCAGCGTTATCCGTATTTAACCCACCGTTGAAGTCTGAGCCTCCGACTTTCCCTATTTGCGAGCCATCGAGATGCCAGTATATCTGATTAGTGTCGCTCGAGGCTGACCTCGTGTAGTCAGGGTATGCGATAGCATAATAATGACCGCTAGGCAGATCTATATCTGTGCCGCTGGTGACGGTTAAAAATGAAGTTGTCTGCTGATCTATGCTGACACTGTATGTAAACGGCGTCGTGGTCGCTGAGCCTGACCACGTAAGTTCCGCTATTTGGGGGCTTTGCGGTGCTTTATACATACGTCACCTCATCACACTAGGTACCAGTTCGAGCCATCAGTGATCATAGTGACGGAATCATACTGAGCAGGCACATAGGTAGTTTGGCCGCTGTGGTCAATGTACTCTGTAGAGTTGGGATCGATGGTGATTGTTCCCGTTCCTAAAACCTTGAAAGTGTACTTGAATCCACTGCCACAAGTCGCGGCGGCTACCAGGTTCACAGTGACATTGCTTGCACCATTTGAAATCACATACACCTCTTCATTATCGGTTGGTGAAGACAACGTAACTGGTGATGTAGTCGCTATCGTCGTTGTGTCTACGCTGATCGCATAACCACCACCGCCTGGAAGGTTCGTGAGCTGAGAGCCATCTACGGCAGGAAGGCGGGCGCTTCCATCAAGTTGAACAACATTATTTGCGCTCGTGCCGACGTCAAGCGCTGCCGCTGTCCCTAGCGTTGGGGTTCCTGAGAGATCACTATAGGCGCCTGTGGTCGCTACTGTCGCGAGCGTTGGGGTTCCGCTCAGGTCACTATAAGCGCCTGTGGTCGCTACTGTCGCGAGCCCTGAAACCTGCCCTGATCCGATAGAGAGAGAGCTCACGTTTGATGGTACTAGCGCTTTGTCCGTCGCTAGCCCTGCTCCCGCTTCCGCATTTGTCGCGATCTCAATGATACCTGCTACTGTCTCTGAAGCGGCGCTTGCTGTTGGAAGGTTGGTGAGTTGAGAACCATCCACAGCAGGTAAGCGCGCTGAGCCGTCCAACTGAACAACATTTGAAGCACTCGTGCCGACGTCGAGCGCTGCCGCTGTCCCTAGCGTTGGGGTTCCGCTTAGGTCACTATAAGCGCCGGTGGTCGCCACTGTCGCGAGCGTTGGGGTTCCGCTCAGGTCACTATAAGCGCCTGTGGTCGCTACTGTCGCGAGCGTTGGGGTTCCGCTCAGGTCACTGTAGGCTAGCGTGGCGTCGACCCAAGCCGCGCCACTGTAACGCAGAACTTCACCTGTTGAAGCTCCTGTGATCGTCACATCAGAGAGGTCATTGAGCTGAGTTGCTCCGCTTGGAAGGTTTGTAAGCTGACTTCCATCTACGGCAGGAAGGCGGGCGCTTCCATCAAGTTGAACAACATTTGAAGCACTCGTGCCGACGTCGAGCGCTGCCGCTGTCCCTAACGTTGGCGTCCCGCTGAGGTCACTATAAGCGCCGGTGGTCGCTACTGTTGCAAGCCCTAAATCATCATTAAATGAGGTGAGGTTGATAGCGCTCAACGCGGTGCTCACTGCCTGATTGCTCGCGTTACCTAAGAAGATCTTTCCATCATCGAGGTTGGGTGTTGCAGCCGAGCGCCCCGCGCCACCAACCATGATCACACCCGCTCCATTATTCGAGCGAATAACGCGGCCGATGTTTTGGAGCTGTGCAGTCTCGCCCGTTGGCTTAGTGTTCACTAGGCCGCCCGCTGTGGTATCAACATAGAGCGTATCACCAACAGAGAAGGCCGATGTGTTGAGCCCATAGAGGTTCCCAACACTGACAATCTGAATCTCAGCCTGATCATTTGCGGTGTTAAATGCGAGCCCAAACGCTGGCATCTTGGAGGCGTCGTCAGCATCAGCTAGGCCAACCGTTGGAGTCTCGCCATCACCAGCCAACCCCTTGATATAAACAACCTGGCCTTTAGTGATCTGAGCGCCTTCATCGTTCTTAGCCTTGAACCTGAGAGCGCCATTAACATCTGAATAGATGCTGATGAATCGGTTATCCTCATCACCGATGGTGTGGGTAGCGTCTGCATCAGGAATCATATCAGCGCCAATACTGATATCACCCGTCCCATCAGGATTGATGGCAATGTCTCCATTGCTCGCTGAGGTGATCGCTTGACCGTTAACATCAAGAGGGCCACCGAGTTGAGGTGTGGTATCCTCAACGACTGCGCTGATTCCCCCTCCTGCATAGGTCTTAAGATCGCTTGCAGGGATGAGCTTAGTTACACCTCCATCATTTAAGATGAAGCCATCAGTATCAGCAATAGTCACAGATGCACCGACGCTAGAGCCACCATCTAAGAGGCTAAGCTCTGCCGCGCTCGCCGCCACAATCGTTCCATTTAGATGAAGGCCGTAATCAGTTCCATTGTGATCGATGTCAACCTTAGCACCATTCAACTCACTCGGGATGCCGATGACGTGCAAGCCTTTAGTTTGAGTACTGCAAGGCAGAGGTAAAATGTCAACCCTGCCTGCTTCTGCTCCTGCTGTTGGGTCTTCTATTTGACCAAAAACATAAGCGTATTCGGTGGAGCCGCTCCCTGAATCTAGCCCCTTAAATGTGAGTTGCCCCAATCGATCATTTGCAGCGGGAGTGGTGCTCTGCATATTAAACAGAAGGCGAGGGCCAAAGCTCGCGCTCGATTCACTCTTAAGCTCAAACTGTGGATCATGTGAGCTATCTGTGACACCTAGGTCTAAGGTTAGCCCATCATCAGGATCATGAATGAGTTTTACATCCTGGTCATTCCCCCAGTAAATGATGCCACCATCACCAAGGTAAAGATCAGCCCACTCTCCTGATGGAGAGCCTAGATCGTAGGTATTAGCTGAAGTGGGGACCATATCGGTTGAAATAGGTTGTGTAAAAAAGCTGGCGTTGGCTTCTTGCCATTGAGTGCCGCTACAAACAAACCAACTAATCTGACGATTAATAGTAATAGATAAAGCTCCGAGAGTACCTCCTTTTGTTTGGTTGGAGATATTCAAGAGATCATTAGTAGTACCATCACTACTCACTAGGTCAATCGTGTAAGATTGATTGCGAGTTGTGAAGCCGATGATATCGCCAGGTGTAGAGCCTGAAGCGTCCGGCATGGTTACTGTTTGAGTGCCTACTGGATAACCGCAAACGTACACATAATTGCTCTGAGCTGTAAATGTTGAGCTCGTCTTAGTCTCAATATCATTGATCTGATTGCCAGCACCTGAGACAGCGAGGTCAACATAAGCGGTTGTGGCGATCCGCGTTGAGTTATCGCCCTGAGTCGCGGTCGGTGCGGTCGGCGTGCCTGTTAAAATAGGACTCGCCTTTGGCGCCTTAAGGAACAACTCATCATCAATCCCGCTGAGGTGTCCATCGATGTTGGCGTTGGCGGGTATGTAGTTTGATGGACTGTGATCAGCGGCGAGATCATCAGCAGAGAGCACCACAGCGCCGGTCAAGGTGTTGACTGAGCTTACCGCGTCGGTGTTGTCGACCTTATCAAACATCGCACTAGTAACAGGGTCACTTGCATCTTGATTAAAGATCAAATGGTCACCTGAGAGGAACTGTACCCCAGCTAGTGAGTAGGTCGCCGCTGAGATATACATGTCACCTTGCTGAGCTGTCACCAAGCTCTGACCTGTATAACTCCCTTTATATTCGACCCCTCCCACAAGCGCCGCGTCAATCCGCTCCTTAACCTTTCGAGGTGTCATGGCCTTGAGGTCATCAGTACCCGCCGCTGACTCAACCGAGTCAGCGATCTCGATGATCCCCTTGACCGTCTCGCTTGCATCAGGGACCGAAGCGGCCCCACCCCCTGGCCATGGTTTAGCGTCAATACTCATATCTCACCTCACACGTTGGTCGTGGCGTTGAAGCCTGCATAGATCACGAAAGAATCACCGGCGGCGGCCTTCTTATAGGCCACTGAGGTCACGCTTGAGCCTGAGACAAGCGCTTGCACGTCGACCTTATAGGCGCCGAGTACAGGGATGACGCCATCTGAGTTGGCCACGCCATCACCTGCACCACCGGCGGCGCGTAACTTGCAATAGCTCACCGTGTCAGTTGATCCGCTCACCACCTCCAAGAAGGCGAAGCTGAGGCCAGCGTCGAGCTGTGTCCCTGTTCGTGTGTCGTAAAAGTCGGTCGAGCTGAGGCTGTGCCAATCAGTGTCAGCGACTGCTGAGGCGTTATAGGCTGCGGTATATCCACCAGCGTGGATGGGGTACTGAACTCCGAGTCTCATGGCTTCTCCAGTGTAGTCTCTTGAGGTTGGGGTTGGGTTTGGGGTTGAGGTTGTTGCATCTGCTGAGCCTGAGCTTGAGCTTGAATCACCTCAGTTGGTGACACCTTTTTAGCCCACACGTTGGCACCTGCAAACGAGAGATATAAAGTGTTGATGAGGCCGAGCGCTTCAGTGGTCGCCTTGCCACTCATGGCGAGCATAAAACAACAGCCTAGCGCCGCGTAGAAGCCAAGCGCCTTCCGGCCTCCTGCTTTACCTGTTAGGCTGCTACTCATCGAAGTCTTCCGAGAGTAAGCGGTAAACGTGGGCCACCTCATCTAGTGAGCGGTCGCGAATAATCACACCCTCACCATGGGTATCATCGCCGAGCGTGCCATGAGCGTTCCCCTCGACAGTCTCAAAGACTCCATCAACAGGCTCACCACGACAGATGGTGATGTGGTCACCTTGGGTCGCGTGCTTGCCGGAATAGACCACCACGATATCACCGGGCATCATCTTAGATGGGTCAATGTGTCGTGAGGTCTGTGACCAGTTAGAGTAGAGACGGTAGCAAGATGGAAAGATCTTCTTTCTGATGCTCGGCTTAACTGCCGTCCAACAGAAGGCGGCGAAAGCTCCACACCAAGCAAACTGACCATTCTTGACGTACTCCTTCTCCCACGTCCAACCGAGCCCCTCGACTGATCTGATATAGGTGTTGATTCGTCGATCAGGCTCTTTGACAACACTCTGCCATTCACTCATCCCACGAGCGACGGCCTCGACGGATCTTTCATCTCGTGGTGGTCTTGGATACGTGACGTCGCGATGAGGTAGCGCTTGAAGGTCAAGCTCAGCCTGACCTAGTGAACGCTCGAGGCGCCTTACATCATGTTTGAGGTCGTTGATTGTCGCCTCTAGCTCTGCTTTTGTTGGCATCAGCTGAACTCCTGAGCAGGTGTGGTTAGGTTGATGATATCAGAAGAGTTGGCTAAATAAGCATCACTTCTGTGATTGTCTGAAGCTTGAGAGTATGTGGTTGGCTCAAGAGTGCCGTTGAGCGCTGTGATATTATGGGCCGCTGTAAACACGATGGTGTGACCTGTGACGCTCGCCACCTCAAGCCCCGTGATGGCTCCATCATGATTCCCTTTAGGGAGATAATCGACCACATCACCAGCCTCAAAGAATGAAGCGTCGGCTTCTGTTGAGTCGCTGAAGTCGTCTGCCGCCACTGTGACTGCCGTAGCGG
>Ga0255768_10003485_pt1 | contig 15633 bp, 17 predicted proteins | sample 071ome_33_FD_179983 | JGI IMG/M metagenome (GOLD analysis project Ga0255768, IMG submission 179983) | Coastal salt marsh microbial communities from the Groves Creek Marsh, Skidaway Island, Georgia - 071412AT metaG (version 2) | ecosystem: Environmental > Aquatic > Marine > Intertidal zone >...
ATGAAGTATAAAATAATTGAGACAGAAAAGGGTCAAAGAGAAAAAGTGTATAAGGGTAACACTATGCTATATAAAAAGACAAAGATTGAGCATGACTCAAATATCACTGAGTATGAAATGGTAGTTACATATTATGAAGCAAATATTGAATTTGGAGTATTCAAGAAAAATGAAATAGTTAAAGACGAAGAATTAATAAAATTTCTTGAAGATGTTTTTTTGGATTACATGCTTAACAATTCTATTCCATCTTTAGATTAAATATTATTGTCTTTTCTCCACTGTTCATATTTTATATAAACTTCTTCATCGGTGGTAATTCCATGTATATCTTTTTCTCCGAAGCCTAGATCGGCTATTTTTTTTGTTATTTCAAATATCTTTTTCATTGTTTCTTTTCTATTATCTACACCTTTTGTATCTATATGGTTATCTAATGATAGTAGATATTCAAACTTTAGTTTATCTGGAATTTCCATTGTATAATTATTTTGAATGTTTTGAAAAAAAGTCCCATAGCAAGGTACTTGTTTTAAAGTTATCATCAGAGCTGTAGTCCCACCAATGCCCACCATTAATTATCTTATAATGTACAACTTCACTATTGTTTTCATCTGATTCATAAGTATATTTTTCAAAATTTACATTTACAGATGTATTGTTAAACTCTGAATATATTGAAGTACTTCCTAAGTTTTCTAGAACCTCATCATTATTAGATCTATTATGAGATTTCCAAAAATCTAAAACCTCTTCAACACTTTTATACTCTCCCTCATTATAACCATTATAACCTACTACCCCATCAGATGTTCCATGAATTTTCAATATTGGAATTGGTGAAGATGGATTACAGCTATTAAATGTTTCATTGAGCATTGTTCCTGCAACATCCCCGATAGCAGCAATTATGTTTTCTGTATTACAAGCTAAAAAATGAGAAAACATTCCACCATTAGAATATCCAATTACATAAACTCTATTAAGGTCAATCAAATTATCTTGGTTTATTTCATCTAATAATTCCTTAAAGAAGCCTAAATCATCTGCATTGCTTTTATTTACAAACGATCTTGATGATGAACTTGGAGGAGCAGCATTCCAGTGAGAAGCTCCTGCTGGAAGGTTAGATCCTTGAGGATACACCAAAACTACCCCATTATTATCTGCAATTTCAACCAAATCAGTTTGACTAAAAAATTGCTCTGCTTGACCCATGTATCCATGGAAATTAAAAATTATAGGAAGGTTTTGACGATTATCTATATTATTTGGGATGTAAAGTAAATACTCTCTACTTAAACCACCATGCTGAATATAATTAGTTGAAAGACCTTCATAGAAAGCAAAACCAGAATAATTTTCTTTAGATTTATTATCTACGTCAGACTTGGAACAGCTAATTATTAGCAATAATATGACAACAAAGATCTTCTTCATTGAAATAAAAGTAATAACTAAAATTTAAGGTGTCTTACAGTTTCAGCGTTATTCTGTAATTTTCTTAATGAATCAACACCAATCTCAATATGTTTTCTATCATATTGTTTTGAGTTAATCTCATCTTTTTCCAGAGTTTTTACACCTTCAGGAAACATTGGAGAATCAGAGACTAAAAGAAATGCACCAACTGGAATCTTGTTATGAAACCCAACTGTAAAAAGAGTAGCAGTTTCCATATCAATTGCATAGGCTCTAGTCTTTTTTATATAATCCTTAAATTTTTTATCATACTCCCAGACTCTTCTGTTTGTAGTATAAACAGTTCCTGTCCAGTAATCAGTGGTATGTTCTCTTATTGTAGTAGAAATTGCTTTTTGCAAAGCAAAAGAAGGCATTGCAGGAACCTCAGGAGGAAAGTAATCATTTGAAGTACCATCACCTCTAATAGCTCCAATTGGAAGAATAAAGTCTCCGATATCAATTCTTTTCTTAAGTCCACCACATTTTCCTAAAAAAAGTACAGCTTTTGGTCTGATAGCAGACAATAGGTCCATAATTGTTGCTGCATTTGGACTTCCCATACCAAAATTTATTATCGTTATATTCTCTGAGGTTGCTGATGGCATATTTTTATCAATACCATGAACTCTACAGTTCATAACATCTGAAAAAATATCTACATACTTATCAAAGTTTGTAAGTAAAATATACTCTCCAAAATTTTTTAGTTCAAGTCCTGTGTACCTAACAAGCCAATTATCAACAATTTCTGATTTGGTTTTCATATTACAAAGTTAGAAAATTAAGGTGACTATGAATCTCAAGGCATTTAATTCATATATTTAAACATACTTTAAATCAATAAAATGAGAAACATTTATATTTTTATTACAGCTCTAACCTTTATTTCTTGTGATTTAGGTGATAGTTATTCTGGATTTGTTCAGGATAACGATGCTAAATCAGAGATTGTGGTTAAACTTGCTGATTCATACCTAGCAGGTAATTTTGATATCGCAAGAGAATATTTTACACCAGATGGTAAGCACCTGTTTAACAATCTTGAATTTGATGTTGATGGAATTATAGAAGGATACAACTCACATTCTTTAATTTTTAAAGACATCAAGCATAACGACAGAGAGGTTTATACGGGATACTTTACAGATGGTTCTGTTGAAACTTTTCATGATTTTAACTGGTCTGCAACATCTATAATTACTGGCAAGGAATACAACTATCCATGTCACTGTAGATGGGTTTGGGATGGAGATAAAATTGCAAGCACTACATGTTATGTAGACCCAGCTGCAATTTTTGAAGAAGCTGCTATATATGCGGAAAGTCAAAACTAATTTTAAATTAGCGTAAATAAAAAGCCCTCATTTGAGGGCTTTTATTTTTTAAAACAAACGATTTTTAATTATTACTCTTAAGCTTACCATCTGAACCGATCCAATAAACTCTTTCCCACAATAATGACTTATACCACCCATTTGGTATAGTCTTGTTAATATCATCAAGGTTTGCTTCATTTAAGTCTGGAAATGTACCTTTACCAGGATCATAAAAATCTTCAAGTGAATCATATCCATCAACTGTTTTTACATTCCAATCAAAAGCATTACCTGTTGGGTTTATCATATTTGAAACAACCCAGATATTTTGATTTATTTCACCGTTATCCATGTATTTTTTAATAAATGGACCCCAGTTATCAACCTGAGCTTGAATAAAAGCACCAACGTCTGGAACCTTAGCATAGTTATGTTTTAAATATCTAAAACCATCAGAGTTATTTCTAATTTGAGCATCATGTCTGTAGAAGGTTGCTGAAAAAACCATATATGAGCCAAATTTATCAAGAGCTTTAGATATCAAACCTGGAGAACCTGACTCATCATATCTTTCATTGAAATATTTACCAATTCCAGGATTTGCTAATGTTTCTAATGACCCAAAATTTACAAATGAATAGTAATTATATTCATGTCTTTTAGAATCAACTTTTCTGTATACAGACCAGCCCTGAATTGCTCCATCTTGAACAGCCTTTTCCATGACTTTACCAAAATGTTCTCCTTCCATTTGAAGATATTCAGATTCTTCACCTGCTGGAACAGAGAAATAAAAGTATTTATAGTATTGTGAACTAGCATTTACTGAAAATATAAGTGCTAGTATTAAAATTATTTTCTTCATAATAAATTGATTTCTTTAAACTTAGTAAATAATTAGTGACAGATACTAAAAAGTTATTCACTTAATAAGCAATTCATATTTTCCAGCTACTTCAATGCCTGCAGATTCACCTATATCTTTTAATAAGACTATATTTTTCTTTTTATCTAATAATTCAACCTCAATACTAGCTCTCATACTTTCATCAATTCTTCCATCCATAAAACCAGCAATAGGTGCAGCTAGTGTTGTTGCTTTTTCTCTATGAGCAAGAATTCTCAGTAAATATGAGCCATTCTCCATTTCAATTTTAACTTTATCAATAGATATTTCACACTTATTTACTTTAGTACCGTTATAAGTTGTAAACTCAATTAACTTATCACCAATTAATACACCTGCAATATGACCAATAAAAGAACTCCTCATCCAAGGAATGATTGCAATTGAGGATTTAATAGAAATATTAGGTTTTGAAAAATGATTACTTTGCATCCATATATAAGCTTTGGGAAATGAATGCCCCCAGTCTTTTTCCATATACCCTCTTCCATTGTTAAAGGAAATATCTCCATTATTATATTTTAAAGATCCTGAAATATCATGATTCATACTGATAATACCATGGTAACATTCCATGAAAGGGATAAATGAATATGGTCCCATAATACCAGGTGACAGAAAAGAATTTGACCATGGAGATAAATTTTTAAATTTTAGATCTCCTTTTAAAAAGGGTAAATCAAGTGATATTTCATTTCTACTAAAATAATTATTTCCTATTTTAAGACTATGCCTCCTAGGTGTTGGTTTAAATTCATCAGCGTTGAATTTATAGTATTTGGCGCTATTGTTAATACCATCCAATACCTGAATGAAGGATTGTTTATTTCCATTTTCATCCATTGCAATCCCTGGTATAATAGCAAAAGCACCAGTTTGGGACTCATTTACAATTTTATAATACCAACCTTCAAAAAATCTTTTACTTCTCCCCCAACCATGATAAACATGAGGATTCCATATAGCATGTATTCTTAGTAATTGATTCAATTTCTATATATTTAACTTAAGTTATAAAAACAATTCATCTTTCGTTTTGGAATTTAAAAATAAAAAACCCGCATTACTTTTAGTTGATATTCAAAAAGCATTTTTAGATAAGGACTATCCAGGGTTTAAAAGGAACAATCCTAACGCAGAATTTATATGCGGAGAGATTCTAAAAAAATGGAGAGAAATTGAGCTTCCTGTTTTTCATGTAAGACATAGTTCCACTAATCCTGAATCAAAACTTCATGAATCAAAGCCTGGATTTGAGTTTAATGATTTCGTAAAACCATTAGAAAGTGAAATAGTTTTAACAAAAAAAGTAAATAGTGCATTTATAGGAACTGATCTTGAAAGAATTTTAAAAAAATATGAAATAAGGACAGTTGTAATATTAGGAATGACTACTAATCATTGCATTTCAACTACAGTTAGGATGTCTGGTAACTTAGGTTTTGAAACTTATTTAGTATCAGATTCTACAGCATGTTATAATACTAAAGGTATAAACGGACAAATTATTGATTGCGAAACAATTTATGAATCTTCGATTGCTAGTCTAAGTGATGAGTTTGCAACTATAATTGACTCCAAGAAGCTTTTCAATATGATTAAATAATTTACTATCAAGAATAAATATTACATATATCTATTAACACTTATTTTAGCAGCTGAGTCAATATATATTCTTCCATATGTATTGGCTAGAGTATTTAGGCCAACTTTTTTAGATGTTTTTAATCTTACTAACCTTGAACTTGGAACTTTATTTACAACATACGGAATAGTCGCTTTCCTATCCTATTTGTATGGTGGAATATTAGCTGATAAATATTCTCCTAGAAATCTTCTTTCGTTATCACTAATATTTACATCATTTGGAGGTGCTGTAATGATGACATATCCATCATATCTTGTTTTGCAGTTATTATACGCTTATTGGGGTTTTACTACTGTATTTATTTTTTGGGCTCCCATGATTAAGGCAACTACAATTATTGGAGGTGATAAAAAGCAAGGAAAAACTTTTAGTTTTCTTGATGCAGGAAGAGGACTAGTTGCCTCATCTATAGGTATTCTTGGTGTTATTATTTTTTCATTAGTTATTGTTAATGATATATCAGTTGCAAATACAGAAGATAAAAAAGAAGCTTTTAAATACGTTATTGGAGTCTCTTCAGCAATAGTCTTTTTAATTGGAATTATTGTATACTATTCTTTAAAAATTGATTCATCGAAAGGTCATAGAATCGGTAATTTAGAAGAAATGAAAAAACTTTTTAAGTCAAAATCTATAATATATATAGGTTTGATAATTTTATGTGCTTACATGGGGTATAAAATAACAGATATATATTCTCTCTATGCTTCTGAAGTAATGATGTTTGACGATATTCAATCTGCAAAAGTAGGCGCATACCAACAATATCTTAGGCCAATTGTTTGTATAATTATTGCATTTTACACTGACAAAGCGGGTAATATAAATAATATAGTATATGGCTTTATAATTATGTTAGTTGGTTCAATATTGTTTGCATCAGGAGTGATAACTTCTTCCTTAAATTCATTATTTATAATATCATTGATAATTGTAGCCACTGGAACTTATGCAATAAGAGGGCTTTATTTTTCAATTCTAAGAGATGGAAAAATACCAATTATTCTTGCAGGAACTGCTATAGGTATTGTATCAATTATAGGGTATTCTCCTGATATATTTGCTACTCCTTTGTATGGATATCTATTAGATACGTATCCAGGAATAAAAGGACATCAATTTGTATACTTAGTATTAACTCTGTTTTCATTAATAGGAATTTATGTAAGTTTGAAATTCAAAAAACTGAACAACTTATGATGGAATTTATTATATCAAACTTGTGGATAATTTTATTTATTGGTATACTTTTATTTATAGTTTTAAAATATACCAAAAGCAATAAAAAAGACTTCAAAGAATTATTAAATCAAGGGGCAATTATTATTGATGTAAGAACAGAATCTGAGTATAAATCAGGCCATATAAAGAACTCAATAAACGTTCCTTTAAAAGATTTGACTTATCGAATAAATGAATTTGATAAAAAAGATAATATAGTCACTGTTTGTGCCGCGGGGATGAGAGCTGAGTCAGCAAAAAAATTTTTTGAATCCAGAGGCTTTAATGTAGCTAATGGTGGAAGATGGACAAACCTCAAGGATTTAACTTAATGAAAAGATATTTCTTATTTTTTTTATTAATTCTTTCATGTAACGAGAATGAAATTATTTATTGGGAAAATTATGATGAAACTGATGAATTGATTGAAAATTCTGATCATGAAATAAAGAGGATGAGGTATACTAGAATCCAGTCTATTTCAAATGATAAAAACGAGATTTTTAAGCCATTCCATTCTTTTATTAAGTCATATGATATTGAATATCATAATTCAATTAAAGATCACATTCTAAATAAGGATATATCATACATTCAAAATAAGATAGGTGAAGACTTATTTGGTTATGAAGATCTAGTCAAGTTTTTTATTTATAGAATCTATAAACATGAAATGGACAAGGACTTGTTCTTAAATTCTATAATATCTCTTAACCCCCATGTTATTTCACAAGCAAGAGAGTTAGATAAAAATAATCCTGATAATCCTCTTTATGGAATTCCAATTCTTGTAAAGGATAATATAAATGTTGAAGATATGGTTACATCTGCTGGTGCATCTGTTTTCAAGAATAACATAGTTAATAATGATGCAACAGTAATAAAAAATTTGAAGAAGAACAATGTTTTAATTCTAGGAAAACTTAATATGAGTGAATGGGCTTATTACTTTTGTAGGCCTTGCCCTGTGGGGTACAGTTCTCTTGGCGGACAAACTTTAAACCCATATGGAAGAAAAATATTTGAGTCAGGAGGATCTAGCTCAGGAAGTGGTGTTTCAATTGCAGCTAATTTTGCTGTAGCTTCTCTTGGATCTGAAACTTCTGGTTCGATTTTATCACCATCATCAAAAAACTCTTTAGTAGGACTCAAACCTACTATAGGTAATATAAGCAGAAGTGGAATTGTTCCAATATCTAGCTTCTACGATACCTCTGGACCAATGACAAATAATGTTTTAGATAATGCTATTATTTTTAATTCAATGATTGGATTTGATGAATCTGATGAACTAAGTAAAGAATTTAATAAAATTAATCTACAAGAAATGCAAGACTTTGTATCATCTGATGTAAAAATTGGTTACTCTTCAAGATATTTATCAGATTCTTTGTTTATGTCTACAGTTAATGATTTAGAATCTATTGGAATAAATAATATATCATATACTTCAACTAATATTACCCTTCCATACTTTAGGAGCATTCTCACTTCAGATATGAAACGAGATTTACCTAGGTATATTGATCTATTTGGAAATGAAAACATTGTTGTAAAAAATGTTTCTGATATAGTAAAATTTAATGATAAAGACACTATTACTCATGCTCCTTACAATCAATATATTTTTAAAGAGATTGTAAATGATAAAGTCTCTGACATTGAGCTTGAAGAGATGAAAAAATCTACAAAGAAGAATGCAACTAAGTTCTTAAACGAATTAATGAACAGTTATAATTTTGATGTATTTGTCTCTGTAGATAATACTATGGCGGGTATAGCTGCAGCAGCTCATTTTCCTGCATTAACAGTTCCAATGGGGTATAGAAAGAATGGTGAGCCATCAAATATAACATTTATCACAAATTCTAATAATGAGCAGCTTTTATATAATGTTGCATATCTATTTGAAAAAAAATTCAAGAGAAGAAAACCTCCAAAAAATTATTATTAACTTTAATGAAACTAAAAAATTAACTATGAAAAAAATTTTATTAATTTTTACTTTAACTGTATTTCTATACTCTTGTGATACACAAGTAAGTTCTGAGCCAGCTGAAATTGGATTCACAATACTTCAAGATGGACAAAGGTCTGCAATTACTGCTGGACCTGCAACTGCATCAGAAGTTTGGCTTGAATATATCACAGCACATAATGAAAGAGACATTGAGAAAATCAAAAGTCTAAATGCTGAAAACATAACAGTTTGGGGACCAAGTGGAGAATTTATAAGTGGAACTGAAGACCATATTGCTTTTCTCGAAAACTGGTTTGAAACTAACAATCCAAGGTGGGCTCCAATGTGGTTTATAAATAATACAGGTGAAAACCCAGAGAACAACCAGGTAAATGATTATGTTACTTCTGGAAATCAACTTACTTTAAACGTTGATGGTCAGGATATCGAAGTTTATCAAGTTAATGATGCTGCAATAAAGGATGGTAAAGTACAATTCTTTTATGTTTATCAACAACAAAGGGCTGTTTCCTCAGAAGAATAATATAAAGGTCTCTGATGAGACCTTTTTTATTTAACTCTTCCAAAAAAAGTTTTTCTAGATTTCTCAGATAGCGATACTCCAGTTTTTTCGTTATAGTTAAAGGTAACTAGTATCCTCTCTCCTTCCTCAACTGCAGTTACTTGATGTATGGATTTATTTCCTTTAAATATCATTAAGTCTCCTTCAAAACTATCTATTTTGGTTCCTGAAATTTCATTGTCTAATATTTTCTCTACAAGAGCATAGTCCTCTTCACCATCTTTATATCTCATATCGTTAAAGAACTCATATACCCCTCCTTTAGTGCAATTTTTAACTAATAATGTTATTGTGAAATCTGAGTTATCAAAGTGCCAGCCTAAAGCATCACCTTTATCGTAATAATTAATATTAATGGATGATAATGAGTCTTGATATGGATAGAGATTATCTTTACCAAGTAAATCACAAAAAAAACTTTTTAAGAAACTAGAGTCATATAGTCTCTGTAATATTGAATCTTTTGGAATCAGATCATTTGGAATACATTTTTTTGTAGTACTCATTATTCTATTTCGAGGACTCTCTGGAGGAAACTTATCATCATAATCAGAAACATAAACATTATATTCTGATGAACTTTTAAATGAATTAGGTTTTAATTCAGCAGCTTCATTTTGGAGTTTAATTAGTCCTATTGGACTTATAAATGAATCAAAAACTAATATACCCTCTTTATGAAGAATATTAGATAAGGAAGAGCCTTCTTCAAAAAAACTATCATTATACTTTTCCCCAAGTATAGATTTTATATCTAAATCCAACATTTTATTTAACTATATTAGAAACAAATATATCTAAAATGTCAACCAAAATATCTAAAGGTTCAATCATAGCATCATTTATCTATGAAAAATCTAAAAATCTTAAAGGATATGAAGAAATGGATCTGCTTACTATTAGTGAGGTAAAAAAAAATGATGGGTATTTGGGTCATGAATTATTTAACTCAAATGAAAAGAACATCTTTATCTCATATTGGAAAGACATGAAGTCTATTGAGAAATGGAAAAACAATAGCTTACATATAAAAGCAAAAAAGATGGGTCCTGTTTGGTATAAGTCGTATAAGATTCAAATTTCTAACCTTCAAAATGATTACATATTAGAATAAATTAAATTTTATAATTTCTTTAAGATTATTCAAAGAATTTACTAATTAACTTCGTGGTCTTGACCTAGTCAAGTTAGTTAAAGTAAGACCTCTTTCATTAGAGGTCTTCAACTTTAACAACCTCGCATTATTTATTCCGTTTGATAATTTTTCATAAATTGTTATCAACTTAAACCAGTTGAGACAACTTTACCTGACTATATTAATAATTGGATCAATAACTCTGAATATTTTATCGATAATGATGGGATTTGACTTAATAAACAAGTTTATTAACCCAATAATTCTATTTATAATTAGCACAATCTTACTAATTTATGGCGTTTTAAATTTATTATTTAAAAAATGATTAAAACCTATTGTTTAACATTTAGTCTACTGTTTTTAAATTTGTCATTTAGTCAAATATTTTATGATAGTAATGATTTAAAATATTATCTAGACTTTTCAAAAAAAACAGCAAATCTTAAGTTTCAAGATTACGAAATTAAAGGTCCACTTCAGGAAGTAATATCGCTCTACGGAAATGCATTTACTTTAATCAAAGGAGATAGCATTCATTGGGTTCTTGGACAGAGTGAGAAAAAGAATAAATATTCTTCTTATTTAATAATTAAAGGAGAATATAAGGATATCCTTAGATTAGTAAGAAGAGAGTCGTCTAGTGAGAAGTATGAAGTTCTTGCATCAGATATAATTTATTCTGGTCATTTTTCAGATTTCTTCAATTTTGTAGACGAAAATGATTTTGAGAGAATTGCAAGCAACAGATTAATTGGTGAATATCTAAAAGATTATGGTTTATTAGGTGTATACAACATAAAGATTGTAAGAGATAATGGGATTAATTTTATGGACTTAGATATCAATGGAAAAATAACTTTGAGTGAAAAAGATATTGTTATAGAAACTAGTCTACCAACACTTACAAGACTTGTTGGTTATTATGAATCCGAATTAAATAAGAATTTAGATTTTTTAAAAAAGGGGATTGTTTCAGGAAGAATACTGTATGAAAATAATATGTTTTACTCGCTAAGCATTGAAAAGGACAAAAAGATTGGCACACTTACAACATTAGAATTTGGAACAGATAAAGATGGTAAACAGACAAGTAAAAGAAGTACAACTACATTTGTTATTGTTGACTAATTTAGCAATATGAGAGACTTTTTAAATTACGGAGACTCACTAGACATTAAATTCTTAATAGTCACTGTCATATTTATTATTATTTGGAAATTATTTATTGAAAAAAGAATAAAAAAATGAAGGATCCTGTTAGATACTTTAGCTCAATCATATTAATAATTCTTTTGATAATGTTATTATTCAATCTCATTTCGTATTAATTTACCTATTTTTATAACTTAATTATAAATCAATTAACTATGAGAAATATTTTATTACTTCTATTAACCTTAAGCTTTACATTTGCTTCTAGTCAAATTTACACTTCTAGAACAATTGAAATTGAGCAAGGTCAAATGGATAAATTTATTGAAGCAGCTAGTAAAAAAACTCAGATGTTCAATAATGACGAAAACAATTTCGCTTATTATACTTTTCAGATTTTATCTGGAGAAGATACTGGCAAAATTTTTCGGGTTCAAGTTGGTACTCCAGAAATGATGGATGCTGGTCTTGATCAAAAGGAAGCTAATTATTGGTCTAAAAACGTTGGACCCTATATAAAGTCAAATTCTGCAGGAAGAACAGTTATGTGGTGGAGAAATGCTGATGCATCATTCGTACCTGAAAGCTCCTCAGATAATGATCTTCGTATGGTAATGTTTTACAATTACAAAGATGAGGGTGAAGTTGACTTTTGGAGATTTAGAGAAAGACAAGCTAAAGCAAGAGCTGCTTTAGGTGAAGACCAATTAGATTCAGCTATGAATGTTATGGTTTGTTCTTCTGGATGTAATGGTAACTGGGTAGCAATCTTTTTCAGTTATGAAAGTTTTGAAGCTCAGAGAAATATTAACCAAGAAGGATTGCCAAAATTAGTTGAAAAGTACAATGAAATGTTTGGTGGTGGATCCTATGAGCAAGATGTGGCAAGAGTAGAAGCTTCATTAATGCCAAATGGGAGAAGAGTTGTTCACATGCAATTAATTCGAGGAGCTAGTTCAAATTAAACATAAATTAAAATGAGAAAGAATATTTTATTATTAGCATTATTAACTATTGTACCTACAATAGCACAGGAAGACACTCCTCAACAATGGTTTATGAGGGCTCGTGTTCTTCAAGTAGATCAAGGAGATATTGCAGATTTTGAAAAAGCTGTAGCCAAAAAAACAAAAATGTTTAACAGCGAAGATGATCAACCTAGATGGATAACATTTAGGATATTATCTGGAACTCAAGCAAATAATTACCTAAGAATGCAGCTTACTACAGATATTTCAGACTTTGATAATGAAGATATTGAAGGAAATCAATATTGGGAGAAAACAGTTGGCCCCCTTCATACATCATTAGGAAATAGATATTGGCAAAGGTCAAATTGGGCTTCTTATGTCCCAGAAAATCCTAAGCAAATGAATCTTAGAAGAATTATTTACTATAACTACAAAGATGAAGGTGAGGAAGATTTCTGGAGATTTAGAGGAAGAGTTAAGAGAGCCATGACAGAATCCGGTTATGCCTCTAGAATGAGTGTTTTGGTATGTAATTCAGGCTGTAACGGAAATGTAGTTCAAGTAAGGTTTCATCATGATGGTTTTGCTGGTCAAAATTCAGATTATGGAGAGCCGCTTCAAACTATGATCTCTAAATATAATGAGCTATTTGGAGAAGATGCTTATGAACAAGATTCTGGGAAAGCCTCAGACGCTCTGGAGGAAAATGGTAGAAGCATTAGACACCATGAATTAATTCCTGAGCTTAGCTCTGGATGGTAATCTTCCAACAAATTAAAAAAGACCTCTCTTGGAGGTCTTTTTTTTTATATTTATCTAATGCTCAAAATAGCCTTTAATCAAAATTATATCCATCCACTTGAAGAAAACCATAGGTTTCCAATGATTAAATATGAGCTTATTCCAGAACAATTAATTAGAGAAAATACTTGTTCCACTGATAACTTTTTTGAGCCTGGAATTATTTCACATGAAATTGTTTTAAAAACACATGAAAAAGAATACTTCGAAAGATTCAAAAATCTAAAGCTATCAAAGAAAGAGATAAGAGAGATAGGATTTCCTCTTAGCAAAGAACTTGTTGAAAGAGAAATGGTTATAGCTCAAGGCACAATTGAATGTGTCCATTACTCAATTAAACATGGAATATCTATGAATATTGCAGGGGGTACCCATCATGCATTTTACGATCGAGGAGAAGCATTTTGCATGTTAAACGATCAGGCTATTGCCGCTAAATACCTTATTAATAAAAAACTAGCGAAAAAGATTATGATCATTGACCTTGATGTTCATCAAGGAAATGGTACTGCATCAATTTTTAGTAAAAATAAAGAAGTATTTACAATATCTTTTCATGGTAAAAAAAACTACCCATTTAGAAAAGAAAAAAGTGATATAGATGTAGAATTTGATGATGATACAGATGATAAATTTTATTTAAATAAGTTAAAGAGTATTATACCTAACGCTATTGACAATTTTAAACCAGATTTTATTTTTTACTTATCAGGTGTCGACGTTCTTAATAATGACAAATTGGGTAGACTTGGTCTATCTATAGATGGATGTAAAGAAAGAGATAAATTTATTTTGGAATTGTGTAAAAAAAACTCAATACCTGTTCAAGTATCTATGGGTGGAGGATATTCAGAGCTTCTAAAGAATATAGTTGAGGCACACTCTAATACTTTTAGATTGGCACAAGAAATATATTTTTAATAAATTGAAATAATAACTATGTTAAAAAAACCACTTTTACTTCTTATCTCAGCTCTTATACTATCATGCTCAAATTCTATTGAAATAGGTGGGATAGTAGATGAAGTTGAAGTCTTAAGAGATAATTATGGAATAAATCATATCTATGCAAATAACCAAAATGATCTTTTCTTTATGCAAGGTTATTTGGCTGCAAAAGATAGATTATTTCAATTTGAAATATGGAGAAGACAAGCTACAGGGACTGTTTCAGAAATATTTGGTGAAGATGAGCTTGAGAGAGATATAGGAACAAGATTATTCAAGTTTAGAGGGGATATGAAAGATGAATTAAACCATTATCACGAAGATGGTTTTGAAATAGTTTCTTCATTTGTGTCCGGAGTAAATAAATATATTGAAGAGGTAAATGCTAATCCTGATTTATTACCGATTGAATTTGATATTTTAGGTATTAAACCAGAGGCTTGGACTAATGAAGTTGTCATTTCAAGACACCAAGGACTTCTTGGAAATATTGAAGAAGAGTTAAACATAGGTAGAGCAGTTTCTTTAATCGGGGAAGATTTAGTTAAAGATTTATTATGGTTTCACCCTAAAGAGCCATCAATAAAATTACCTGATGATATTACTTATGATGACTTAAAACAGGATATCTTAAGATTATATGATGCATATCGAGACCCTATTGAATTTAAAGAAAAATACATATTAGAAAAATATAGAAATGATGATGAAATTGCAGATATTTTTGAAGATGATATATTAAATGATAAATATTCTATAGGAAGTAATAACTGGGCAATATCATCTGAAAAATCTGAGTCAAACTTTCCTATTTTAGCTAATGATCCTCATAGGTCTTTATCAAACCCTTCCTTAAGATATATGGCACATCTTGTAGCACCAGGATGGAACGTCATCGGGGGAGGTGAACCAGAAATACCCGGAATCTCAATTGGACATAATGGCATTGGAGCCTGGGGGCTAACAGTTTTTAGAACAGATGCAGAGGACTTATTTATTTATGATCTAAACCCCAAAAACTCTTACCAATATTTTTATAATGGTCAGTGGAATGAGTTTGAGATCATAGAGGAGACAATTAAAGTCAAAGGAACTGAGGATGTTGATGTTAATCTTCTTTATTCAGTTCATGGCCCAGTAACCTTTATAGATACTAAGAAGAATAAAGCTTATGCAGTAAAAAATGGATGGTCAGAAATTGGAGGATCACCTTACTTAGCATCTCTTAGAATGGATCAAGCTAAAACTTGGGATGAATTTAGAGAGGCCTGTACTTATTTTAATATTCCAGGAGAGAACATGGTTTGGGCTGATAAGTATGGCGATATCGGATGGCAAGCTGTTGGGATAGCTCCAATTAGAAAAACTCATAGTGGAATGGTACCTGTTAGTGGTGACGGAAGTAATAAGTGGGAAGGCTATCTACCAATAATTGAAAAACCTAACCTATATAATCCAGAAATAGGTTATATATCTACAGCAAATCAAAATGTAACTCCTGAAGATTATAATAAATGGGAAGCA
>Ga0255768_10003486_pt1 | contig 15632 bp, 15 predicted proteins | sample 071ome_33_FD_179983 | JGI IMG/M metagenome (GOLD analysis project Ga0255768, IMG submission 179983) | Coastal salt marsh microbial communities from the Groves Creek Marsh, Skidaway Island, Georgia - 071412AT metaG (version 2) | ecosystem: Environmental > Aquatic > Marine > Intertidal zone >...
GGTTTCTTTGCCTCGCTGCTCGATGATATACAGCTTATGTTTTTGGATCTCTCGGGTGGAGACCCGCTCGCGCCCTAAGCCGGCGTGGCTCATGTCGACTGACCAGACGATCGTTTTTCCCTGCGCCTATCCCATCAAAGTGATTGGGGAGGATGATGATGCATTTGTCTCCAACGTCTGCGACATCGTGGCCGCTCACGATCCCCAATTCTCGAGTGAGAAAGTGGTCGAGAAAAAGAGTCGCGTAGGACGATATTGTTCCTTGACGATTGAACTGCACGCGACCGGTGAGGCTCAGATACTCGCGATTTTCAATGCGGTCAAACAGTTGCCACAGGTCAAATTGGTGTTATGACTCTTCTGGAACGGGGCGGAGCGGATTCGGCGACTGTATTTAAGCACCTGGGGCAAGTTCCGTACTCAGAAACTTATGCCGCGCAACGAGCTTTTACGGAAGCGCGAAGTGCAAAAACGCCAGACGAGGTCTGGTTGCTCGAGCATCCACCGGTATTCACCATGGGCCAAGCAGCCAAACAAGAGCACGTCTTGGCGCCAGGTGAGATTCCAATCGTCCAAAGCGATCGCGGTGGTCAGGTTACTTACCATGGACCGGGTCAGACCGTGGCTTATTTTCTGCTCGATTTAAAGCGATTGAGATTTTCTGTCCGTGATTTGGTTTCTCTCGCTGAGCAAGTAGTGCTTGATTGTCTCGCGAGTTTGGGTGTCGTCGGTCAAACCAAAGCGGGCGCGCCAGGCGTCTATGTTGGGGATGCTAAAATTGCGTCGCTCGGGTTTCGAGTTCGTCGAGGGTGTAGCTATCATGGCCTTTCGCTCAATCGATCGATGATGCTCGAGCCGTTTTCTAGGATAAATCCATGCGGATACCAGGGGCTTCAGGTGATCGATCTCGCGTCTCTTGGCGTAGAGATCAGTGCTGATGCATTAGAAGAATTATTGGTCAAGGTGATCAATGATCGATTACAGGCGGGTTAAACAATGTGCCCAACTTCAGTAAGAGGCCAATGTGCGAGATAAACGAAACCAGCTTATCCAGGGCGAGAAACTTCGCGGCGCCGACAAGGTTCGTAGAATCCCGATTAAAGTCGTACCAACCGAACAGCCCCTTCGTAAACCCGATTGGATCAGGATTCGTCTATCGGCGAATCCAGACGTGGACAGAATCAAACAGATTCTTAGGCGACGCAACCTAGCGTCTGTTTGTGAGGAAGCGTCTTGTCCTAATCTGTCCGAGTGTTTTTCGCATGGAACGGCCACTTTCATGGTCATGGGTGAGATATGCACCAGGCGGTGCCCATTTTGTGATGTCGCACATGGCAAACCCAATCCCCTGGACCCTGACGAACCGAGGCAGCTAGCTGAAGCCGTTGCAGAGATGAAGCTACGGTATGTGGTGGTGACTTCAGTTGATCGAGATGATTTAAAGGACAGCGGTGCCGGGCACTTTGCAGCCTGCATCGATGCCGTCAGATCGCTCAATCCCAGCACGACGCTTGAAGTCCTGGTTCCGGATTTCCGTGGCAGGATGGATGTTGCGCTTTCCATATTGGCGAACACCCCCCCGGATGTGTTCAATCACAACCTTGAGACGGTCCCCAGACTCTATAAAAAGGCGAGACCCGGCGCAGACTATGCGTGGTCGCTTGATTTGCTCGCCCGTTACAAAGCCATGCAGCCAAGTGTTTTGACCAAGAGCGGATTGATGTTGGGCCTCGGTGAAACCTATGAAGAAGTCGTTGAGGTCATGCGCGATTGCCGCGAGCATCGAGTGGACATGTTAACGCTCGGCCAGTATTTACAACCGAGCCGGGATCACTTACCGGTGGATCGTTACGTGCATCCAGATGAGTTCAACGCACTGGCGGACGAAGCCAAAGCGCTTGGATTTAAGCACGTGGCCAGTGGTCCCCTCGTCCGGTCATCTTACCAAGCAGATCAACAAGCTGCTGGAGGCGATGTTCGTTAGCACTCACCGCAGGCCGGGCAATCGGCCCTTTTCTTGAACCGAAAGGTTTGCCAATCGCTGTGGAGTCCATCGTAAGTCGTGAGCCGCCCGGTATGTTCAGAGGCGATACCCAAAATAACTTTGATGGTTTCCATGGCTTGCAAACTGCCCATGACGCCGACGAGTGGCGCAGCAACGCCCGTCGTCGCGCAGTTGATGTCCACGGGCTGGTCGACAGGATAAAGGCAGGCATAGCAGGGGCTACCTTCGACCACTGGATCCCAAACCATGAGTTGACCCTCGAATCGAATCGCCGCTGCAGAGACGAGAGGCGTTCGGCTTAACACGCATGCGCGGTTAACGAGATGCCGAGTTTCAAAATTATCGGTGCAATCAACCACCACGGATGCTCGGTCGGTCAGCTCAAAAATCTCGGCTTCGCTCAGTTTCTTGGGTACCGTATCGATCAAGATTGTTGAATTGATCGTGCGCAATCGAGCTTTGGCGGACGCGGTCTTTTGCTCGTTGAGATTGCCTTCTCCGTGGGCGATCTGTCGTTGCAGATTACCTAAGTCAACATGGTCATGGTCAACCAATGTGAGGTGACCGATCCCCGCGGCGGCAAGATAAAGCGCCACGGGTGAGCCGAGGCCCCCCACGCCTATGATTGCGACATGGCTTGCCAGTAACTTTTCTTGTCCGTCGAGATCGATCTGGGGCAGCAGGATATGTCGGCTGTATCTCAGCAGATCTTCGTCATTCATCTGTGCGTGCCCATCAGTACCCGTGGTCGACGTGTTAAGTCATCGAACGCTTGAACGTCAAAGCCATTCTCTTGCATGAGCGTTACTAACCGTTTTCTTTGATCAATGCCGTGCTCGAATAGTAACGCACCTCCAGGTTTTAAGGTTCTCGTCGCAATAGGCACGATGGCCTCATAGGCCGCAAAACCCTCGTTTTCAGCCACCAGCGCACGGATGGGCTCGTGGGTTAGCGTTTCAAGGTGGGCATCTGTTGGCGCGATATAGGGTGGATTGCTCACGATGAGATCGACGCTATCGAGCCTTAAGGCATCGAGCCAATTCCCTTGAATTAGGGCTGCGTTCGTGCAGGACTTCAGGTTTTTTTGGGCAATCCTCAGCGCTGGGCCTTCGATGTCGATCGCGAAAACGTCCCACTGTGGTTTTGCGGTCGCGAGACTGAGCGCGATGCAGCCCGAGCCTGTGCCCAAGTCTAAGACGACCTTGGGTTGACCATCATCGAGTGATAAGGCGATCTCAACCAGGCGTTCGGTCTCTGGCCTGGGGACCAACGCGCCTGCGGCAATGAACAGGTCGTGCTCCCAAAAGGCTCGATGAGATGTGAGATAGGCAACCGGCTCATGCTGGGCGCGCCGCATGACGAGATCGAGATAACTCCGCGCATTGTCCTCCCCACAAGGAGCATCGTGATGCGCGATCAGCCAGGTGCGGTCGACATTCAAGGTATGAGCAAGAAGGAGTTCAGCATCCAGGCGGGGTGTTTCGAGATGGGCGAGTTGCTGCCTTGCGTACCTGAGTTGCTCGCCAATTGAGCCCGCAAGATTAGCTTGCATCCAAGCCCATCGCATTCAGGAGATCAGCCTGGTGCTCTTGCCTCAATGGATCGATCACGGCATCGAGCTCACCCGCCATGATCTGCTGAAGTCTGTGCAATGTGAGGTTGATTCGATGATCGGTGACGCGACCATCTGGGTAATTGTAGGTTCGTATCTTTTCTGAGCGGTCTCCTGAACCAACGAGCGATCGACGCTGCTCTGCTTGTTCCGCGGTTTGCTCGCTTTTTGCCTTGTCGAGAAGCTTGGCCTGTAAGAGGCTCATCGCCCGAGCTCGGTTTTTGTGCTGGCTTCGTTCGTCCTGACATTCCACGACGATACCCGTGGGTAGATGGGTAATTCTGATGGCAGAATCTGTTTTATTGACATGCTGGCCGCCGGCACCGCTGGCTCGGAAGGTGTCGATTCGTAATTCGTTTTTATCAATGTCGACCTCATCGATTTCCTCGATCTCGGGCATGACCGCAACGGTGCAAGCGGAAGTGTGAATTCGGCCCTGAGACTCAGTCTGAGGTACTCGCTGAACGCGATGGGCGCCTGACTCAAATTTCAAACGGGCGTAAACGTCATCACCTGTTACTCGGGTAATGACCTCCTTAAAGCCACCGTGTTCTCCCTCCCTGCTGCTCAATATCTCGACTTTCCATCGAATGCTTTCGGCGTAACGAAGGTACATTTTCAAAAGGTCACCCGCGAAAATCGCCGCTTCGTCACCGCCCGTCCCAGCGCGAATTTCAAGAAACGCATTATTTTGATCATTGGGGTCTTTGGGTAAGAGTTGGACTTGAAGATCTTGCTCAAGATCGACGAGCATCTTCTCTAGTGCCTTCGATTCCTCTTTGGCCATGTCTCGAATGTCTGGGTCTGTATCCTCTGCGAGTAGTTGGCTTTCCTCTAACTCAGCTTTCGCAAGCTGGTATTTGGTGTAGGTGCTTACAACAGGCTCTAACTCCGCGTACTCTTTCGAGAGTGCTCTAAATTTGTCCTGATTGGCGATGATATCGGCATCACTTAATAGGGCGCCCAATTCCTCGAACCGATCTTGGATTTGCAATAGTTTATCGGTCAGTGTCGATTTCATCGCTAGATCCATTTAGGCCAAACAGACTCGCTGCCATATTAATGAAGTCCTTGTCGTCGCGCTTGCCAGCCTCTCTCAACGCGTGACTGGGTTGGTGGGCAATTTTATTCACGAGCGCTCGGCTCAGTTGGGCTAGCAGGACCTCGGGGTCGGCGCCACGGGCGAGCTGGGATTTTGCCTTGTCGAGCTCGATTTGGCTCAGCGACTCTAGATGCTGTCGGAACTGAATTAAGGTGTCCTGGTTTTGTCTCGCTTTAGCACTCTCTAAGAAAGTGTTCGAAGCATTCGCTATCAGCTGTTCTGCATCCTCTGCTGCGACGTGGCGTTGCGCAAGATTTGCGGCAATCGTTGACTGCAGGTCGTCAAGTGAATAGAGGTAAACATCTCTTAAATCGCCCACTTCAGGCTCAATGTTTCTAGGCACGGCAAGATCCAGCATAAAAACGGGCGCCCGTTTGCGACTCCTGATTACGCGCTCCATCAATCCTTTCCCAATGATGGGTAATCGTGCGCCCGTCGCAGTGATGATTAAATCAAACCGATCGAGGTGCTCGTTTAAATCCGCAAGACTTAAGAGCTCTGCCTCAAGTTCGGATGCAAGTTGAGTCGCATTAACGAGCGTCCGATTGGCGATGGTGAGTGATGAGACGCCGGCCTCGCGAAGTTGCTGGCCTGCAAGCGCAGTCATCTCCCCGGCTCCAATTAAAAGCCCGTTGCAACGATTCAAATCACTGAAGATGTTGCGGGCAAGACCGATAGCAGTGGCTGGTGCGGTGACAGAGTGGCGACCAATTTCAGTTTCGGATCTGACGCGTTTCGTTGTGTTGAAAATGTGCTGGTAGATGGCCTGAAGTTCCGGTCCCGCTGAGCCCACTTCAACAGAAGCAAGGAAGGCCGATTTCACCTGACCGAAAATCTGCGGTTCGCCCAAAATCATAGAGTCAAGCCCACAGGCGACTCGAGTAAGGTGATTGAGGGCACCGCTGCCCACATGAGAGTAGATTGCGGGCTCTAAATCCGCAGTCTTGCAGTGATGGTAGCTGGCCAGCCATTCGATGAGGGCCGGGCGAATCGTCTCTGACGCAACACAAACAAGTTCAGTTCGATTACAGGTCGATAAAATAACAACCTCGGACAGTGACAGGGTCGACCGCATGGATTCAATCGCGCCCTCAAGCTCGGAGGCGGAAAAGGCGACGCGCTCCCTCAATTGTATGGGGGCCGTCTCATGATTGAGTCCCAGGACGAGTAAGTTCATTAAGTTCAGTCAGATCACCCGCGGGATCGGATGACTTTAATCCTTCGTAAAATTAGAATGTGGGATTCGCGCGGCCCCCGCGCAGTGCGTATTGTACGCGTGATCGCACTGAAAATCAGGCCAGAGCACCGCCTTTTCCGGGTCAGGTCCCGAATCAAATGGCTCCAAAAATGGTCGTCTTGAGGGAGTTAAGCGACCGCGTCAATTGCATGTCAAAGGTCGCCGGATTCCCGAGTCGATCGTTGGCCCAAGAGTTAGAAGAGTTGAATCAGTGAGATTAGCGTTGGTCGTCCATTTTTTTGCAAAGAGTGCGCTCTGCCGTTGCTCGGCGACACTCTGCGCGCTTCTTCTTGCGGGCTGCTCCACATCGGACACCGAGATGGTATTGACGTCTGACATCGCCCCAGTCGTTGAAGCGGAGGAGGGGGTTCTGAGCCCCGAAGCCGAGACGTTTTCACCGCCGGTCCGCGCCTTTCCTGATGGGGCGCTGTTGGAATTACTGCTAGCTGAGGTTGCCGGTTATCGCGGTGCCTATGACCAGGCCTTGGCCATTTATCATGAGCAAGCGCTTCAGTTAGGCGACCCTGGTGTTGCTGCCAGAACGGCGCGTCTCGCGCGTTACCTGAAAAATTCTGAGGTACTTGCGGAAGTTTCGGCGGTCTGGGCGGCGCTCGAGCCCGAGAACATTGAGCCGTTACAGTATTTGACGGACGACGCGATCAAAAACGGGGAATATCAGCAGGCTCTGGGGTATATGGAGACGATTGACCAACTCGGTGGGGACGTGAAGTTTGATTTCTTTGCCTACCGAGCGCAGGCGCTCTCCGTACCCGAGGCTCAAGAACTGCTCGATCGCATGACGCAGATGGACGAAGGAACGAGCCCTCATTTGCAGTTCAGCCGAGCTGCGCTGCTCGAGCGGGTAGGTCACTTTGACGCCGCACTGCCGATTGCCGAAGCCTTGAATCTGAATTTCCCCGATGAGGTGAATTACCTGATCCTAAGAGTCAACCTCCTCGATCAGATGGCGCGTCATGAGGAAGCGATGACCCTGCTCTCGGATCACTTATCAAATGAGACCGCTTCCGCTCGAATCCAGAAGCTCTATGCGCAACAGTTACTCAAATTAAAGAATTTAGATGCTGCCCGCGAGATCTATAAAACGTTGTTGCTCGATGATCCCGAAGACGGGGATGTGCTGTTTGCTTTGGCTTTGCTTGAGATCGAAAACAAGGCGCTAGAAGATGCGCGGTTGCACTTGTTGAGGTTGACGCGCCTGGGTCATCGCCCAGATGAATCGCACTTTTATTTGGGTGTGATTGCAGAGGCCTTGGGCGATCAGGCACTCGCCATTCGAGAATATGAAATGGTGAGAGGCGGCTACCAGTGGCTGCCTGCACTCAGACGAGTTGCCGATCTTATTGCCACGTCAGAAGGGCTGGATGAAGGTCGGCGCTATGTCGTTGAAAGGCGTGAGCGTCTGCCTCTTCTGCGCCAGCAATTGATTATGTTGGAAGCACAACTCATCAGTGATCAGGCAGAGCCTCCCATGGTTCTGGCTTTTTTGGATGAAGCGGTCGCTGAAGATCCTGAAAATGTTGCGCTCTTATACTATAGAGGCATGATGGGCCAGCAGTTGGGGCGCATGGATATCCTCGAGCGTGATTTGTCCCAAGTGTTGACGATCAACCCAGAGCATGCGGACGCCATGAATGCGTTGGGTTACACGCTGGCTGATCAAACTGACCGCTTCGACGAAGCGCTCGCCCTGATCACCAAAGCATTGGCGCTCAGACCCGATGAACCAGCGTTCATAGATTCCATGGGCTGGGTTTTGTTTCGCCTCGGTCGCTTCGAAGAGGCGAGATCGCAATTGGAGAGAGCCTATCAGTTGTTTCCGAACGACGAAGTCGCGAGTCACCTGGGGGAGGTGCTTTGGATGATGGGCAAAAAGCGCGAGGCCAAAAAGGTATGGCGCAAGGCCAAGGAGCAGGCGCCAGATAGCCCTTATATCAGCGATGTCTATCAGCGATTTGACCTTTAGCGGTGCCCTTGGGCGGGCGATCAGCGCTGGGTTGCTGTTGCTCGTGAGCGTGGCGGGTTGTCAAAGCGTGTCTCAGCGGAACCTTGATTTTGAAACCGGCGTGGTCGAAGGGCTGCTATCTGTATCCGGTCCAGTCACCCAATCCTTCAAGTTCATCCTAAGACGAGAGTCAGATGGTTTGGAGCGTTTGGAGCTTCGCTCCCGTCTGGGGCTTCGTTTAGGAGAGGCGCTTTTTGATGGTGACCAACTCATCTGGCTGCAAGTCGGCGACCAAATGCTAAATCCAGGCGCTGCAGAGCAGTATCTTGAAGAAACGCTCTCGGTTGATCTTCCCACGAACGCACTGACAAGTTGGCTTCGTGGAAAACCTCACGAGCCTACAACCTGGGAGTCGGACTCTGGCTTCACCGAGCAGGGTTGGACTCTCCAGCGTTCAGCCTTTGAAAGTCGCCAAAGCCACCAGAAATTTACGATCCGTAAGGGTGAACTGCGCGTGAAGGTGATGATGAAGGCACTGACGCTATGAGCCAGATCGAGGTCCTCGCACCCGCAAAGATCAATCTTTTCCTACATGTGATCGGTCGTCGCTCAGATGGTTACCATGAGCTTCAGTCGGTGTTCAGGACACTTGATCTTGCTGATAGGGTGTCGGTCGCTGTCGCGCCAGGTTCGGCTCGGGTTGACATCAGTGCACCTGCGTCGCTCGGTGCGAAAGAGGACAATCTGGCGTGGAAGGCGGCGGTCAGATTTCTAGAGGTCACGGATTGGCGCGTCGATGTGTCCATTCGCCTTGATAAACGGATTCCAGTAGGTGCGGGGCTCGGCGGCGGTAGCAGCGATGCAGCGGCTGTTTTACAGGCGCTGAATCGATTGAGCGGTGGCAGAGCCTCAGTCGACCAGTTGTTTGCGATTGCGTTGTCTTTGGGCGCGGATGTGCCCTTTTTCTTGCAAGGGGGCAGTGCGTGGGTCGAGGGCATCGGTGAGTCTATTCGAGCGATTGAGTTGGGGCCGAGCTGGTATTTGCTCGTTAATCCAGGGATCCACGTCAGCACGCAGGAAATCTTCCAAGCTGAAGAATTGACACGGTGCCACGAGGTAAGGACAATAGCGGCCTTTTTGAGCGGGGAAGCTCGAGAAGAAGATTGGGTTAATGATCTCGAACCGGTGGTGTGTAGCCGTTTCGAAGAGGTCAGAACCCTCCAGCGCTGGTTTAGGCAGTACGGCGCTGCTAAAATGTCGGGCTCCGGAAGCACCTTCTTTTTAGAATGTGAGTCCGAGCAACAAGCGCGAGCGATTGAGAAGGCGGTGCCCAATGAATGGTGGCACTTCGTGGCACAGTCACAATAATGTGCCAAAACTGATCAGGCGCCAGGGCCTTCAAGGCCTCGCGTATACCGTCAAAAGTGATCATTGGGGTGTCGCCAAGTTGGTAAGGCACAAGGTTTTGATCCTTGCATGCGGGGGTTCGAGTCCCTCCACCCCAGCCATTTTCTGATCTCGCTTGGGAAAACACTGTGGCTGAACTGAAGATTTTCTCGGGGAACGCTCACCCTGAGTTGGCGCAGCGAGTCGTCGAGCAACTGAGCATCAGTTTAGGCGACGCGGCTGTTGGTTGCTTCAGTGATGGTGAGATCAGCGTAGAGATAGCTGAAAATGTGCGTGGGAAGGATGTCTTCATCATCCAACCGACCTGCGCGCCCAGCAACAACAATCTCATGGAGTTGATGATCATGGTGGATTGTCTCCACCGTGCATCAGCAGGACGAATTACGGCGGTCATGCCCTATTTTGGTTATGCCCGTCAGGACCGGCGCGTGCGCTCGGCAAGAGTGCCCATCACGGCAAAGGTTGTTGCAGATATGCTAACCAGTGCGGGCATTGACCGAGTGTTGACCATGGATCTGCATGCGGACCAAATCCAGGGCTTCTTCAATGTGCCGGTGGATAATATTTATGCGACGCCGGTTCTGCTCGATGATATCGAGCGCCAAGTAGCCTCAGGGGCCTACAGCGATGTGATGGTGGTGTCTCCGGATGTCGGAGGCGTGGTTCGAGCTCGCGCCATCGCCAAGCAGTTAAATGATGCTGATCTTGCCATCATTGATAAGCGTCGACCTCAAGCGAATCAATCTGAGGTCATGCATATCATCGGAGATGTCAAAGGCCGAACCTGTATTTTGGTCGATGACTTGGTAGATACCGCCGGGACGTTGTGCGCCGCGGCAGGCGCTCTGAAAGCAGAGGGCGCGACCAACGTGGTGGCCTATTGCACTCATCCAGTATTGTCTGGCAAAGCAGTGGCCAATGTTGAAGCCTCCGCGCTCAACGAATTGGTGGTGACCGACACAATTCCGCTCAGTGAAGCGGCAAGTCGTTGTAAAAAAATCAGACAACTCAGCGTATCAGAAGAGTTGGCTGAATCGATTCGACGAATCAGCAATGAGGAGTCGCTCAGCGCCCTGTTTGATCGAAAATCACAAACGGCGCTGTTTTAAAAAGGCCCTCGAAAGAGGAAGAGAGCGTGTCTTGAGGCGGTCGCAGCCCATGACACTCAGTAAAGGAGAAACCCATGGCATCAGAATTTGAATTGAATGCCGAACCCCGTACAGACCTGGGGAAAGGTGCGAGCCGCCGCCTGCGTCTGAATGGAGATCTAGTGCCAGCCATCATCTACGGTGGCAAAGAGGACCCAGAGAACATCTCGATTCCGCACAAGGATCTGATGAAAGCAACCGAGAACGAAGCCTTCTTTTCACACATCCTGACGATCAACGTGGGTGGCAAGAAGGAGTCAGCGATTATCAAGGATCTTCAGCGTCATCCGGCAAAGCCCAGAATTATGCATGCTGATTTTCAACGAACGGTCAGAGATCAGGCCCTTTCGGTTGATGTTCCACTTCACTTCGTCAATGAAGAGATCTGCGTCGGTGTAAAAACTGGTGGCGGATTAATCTCTCATAACATGACAGTTGTTAAGATTGCATGTTTGCCTAAAGACTTGCCGGAATTCATCGAAGTCGATGTCGCTGGTGTTCAAGTCGGTGAAGCAATTCATATGAGTCAGCTGAACTTGCCTGAAGGCGTCACGATCCCGGAATTGGCCCAAGGTAAGGACCACGACCAAGTGGTCTTCTCTGTTCATGCCAACAAGCGTGCGGATGCCGAGGCTGCTGCCGCAAGCGCAGCAGATGGAGAGAGCGAAGCCGAAGAATAATCTTCGGCTTGAACCCTTTGCGGAGGGTCTTCCATGACTGTTCAGTTGGTGGTGGGTCTGCAAAACCCGGGTGAAAAGTACGCGGGCACGCGCCATAACGCGGGCGCGTGGCTGTTGCACGCATTGGCTCAGCGGTTTGGGGTCTCGTTCAAGTCAGAAAAAAAATTCTTTGGCTCTCTCGGCAGTGTTCGTTTTGAAGAGCAAGAAGTCAAGCTTCTGCTGCCTGATACCTACATGAATGAGAGCGGGCGCGCTGTGGCCGCGGTCTCAGGATTCTTCAAGATCCCATCCTCTCAAATTTTAGTAGCGCATGATGAGCTCGACCTCCCGCCGGGTACGGTGAGACTCAAAGTGGGCGGAGGCCTTGCAGGCCATAATGGGCTTAAAGATATCTCTCGCTCGTTGGGCGGTGCCAAAGATTATCTTCGGGTTAGATTGGGTATAGGTCACCCGGGTGTGGCCTCAGAAGTCATCCATTACGTACTGAAAAAGCCGAGTGCAATTGATCGATCGCTGATCGATGATGCGATTCATGAGGTGTGTGGGGTGTTTGATGATGTGGCGCAGGGCCGGCTTGAGCGAGCCATGCTGAGATTGCATACGAAGCCAGCGGTGCCACTACCGCTTGAGGGCAAGGAGTAAAGTATGGGGTTTAAATGTGGCATCGTTGGGCTACCCAATGTGGGTAAATCAACATTGTTCAATGCGCTGACGAAAGCGGGTATCGCAGCAGAAAATTTCCCTTTCTGTACCATCGAACCCAATTCTGGCGTGGTGCCTATGCCTGACCCGCGGCTTGATCAGATTGCGGCGCTGGTAGGGCCGCAAAAGGTGGTGCCCACCGCCATGGAGTTCGTTGATATCGCAGGACTCGTCGCTGGCGCGTCTAAGGGCGAGGGGCTGGGTAATCAGTTTTTGGCGAATATTCGTGAAACAGATGCGATCGCACATGTGGTGCGCTGTTTTGTTGACGAGAACGTGACCCACGTTGAATCCAGCATCGATCCTGGTCGGGATATCGATGTCATTAATACGGAACTGCAGTTAGCTGACTTAGAGACCATCGCCAAAGCCATTGCTCGGATTCAGCGCGTCGCAAAGAGCGGGAGTAAAGAAGCGAAAGCTGAGCTCGATTTTTTAGAAGCGTTGTCGGCGCACATCAATGAGGGTCAGCCTGCGAGGACATATCCGATTCCGGATCCCGTGGCGCTGACCGTGAGAGATTTGCATCTGCTCACGATGAAAAAGGTGCTGTATATCGCGAACGTGGATGAGGATGGGTTCGAGAACAACCCCATGCTTAACCAAGTGCTTGAAATTGCTGGAAGCGAGGGTTCGGAAGTCGTCGCTATCTGCAATAAGCTTGAAGCGGAGATCGCGGAGCTCGAAGATGATGAGAAAATTGAGTTTCTAAGAGATTTGGGCATGACCGAGCCCGGGCTGGATCGAGTGATCAGAGCGGGCTACCAGCTGCTAGGACTGCAAACCTACTTTACGGCGGGTCCGAAGGAAGTCCGCGCTTGGACGGTTCGGCGGGGCGCCACGGCGCCACAAGCCGCGAGTGTGATCCACACGGACTTTGAAAAGGGCTTCATTCGAGCCGAGATCATCGCTTTCGATGATTTTATCGACGGCGGTGGCGAATCGGGTGCCAAAGAAGCGGGCAAGTGGCGGCTCGAAGGCAAAGACTATCTTGTTCAGGACGGCGATGTGGTGCATTTCCGGTTCAACGTTTAACCCATGTGGTCAGATTGGAAACAGATAGGGCTCTTAAGGCAGGCACTCCATGTCGCGACTGTGCTGAGCGCGACCCTGCTACCAGCAGCCGACGGGCCTGATTACACGGCCACCTGGGATCTGCTCCTGGGCGGCGTGATTCCCGCGATGGTGCCTATTTTTGTGATTCTGATTGGGTTCGATTTAATGATGTGCAACATCGTGCGCGAGAGTCGAGAGCCGGATGAAATGGCGCGCCTCGATTTGATTCGAAAATTTCATCGATGGGTGGGTGGGTACGGCCTGGCCATCTTCCTCTGGTTTATCGGCCCAGCGTTAATTCCCTGAGTTAAGTTTGTCTTCCAAGCCTAGTGTCAACTCCGATGCTGAAAGGCGCTTGAAATCTCCCGGGGGTCGGAAAGGCCGCGAACGCAGTATGGCGTTCTGGAATTCGAGCTCTTCGAGCCGATGGGGTCTCATCTGATCTAACCCTCTAACCCTCTAACCCTCTAACCCTCTAACCCTCTAACCCTCTAACCGGCTTTTTTTACCTTCGACGCACGAGGCGTTCGCCTTAGATCAAAAATCACGGGCTTGGGGACGTTTGAATTGGCGCCTGGTTTCACAGCGTCAGTTCGCGAGTTGATCCCATGGCTTCGTTCGCGCTTTAGGCGCCGAGCTGCTTGTGAGCAGGTGTTTCCAGATTCGCATGGGGTTGCTTATCGAGCTCGCTATGGATCTCGGCAGACGTCTTATCCGTCGCCGATCGAATGATCCAGCGAAGTCGATTTGACCTATGAGGACTTGAGCGAGATGAAGCTTTGAGGGCCAATCTGTGATATCAATCGAGTCACAGTCCGACGAAACAAAGTCGTTAGTGGCATCTTTTTGTATGTCACTGAGATTGGGTCGTTCAAGCGATGTTGTGTGTAAGCGGCGCTCGAAAATTCATGCCAAAGGGGGGCGACTGATGATCAATGTATTGCCAGCAGACTGGGCGAAGCGACGCACGGTCGTTTTTCTTTCTTTTTTGGCGGTATTCGTCTGCTACATCGATCGAGTCAATATTTCTGTTGCAATCATACCCATGGCAGAGGACTTGGGCTGGAGCATGCAAACCCAGGGCACAGTCCTGTCATCGTTCTTTGTGGGTTACTTACTCTTGCAGATCGTTGGTGGGCGGCTCGCCGATCGATTCGGAGGCAAGATTGTGTTGGGTGCCGGCGTTTTGCTTTGGTCTCTGTTCACAATTTTGACGCCCCTGGCCGCGATGAGTGGCTTTGCTGTGTTGATTCTCTGCCGCATCTTGATGGGGATGGGTGAGGCCGTGACGTTCCCCTCCATTTATAGCATCTACTCGAAATGGATTCCGCTCAAGGAGCGCTCGAGAGCGATTGGATTCGCCAACAGCGGTATTCCCTTTGGGACCGTTTTCGCCCTCGTGGTGACCCCTTATATCGTCAGTGCGTGGGGCTGGCAGTGGGCTTTCTACTCATTCGGCTTAGTTGGCGGAGTCTGGTGGCTCGCCTGGCATTTCAGCGTGACGGCAAAACCCCAAGACCACCCAGATATCGAGCCCAGTGAACTTGATGAGTTAGCTGACTTAGGCCCGAACGAAGCGTCGCCGCCTGTACCTTGGCGAGCCCTTTTATCTTCAAGCGCGGTATGGGCGATTATCGTCGCGCATTTTTGCAATAACTGGTCACTGTACGTGCTGCTGTCCTGGCTGCCCACCTTCGTCAATAAAGGACTCGGTGTGGACTATCATTCGGTTGGCTGGCTGACGATGATCCCTCATTTGGGATCTTTTTTGTTTTTGAATATTGCAGGGTCGATTGCCGACCGGTGGATTCAGAGCGGAATGCCCATCTTAAGAGTTCGCCGAATCATGCAGTCCATCGGCTTCGGCGGCATCGCGTTGTCTCTTGCCGTGGTCGGCTACGTCGAGAGTGTGGCGCTTGCCATCGGCATCATGGCGGCAGGCAGTTGCTTAGGCGCTTTTGTCACGGGCGGATTTTCTGTGAATCATATGGATATCGCACCCAAGTACGCTGGCACCTTGATGGGCATTACCAATACTGCTGGGACCATTCCCGGCATTATTGGTGTCTTTATCTCGGGTTTGATTCTAGAGATGACCGGTTCTTGGGTCATCGTTTTCCAAGTGGCGTCTGGGGTCACGATCTTCGGCCTTGTCTTCTTCTTGCTTTTTTCACGCGCCGAGAAGCTGTTCGACTAGTTCAAAGACCGAGCGGTCGTGGGCCGGAGGTTATAGGTCCAAGGTAGACAGGTAGATAACCTAGCTCTTGAGGAGGATTCCTCGTTAACCTAGTAGTTGCCACCTGCTAATCACATCTCGATTGCAATGCTAACGCGCTCAAGCGACCCACCGGCGGATCATAAATCGAAGGAGTGAAAGGTCGTTCGTCCTGGCTTTAGGTCCTTTTGACTGGAACCGCTGACGATTGGGCGTCTAAGACAGTAGGATGTTGGGCGTTGTTTTTTTGGCTCAGTCAACATGCGGTTCCTATCGTTAAGTATTCTGATAATCCTCGCTTGGGCCGGGTTTACGCCTGGCCTTGGTTTTGCGAGCGAGCTTTTCTCCGTCGCACAAGAGCAGAATGAGGAGACTAGCGTCTCGCCTGTCTTCACTCTGGATATTGATGGCGACGGTCAGCAACAAGCGCTGACCGATGGTCTCATTATCATTCGCTACCTCTTCGGATTCGAGGGCGACGCCTTGCTCTCGGGTGCGCGCTCGG
>Ga0255768_10003488_pt1 | contig 15630 bp, 18 predicted proteins | sample 071ome_33_FD_179983 | JGI IMG/M metagenome (GOLD analysis project Ga0255768, IMG submission 179983) | Coastal salt marsh microbial communities from the Groves Creek Marsh, Skidaway Island, Georgia - 071412AT metaG (version 2) | ecosystem: Environmental > Aquatic > Marine > Intertidal zone >...
ATCTTTCCTTTCGCAGAAGATGTAAGGTATATGGATTGTAGTTGTGGTAGACAAGTTCGTAATGTTGGAGAAAACGCAGAATCAGTTAAGTGTTCACGATGTGTTGATTCAAATCTTTATAAACAATTCGGAGAAGAATACGAACAAAAGCAACAATACAAACCAACAGGTCGTCCTGCTGGCTGGCATTTTATGAATGAGTTCGTAGATAAAGACGGAAATGTATTTCACAAAGGTAAAGAACAACCTAAGTTAAAAGGAACTTTACCACCAACAAAAGTTAAACCAAAAAAGAAAGTCAAAAGAAAAACCAAAGATGAAATATTAGTCGCTCGTCATAAAGAAAAGTTGGCAGCTCAAAGACAATTAAACAAAGATTTAGAAAGACAAAAGAAATTCTTAATGGGAGATGTAGAAAAATGATGCGTAAAAGATTAGAAATTGGTAAACTTCTAAAAGGAGATAAACGATTAGAAGGAGAAACTTTCGTTGAATATAAAGACAGATTAAAATTAGAGAAGTCTTTATTGAATGATTACGGACACGGAGTTATGGTTACGACTGATGAATATCGTCAAAATAAAATAAATCCGTTCAGAAGAAATAAAAACGCTTGACAAAGCAAATAAAAAAGGTTATATTTAAATTATGAAATTAGGTTATGCTTGTATCAATATGAAGTTGTCCAATCCTAAACAATACGGATTAGACCAACACAGAATCACAACCAACAGAACTATGATTAAAAGAACTTTCCAAGAGAAAGGTGTAGATTATACTTCTGAGTTGGTTATGAAAAATGTTGCCGACTTATATTCTATTATACAATGGAACGAGGACAATGGTATCAAGTTCTTTCGTATGTCATCAGAAATATTTCCTTGGGCATCAGAGTATTATCAAGATTGGGATAACTTTCCAAACATTAAATTTATCCAATCTATTTTACGAGAGTCCGGAGATTTAGCAACTCAATATGGACACAGACTAACTGCTCACCCAGGCCCTTTCAATGTATTGGTATCACCAAATGAAAATGTTGTTCAAAACACAATCACAGATTTGACAATACACGCAGACATTATGGACTTTATGGGTTTATCAAGAACACCATACAACAAACTCAACATACATTGTAATGGAGTGTATGGAGATAAACAATCTGCTATGGATAGGTTTTGTAAAAACTTTGAACGACTACCAGAGTCAGTTCAGACAAGACTTACCGTCGAAAACGACGACAAAGCATCTATGTATTCAGTAAAAGATTTATACGAGGGTATCCACAAAAGAATCGGTATCCCAATCGTGTTTGACTATCATCATTACAAGTTCAACACCGGAGAACAAACAGAACAAGAAGCATTAGAAATGGCACTATCAACTTGGGGTGATATCAAACCAGTTGTTCATTATTCTGAATCTCGTTCAGAAGAACAATTAGATGAGTCAATCAAACCACAAGCACACTCAGACTTAATTAAAGAATTACCAAACACCTATGGACACGATGTAGATATTATGGTTGAGGCAAAACACAAAGAATTAGCTATACAGGAGTTTATAAATGAGTAATATTAATGGTTGGATAATCCACAAAAAAGAATTAGGAGAAAACTTCGAAGTGTCAAGACTTGTTGATGAATTTAAAAAACAAGATATTAAAGTTCGAGTTATTAATCCACAAGATGTAGACATCTTTGTTGATAGAGATGACAAGAAATCTATATTGGTTAAAGGTGTTCCAAGAAAATTACCAGACTTTGTATTACCGAGAACCGGAAGTGGAACGACTTATTTTATCAAAGCAATCATTAGACACTTAGAACGACTTGGTGTTACGATGATTAATGGAAGTGATGCGATTGATAATGTTAAAGATAAATTATACTCACAACAAATATTAGGACAATCAAATCTACCTTGTCCAAAAACTATGTTGGTAAAGCATCCAATTGATGTTAATTTGGTAGAAAAAAACATTAAGTATCCAATGATTGTAAAAACTTTAAGTGGTTCATATGGTAGTGGAGTGTTTATGGTGGAGAACAGAAAACAATTTATGCAATTAATTAAAATGGCAGAACTAACTAAACCAAGTTATAATATTATTATACAAGAATGTATAGAAGATTCTTTCGGTAAAGACTTACGAGTATTAGTGGTGAACGGAAAAGTAGTTGGGTGTATGATGAGACAATCAACTGACGGAGATTTTAGAGCAAACTTAACTCGTGGTGGAGAAGCAATTCCATATCAAGTCGATGATGACATTGAGTGGATTAGTAGTGAGTGTGCAAGACTTTTAGATTTAGACATAGCAGGTGTAGACTTGTTATTCAATGGAGATAGTTATACTATTTGTGAGGTTAATTCAGCACCAGGTTTTGAAGGTATGGAAAATTACACCAAGGTAAACATCGCTGAAAAAATGGTAAACTATATTGTTAAAAAAGTAGGAACCAAATAGTTATTACTATAAAAGGACGGAAACTATGAAAAGATATTTTTTAATATTCATAACATTATTCACATTACTCAATGGATTAGTTTGGGATAAACTATTCAAAGGATATCGTGAATATTATATGGCAATGATTGACTCATTAGAAGATGATAGAGTCAGAATGCAATTAAAGATTGACGAATTAACAAACGGAGTTCGTTTAGACGGACTTGATGTTGTGGTTACGATGTATCATCCAGTCAGACATCAAACTGACAGAACACCAAACATTTTAGCAGACGGAACTAAAATCACAATACACAAAGCATCAGAATACAAGTATGTTGCGGTTAGTCGTAATTTATTGAAACGATGGGGTGGTTGGTTAGACTATGGTGATTTCATTATCTTGACTGGAACAGACGGAAAAGACGGAGTATACCAAGTCAAAGATACAATGAATAAACGATTTGTAAATCGTATTGATATCTTGGAAAGTCCAGGTACTAAACCATATAAGTTTACAAGTGCTAAGATTAAGAAAGCAAATCTAAACGAAGATATAAAATTTATTACAAATTAAATAAAGTTCTTGACAACGGAACAAAAATGTTGTATATTAATAGAAAAAAATATGAGGTTGTATGAGTTATAATTTTGATAAATTCTCTGATGAGAAAGATTTTGATTTTGAATTGAATAAACAATTGTTTGTTGACAATATGGATATGTTAAAAACTATGTCAGTTCAAGAACAAACTCTTTATAAAAAATGGCAGGAATTTAACAAGAATGAAAAGCTTCGTTCTAAAGCAGATAAGTTAGACCAAGTCCAACAACAAATGTGGTATCCAATAGACATCTACAACAAAGAACAAACCATTCAAGAAATTCAAGATTTAGAACCAATAGTAGAATACACACAAGATAACGAAACTTGGACTTTATTACGACAAGGTATTTCATCTATGGAGTTTGTTGCGAATCCAGGTCGTAATCAAAAGTATTTTGTTAAAGATAAAAAGACTAATAAATACTTAGGTGTTATTTGTATGGGTAGTGATGTTGTGTCGATTAAAGTTAGAGATGAGTTTATCGGTTGGACAAAAGAAAATAAACTTGATGATGCAAAACTACAACACACTGCAATCGGAACTTCAATCATTGCAACACAACCATTAGGATATAATTTCTTAGGTGGTAAGTTAGTATCAGCTTTGGTTACTTGTTCAACGATTAGAAACAAATGGAAAGAATCTTATAATCAAACATTGGCAGGTATTACAACAACTGCACTTTATGGTGTTCACTCTCAATACAACGGAATACCACATTGGAAAACTCTTGGAGAAACTGCAGGACAAATCAATTTAAAACCAGACGATAGTATTTATTTAGTTTGGAATCAATGGTTAAAAGAAAACCACCCAGAAGAACATCACAAAGCAGTTACTGCAACAGGTCCAAAAAATAATGTTATCAATAGAATATTCAAACATCTTGGTATGAAAGCAAAAGATTATCAACACGGATTCAAACGAGGTGTTTACTTTGCAGACATTTATGAAAACGGAAAAGAGTTTTTCAAAAGTAATATAGAAGAAAAAGATTTGGTAATGAAAGAAAAATATCAATTAGATTATGATAGAATAATTAGTTGGTGGAAACCAAAAGCAATTAGAAGATATGAAAAATTGCATTCAGAAAACAGATTAAAACCAGAACAACTTTTCTACTCAGACATTATGGATATGTCTTGGGAAGAAACAAAAGAAAAATACTTAGGAGAAGTAGGTAGATGACACAATTAACAGAAACACAAATAACGGACAATTATAAAACATTAAGAAAAATTATCAACGATACATTTAGTGGAGAAAGATTAGAACGACTAAATAAAATGTATGATGATTTAGAAGATAGAATGGTCGTGGCACCAGCGAGTTCAGTAGAACATTATCATAACTCAAAAGTTGGTGGATATGTAGAACACATATTACACGTGATTAGATTTTCACAACAAATTAAAAAAGTATGGCAAGATGCCGGAGCAACGATAGACTTCACAAATGAAGAATTAGTTTTTGCAGCTATGCACCACGACTTAGGTAAAGTTGGTGATGAGCTTGGAAACGAATTCTACACACCAAACGAGTCTGAATGGCATATTAAAAACCAAGGAAAGATTTATAATGTAAATCCAGACATAGAACATATGGATGTTACGGACAGAAGTTTTTTCTTACTACAACATTATGGTATCAAATATTCTACAAGAGAATTTTATGGTATTAGATTGGCAGACGGAATGTATGTGAAAGCAAATGAAGCATACTTGAAAACATCAATGCCAACTATGATGTTGAGAACACACTTACCGGTTATTATTCACCAAGGTGATATGATGGCTACATATTATGAAAGAGATATGTGGAAAAATGGTAATAAGAAAGAAGCTAAGAAAGTTGAACAATCAGTAAATAAAATCAAGAAAGCTGTTGATACAGAAGTAAAAGAAAAGTTCAATACCAAAACCACAGATGCTAAAGATATCTTTAATGAACTATTTGGGGAGGCAAAAAAATGATAGGATACATATTACTAACACTATTTGTTTTAATATTAAGTTGGACTACATTTAATCTAACGAGGAAAGTAGAAAGATTAGAAACTTGGATTGAAGATTATGCACAAAGAATACAAGACACCAAACAAGTATTAGAAGAAATTGATGCTAAAGGTAGTTTTGAAGCTGACGATGAAATCGGTGTAGTGTTCACAGCAATCAAAGAAGCAGTAGACGAGATAAACGAAATAACAGAAGAGGAGTTATAATGCCGAGAAAAGCAAAAAAAGGTTCACCAAGATATTACTTCCATCAAGGAACAGAAGACGCAATCATCAGACACAATAAAGAAACTCGTCCACATATGAAAGAACGAATTTACAATGAACACATTAGAGTTCCGTTTGAGAAGTTGGCAGAAAATATCATTCATACATTTAAGTTTTATTACTTTGATGTTCCAAGTGAAGATGTTAAACACGAAGTAGTAAGTTTCTTGTATATGAATATGCATAAGTTTGCTGAGGGTAAAGGAAAGGCATTTAGTTATTTTAGTATTGTGGCAAAGAACTATTTGATTCTACACAACAACAATAATTACAAAAAACTAAAACAGACTGACGGAGAAGACGCAACTGATTACAAAAGAGATGCGATGTGGGAAACACGACGAGAAGATATCTTGGAAGGTCAAAAAGAATATATGGATTTATTCGTAGACTACTGGACAAATAACTTGACTACCGTGTTTAAAAGAAAACAAGATATTGATGTTGCTAATTCAGTATTGTATTTAATGGAACAAAGAAATAATATTGAGAACTTTAATAAGAAAGCATTGTATATTTTGATTAGAGAAATGACTGGTTCCAATACACAACACATCACCAGAGTTATTAATGTTTTGAAAAAACATCACGTCAATTTACAAAAGAATTATATGGCGACTGGAAGTATAGAAACTAAATATACAGGTAGTTGGGATATATTGTAGATGAAAAGGCCGATATTTCTACCGGCCTTTGAATCCACCTTTATTTGTTGAGTAATCCGAGTATCACGATTAGTGATATAAATCCAGCAAATCCTGCTTCACCGAAGCTATTTACTAAACCTACTAAATTACCAACAATGTCAATTCCTAAGAATCCCCCTACAAATACTAATTGTACAAGAACCCCTAAGCCGATTATATGTAATAGTACATCTTTTAAACCAGATACACTATCTATAATCATTTTGATTGTGTCTTTCATTTTAGTTTCCCCCTTTAAATGAACAAAAATCGGTCTTGAAACCGATTTCGTATAATAACTATATAGTAAAATTAAAAAAATAAACCAATATATAAATATATATTCCCTTTTTTTCATATCTTTATATTTATTGTTAGGTAAAAACTATGTCAAACGATTACGAAATATTCAAGGGAAAAACCCTATCAGATGTCTTTAAAGACATCTATGATAATTCCAAAACCAATAAACAACAATTAGAAGTATTGATGAAAGAGGTTGTGGGATTTATCAAAGACGGAGATACAGCCGTTCAGATTATCCCTATGTTAAAAGAATATTTAGAAATCAATGTCAAGAACGATGAACAACTTGTTAAGTTAGCAACAATCGTTCAAAGAATTACAGCAGCAGAAAAAAGAGTATCGGATAGTGGAGATGAGTTTGGTTTATCTGAATCAGAAAAACAACAACTTATGGATGCAATTGAAAACGATGTTCAAGAGTTACAAATCAAAAAAGACGAAATAGACAATTCTATTAGTAAGGAAAACTAATGTACACAAAGAAAACCAAAAGAGGTAGTTCTGAAAAGAGCACTCTAAGTAATCAGTTGATTACTGCTAGAAACCTTCGTCTAAAAATAAAACAACTTGTTGAAAAAGAAAACTTTTTTGAATTAGAACCAGTTGAAGTTTTAAAAGTTTATCCAACCGGTTCTGCTGATGATAAGGGATATATAGACTATGGTCGTATCGTTGGTAGATATGTTGTATCGGAACAAGGTTTACCATTTGAAGAATGTAAAGACTTTTTTCCATTAGATACAAATGTTTTACAATATCCATTAGAAGGTGAAGTTGTAGTTGGTTTTGAGTTCAATAAAGAAAGATATTATTTTGCTACTTTAAATAGTTCACCAAAAGATATAACATATAAAAAAAGAATCTCAGACATTAGAAATAAAGATAAAAAAGATGAACGAGATGAAAATTTAAAATACTTTGAAAACACCACAGAATACAAAACACAAGTTAAACAAGGTGATACTTTAATTCAAGGTAGAAATAACAACTATGTAAAACTAAGTAGTGATGACGGAACCAACACAGGTAATATTGTTTTAAGTACAAACGATAAACAAGTTTCTAAAAATATCACAGATGATAAATCTTTTGTTCGTATGACTACAAAAGAAAAGGTTGATTACTCGGACCAAGTAAAAGAGTTTGGTAAGAGTATGGGTAAAATAAAACCATTTGGAAAACAACTGGAAACAGAAAAATATCAAGATGGACAAATATACATTGGTTCCGATAGATTAATATTTAGTGCAGAAAAAGATGACATTGCAATCTTTGCAAATAAAAGAGTTCATATTAAAGGTGGAGATGGCGGAGTTCAGATTTCCAATAGATTAGGTGAAGTCGCAATCAAAGCAAAAACCGTAAGTGAAGATTTTGTTGGTGGTAAAAAAGTTCAACTCAATAAAGCACTTGGTGGTGATGTTATATTGGCTCCAGAAGGTATGAAAGAAATGGGACAAGTTCTTGCTAAACAAGTTGAATGGAACTTAGATTTTTTAAAAGTTCAAATCGCTTCATTGATTCCTGCAGCTATACCAGGAACAAGAGCTATTCCGAATCCAGCTTGGCTTGCAAACATAAAAGCAAAAATTGACAACGCTAAAAAATTATTAGAGTTTAATGACTTGGTATTTAAGTTGGGTTGGTTAGATAAAACAAAATTAAAAACCTATACCATTGATGAATTAAAAGAAGCTTTTAAACCTATACCAGGATTTGGTAGTATTATTCAAGGAATAGCATCATTGTCAGAATTTAAAAATAAAGTTGAGGACATTAAAGGTCAAATCGATAGTAAAATAGAACAAGCAAAATCACTAAAGACCCAAGCACTTACTACGGTTTCATCAACAATAGATAGCGTTAAAGATGCTCCAAATACAATGTTAGGTTCTGGTCAAGTAGAACAATTAAAACAAAACTTGGAAGATTTTGAACAAGAAGGTAATGACATTAATACTTATAAAGGAGCACCACAATTAAAATCAAGAATTACAGAATACGAAGAAGCAAAACTACAACTTGATAGTAGTTTTGGAGAAAATAGATTACTTGCTCAAAAACAATTTGAGGATAAAGAAGAAAGGTTAAGAAACCATATTATTTTGGGAGATGTAAATTCTTTCGGTGATAAAATAATTGAAATAGATACTGAAGTTACTTCATTGGAAGGTTCTAAAACTTTAGCAGATAGTGTAGCAGATTTACAAACAGAAATAGAGGAGTAAAATGAAGAAAAAAGAGTTAATAAAAATAATCGAATTAGTTGTCCGTAAAGAAGTTAAAAAACAGATGACCGAGATATTTATTAATGAAGAAAAAGAAATCAGTTTATCAGAAACGATTTCTAAACCTAAACCTAAAAAGGTTGTCAATAAACCAAAAAAACAATACTCAAAAGATAAAACTCTAAATGAAGTGTTGAACAATACCAAACCATTAGGAACACCATCAGAATTTGATGAGTACCCAACATTAGGTGGTGGAGTATTAGGTAGTGATAATATGGCAGAAGTCTTAGGTTATGGAGATTTAGGTCGTGGACAGAATAAAGAAAAGGCACGAGAAATGGGAGCAGTTCAAACTATTAAGAAAGCTGGAGTTGCAGTAGACGCAGTTCCGGAAGATGTTCAAAATGCATTAACTCGTGATTATTCTGGTTTGATGAAAGCAATTAATAAAAAGAAATCAGGCGAAGGTAATTATAGACCATAATGGCAAGTGTAAGAGAAATAGATAGAGATAGTAATGTTAAAGTTGGAATAAGGTTTCCATTGGATTATAGTCCAGATGGATTTTTCTATTCAACAAAAACCGTATTAGAACAATCAAAATCCAACATTATAAATTTACTATTAACTCAAAAAGGTGAAAGAGTAATGCAACCAAACTTTGGTTCAAGACTAAAAGAATTGTTATTTGAACAAATCACACCAACAACAATTGATACAATTGAAAATGAGATAAGAGAATCTATTTCTACACAACTTCCACATATTATTTTAAATGATGTGTTGGTCGTACCGAGTAATGAAAAGAATATGATAAATGTTCAAATAGATTACTCTACAAAATTAGAACCAGATACCTTTGATTCTATAACATTTAATTTTGAAGTTGGAGAATAAAAATGCCGAGTATTAATCCACAAGAAGTAGATTACGGAACGAATAAAAAAGTCGTAAAAAAAGAAGTAAATTATCTTGGGAGAGATTTTGCTAACATTAGAAATAATCTAATTGAGTTTGCTAAATCATATTTCCCAAATCAATACAATGACTTCAATGAAGCATCACCAGGTATGATGTTTGTTGAGATGGCATCTTATGTAGGTGATGTATTGAATTACTATGTTGATAATCAATTTAGAGAAACACTTTTACATCACGCAGAAGAAAGAAAAAATATCTATGAGATTGCACAATCCTTTGGATACAAACCAAAACTTTCTTGTCCAGCTACGGTAAAACTTACTTTTACAATTGATGTTCCTGCTAAACTTGTTAGTGGAAACTATGTTCCAAATTTAGATTATGCAATCACAATTGATTCTAATTCTACGATATCGGCAAACAACGGAACAGAATTTACATTGTTGGACGATGTTAATTTTAAAACATCAGGTTCTTTAGACAAAATGGATGTTGCACCATTAACACCAACATCAGGTAATGTTCCTACAAACTTTAGACTTACTAAAACCGGTATGGCTAAATCAGGAACAAGAACATCAGAAACATTCTCTTTTGGACCTTCAAAAAAATTTGACAAAATCACATTAGCAAATGAAAGAGTAAATGAAATTATTTCCATTACTGACTCAAACAATAATAAATGGTATCAAGTTCCATTTTTAGCACAAGATACTGTTTTTGAATCTGAAGAAAATACTGAACTTAACGACCCAGGTCTTTCATCACATAAAAATGATACACCTTATTTATTAAAACTTATCAAAACATCAAGAAGATTTACAACAAGAGTTCGTGATGATAATCGTATGGAGATAAGATTTGGTTCAGGTATTAGTGATAACGCTGATGAAGAGATTATTCCAAATCCAGATAATGTTGGTTCAGCATTAGGATTTGGTGTTTCTAAATTGGATGAATCATTTGACCCAACCAACTTTATGAAAACACAAACATTTGGGTTGGCTCCAAGTAATACAACACTTACTGTAAATTACAATTATGGTGGAGCAATAGAACACAATGTAGCACCAAGAACAATTACAAGTTTTAAAACACTCAATACTTCAAACTCTACAACAGGTCTTGATTCAGCACTAACATCATTAGTAACTGATAGTATTAGTGTGGTTAATTTAGAAAGGGCTACCGGTGGTGCGAGTGAAGAATCATTACAAGAAATAAAATTAAATGCAGGTGCATACTTTAATGCTCAGAATAGAGCAGTTACCAAAGAAGATTACATCACAAGAGTTTATTCATTACCACAAAAATATGGAAACATAGCAAAAGCATATATTGTTCAAGATGAACAATTGGAAAGTGAGGGTCAATTAGAAGTTATCAATGGACAAGTAAGACAAATCAAATCTATTGATGTTGTTCCTAATCCATTGGCTATGAATATGTATGTATTGGGATATACCGCAGATAGAAAACTTACACAATTAAATCAAGCAGTAAAACAAAATTTAAAAACATATCTTTCACAATACAGAGTATTGACAGATGCAATCAACATCAAAGACGGATACATTATTAATGTAGGTGTAAGATTTAGTATTATTGTTCGTTCAGGATATAATAAAAACGAAGTATTGTTTAGAGCGATACAAGCAGTTAAACGACACTTTGATATACAAAAAAGGCAAATCAATCAACCAATCGTATTGAATGATATTGCTTATGTTATCTCATTGGTCGAAGGTGTAATCTCAGTAGTTCCACCACAAGATAATAATCCAGAGAAAAATATTGTTGTGATTGAAAACAAACACAAAGTATCTGAAGGATATAGTGGAAACATTTATGATACAGATGCAGCTACAAGAGACGGGATTGTTTATCCTTCATTAGACCCAAGTATATTTGAATTAAAATACCCAAACATAGATATTCAGGGTAGAGTAGTAGGAGATAGATAATGCATTATTTTATATTCGGAGATAAAGACTCAACCATATATTCAGGTGGTACAACATCATCTATCAATACAGGTGCAGATGAAATTTTGGAAATCAATAAAGTTGTTCAACAAAATGGTAGTATAGGAAACATTTCGAGAGCATTGATACAATTTGATTATACAGATATTTCATCATCAATTCAACAAGGTAAAATACCTTCCACCGCAAAATATTATTTAAATTTATATGACGCTGGTTCAGAAGAATTATTAAGAAATCAAAATTTATTTGCTTATATGGTAAGTGGTAGTAGTTGGACTGAGGGTAATGGTAAACTTGACCACAACCCAGTAACGACTGACGGAGTAAGTTATCAATATAGAAACCAAGATTCTAAAACACCTTGGGTAACGGGTTCAGTATTGACTGACGGAGGTGCTTGGTGGACAGGTAGTCAAGGTGGACAATACAAAGTTAGTTCATCATTTGCAATGACCAAATCAACACAAGATGTAAGAATTGATGTTTCAGATTTAGTTAAGAATCATATTTACTCTTCATCATTATTTCCTAATCAAGGATTAATAATTAAAAGAGAATCATTGTACACAGGTTCAAGTGATTTTTCATACAATCCAGGAAGTGATACAACAAAAGATGAAAGTAGTTCAACAAGATTAGGAAACTTAAAATTTTTCTCAACAGATACTCATACAATTTATCCACCGAAATTAGAAGTAATGTGGAATGATAGTTCTTGGTCAACAGGAAGCTTATCAGCATTGAGTTCAACAGATTTAGAAAACTTAAAAGTTTATTTTAAAAACTTAAGAACAGAATACAAAGAGGGTTCAATAGTAAAATTAAGAGTAGTGGGTAGAGAATTATATCCGACAACTGCATTTGCAACTACACCATCAGAACTTACTGTAAAATATTTACCAAGTGGTTCAATATATTATCAAGTAAAAGATGCGGATACAGAAGAAGTAATTATTCCTTACGGAACAGGTTCAGCCATTAGTTGTGATAGTTCTGGTAATTATTTTAATCTATGGATGAATGGATTTCAATCAGAAAGAAATTATCGATTAGGTGTTAAAATAGTTAGTGGTAGTGGAACAACAGACGAACAGGTTCACTACTTTGATAACGAATATGAATTTAGAGTGGTGAGATAAAATGCCTTATTTACCAAGTTCAGCAAGATTAAAGTCAGACTATTATCAAAAGTTATTAGACGCTGATATCATTGAACAACAAGAGTTATTCAAAGATTTAAAATTAAAACAAGAGGTGTCTGGTTCTTCCGATGCAATTCGTCCATTACGAGATGAAGACGGAAATCTGATATCAATAGAATCACCAAAGAACCTTGGTAAATCAATAAATGAAGAATTTGATATTATTAGATTGGAAAACAGACAACAATATTTTGATGATAAAAACTTATCAAAAATAGACAATCAATTTACTTTCTTTAAACCACCAATCGAACTTGACAAACCAGAAGAAGAAAAAGAAAAAGAAATTATTAAAGTAGAAATCAAGAGAGAAGAAAAGAAAGCAAAACCAGATTTACATTTAAAGAAAGCGATGATTAGATTTATCAATAGAGCATTACGAGTTAATTATCCTTTAAATATGAGTACAAACTTATTAAATGCAAAAATTGTACTTGTGATAAAACAAAATATAAATCCAAAAAAGAAAGTTAAAGGTTCTACATTTTTATATTCATTTTTAACAAGACAAAAGAAAAAAAGACAAAGTTTAAATCAATTTATGGTTCCAATTGTACTTCCTAAGTTTAACTTTAGATTTGGTTCTATTATAGCATTAACAAGATTACAAGGGTATATAAAAAATTTACAATACCAAAAAATATATGATGAATTTATTTTCACTAACAAAGAGTTAATAAAATTTTGGGGTCAAGCAAATGAAAATGCACCAAGAGATGAATTTGATATGTTTAGTGTAAGTGGATTAGAAGATACGGTTGAGGTCAAATAATGGCAAGAGAATACGGATTTACAGAAAAAGAAAAGTCAACTTATTATTTACCAAATAGAGTATATAGTAGTTTTGGTCGTGATAATGATGACGACTTTATTGCACTTTATATTTATGATGAAAATGATGAAAATCTTTTAGATACTATATTTTTAGAAACAGAAGATATTGATTTAGATTCTGGTGAAAACTTTATTGATTTAAACATAGCAGAACATTTAAGAAAAGCAGGATATGAAGAAGGTAATTTTAATGTTACTTATAAATTTTTACGAAGACTTGCTGGTGTAGAAAGACAAGTATATGTTTTTAGTAATGGAAATGTTTATAATGGATTGGTTAAAGAAAGGAAAATTAACGATGAAATAAGATACTTTACTGCACAACCTGAACAAAAAGGAGATAGAAGATTTGACTATCCACAAATCGTAGAAGAAGAGGTATTTAAAAGAGATTTAACTTATGTAATAGATGAAATATCACCTGACAGAACTGAGTTAATTGTCGAACGAGATGAAATAATCAAAAACTCAGAATACATTGATGACTTTAAGTCTATGTCAGAAATGATAGAATATAAACCATTAAGAATTAATAACGCAGGTAAAATAAAATTTGATACCAAAGACCCATATGTTTTGGAATTTGATATCAATGATTTAGATAGAGGGTTTACACAAAATATGGTAGGCGGGGAAATAATTATACCTAAATTATATCAAATAGAAAACGAAACAACAACCAATGAAGATGTTGTTGTTGAAGAAATTATTGAAGTAGATTTCTTTGACCCACCAGAACCTGACCCCGACCCAACACCTTTACCTGAACCAGACGAAGAAGAAGAAGAAGAATTTAGAGAACGTGATTATGGTGTTGTAAGTGGTGGGGATAGAAGTTGATATATCAAATAGGTGATATAAAAACAGATTGGTCAGTTTTTAAAAGACCAACACAAGAATTGTTTGAAAGTTGGAAAAAAGAATTTTTAAAATTACCAAATGTTAATAATTACAATGTTTGGTTATGTGGTGGATTCCTACAAGATTGGGAAACATTCGATATAGACATTATATTGACTAATAAACCAAACTATTCTGAACTAAAGGAATTATTGGTTCAAGGATTTAAATTAGGAATAAAACATAATGTGTTAATTGATATAGCACATTGTGATACCGAACCAACACATTTTTTTAAAGGAGAAGTAAACAGAATAGTTTACGGAAAAGAAGTAATTAAGGGTGATGAAGTATTAGATTCATTGAGTGATTGTGTTTATGAGGATTTATATAAATACCAAAGACTATACCCTACAAAGAAACAAATAAAGAAAGAGTATAAAGTTAAACCAATAAAACTAAACTAATATGGCAAGGTCAGAAAGAGCAAAACAATTAGAACAACAACTTATCTCACAAGGTAGAATACTTCCACCAAGAAGACAAGGTGCAGCAAGAAATGCATACATTGACTTTGATGTAACGGGTAGAGCAGACTTAGGAGAAGAAGGTGGACCACTAACACCAGGAAATGGATTACCGATTGGGGGTTTAATTCGTGGTGGAGAAGGTTATGGATTATATGGTGGAACTATTTATCAAAAACAAAAAGAATTAGAGAAAGACCCTATCGACCCAATCAGAAGAAAAAAGAAAACTAAAAAGATTGTTAAAGAAAAAATCGTTAGTAGAAAAGTTGTCAAGATAGAAAGAGAAGATAGAGATTATGTAGCACGAATTGATGAAGTATTAGATGCTAATCGTATTAGAGTTTCATTAAGTTATAATGACGGAGTAAATAAAGTCAAACACAAAGGTCAAGACCAAAGTGCAGAAAAGTTTACTTATTGGAGAGTTAATTACGACAAAAGTAATGTAAACAGATTTAAAACTTATATGATTAATGGTAATAAACATTTTCTATTGGTTAACGATAAATTAGGTTCAGACAACTTATCAAGAAAAGTAAAATTAAAACAACCACTCACAGCAGACTTAGATAGATTAGATAGAGTTTATTTTGCAGAAAAAAGATTACCAGACTACAAAGATAAAATTAAATTAGTTCCATTTGTTGACAGACCAGATGACGGAATATTTTTAAGAATACCAAATTTAAATTCAGTTGACAATCCTATCAATTGGGAATCAACTCAATTCCAAACTCACAATGATTTATTA
>Ga0255768_10003491_pt1 | contig 15624 bp, 16 predicted proteins | sample 071ome_33_FD_179983 | JGI IMG/M metagenome (GOLD analysis project Ga0255768, IMG submission 179983) | Coastal salt marsh microbial communities from the Groves Creek Marsh, Skidaway Island, Georgia - 071412AT metaG (version 2) | ecosystem: Environmental > Aquatic > Marine > Intertidal zone >...
CAAGCGGTGACGCGTTAACAAGGAGGATGTTTGGAATAGGAAGCTAGGCTCCCCTTGGTGATCATCAGACCCTCAGACCCTCAGACCCTCAGACCCTCAGACCCTCAGACCCTCAGACCCTCAGACTCTCAGATCCTCAGACCCTCAAGCTCGCAGAATCTCAGTTAATCGCTAACCGCTAACCGTTTGGCTTAATCCGTGAGCGGAGGCGCTTTAGTGCCGAATCGACCTATGCGCCCAACTGGCTCATATAGGTGTTGAGATCAAAATAATCCCGCCAAGCCTTTATTTTTCCTTCTTCGATTTCAAAGGTGCCCATGACGGGTAATGATATTTTCTTGCCGTCGGCTAAATCGAATTCGTCTAAACGCTCCGTGAGAACCACCTGGCCTGCTGCTGCGATGTGATAGGTGGTCCATTCAATTCGTTCGGCGCGCATCGCCTCAATGAAGGCCCTAGCGGTTTCTTTACCTTCGATCTTCTCCATGGGAATGTTGTGATAGACGACGTCATCTGCAAAAAACTCAGCAACGGCATCAAAATCAATTCGGTTCCAAGCATCGATGAAGGCTTCGACGGTTTCGATTGGCGTCATAATGGTGTCCTACGGTGAAGCACTCTAGATGCAATCAGCCTATGGCGTTTTTCCCCAGTGCGCAACAGAGAAAGATTCCGAGACTAGTTGGGCTGGCCGATGGTCACTGTTGCAAGAAATGGGGTGCCGGTGCTCATGCCGCGCGAGTCGCCCGTGTGGGGGGCAGGTTACAACCTTTGACCCCACCAGCTTGCGATGCTGAGTGGGTACTTTTTGCTCGCTTCGACCATGTCTGCTGGTGTGTCGCTATCGATGGGCGGGTCCAGCGTTTCCGGCAGCGGGCAGGCGCCTTGGACAGGGTCTAGGTACTCCAGCCGGATCGATTGAAGCACAGCGCCAAAGTCGTGCCCCTCGTGGTAAGGAGAGTTTTGGTGCGCGTAAAACGCCCATTTATCTCTGAACGCCAGCAAACAATAATAGAAGTTGTCTTGTTGGCCCTTAAAGTACTCGTACCGCAGAACGCCATCTTCCTCAGACAAAGTCTTTTGAACCATGTCTTTCATAATGTCTTCAAATTGCGCTTCGCGACCGGGTTTAATTTCGATGTGGGCAAGTAACGTTGTCATTGATCAACCTCGATGGGAGTGGGTCAAGGGCGCGCAGGTTAGTGGGGCAGTCGCCCGTTGTGCTGCCCGCCGGATACATCGATTAACTGGCCATTGATAAACCCTGACCGCGCATCGTCTGCAAGCCATAACGCGGTCTGAGCAATGTCGTCGATAGTACCCATTCGGCCTGAAGGAATGTGCGGGATAAACCGTTCCTCAGAATCGCTATGTTCAAAAATGGCATCTGTCATATCGGTGCGGATCAATCCAGCCGCAATAGAATTAAAGCGGATGTTTTGCTCACCGTATTCGACTGCTGCGATTTTGATGGCGTAATCGATGCCTGCTCGCGCCGCAGCATAAACGGCAAGACCAGGGCCCGGAAGCCGAGCTGTGAGTGAGGAAATGGTCATGATCGACCCGCCCTCGGACATGACCTCAGCGGCATATTTGAACATCAATAGGGCCCCAATAAAGGACACATCGAGGGTGGGCTGGATGGCTTCGCGGGTGAGCGCTGCGATGGGGTTCCCCGCAAGCGCCCCAGCGCTGTTGATTGCGATATGTATAGGGCCTGCCTGTTCGGATGCCGATTGAAAGAGCGATTGGATCGATGCTTCATCGCCCATATCACAGGGAATCGCGATGCCACCAATCTCGCTGGCCAGTGTCTCAAGGGGTGCTTGCCTGCGCCCGGAAACAATCACCTTAGCGCCCTCATTCGCGAGCGCCTTTGCGATGGCTACACCGAAATTGTGCTGCCCAGATGCACCAATGACGACAGCTGTTTTTCCTTCGAGACTCATGGCTTAGATTCCTTGCTGGATGGGTTGGTTATTTTCGTGAGGCTGTGGTTCGGCGTGCAATCTGAACTGCGGGTTACTGCCCGCTAAGTCGCTCAACAACGGGTGCAAAGCTGTCAATATTGTCCTCGCCAACAGTGATGTAGGAGATACCATAGGCCTCTCGCCGTCGCTCGAGCTCCTCACAGATTGTTGATACATCACCGAAGAGTGCATGAGGGTGTTTTCTCATTTCGTCCTCGGGCAACCCAAAATTTTGCGCGAACATCGCGACCACTGGGTCTGGCTGATCGGTCACAAAGGTAAAGTAGGCGCCAATCTCTAGTTCGATCTCATTAAATCGATCACCGGCACCCGCTTTGATCCAAGACAGCTTTTTGAGCGTCTCTGATTCAGTTGAGGTTTGCACGCCATCAGGACCAATGACCCCTTGGCGGTTGTTGAAATTAAAACTCACGATATCGGCGGTCTGACCTGCGAGCCTTAACACCCGTTTTGATCCGCCACCAATCATAATAGGGGGATGCGGCGTTTGAACGGGCTTAGGCAGCCCCTCGAATTCATGCCAATTGACGGTCTCGTTAGTCAGGCCAATTTCACCGTCGTCGCTGTACTGTTTGATGGCGTGAATCACATCTTCTAATCGGCTGATCCGCGTTCCAGGAGAATCCATGGTTAAGCCGACCGCTTCGTACTCATCTTTTAGCCAGCCCGCGCCAAGTCCAAGCTCGAGTCGTCCGCCTGACAAAAGATCAATGGTCATGGCTTCCTTTGCGAGGACAACGGGCAAACGATAATCAACGCAGAAAACCCGGCAACCAATGTTAATCGTTGAGGTGACCGCAGCTGCATAAGCCATGGCTGGCACGGCAGCTAGCCCCTGTATAGGGTGGTTGGTGCGGGAAAGCGCAGGGCCCGGACCAATCAGGTGGTCGGCGAGGTGGAAAGCGCTGTAGCCAAGCGACTCAGCACGCTGAACCTTGGTGGCCCAATCTTGTCCTGAGTCAGCGTTGAAACTTTGAACCGCAAATCTAAACGGATGAGGCATGGCCGCTATATTCCAGCGCAGTATTTCAGTCCTCGACGAAGGAGTTCGTAGTACTCCGGCTTCTCCCAAGAACCTTTCTCGATAACAGGATAGTAGGGTACCCTTGGCTGCATATCGTAATGACCACGACAATGACCGAGATTCAGATAAAGCACCTCTCCTTCACCTAGTCGGTTAATGTAGTAAACCGGTCTTGGTTCATCATCTGGCCAGTCTGCATGAATGAAACCAGTTGCCTCGCCCGTGAAGTTGGTATGTAGCAGTACTTCGAGTTCAGCGAGGGCTTTGCACAAGTAAAGCTCATCGTCGGTCTCGAATTCGCCAACCCCCTTCACGAGGGGGTGATCAGGCGCGGTCGTTTTGACAGTAAATGGCTGAATCGGAGGATGAGCCATAAACTGTGAGCCCAGTGTCTCCATAAAGGTGGGTGCGGTCTCTGGGCATGCCACACCCGCATCTGTGAATTCGAGAATCGAATTGGTGCCGTGGAGAGCAAACCATTTCTTTCCCGATTCCACATAGGCTTTTAGCGCAGCCTGCTCGGGCTCGCTAGGAATGAGATTACAGGTGTACGAGATGAGGAAGTCGGAGGCGTTGATGCCTTCGATATCGCTGTAATCACTAGCAACCGTGGTTCGAACATTCTCGTGTTCGGACAGCAGTTTCAGGAGTTCAAGACGAGCAAAATCGATGTCATGAAAGTCTCCAGCTGCAACCAAGTAAGCCTGAATCGCGGGTTCTGACATGCTGAGATCCTTCTTTTTAGTACTGGATTCGTTTGGTAAGGCCACCGTCAATGACAACGTTGGTGCCTGTGGTGAATCCACCAAGCGGGCTGATGAGTAATGCTGCCTGAGCGGCTACTTCTTCAGCTGTTCCCATTCGGCCAAGTGGAATCTGCGCGACGGTTGAATCATAGAACGCAGTCATTCCCTGCTTGATTTTGTCCCACGACCCCCCATCGATGAAGATCGGTCCAGGGCTAATCGCATTGACGCGGATTCCTTTGGCGCCGATCTCCTGAGCCAGTGCACCAGAGTAATTCAGCAAGCCAGCCTTCATTGCATTGTAGGGACCTGCATTGATGAAGTGCTCAAGTGCAGCAGTCGTTGAGATCATGACCACACTTGGATTCTCAGACTTTTCAAAGAAAGGCATGCACGCCTCAACCCCGCGAACCGCAGACATGATGTTGTAATCAAAGTGCGATTGCCATCCGGCATCCCCTGGGGCGTTTGATCCGCTAACGTTGGAGACATAGGCGTCGAGTCCACCGAGCTCATCTCCTGCAGCAGCGATCCACGCTTTGAAGGCATCGCCATCACCCACGTCTAGTTGCTGGCCGACGACCTTAACGCCCTTGGCAGAGATCGCTTCGACAGCAGCATTAACGTCATCTGCATTCCGCGCGCAGAGCGCAATATTGCAACCCTCGTCCGAGAGAATTTCGACAATGGCGCGACCAATTCCTTTGGTGCCGCCAGTGACCAAGACGTTGTGGCCTTTAAGTTTTAAATCCATGTTGGTTTACTCCTTACTTGATGTTGAAAAGACGTGTTGTGAAAAGGGTAGTACTGCATTGTGCTTTGTTCGATCGGTTGATTTCGAGCAGGCAATGGTCACGGTCAGGAAAATGGGAATGGGGCATGGTATCAAGCCTTTCGCATCACGCCGCCGTCTACGACGAGACCGTGGCCGGTTATAAAGCTCGCATCACTGCTCACTAGAAAATTGATAGCACCTGCGATGTCGGCGGGCTGGCCTAGGCGCCCGAGGGCGGACTTCTCTGACCAGAAGGCCTCAAATTCGGGTCCAGCATCCAATGAGGCCCTGGTAATGCCTGTCACAATCGCGCCAGGCTGAATGTAATTGGCTGTAATTCCAAATTCACCAAGTTCCAAAGCCAGCGTTTTGGTTAGCCCCGCAACCGCATGTTTAGAGGTGGTGTATGCCCCCATGCCTTCGCCGGCAAGGGTGGTCATAATTGATCCAATGTTGACGATTCGTCCCCTGGGACTCTGCTTGAGGTGAGGGATGCACGCTTGGCAGAGGCGAAAAACCGCTGAAACATTGACGCTAAGGATTCTGTCCCAATCACCAACTTGCATGCTTTCAACCGATCCACCTCCGACCATGCCGGCATTATTGACGAGAAAATCAATGCGCCCCCAATGCGCGATTGCCGTCTCGGCAATTCGCGTGGCCGCCCCCTCGGCAGCCACGTCTATGGAGAGAAACCGAAGGTTTGAGTGCTCGATGACCGGCTCGGTCGCGAGATCAACCACCAACACGGAGGCTCCGCCTTCCAGTAAGCGGTTGGCAGTTGCAAGGCCAATACCGCTGTTCCCGCCGGTCACGATGGCTACTAAATCTGCGTGCGGTGCTTGCTCGGTTGGTGATGTCAATGCATGAACCCCTAATCATGGTGGGAGCCGCACACTGTTCGACTCCGAGAAGATCAAGGTAGCCTAGGCGAGGGAAAAGAGTCAATGCAGACGGTTTTGCTTTTTGACGCTTAGCCATTGATCGCGTGCTTTAAGCGTCCTGGAGAGATCGGTTTAGTGAGGGTGCGCGACAGAGATGGTGTGCTCTTTGCGTCAAGGCGGGTCAGCTTACTGGCCAGCGACCCAGTAAACTGCATTCTGAATCAGTCGTTGATATTCATGGCTTGCATAAGCGACCGGATCATCGCCGCCCTGGAGATATACGAGGCGGCTCTCGGCGACCTGTTTGGTCCAGCCCACCAGAGCGCTTCCTGGGTCGTGGCGCCACCCGTCATTCGAGAACATTCTCTTCTCTTTGACAGCTTGCGTCGCAGAATAAAAGTGCGCCTCGTCAAAGGAATAGTTGCTCGTGAGAAGCGGTTCAACTTCATCTTCGAACACTTCGAACAGATAGAGTTCATCGGTCATCGAAAAGGTTTCGGGCACGCCCACTGTGACAGGATGAGCCTTTGATGCCACCGTGATCTCGTGGGTGACTTGGTGTCGATAGCCGCTGTCTTGCCGCTGCTTACCCCGCAGCATCTGCGGTAGATACAAAAATCGGCCACCTAAGGTGTCGGCGTAACCCTCCCAGGAAGGCCAACCGGCAATCGCGTGGTGTAAAAACACCATGCCTTTGCCCTCGTTTAGTAGTGCAGTGAAATTCTCAACAAAGGTGGCGGTCGGTGGAACAAATTGCGGTGCTCCCTCGCCGAAGCGAATGCCAGGCATGTCATAAAAGACAAGTGCGTCATAGTCTCGGCAATGGTCCGGCGAGAGAATGGCCTCCGCTAACGGTTGCTCAACATGGGTATAGTCGAACGTAAGACTATCCATCATCGAGAAAAAAGCCCCTTTATCGAAGGGATGTCCTTTGGTGATTAATAGAACGTTGGGCTGAGTACCTGACATAGTCCTGAAAGGTGAGTGCGCTTGCGATAGTTGGCAGTATCGCTTTACGATGCAATGAAGTAAAACCGCGCAGCTTTTGCAGGCCAGCAACCTCTGTAATGAATGACCCTATTATTTCTTCGCCCCCCGCTAATCCTAGGCCTTCGGCCGGGAAGTCGTGGCAACAGACTAAGAGTGAGAATACTCGACTGCAAATATTAGAGGCGACGCTGTACTGCTTTTCGGAGTATGGATTTCACAACACCACAACGGAGAAAGTATCAAAACGAGCCAAGGTGTCGCGCGGCGCCATGCTGCACCATTTCTCGCAGCGAGCGGAGTTAGTGCGTGCTGCGGTCGAGCATCTGCACGAAAAGCGGCTTCAGGAGTACGAGCGAGATCTTCGCGCGCTGAATGAAGATGCAAAACATACGCTAGTTGCCGAAGGAATCGAGGTGTTTTGGCGACAGCTCCAATCACCATTGTTCGCGATTTATTGTGAATTGCTGGTTACCTCAAGGACCGACGATGAGCTAAGGCGAACGCTTGCTCCAGCGCAGGAGGCTTTTGAGCGGGCTTGGCAATCTCGATCTCAAACGATCTTCCCTGACCTTGCGTTATCCAAGCAGTTTTGGATCGCAACCGCCGCAACCCGCTATATGCTGGAGGGCATCGCCATCAATACCCAGTCACGGGGGCGGTCACCCGATAGTTCTTCCACCCAGGAGATGCTGTCGTGGCTGAAGGAGACGGTAAGCGGGTTGTTGAGCGATGTTTCCCGAATTGACCGTAACACCGCAATGAGCGCAAAAGGAGCAAGCAAGAAATAGTTGGGGCAAGCGCCCAAGGATCGCTTGAAAAATACGAAGTAGGATATGTACGCCGAGCAAAAAACGAAGCGCATTCACTTGAGAGTGATGGCTTAAGCGCGAGGACTAAAGCGCACTAATCAAGATACTTCGATCAAAAACAGGAAGTAGAGACGCTGATTGAAGCGCGGCGAACTGCCCAGGAACTCTTGAGTTTCTATGAGTAGTGACTAAGACGCATATGGAAACCGGTGATCAATCCTTTGTGTGAGTCATGCGGTGGCTAGGCTATTTGTCCCAGCAATTGAATAAACGCTTCACAGCGATCGAAGCAGTAGGATTTGAACAACCGATAGGGAGAAAAAGCGCATGAAAATCATCATCTCCGGGACAGTGGATATCGATCCCGAGCAAATGGAGGCGGCAATGACGGCGGCAAAGCCCTTGATCGAAGGGGCGCTTACCCAGAAAGGAATCATGGACTACGACTGGTGCCCTGATCCTTTGACTCCAGGACGGATTCGTGTCTTTGAGCGGTGGGAGTCTCAGCAAGCCCTGGAGAACCATTTTAACAACCATTGGTATCAGGACATGCGAGTGGCGTTGGCCCAGTTTGGTATTCGAGGGGCAGACGTCCTGAAGTACCGAATAGATGCGGCTGAGCCGGTTTACGATGAAACAGGTACTGCGCGGGCTGATTTCTTCACAGTGTGAGGCGAGTAAACACAGGGCTTTTGATAAAACCGTCAGCCTTGACGGTCGACGGATAAAGCCTTCATCATGCGGTAGTCAGCTGCGAACCGGTGTTTGGAGTCATTGCCGGCGTGAGCAGGGCTCAATTCGTTGACACCAAATAGCCCTAGGGGGCAGTTTGAACGACGAAAAACATTGATGGAGAGCCTTCAGCGGGTTGAGAGCCTTCAGCGGGTTGAGAGCCATCAGCGGGTTGAGAGCCTTCAGCGGGTTGAGAGCCATCAGCGGGTTGAGAGCCATCACCGGGTTGAGAGCCTTAAGTTGGTTTAAAGCCTTAAGTGAAATATCACTCAAGGCAGGAAGATCACAACTACTGATTATGACTATTAAAGTAGTGATGTTGGGGAAAGCAGACCTGTTCGCGATCGAATCGTAAGCTGCTCATGGCGCAGAAGCGGGCGGCGAGAAGGGGTGCCACGGGCCAGCAAGGGCTGGGGCGGGGCAGACGAGAAAAAGTCACAAAATACGGCACAAAACCATGTCGTGGTACGCGGTGACCAAAAGAGTCATCAGTAAAGAGATTTATCAGTAAAACGATTGGGCAATAAAAAGACTCACCAGTAAATTGTTAAGACAAGCGCCAAGGAATCGAGGCAAAAGGTATGGCTAAGAAACTTACGAACAAAATGCTGCAAGCAATGCATTTGAAGATGGTTAGAATCCGCCGTTTTGAGGAGGAAGCTGGCCGGTTGATGGAAGATGGAAAAATTCCAGGCGCCCTTCATCTTTACGTGGGACAGGAAGCGGTGGCTTCCGGTGTCATGCAGCACTTAGCGGATGATGACTACATCACCAGTACTCACCGAGGACATGGGCACCTTATCGCTAAAGGCGGCGATTTTTCCAAAATGTTCGCCGAGTTGTTTGGTAAGGCTACGGGATACTGTAAGGGGAAGGGCGGCAGTATGCATATTTCCAATATGGCCCTGGGAATGCTTGGCGCGAATGGCATCGTGGGTGGCGGTCCGCCCATTGCTATGGGCGCCGCCTTCTCCAATCGGTTTCGGAGAACGAAGCAAATATCAGTGGCGTTTTTCGGAGATGGGGCGAGCAACGAAGGCAGCTTTCATGAAGCCGCCAATATGGCTGCGCTTTACAAACTCCCGTGCTTGTTTGTTTGCGAGAACAACGGTTACGGAGAGTACACTTCTCAGGCAAATCATCAGGCGATTGTCGACGTTGCCGACCGTGCGGCGGGTTACGGCATGCCTGGTGTGGTGGTCGATGGAATGGACGTTGTCGCCGTTTACGAAGCAGCCGGTGAAGCGATTGACCGCGCTCGCAAAGGAGAGGGCCCAACATTACTAGAATGTAAAACGTACAGATTTTATGACCACGTCGGGGTGCGCGGAATGGGGCTGACCTATCGAACTGACGAGGAACTTGAGGAGTGGAAAGCCAAAGACGCGATTCAATCCTTTGAGAAAGTGCTTCTGAAACAGAAAGTCATGACTCAGAAAAAGATTGACCAGGTATATGACGAAGTCAACGCGGACATCGAGAAGGCGATTTCTTTCGCAGAAACATCACCTTATCCTGCACCAGAGGATTTACTAACGGACGTTTACAACCAGGGAGCAACGGCATGAGCGAAGCAGTGAAAACAGAGGGTCGAGCGATTCCCTACGTGCTTGCGATTACCGAAGGTGTCCGCCAAATACTAGAAGAACAGGATAACGCGTTCGTAGCGGGCGAAGATGTCGGTGAGGCTGGAAGCGTCTATGGCTACTACCGAGGCCTGATTGATCAGTTCGGTGAGCACCGAATCATAGATACACCCATTAGTGAAAAGGGCATCATTGGCTTAGGGGTTGGTGCGGCTGCGACTGGGTGCCGTCCTATTCTGGACATTATGTTCATGGACTTTTTGGGCGAGTGTATGGACGAAGTCGCTAACCAAATGGCCAAGATGCGATTTATGTTTGGTGGCGGTGCAACCTTACCCATCACCGTTTTGACCATGGCCGGTGCAGGCATGAACCTCGCGGCGCAGCACTCCCAAAGTTGGGAGGCGATTCTGGCGCACTTGCCTGGCGTGAAGGTTGTCATGCCCTCGAATGCCTATGATGCAAAAGGCTTAATTATCTCTGCTGCTCGAGATAATAATCCCGTATTTGTTGTCTTGAACAAAGCCAGTCTGGCGATGACGACCGATGTGCCCGAGGAAATGTATGAGGTTCCCATTGGCAAAGCCGAAGTGGTTCGGCAGGGCACAGACTTCACCATCTTGGCGATGGGCCGTATGGTGGTTGAAGCGCTCGCTGCCGCAAAGACGCTGGAGGGCGATGGGCTATCGGTAGAAGTCATCGACATCCGTAGTGTTCAGCCTTTTGATACAGAGACTGCGGTCGCTTCATTGAAGAAAACGCACCGGGCACTGGTGGTGCACGAAGCGGTGCGGTTTGGCGGGTTCGGTGGCGAGATCGTAGCCCAACTGCAAGAGGAAGCGTTTGATTACCTTGATGCGCCGATTGGCCGAGTTGGGGCACCGTTCTCACCGGTCCCTTTCAGTCCAGCGCTGGAAAAGGTCTATGTTCCCAACGCAGAGAAGATCGTCGGCGAAGTGAAAAAATTATTGGGGATGTAATCATCGATGCCGGCAGGCCTTGTTGTTAATCCGGCCTCCGGTAAGGACATACGGCGGCTGACAGGAAAAGCTTCTGTCTTTGATAATCGAGAGAAGCTAGCCATCGTAAAACGGGCCCTCGCAGGGGCAGTTAGCGGTGGGCTATCGCATCTTTATTACATGGACGACGCGCACGGTATCGCACATACCGCGATTGCCGAGTCAGCATTGCCTCGATCAATCAAAATTGAGCGTATTCCCACTCCAAAGACGTCAAGTGCGCTTGATACGCTGGCTGCAGCTGAGGCGTTTTCGCGTACCAACTGCAATGTTGTGATGACGCTGGGAGGAGACGGCACTAATCGAGCTTTTGTGAAGGGATGGCGTGACGCGAATTTGATTCCTTTGTCCACGGGGACAAACAACGTTTTTCCCGTCCTGGAAGAGGCGACCATTGCCGGTATGGCGCTTGGCTTAATGAGTCAGGGCAAACGTTCGATGAGTCGGTTTATTCAGCGGCGCAAGGTGATCGAACTGGATTTGGGTTCCGAGACTGACATTGCGCTGATTGATGCCGTAATGACGAGCGATCAGTTCATTGGCGCGAGGGCTCTGCTTGATCCCTCTTCTCTAAAGGCAGCGCTGCTCTGTCGTGCTGACCCCGCAGGGGTAGGCATGACGAGCCTAGGCGGACTGCTAGCGCCAGTGAGCGATAGCGAGGATGCAGGTTTATTTCTCGAGTTTGGTGAAGGCGGTAAGACGCTGACCGCGCCTATGATTCCAGGGAAAATGAGTGACATCCCTATTGCGAGTTGCCGGCGGGTCGGGCTTGGTCGGACTATTACATTCGAAGGCCCTTGTGCCCTCGCGCTAGATGGTGAGCGAGAGCACGTGTTAACCCGAGGCGCGCGCTTATCGATGCGCGTGTCGCGAGAGGGGCCAGGGGTTGTAGACATCGGTGGGGTCTTAGCGGCGGCCGCCAGGAATAAGTGGTTTCTCAAATGATTGAGGAGGTGAAATGCCAAAGGAAATCTATCTAGTCAAAGTAGGCATGTCGATGACAGAAGGGATGGTCTCTGAGTGGTATATCCCTGATGGTGGTGCCGTCAAAAAAGGCGAGCTGGTTTACGCACTGGAAACCGAGAAAGTGAACCTCGACGTGGATGCTGAAGCGGATGGAATCGTCAAACATCTGGTTGAGCCTGGCGTGATGCTCGCACCGGGCGATGTGGTCGGTTATATCTACCTCGATGGTGAATCTGTTCCGGAAGGCCCGCTGGTCGGTGGGGCCGCCGAATCACCTGCAGAGAATGCCGAGGCAGAGGCTGAGCCAGTTGCGGCAGCACCGGCTCAACCCCAACCTGTAGTCGCGACTATCAATCCAGCAGAGCCCTCAGGTGATGGAAGGCTGAAGTCTTCGCCGGCTGCTCGACGCCTAGCCTCTGAGATCGGGGTCGATATCACAAGGTTAGCCGGATCGGGTCCGGGTGGAAGAATTATTGAGCGCGATGTTGAAGCGGCTCGCGGTCAATCGGCGAGCAGTGCTTCGGTGGTGCCTATGAAGCAGGCCGAGAATATTCACGCATCACCGCTCGCTAGAAGGATCGCTGCAGAGCGCGGAGTAAATCTCGCCGCGGTTAGAGGCAGTGGTCCTGGAGGGCGCATCATTCAGGCAGATGTCGAGGCCGCGTCATCACAAAGGGGGAGTAATGTCAGCGGCGCTGCCCCTAGCAGTGATTCCGGTGCCCAGCGATACCTGCCCGGTCAGAGTATTCCTCTAAAAGGTATGCGTCGAACGATTGCGCAACGCATGCATGAGAGCCTCAAAGAGACTGCGCAATTGAGCATGGATATGGCCGCAACGATGGATGACGCGGTGAAATTGCGGACGCAATTGGTCAAAGAGTGGGAAGGCATTGCGAAACCCACCTTCACAGACCTGGTGATTCGAGCAGTCGCTAAAGCGCTCCGCGAACATCCACAAATGAACAGTCAGTTTCAAACTGATGCCATCGAGCTGATGCAAGAAGTGCATGTTGGGCTTGCCGTCGCAGTACCCGAGGGACTGCTCGTTCCTGTGATTCGGCATGCCGATCAGCTCACCCTTCAAGAGATTGCTATTGAAAGCGCCAGACTGGCTAATGCCGCCAGAGAAGGCACCTTAGGGCTGGATGATTTCGCCGGTGGGACGTTCACGGTATCAGCGCTAGGCATGTTCGGTGTGAACTCATTTACGCCCATAATCAATCGGCCTCAGTCCGGAATTTTAGGGGTGAACCAGATTTATGATGGCCTGGCTTGGGATGGTGATACACCGGTAAAGACGAAGCAGATGAACCTGTCGCTCACCTGGGATCATCGGGTGCTTGATGGGGCGCCTGCGGCTGAATTTCTCGCCACGGTGGTGGAGCTGTTGTCTGAACCTTATAGGTTGCTCGTATGAAAGAATTTGATTGTGTGATCATCGGGGGCGGCCCGGGTGGGTATGCGGCTGCGATCCGTGCTGCGCAGGAGGGACTATCGGTTGCTCTGGTGGAGAAAGAGGCCCTCGGCGGAACCTGTCTAAATTGGGGATGTATTCCCACTAAGTCGTTGCTCCACGCTGCAGATGTTTTAAGACAGACGCGCGATGCCGAGGCGCTGGGCGTCTCGATCAAGGGCGTTGATATTGATCTCGCTCAGATGGTCAAGCAATCGCGCGATGCGGCAAACCAGCTGTCTAACGGAATCGCTGGTCTAATGCGCAAGCACAAGATTACTGTTTTTAAAGAGACCGCTGAGATTCTCGGTGTTGGACAAGTCGGCTTGTCTGAATCGGGAGAATTACTTGCAGACGCAATTGTCATCGCGACGGGTGCCACGCCACGAAAATTGCCGCATATCGACTGCGAGAGCGATCGTATCTGGTCCGCCAGGGAGGCGATGACGCCGCAGTTTCTGCCAAAGCGCCTTCTGATTGTCGGAGCAGGTGCCATTGGGGTTGAGTTTGCAAGTCTGTACAGCGCGCTCGGGACCAAGGTGACATTGATCGAAGCCGCGGCTAATGTGCTTCCGGCAGAGGATGAAGAAATCTCAACCCTAGCAAAGGCTGCGCTTTCAGAGGAGGGGATAGAGATTCACACCAACACGCCTTTGGACGCGTTGTCCGGCAAAAAGCAGTTGCAGGCCGAGTTTGCCGGGCAAACCAAACGGTTTGACGCTTGCATCATGTCGGTAGGTGTTACGGCGAACGTCGAGGAATTAGGACTTGATCGAGTCGGGCTCATGCTTGAGCGGGGCTTTTTGGAGGTCGACTGCCACCAGCAAACGAGCGTCCCTGGGATTTATGCCATTGGTGATGTGGCAGGCGTGCCTTGCCTTGCGCATAAGGCCACCCATGAGGCGATTGTCGTCGCAGAGGTGATTGCTGGAAAAAATCCAGCACCACTCCACTCTGAGCGCATTCCCGGGTGCACCTACAGTTCGCCGCAAGTGGCGAGTATTGGGCTAAGAGAACAGGATGCGGGCGAGCGGAATATTCGTGTTGGTCGATTTCCTTTTTATGCCAACGGTAAGGCTGTCGCGAGCCATGCGGGCGAGGGGTTGATTAAAACCATTTTCGATGCCGACACCGGCGCGCTGCTCGGTGCGCATATGATCGGGGAGGGCGTGACCGAACTGATTCAAGGATTCGCTATCGCCATTACGCTGGAGACCACGGAGCAAGAATTGATGGAAACCGTTTTTCCTCATCCAACGTTATCCGAGGCGATGCATGAGAGTGTACTGCAAGCGTTTGGACGCCCGATTCATTTATGAGCGCGGGGTCGTGACACAGGCGCTGAGAATCCAACGAGTTACTGCAGAAGGATCGAAAGGAGTCCTGTCAGTAGACTGACAGGACTCGCAATCTTGCTTTGGGGGTTCTAGCCCGCATTCATGCTCTGTGACAAAACAGAGAAACCCTCGGTGGCGGATAGACGCTTACCAACGACTGCTTGATATTCTGCCGATTCGTACCACGCCTTTGCTGCTTCTGTAGATTCGAATTTGATGACAACCGTTTGTGGTCCAGGCGAAACCCCTTCCATCGTCTCAGCGGCCACATCGAAAACCAGGACCTCCCCACCATATTGAGCAACCGTTGGACCCGCGCCAGCGCCGTATTCCGCGTAGAGCGCCGCATCGTTGACTTGGTATTGAGCGATAAAATAAGCCGCCATGACTCACCCCTTTTTGACTGATTGTTTTATGTTCTGATGAGTCTCAAGCATAGCGGCACGCGGTGCAACGGTTTTTCTGTTTGCTCTTGGGTGTGTTTGTAGCGGCCTGACCACGCCTAAGGTGGGAGCCGCTCGCTCATGGGTGAGCGAGCGTTGCATCCTTATTCGTGAGCTTTAATTCAACGCTATCGAGTGAGGCGTTTTGACGCTCCGGGCTTATCGCCGCTGGTAAGGCGGTGCGAGGCGACCCTCTTCGTCCCGAATATCAAACTCTCGACTGATATCTTCGACCCATTGGATGGTACCGGTCCGATCCATGAGGTCCTCTGCTAGCGCTAGAGCAGCGACTGTTCTGCCCACGCCGAGCGGTGTTTGGGCGTGGCTAAGGTCTCCACCTGTGCGGTCGGAATTAGCAACAATGAACTCCGTTGCGACCGAACCCGGATAGAGCGAGATAGCTGCGATGCCTTTGTCCTTTAATTCGATGCCCATATCCGCCGTTAGCCGGTCGAGTCCAGCCTTCCCCGCACCGTAGGAGCTAGAGAAATGGTAGGACTGGCCGCCAGGCGAGGACACGTTGACGATCAGTCCTCCCTCACCTGCAGCGAACAAAAGGGGTGCCGCATGCCAACTCGCGACGTAGTGTGCGCGAAGCCCGATTCCAACCTGGTCGTCCCAAATAGACACGGGATGATCCCAAAAGCCGCCACCCCAGGCGGGAGGTGAGGGGATCTTGTAGACATTATTAACCAGAATATCGATTTTGCCGGCTTGCTCGGCAACCTTGGCGAAGAAGGTTTCGATCTCGCTATCAACCCCATGATCGACTTTAAAGCCGAAGCCCTTTCCGCCAGCGGCCTCGATAGCGGCGACAGTCCCTTGAATGGTGAGTTCGCCATCACCATCGCTTCTGCCTGTAATAAATA
>Ga0255768_10003495_pt1 | contig 15616 bp, 15 predicted proteins | sample 071ome_33_FD_179983 | JGI IMG/M metagenome (GOLD analysis project Ga0255768, IMG submission 179983) | Coastal salt marsh microbial communities from the Groves Creek Marsh, Skidaway Island, Georgia - 071412AT metaG (version 2) | ecosystem: Environmental > Aquatic > Marine > Intertidal zone >...
GCCGTAGGTGTAGACGGTCAGCTCGCACGGCCCGCCCGGCAGCCATGCCTCGGCGCTGCCGATGCGCATGTAGGCAGCGCCGCCGCCGCCCTGGTCGGTCGAGTCGTACTGCGGTGTCCCTGTGTCCTGCACGAGCGAGCAGACCATCTGCCGGCGGTCGCGCAGGACCGCAACGGCGCTCTGGCGGCAGCGGTCGACGTGCTCGGTCGTCACGGGATTGTCAGCCGTGCCGAGGATGCCGTCGTCGTAGGCCACGAACCCGCTGGGCTGTGTGCCTGTCGGGACGCTGGCCGGGTCGGGGTAGACGAGCAGCCCCTGCGGCTGGATGTCGTCGCCGGCGCTCGCGTAGGTGATGCGCAGCTCGGTCGCCGTGTCGCTGATGGTGTCCGTGTGCGAGTAATCCAGCGTGGCAGTCGTCGCGATGGCCTGCCCTGCGCTGGTGTGGATCGTGTTCCAGCCGCCGTCGTACTCCTCGACGGTGATCGTCACGGTCGAGCCGCCGCCGCTGTCGGTGACCTGATGCCTGAAGGTGTAATCGAGGCCGTCAGCGCTCGGGACGATGGGGATGCGGTAGACCGGGTCGCTCGTGTCGGCGAGCGCGGTCATGTAGCAGACCGACACCAGCGGCGGCTGGTGCTTGAGGTAGAGGTAGTTGACGTTGCCGAGGATGCGCGGCAGGACCTCGCCGATCTTGACGAAGCCGAGCTCGTTGGCGCTGATGACGTCGTAGCCTGTCGGTGAGCTGATGGTCATGACCAGTACCCCCCATCGAGGACGTGGGCGTGATCGTCCTGCTCGTCGGTGCCGATGCCCTCGGCAGGGTAGGTCAGCCGGGTCTGGTTGGCCGTCAGGGTCGGCGAGCCGTTGACCGCGTCGATCGTCAGGCGGCAGACGCTGCCCGTGTCGGTGACCGCGTCGATCGTGTAGCCGTCAGCGACGCCCTCGCTGTCGCCCGGGTCGTAGGCGACGAGGTCGAAGCTGCCGGCGCTCGCTGCGAGGATGGCGTTGAAGTGCTCATAGAAGTAGCGGGGAACGTCGATCGTGTCGTTGGCGCCGGGCTGGATCGGGTCGGTCGACCAGGTCGAGACCTCAGCGCTCGGACAGAGGGCGGGCTGCGTGATGCTCGCGTCGGCGATGAGGGTGAGCTCGACGACGTGGTCCTCGAGGTCCATGACGCGGCCCAGACACCGCGCGAAGCCGGTCAGGCTCGGCGAGCTCGTCGCCCAGCTCCAAACGTCGGCGCTGCTGATGTCGAGCCTGACGAGGTCGCCCGGATAGACCTCGAGCCACGGGGCGACGCGCACGCGCACGATCTGGAGGACCTGCGAGGCTGCGAAGCGAGCGGCGACGAGCGGGGTCGCGAAGCTCGCGAGCTGCTCGCGGTTGGCGAGCGGGACGGTGAGCTCGAGCTCGGTCGTGCCGCGCGCGATGCCTGCTGCTTGGTCGGTGTAGACGATCTTGAAGTCTGGCGACCCGTCGGGGCCTTGGTGGCTGACGACGATGCGGGTCGGCGTCTTGGCCGGCGAGAGGCTGACAATCGGCGAGCCCTTGCGGCTCATGAGCGCTTCGTTGTCGATCGTCGCTGTCGGCAGGCTGCCAGCCGGGCTGGTCGAGATGAGCCGCAGCTGGCCACGGTCGGCGACCGCTGCGCGTTGGAGCAGAGACAAGAGGCCGCCGAAGATTTCAGACCATTCGCCCTCGCTCTCGAGCGAGAGCGTCGGCAGGGCGATCTCGAGGAAGCCGTCCTCGTCCATCAGGTCGCTGGGGATGCCGAGCCCTTGCCCGCCGGCGAGGGTGTCGTAGGTGCCGCGCAAGCCGAACGTGCCGCTGCTCTGGAGCGCGCGCAGCATGGCCTCGCCCGGCTTGCCCTCGTCCTCGAGGACAATCTGCGCCTCGAGGCCGGGGACCTGGTCGGGGTAGAGCGCAGGGCCGGCGACGAGAGAGAGCCCCGTAAGGACCGCGCGGCCGGCGACGGTGCCGACGTAGAGGAACTCATAGCGCGAGCCGTCGATGCGGACTACGCCGGGCGCTGTGATGTCGCTCGCGTCGCCCTCGTCGATCTCGATGGTGATGCTCGTGATGTCCTGCCCGCCGTAGCCGACGCCGTACTGCCTGACGTCGGGGGATAGGAGCTGTCCGGGGAGCAGGGGGAGGAGCTGGTCAGAGCTGCCGCCGTAGGTGGGGGCAAAATACAGGACAGGCTCAGCCGCGCCCCAATCGGTGTAGGTGCCGATCGTCAGAACGGCCGAGTCGTAGCCAATCGGCACGGTCAGCGTCCAGCCGGCGAGGTCTGAGCCCTGCCAGACGAGAGGCCCCAGCTCAGAGCCGGCCGACTGGTCGGAGACCTCCGCGTCCCATGCGTCGCTGATGGCCTGCCGGATCTGGTCGCTGCTGTAGAGCGTGCCAGATGCAACGCCGGCGAATGGGATGAGGTTCAGGGCGTAATCCCACTTGCTGTTGCCCGACGACTGCAACCCTTGGAGGTGGACCGTCGCTGTCCAGCCGGGGTCGATGGCGAAGTGCGGCGCGCTGCTGTAGACCGTGCCCGCGATCTCGAGGATCGTCGGTCGGGCGAGGAGCCTGTCGATGCTCAGGGCCGACCACTCGAACGCGCTCTCGACGCGGCGCGGGCCGTCGTCGATCTGGCCGACCCAGATGAGCTCGGCGTTGTCCTCGAGCGCCGAGCCGGGCATGTAGCCGGTTGGGTCGATGGGGCTCGCGTAGAGCCACGCGGTCCGACCGCGCCAGTAGCGCGGCTCGTCGGTGGCCAGCGTGCCGAGGGCGTGGGGGTAGCGGTAGGGGCTGCCCGTCCTGACAACGGTCAGGGTGTTGCTCGCGATGCCACTGATGCGCATCCGCTCGGGGCCGACGTGCAGGTCGTCGCCGACGCTCAGGCCGCTTGCGTCGTCGACGTCGATGCTCAGCTCGCTGTCGGTGACGTCCTCGGCGAGGCGGGTGACGACGCTCGGGGTGGCGACGTAGCTGCGAGCCGCTGCGCTGTCGCGCAGGCGCCAGGACAAGCGCAGGGCCTTGCCGACGCTCTCGCCATACTCGACCTCGGAGCCGATGGGGGCCGTGACGTCGACGACGAGGCTGGCGTCCTGCCCGTCGTCGGCCCACGTCGGCAGGGTCAGGGACGTCGAGCGCTCAATCCAGACGCGCGGGATACCCTCGACGCGGAGCCAATAGACTACGTCCCAGCCGTACTGGAGCGGGGTGTAGACGGTCGTCATGGTACCCCCACGATCATCGAGACGCGGCAGAGCTGGTCGCTCTCGCCGAGCGATTCGACGGCGGTGATGCCGACGACGTAGCCGTCGAGGTAGCCGCCGACGTTGCTCGCGCTGTAGGCGGTCTCGCTTGCTGGCGTCTCGGTCTGGTAGATGCGGACGCGGCCGCGCGAGCACGGACCTTCGAGCAGCAGGTCGGCGTTGGCCTGTGTGAGCAGCAGCGTGACGCGGTGGGTCGTGTGATTGCCCCACCAGAGCGCATCGCTGCGCTCGTGGCGCCAGACGCGCAGGTCGACGCGCTCGCCCGGCTCGGCGATCTCGACGTCGACCGAGACGGTCGGGACGATGGCGCGGGGGGTGCCGCCCGTGTAGGTGATCGCGCCGGTGTCGCTGTCGAGGCCGAGGTAGTCGTCGATGCTGCCGGGCATGGTCAAGTCAAAGATGCCTGTCGACCTCAGCGTCATGGAGCTGTAGTCGATCGCCCAGCCTCCTATGTAGGGCTGGGTGCCGATGGCGGTCAGCAGGGTCGCGAAGGTCGCCGGGGCGGTCAGGGCGAGCTCGGGGCTGGTGAGCTCGGCGTAGATCGTGCCGGCGCCCTCGTCGACGCCGATGCGGTTGTGGGCGTCGTAGGTGTGGTGCAGGTAGGCGCTGACGTAGGGCATCACGACCTCCCGACGAGCTCGAGCTCGTAGCGGTAGAGGATGCCCTCGCGCGAGCGGTTGACGGTGCCGAGGTTGTAGGGGAGCCAGCCGCCCTGCCCTGTGCTGTAGACCATGACCGGGCGGTCGTGGCTGACGTTGGCGATCAGGTAGCCCGTCAGCTCGGCGGCCTGCGCCGCTGTGGCGATGGCCTCGGCGACGGGGCGGCGAATGCGCCGGGGGGTGTAGGCCGCAGCCGGGCCCATGTCGCCCTCGTCGGTCGAGAAGGCGGCGAAGTCTCGGCGGGTGCCTCCGATGCTCGGGGCCCATGACCCGCTGACGTCGGCGTCGCTGCTCAGGCTGGTCGTCGCGCCGCCGCTGCCAGCGCTTAGGCCGAGGGCGACGTTGTCGCTGGTCGACCATGAGAAGGACGGGCCGGTCATCGTCCAGGATGAGCCGTCATTGGCCCAGCTCACGGCCCAGCTTCCACCATGCGCGACCTCGGCCGCTGCGGCGATGTCCTCGAGGATCTCATAGGCTGTCAGAGCCGTAGAGGTGCAGACCTCGGGAAGGCCGCCGACCGTGATGGTCATGCTCGCGCCGTTGATGGTGGGGAGGTGGATCATGTGCCGTAACCCGTGCCGGCAAGCGGTGCGGTCAGGCTCTTGAGCTGCTTGGCGACGTCGGCCTCGCGGCCCACGACGAAACCCGGGAAGTTGACGTTGATCGTCGTCTCGCCGCCGCCCTCCCGGCCGCCGCCCTCTGCGGTCAGGGCGCGAGAGCCGCCCCCTGCGCCGCCGCCGCCGCCGCCGCCGCCTCGCCCGCCGAGGACTGCCTTGCCGCCGTAGATGCCCGCAGCGATGGCGGCCTGCCCGGCAGCGGCGAAAAGCTGGATCTTGCGCTGAGGGAGCCGCGCGGCAAATGCCTGAGCGGTGTAGTAGGCAGCGTCGCCGGCGGCGCTCACGGCGAGAGCGGCGTTGCGGATGCGCTCGCTCTTTGCGGTCGACGCTGCGGTCTGTAGCAGCCCTTGGGCGGCTCCGTAGTAGGCGTCCTTGACGGCCTCGGCTTGGCGAATCTGACCCTCGTCGAGACGCTTGGCCTCCTCTAAGAGGCGTTTGCGGTTATGGCGCTCGGCGCGATCAAGCTGGAACTTGGCCTCCATCAGCTCGAGGGTGGCCTCGGTTTCCTTGCGCTTTTGCTCGGCCAGCTCGGCGCGGGCGCGGGCCTCCTTATCGAGCAGGTCGCGCTGTGTGCGGTTACGGTCGGCGGCGTCGTCACCGCGCTCGACGGCGGCAACGGGAGCGGCGCGGGGTACGCGGCGACGACGCCTGGCGCGCTCGCGCTCGCGGGCCGCGCGGATCTTGTCGAGGCTCTCACGGTCGCCGGTCACCGCGTCGAAGGCCATCGTCAGGCCAGAGGCGCGGCCGAGCAGCTTGAACGCGCCAGCGAGGCGCCCCGTGACATCGTCGATCGAGTCGGCGACGCCGCGCGCAGTGCCCTCGGTGGTGCGGAGCAGGGAGACGAGCTGGGTGCGGAACTGCGAAGCCTCGCCGCTCGTCTGGCCCATCGCCATCGCGACGGCTTTGCTCGCGCGGAGCATCTCGTACAAGCCCTCGTCGACTGTTGCGAGGTAGGCGCGGTTCAGCTCGAGGGTCGCCTCGCGGTTGGCGTCAGCAGCCTTGCGGCGCTCCTCGGCGAGGCCAGTCTGCTCGTCGATGATGCCATTGAGCATACGGACAACGCTGATGGCCTCGTCGCTGAAAGCCTCGCTGATGGCGAGCTTGATGCGCTCGTAGTTGTTGTCGAGCCGGGCGAGTTGCTGGTCCTGCTCGGCCCAAACCGTGTTGCTCGCGGCGACGTCGCGCTGGAGCTTGCGTTGGAGCTCGTCGACCACGGCCTGCTGGCGCTCGAGCGCGGTCAGCTCGGTCGTCGTCTTGCCGAGCTGCTTGGCGTAGGCGTCCTGCACGCGGCTCGCGTTGATGAATACGCCGACGCTGTTGAGCGCTCGAGTCGACCCTGTGCGGATCGCCTGTGCGAGCGCGGTCAGTGCCTCGTCGCCGGTCTTGCCGACGCGCGCGGCGGTGTTGGTCAGGTTCTGGAGCTCGCGCGCGGTGAACTGTGTGTCGATGCCGGCGGCGCGGAGCTGTGAGCGGAACTCGACGACGCTGCGCACGTTGACGCCGCCGACCGCGTCAGCGAACGCGAGCGCGGCCTGCTCGCCGCCCTCAAACGCGGCGCGGGCTTGCACCCTGAATCGCTCGATCTGCTCTGTCGCTCGCGAGATTTTGACGGCGGCTGCTACGGCCGCGACGCCGAAGGCGGCAACGCCAGCCGTTGCCGCTGCTGCTGTGCCTGCGACGCCAGCGCCGGGGCCGAGGGCTGCGCTTACACCCTCGGCGGCGCCAGCGAAGTCGCCGGCGAGAGCGCTCCGGGCGGCCTGCCCCAGCGAGCCGAGCTGTCGCCGCACACCCTTGATCGCGCGGCTCGCCTTGTCGTTGGCTCGGACGTCGAGGATCGTGCGGATGTTGGCTCTGGCTGTCATCGTCTCGCCCTCCGCTCGGCCTCGCGCTGGATCGCGAGCTTGCGCTCAGCGCGCAGCGTGAGGATAGCACTCGACGCGCCTGCGCTGTAGGCCTCTGGCCAGCCCGTGAGAGGCTGAGCCTCTTGAGCCGTGGTCAGATAGCGCACACTCTCCCACCAGGGGGAATCGCACAAGGCCACGGGGCAGTGAGACCACGTCCTGCCGTAGATGGGGCCCTTGGGCGTCTTGCGCTCGCAGGTGCCGTAGCAGCCGCAGCGCGCCTGCTGGGCGACTGCGTTGGCTGGCCGCACGTCGACGTGGGCGAGGAGCTCGCCGAGCTCTAATCCTGAGACGCGCCTGCCGTCGACGAGGAGGTCAGCAGGCGCCCAGCTTTTCCCGTGGCCACCTCGAGGACGGCGACGGCGAGCGCGCTGAGGATGTCGTGCTGGTCGCCGGCGAAAAGCTCGCAGACGCTATCGGCGCCGTGCTGGTCGAATCCCTTGCCGTCGACCGTCAGGACGCCGGCCTCGATGAGGGCGCGCTCGCGCTCGAGCTCGTCCTCCGGGGCCAGACAGCGCCGGAAGGTCAGGGCGTCGAGGGGCTTGACCTCGACGACCGTCGCGCCCTCGTAGCTCTCGACGTCTTCGACGCCGAGCCAGACGTGCTCCTCGATGTCGCTCTTGACGCTCGGGTCGCCGGTGTAGACCAGCCGGACGGGGTCTGCTGTCCTTAGTGCGATTGCCATCAGTCCTCTACTCTTGCGCTCTTGCGCCACTGTCGGCAGGACCAGTAGCGCGCGGTTAGGATGTCTGTCGCGTCGTCGCAGTTGTGCCGCGATCGAAAGTTGGCCCGCGCCTGCTCGTTGTCGCGCCGAATCTCCGCGTTGGGGTCGCCGTATCGGATGATGCGCTCCTCGCCGGATGCGTTGCGCGCCAAGACTACGAACTTCTTGCGCCCGTATCCGGGCTCGCCTCGACGGATGCGGCGGGGCTTGTTGGGCTCCATCAGGCCAGCGAGATGCGGGCGACGCTGTTGCCCGCGCCGCTGCTCGAGCCGTCGCCGGTGTAGTTGCCCGCCCGTGCCGTCAGGCTGTAGGCGAGCGTGCCCTCGCTGTCGGTCACGCCGGGCACGGCGGTCACCTTGGCGTTCGGGATGAGCGCGGCGAAGACCGAGCCGATGAGGCCGGAGTAGACGCCGAAGCTGCGGCCGCTCTGGGCCTCGAGACGGTACTGCCACTCATGCGCGCCGCTGTTGGCGCTCGAGCCGCCCGCGTCGTAGATGGTGTCGCCCGTGTCGTGCGGGATGGTGACGCTCATCTCGACGAGGCGCCGGACCGTGGTGACCTCGCTGACGCCCTGGTCGGCGTTGTGGCTCGGTGTGTTGGCGAGCTCGCAGGTGAGCGAGAGCGAGAAGTCGGTCAAGCCGTCGGTCGCCGTGCCGGCCACCGTGGCGCGGCCGTTGCGGGTGCCGAGCAGCGGGGCGACGCGCACGAAGTTGCTCGGATCGTCGAGGCCGCCGTCCTGGTTGTCGGCGATGAAGTCGATGAACTGGCCGCTGAACTCGACGACCGGCACCTCGGCGGCGTTGAGGCTCACGCTGACGCTGCTGAACTTCATGCCGACGAGGCGGTAGCAGAGCGTCGCGGCGTTGCCGACCCAGCGCATCGTCAGCGGGACTTGCTCGTCGTTGGAGATGTAAGCCGTCGCCGTGCCGTAGGTGTCGTCGCTCGCTGCGGCCGTGTTGCGCGACGCCTCGAAGAGAGTGAGGTCGTCGACCGAGATGCTCTTGATGTAGCCGACCTGTGGGGCGAGCTCGCCGGGGGCGGTGCCGGCGACGAGCAGGTCGCCCGGCGCGTAGTTGCTGCCATTGCCGCCCTGCACCGTGACGACGGTCGAGGTCGCGCTGGCCACGTCGGTGCTTGTGTAGTTGGCCGACACGGCGAGATGGTCGCCTTTCCAAAAGTTGGTGTTGTAGGTCGTGCCGCTGCCGCCGATGCCGCTCGTGTTGGAGCCCATCGCGGAGCCGATGAGGGCGAGCCACGGCGGGATGACGCCGGCGTCGCCCGGGTCCTCGGCGGTCGGGTCGTAGCCCTCCTTGAGCCCCTGCGCCGGGACGCGGAGCGTCACGGTGCCAGAGCGGCGGCCGGGGACCACCTCGGGCGCGGCGCCGGCCTGCCCGGTGAGCAGGTCGAGCTCGGTCGTCTCGGTCTCAAACGTCACCTCGGCCTCGCACTCAATCGAGACGAAGTCGTTGTCGGTGGTGTTCTCGGCCGTGTCGCTGTCCTGCGTCGCGAGCAGGACGCTGGAGTCTCGGAGTCGCCATTTCGCCATCGGGGGCCTCTCTTGTTACTGGGTCGCGCCGCTGTAGGTGTAGCCTATCCCGGCCGTGATGACCACGTCGAGAAGCTCGTCGCCTACCGGCAGCACTTGTGGAATCGGGGTGTCGTAGACCTCGAGGTCATTGTTCAGCTGCATTGCGCGCAGGGCGTCGGCGATGAGCGCGCCATCATCCATTGCCCGCGCCCATGCGTGCGTCGGGTAGCGGATGACGATGGTCGCGGTTGTGTCGTGCGCCCTGCTGGTCGTCAGGTTGCGGCGCTGGGTCGGCGCGCTGCTGTCGAGCATCAGGTAGGCGACGCGCGAGCCTTGGGCGCCGTCGTCGTCAGGGAAGCCGACGCGGACCGTGAAGCCGTCGCCCTCAGCGACCTGCTCATCGGGCGTCAGGGCCTCGACCGTGGTGATGATGAGCTGCGCGAGCTCGCTGGGGCGGTACTGCGTCATCGTCTCGTCACGAAGGTCATCCAGGCGGTGGCCTCGCCATCGTCGACCGCTCCGTCGTTGTCGGCGTCGTAGTACGTCAGGCCGCCGAGGACGCGCTCGAGGCGGTCCTCGTAGGCGTAGCGCGCAGCGCGCATGGCCTCGACGCTGTCGTCGCCCTTGGCGTAGCCCAGCTCGGCGAGGATCATCGTCTGGGCGAGGTTGCCGAGCTCCCTGAAGACGTCAGCGCTCGCGAGCAGATGCTCGCGGCGGCCGGCTCGCCGCACGTCCTGCTGGAGCATGTCGCTGACGCGGTCGGCGACGTGCTGGCACCAGACGTCCGAGCGGTCGGCGACGGCGAAGACCGTGGCGAGGTGCTCGCGGACGGTGTCGGCTGTGATGGGGCACGTCCAAGGCCAGCGGACGATGTCGAGGAGCTCGACGCTGTGGCCTGCGTCGGTCGCGCTTGTCCACTGCCACTCGAGCCGGTAGTCCAGCCCGATGTCGTCCTCGACGCCAGCGGCGATGGTCGCGCTCAGGCGAATCGCAGAGACCGGATCGCCGGCCTGCGGGGTGACCGGCAGAGCCGTGTCGAGGTAGGCGATGCCGCCAGAGATGCGGGCGACGCGCGGGGCGTAGGTGACGCCGTCGCAGACGACGCGGACGCGCTCGTTGGTGCCGAAGCCTGCGGTGCTCGTCAGGTTGAGCTCGAGCTTGTTCGCGCTCGCGCTGGCGATCGTCGTCGCGGCTGTCGGCAGGGTGACCGCTGGGGTCTGGTAGCTCGTGCCGCTCGAGTCGTAGACCGTCAGGCTCGCGGACGTGGCGACGTGGACGTCGCCCAGGTCGTCGACCGGGTCGAGGTAGACGCGCTTGGCGATGTCGTAGCGCTTGTCGACGGCCACGGGTCAGGCTCCTAGACAAAGGGGGGCGCCGATTGCTCGACGCCCCCCTCGTGTCTGGGTCAGGGGGCTACGCGACCTGCGAGTAGATCAGACCCGCCTCGGAGGGCATCAGGCCGAAGGTCGCGCTCAGCTTGCCGCTGAAGTTGACCGCGAGGCCGGTATCCTTCTCCCTCACGAGGATCTCGGGCAGGCCGCGCAGGTGCAGGACCAGCGGGTTGGCCTCGGCGTCGACGACGGCCCAGTCGTTGCCCAGCCCGGGCATGACCGCGACGCCGGCGACGCGCTGGGGCAGCACGCTCGACTGCATCTGGTCGCTGCTCATCGCGCTGTTGGCGATGGCGTAGGCCTCGTCCTCGTTCTCCGGGCCGACGAGCAGGTTGACCTGCTGGCCGAGGTTGAGCTGCATCCCGCTCTGGTTGCGGTACTCGCGGAGCATCTTGATCGCGGCCTTCACCGCGTTACGCGAGAAGGACATCGTCAGGAGGTTGTCCTGCGTGGTACCGCTGAGGGCGCCGCCGTACTGGATGCCCGTGTCGGCGAACTTGATCGCCGCGCCGACGCCACGGTCGTTCTGGAGGGGGTGGGCCGTGCTCGGCAGAGCGAGGATGCCCGCCTCGACGATGTCGTAGAGCGTCTTGTCGGCCTCGTTGGCGAGGATGCGGCTGATGTTCTCGACGAGCGAGAGGGAGTCGCGGATGTCGTCCCAGTCGACCGTGTAGAGCTGGTCCTTGTGGGTCGCGCTGATGACGCTCTTGACCGAGTCGATGTCCTCGGCGGTCGCGGCCGAGCCAGCGGCGGCGCCGTAGGTGCCCGCGCCGATGTACGCGCCGAGCTCGAGGGTCGGGGCGTCGTCGGTGTAGACGCGCACGGCGCTACGCCAAGCCGGGTTGATGTTGGCGAAGGTGTCCGCGAAAGCCCGCGTGGCGGTGGCCTTCACTTTGGCGATGTCGACGGTCATAGCGGTCTCCTACTTGAACATGATCTTGACGCCCGCTTGCTTCATGCGGCGGGCGGCTGCCGCTTCGCGTGCGGCTCGGTGGACGGTGTCGTAGACCTCGGCGTCGATCGCCCAGACCTCGGGGTTGTTGACCCCGACGACGTCGGGAGTCGGCTCGACCTTGTCGTAGCCCTTGGCGTGCAGGTCAGCCCGCAGGCCGATGATGCTGCGCTTGGCGCCGTCAAGGTCGATCACTGTGTAGCGGAGGGCCGCCTCGCCGCCCACGACCGTGCCCGGCGTGATGCTCTGCGCGCTCAGCGACGCGCGAGCGCGTGCGAGCTGGTCGGCCTTGCGTTTGTCGGCGGCTGTGGCCATCGGAGTCCTCCGGGGCTGAGTCTACCGGGATTGTTGCGCCCGGCGCAACACTTCACAAACCGTTGTTACGTCGCATCCTTTCGGCCCAGCGCTGGCCGGCCGCGCCCTGTAGGAGCGGGTTCTTCGCGCCCTCGGTCTTGATCTCGACGCGGACGGGCTCGGCGCGGGGCGCCATGACCTCGGGGTGAGCCTGTGCCCACTTCTCGAGCTCGGCGCGGCCCTCTGCCGTGCGGGCGTCGATCGTGTCGGGAACGAACTTGCGATAGGCCGGCAGGACGCCGAGGTCAGCGGCGGCGAGCTCGCGGGCCGACTGGCGCTGGCGCGCCGTCTCGCTCTCGAGCGCCTTGGCCAGCTCGTCGTTGCGTAGCTCGAGCTCGCGGAGCTGGTCGCCCAGCTCGGCGCGGTCACTCCGCGCAGGCTCGGGGGCGGGGGGCGGTGGCTCGGGGGCCTTGGGCGGCTCGGCCTGCTGGGACGGCTCGGCGGGAGCGGGCGGCTCTGCCGGCGGCGCCTGCTGCTCGGTCGGTGGCGTGGCCTCGGTCATCTGCTCGGTCATCTGATCCTCCGTAGTGCGCCAATCAGCTTGGCGCGCAGTGCTCGGTCGCCATCGGCGGTGACGCGGCTGTCGACGACGCGGCCGCCGATCATCGCCCAGGTCGTGCGGGCGACGGCCTCAGAGTAGGCGCTCAGGATGGCGCGGTCCTCTTCTCTGGTAGGCTGCACGACGTTCACACGATGGGCAAGCCAGACCGACCCAGCCTTGCGGGCGTTGCCGACGCGCTTGCTCTTGGCCCTGGCTCGCTCGCGTGCCTTGGCGAGCTGCTGGTCGCGACGCGCTCGCGCGCGGTCCTTGGCGCTCTTGCCCTTGGCCCTGGCGATCCGCGCCTTGGCGCGCTCGCGGATCTGCTTGATGCGCTGGTCGAGGCGCGCGTCCTTGCCGCGCTCGCGGCCGAGGGTGCTGCCGCCGAAGTCGATGACGGCGCCGCGCCGGCCGTAGTTGCGGACGCGCAAGCCCGACCACATGCCGCCCGTGACGTCGTAGGTTCCGGCGCGCTTGCGCGCCGCGCGGTGCCACGCTGCCGAGCTGCTGTGGGTGTCGTCGTCGACGCGGACGCCGGCGAGCTTGTCGTATGCGCTCGAGGTCTTGTAACCGCCCTTGGTGCGATAGCGGGGGGTCGCGTAGGCGGTCTTGCCTTTGGTCCTGACGCGGTGCTTGACGTGCTCGGCGACGATGCGCGCGATGAGCATCGGCCGCTCGAGGCGGCGCAGAGCATCCGGGTCGGCCGCGACGGTCTTGCTGACGCGGACCTCGATCACGCGGCGGTCTCCTCGCGGTTGCGGCGGTACAGCTCGAGGGCGCGGGCTCGGCTGACGTTCTCGCGCTTGGCGATGCGGTCGACCGGGCTGGCCTCGCCGGTCTCGTAGGCCTTGGCGCGGTCGGTCGCGCCGCTGTCGACGTCGACGACGTCCTCGGCGTAGACCAGCGAGAGGCCCGGGTCGGTGGGTAGCGGGACGCCGGCGGTCGAGCTCGTCCAGCTCGCGAGGCGGGCGACCTGGTCCTCGAGCCGGGTCATGCTGCGAGCGTAGGGGACGCGGGCCTTGGCGCGGTCGCGCTCGCGCAGGGCGAGCTCGGTGCTGCTGCTGTATTGGCTCTTGAGCAGGCTGTCGGCAGGCAGGCCGCGCAGCTCGGCGAACATGCGGAGGCGGTCGCGGATCATCTGCATCTTAGCGGCGCGGTCGACGCGGGGCTCGAGGACGCTGACGCCGGAGATGCCCGGGGGCAGCATCGTCCAGTGCTCGGGTCCGGTCGGGAGCTTGTCCTCGCCCTGCGGCCTGAATCCCATGCCGTCGTCGCCGCTGTCGCGGATGAGCATCCTCTGGGCGTAGCCGTGGCGGTCGGCGTGCTCGAGGTCGGTCAGCATCATCGAGAGGCCCAGCGTCTCGGCGAGCAGGGCCTCGTCGGGAGGCGGGCACCAGCGCCCGCGCTGTGGGTCGACCTGGTGGACGTAGGCCACCGGGACGCGGCCGTAGTCGTGCTGGATGCTCGAGCCGTAGACCGGGCGCCGCCCGTCCGGGGCCTCGATGTAGGCCTCGCTCGCGGTCAGGACCATCCAAGCGTAGGAGCTCTGGTCGTCGCGTGCGTCGATCGGGACGCGGATGCGGACGCGCTCGGCGCTGTGCAGGTCATGGGCGCGGATCGGATCGGCGCCGGGAGTGACCTCGACCTCATGCGGTCCCCAGCAGTCGACGACGACGCGGCGCACCTCGCGAGGGTGAGGGCGCACGGTGACGACGACGGTCGAGAGGACGAGGAGCCGCTCGAGGGCCGCGCGCATCTCGTCGTCGATGCCGCTGATGCGGTAGACGTCGCGGAGCTTCTCGATCTGCTCGCCGGTCAGGGCGCGGAAGACGCGGGACGGCGCGCGGTCGTACAGGCCGCCGCGCTCGCTGACGTAGCGCTCGACGAGCGGGACGTAGCGGTAGCAGAGCTGGTCGGCGTTGCGCAGGACTTCGCTGATATGCTCGGCGACCGGGGTGTAGTCGCCCCGCCGCAGCAGGTCGAGGGCCTCGGCCTGCGCTCGCAGGTCGTCGAGGTAGTGGCTGTGATGGATCGGCCAGGAGTGGTAGTCGATGCCGAGCGGGCGGGTCCGCTCGCCGAAGGCTGTGCTCAGGATGGTCGTCATTGCTCAGAGTCCTCCGGGCCGTCGAGCGTGCCCACCAGCGCCGGCAGCCGGTCGTGCAGATGCGGCAGGCGGCGGCAGCCGACCCAAGCGTAGCGGAGGGCGTCCGTTGCGTCACGGTAGGGATTAGCGTCGAGGACGTAGCCGAGGGGCTGGCCAGCCCTTGTCGTCGCGTAGGCGAGGCCGCGCATCGAGGGGCGTATGCCCGGGGTCTCGCCGCGCTCGCGGGTGGCGAGCGAGCGCGAGAAGACGATGCGGGGGCTGTCGCGGTCGGCCGGGTCGAGGGCGTCGCGGATCATCTCCATGCCGCTCTCGCGGGCCTGCTCGGTCTTGCTCACCATTGTCGCGTGCTGGCTCTTGGGAGCGTGGCGGGCGAGGTAGTTTCGGAGCCAGTTGTTCTCGGCGACGATGGCGCGGTCGGTGACGACGTAGTCGGGATGCCCGCGCTCGCGCCACCAATCGCGGAGCAGGCTGCGGAACTTGCTGCGGTTGAGCGCGCCGTCGCGCTGGTCAGCGGCGAGCGGGACGAGCTCGTCGACGACGTGCCAGACCTTGGTGCGAGGGTGGACGCGGATCTCGAGGCAGACGTTGCCGCGTGTCGCTCCCCAGTCGATGCCGGCGACGTGCTGCCAGCCCTCGCGGCGGGCTCGCTCGACGTCGACGTCGACGACGTGGCGGCCCTCGTCGTACTCAGGCCAGACCACCGTGCTCGGCCTCAGTAGGACGCAGTAGATCTCCTGCTGGACGCGGCGCCGGCTCATGCTCGCGCACCAGCTATCGATGTCGTCGCGGCTGATGAATGGGTTGCCGTAGGACGTGCACTTGACGACGTGGTAGCGCTGGTCGGCGCGGCGCTGCGCAGCCTGGAAGCGGCGGGCGACGGGGTCGAGCCCCTTGGCTGTCATCGTGACGAGGAGCTGCTTGTGCTTGCCGCCGCCGCCTCGGAGGCGGCCGTCGATGACGTCGAAGACGTAGTCAGGGTCCAGCGTGCTGCCCGCCTGGCTGAGCTCGTCGATCCATGCCCAGCCATACTCAGGGCCGCGCAGCTCGTCGGGGTCGCGGGCGAAGCCTCGCATGATGAGGCGCGAGCCGTTCAGCAGCTCGGCTTCGTTCTCCATGCGGTTGTACCTGCGGATCCAGTTGATGCCCGTCGCCTCGTGGAGCTGCTCGAGGACGTCCTTGACGCGGCGCCACATCAGCTTGACGGCGTCCTTCTCGGCGCGTCGGCCGGCGATGAGCCCCTCGCTGCCGGGCTCCTCGAGGGCCTTCTTGACAGCCCACATCGCGCCGCACTGCGTCTTGCCGCTGCCGATGCCGCCGATGAACAAGACGAAGCGCTGCCGGGCGCAGAGCACGCGGTACTGGTGCTCGTGCGGGCGTAGCACGTCGAGGAGGTCGACCTGCACCGCTATTCGCTCTCGAGCAGGTCGCCGACGTCCTTGCGGCGCTCGACGGGCGGGGCGTCCTCGGGTGGCTCGCCAGCCGGCACGACGCCGGCTGCCTGCGCGGCGCTGACGAGCTCCCAGCGGAACGTCACCTCGTCGGGCAGCGCGCGGCCCTGCTCGCGGTAGGCCTCGGC
>Ga0255768_10003510_pt1 | contig 15569 bp, 12 predicted proteins | sample 071ome_33_FD_179983 | JGI IMG/M metagenome (GOLD analysis project Ga0255768, IMG submission 179983) | Coastal salt marsh microbial communities from the Groves Creek Marsh, Skidaway Island, Georgia - 071412AT metaG (version 2) | ecosystem: Environmental > Aquatic > Marine > Intertidal zone >...
AAATAGAAGAAATCAATGATGTTGTTGTGGTTTTTCCGTGTGAGCCAACCACAACTATATTTTTTGTTAGTGACACGATATTAGCAAGCATTTCTCCACGCTTATATATTGGTAATTTTTTTCGTTTAGCCTCAACTATTTCAGGATTATTTTCTTTTATAGCTGAAGATATGACTAAAATAGTAGCTTTTTTAATATTATTTTTTTTATGACCAATAAAAATTTTTATTTTGTTGGATTTTAATCTATCAATATTTTTATTAGAGGTAATATCACTACCTTGTACTTTAAAACCCTTACCTTTCATAATAAGCGAGAGGCCGCTCATTCCAATTCCTCCTATTCCAACAAAATGGATAATTTCTGTTTTGGCTATTTCAATTTGCATTTAACGTATCTAATATTTTTTGATTAAGATTTTTCCACGAATTTTGATTATTCAGTTTTTTTAAATTTTCTTTCTTTTCAAGATATTCATTATTGTTAGTAAGTATATTAAAAAACATTTTTTTTAGCTCTATTTTATTAAAATTTTTTTGTTCTATTATCCAACAACAGTTATTTTTTTTATAATATAGAGCATTTTCATATTGATGATTATCTTTTGCTGAAGGTAAAGGCACAACAAAAAATGGGATATTTAATAACGACAACTCTGCTAGCGTAGATGCCCCACCTCTAGTGATGCATAAATCAGTTTGCTTAATAAAGTTAATAAGATTCTGACTATATGTAAAAACTTCAAAATCTATGTTATTTTTTATATAAAAATCTCTTAATTTGTCCATATTTTTTTCATTAGTTTGATGTACTACTTTTATTGGAAAATTTTTAGATAATTCAACAAAAACTTCATTAATTTCAAAGTTAAATACATTGGCACTTTGACTGCCTCCAATAACTAAAAAATTAAATTTTCTATTTTTAGTAAAATTTTCTTTATCTTTATAAAATATTGCTCTTACTAGTGGCTGTATAATAACTACTTTATTTAAAAATTTATTAGGAAAATTTTTAATTGATTTAGAATAACAAAATATTTTTTCACTAAATTTTAAATAAAAATTATTAGCTCTTCCTATAACCATGTTGGGTTCCAATAAATAGATTTTTATAAAAAGTAACTTTGCAGCTATACATAATGGAAACGACATATATCCACCAGTAGAAATAAGAATATTTATTTTATTTTTTTTTAAAATAAAAAAAGATCTTAAAATTAAAATAATTATTTTAATTATATTAAAAGGTAATAAATATAAATTATCTAGTTTAGGCATATTGATTTTAATTTTTCTTATTGATGTATTTTCTAGAAATTTTTCACCTCGTTGATCAGTTGAAATAATTACTTCAAAAGAATGTTTTAAATGTTCTAAAAGGATTTTAGCAGGTATCACATGTCCACCAGAACCACCTGTAGTAATTAAAATTTTTTTTTTCATTAAAGTTAATTAAATTTTCTTTTTGTTATATTTAAGATTATTCCTGATATGATTGAAATACTCACTATTGAAGAACCACCATAACTTAAAAAGGGTAAAGTCATACCTGTTGTAGGAAAAAGTCTAATATTTACCCCAATATGAATTATAGCCTGCATTAATATTAAACTAGAACACCCAACTAAAATTAATTTATATTTATCTTCGTGTATTGATAAAATTCTCTTAAAAATTACATAAATAAAACTTAAAAATATTGCTATAATCAACATTATTGCAATTACTCCAAACTCTTCTGAAATTACTGAAATAATATAATCTGTATGAGCTTCAGGTACTTTATTTTTTAGAGTCCCCTCACCAATTCCTTTTCCAAAAAAACCACCACTTGTAATTGAATCTAAGGCTTTATCGGATTGAAAATTATGTGTTCCACTTTCACGATCAAAAAATGATAAAATTCTAGATTTAATATAAATAAATTTAGGAACAAACATCACTAAATAAAGCAGAAAGATTAAGATAGAACCTGAAAATATAGATAAAAACATAATACTCACACCTGAGGTAAAAATTAAAATAGACCAAGTAAATAAAATTAATAAAGTTTGGCCAATATCAGGTTGTATGAATAACAAACCTGAAATTAATAATGTAATCAAAAATGAAAGAAAATATTTTAAATTAATATTAATCTTTTTTTCAGTACTTAATAATATAGATAGAAAAACTATATAAAAAGGTTTCAATAACTCAATTGGCTGAAATCTTGGTAAAATAAAGAAATCAATCCATCTTTTAGATCCTTTTACCTCTACACCAATAAAAGGAACTAAAAATAATGATATTAATATTATAAAAAAAATAACTAAAGAAATTTTTAACAGTATAATTGAGTCCATTGCTGATAATAAAATAATTATCAATATTCCTAAGAATATATAAATTAGATGTTTAAAAAAAAAAGAATAACTATTTGTGTTTAATTTATCTGAAGCAATCAATGAAGTTGATACTAAAGAAAAAAATAATCCTATTATGAATAATAATATTATTATTAAAAAAATAGTCTTATCTATATTTTTCCACCAATTATAATATAAGTTATATATTGATATTTTTTCTTTCATTTAAGTATACTTTAATTAGTTTGTTAAAATAAGTACCTCTTTCTTCAAAATTTTTGAAACTATCAAATGATGCACCCGATGGACTAAATAAAATATATTTTTTTTTTCTTGAATAATCACTTTTTAGATTTTGAAAAATTTTATCTAAAGTAGTTTTTAAATTTGAGCAATGAATAGTCTTTATTTTATTTGTCAAATCGTTTTGAAATTTTCTATAATTTTTTCCAAAAATATAAGCTTTAATATTTAAACAATCTTTTCTTAAAAGTTTGAATTTATCTCCTTCTTTAGGGATACCACCAACAATCCAATAAACATTTGTAAATTTTTTTAAAATACTTTCTGATGAAGCATAGCTTGTAGCTTTTGAGTCATTTATTATTTGTAAATTTTTAGAGTCAAAAATTATTTGCTGTCTGTAATTTAACCCTTTAAAATTTTCTAAAGTATAAAGGAACTTTTTTTGATTTAGTTTTAAATAATTAGCTATATAAAAAATGAATGATAAATTTTCTTTGTTACCATCTGATTTAAAATAGAGATTTTTAATTTTTTCTATTTTATTTTCTACTTTTTCATAATTTACTTTAACTATTTTAGATAAAAAATTATCAGTAATTAATTTTTTTTTTATATATTTGTTACTATTATTAATAAAAGCTATTCCATTTTTTGATTGATTTTCTATTAATTTAAATTTTGCGTTAACATAATTCTTCATAGTTTTGTGTCTTTCTAAATGATCTGGTGAAATATTTAAAATAACAGAGTATTTTGATCTAAAATACTTGCTATATTCTAATTGATAAGAAGATGCTTCGACAACAAATACTGTTGATTTATTAATATTTTTTTCAGCTAAAATTGGATTACCAATATTACCTACTAATCTTGCGTCAAATTTTTGATCATACAAAACATTATGCAAAATTTTACATGTTGTGGATTTTCCATTACTGCCCGTAATTGCAAAACAAATATTGTGTGGATTAGATTTATAAAAAACATCTAAGTCTGTGATAATTTTATTTTTATTTTTTCTTAAAAATTGAGAAAGTTGACACTTAATAATATCGATCCCTGGACTTATTATTATAATATCAAAATTATAATCATAAATTTTTTTATATTCTATTTGTCTATTTGTAATTTTACTTAATTTAATATCTAGCTTAAAATCATCATAAAAATAAACTTCATTTTTATCTTTTAAAAAATTATATGAGGCTAAACCACTTTTGCCTAACCCATAAATTAATATTTTTTTATTTAAAAAAAAATTAATTTTTTTTTTCATTATCTTAACTTCAATGTTGCTAAACCAATCATTGCTAAAATAATTGAAATAATCCAAAATCTAATTACAACGGTTGACTCTGGCCAACCTTTTTTTTCAAAATGATGGTGTATAGGAGCCATTTTAAAAACTCTTTTACCAGTCATTTTATATGAAATAACCTGTACCATTACAGACACCGCTTCCAAAACAAATAAACCTCCTGTTATAGCTAATACAATTTCATGTTTAGTGATTATTCCTACCGCTCCTAAGGACCCTCCTAAAGATAAAGAACCTGTATCACCCATAAAAATTTTTGCTGGTGGAGCGTTAAACCACAAAAAACCGAGACAAGAGCCAATCACAGCTCCACAAAAAATAGAAATTTCTCCAGTTCCTTCTATGTATGGTATTTGTAAATATTCTGAAAAAACAATATTTCCAGTTACATAACTTATAAATGCAAAACAGGCTGCAACTAGTATTACAGGAACGGTGGCTAGACCATCTAAACCGTCTGTTAAATTTACTGCATTTGATGATCCAACAATTACAAAGACACCAAAGGGTATAAAAAACCAACCTAGGTTAATTATCAAATTTTTAAAAAATGGAAAATATAAATTAGATAATTCTGAATAATCTGAAAAATATGTAAGACCAATTATTCCAATTATTGATAAAATTATTTGTATTAATAATTTTAATTTTGAGGAAATACCAGAAGAATTATTAAATTTAATTTTTATATAATCATCATACGCTCCTAAAGCACCAAAAGTTAGTGCTATATATATACAAAATAATAAGTATATATTATTTAAATCTCCCCATAAAATTACAGCTGTGATTAAACCAAATAAAATTATGACGCCTCCCATAGTTGGTGTGCCAATTTTTTTTATAATATGATCAGATGGACCATCACTTCTTATTGGGTTTAAAATTTTCTTTGTAGAAAAATATTTTATAAATGGACTACCTATTATTAATACAATAAAAAGAGAGGTAAATACTGAAAGTCCAGTTCTAAATGTTAGATATTTAAATACATTTAAAAAACTGAAATACTCTACAAAATTTAATAAAAAATTATATAACACTTGTAATCATTTCCTTTATTTCACCAGTGATTTTATTTAATCCTGTTGAATTAGAACCTTTAATCATTAGATAATCATTATTATTTAAATTATTCTTTATCAAATTAAATATATCTATTTTATTTTTTAATATGAGGCCTCTTTTACTTTTTGGAATTTTAGAATAAGTAAACAAAATATCCTTACCTAGTACATGAACTTTATCAATAGATGTATTTTTGATTTTACTAGCTACATTTTGATGTAATTTTTTTGAATATTTTCCAAGCTCAAGCATATCGCCTAAAATTATATGTTTTGAATTAGCATGTTTTTTAATTTGATCAAAATTTTGAATTGCAGACTCTAGAGACAATGGATTTGAATTATAACTTTCATCGATTAAATTAATATTTTTATTAAAAACTTTCACTGTAGAAATATCACCTCTACCTTCGGGGCTTTTTAAATCTAAAAATATATTTTTACTTAATCTTGAAATGTTCAAATATAAATTTAGCAATGATATAAGAGCTAATAAATTTAAAATATAATTTTTATTATTATTTAATATATAAAAATAATTCTTTTTATTATTAATTTTGATAAAAAACTTATATTTTTTATTAAATTTTGATATTTTAAGCAATTTAGTATTTGCCATTTTATTTTTTATTCCGAATGATATTATTTTTAATCCATTTTTGATTGCTATTTTTTTGTGAAATTCAAAAAATTTATCGTCAGCATTCAGAATGATTGATCCATTTTTTTTTATGTTATTTATTATTTCACCTTTAGCTTCAGCTATACCTTTTAAATTTTTAAAACTTTTAGCATGCGCAAAATTTATATTAGTAATAATTCCAACATCAGGTTGAATAATATTAGATAATTGATCTATCTCACCCTTTTTATCCATACCAATTTCAAAAATTCCAAATTTGTCATTTTGATTTAAATTAAATAAACTTAATGGAACACCAAATTTATTATTAAATGATTTTGGGGAGTAATAAGTTTTATAAAGTTTTTGAAGTGTTCTACCAATAAATTCTTTTAAAGTTGTTTTCCCACAACTTCCAGTAATTGCTATTATTTTACTATTAACATTTTTTCTAAATAATCGAGAACAGAGTGTTAAAAAACTTAAAGTGTCATTTACTTTAATTTGTTTTTTTAAATTAAATCTTTTGTTAATTTTGTGGGTTACAACTAATGAAGCTTTTTTTTTTATCACATCTCCAATAAAATCATAACCATCATTATATTTGCCTTTAATTGCAAAAAAAATATCATTTTTTTTTAACTCTTTAGAATTAATACAAATATTATTTAAATTAAAATTTTTTAAATCAATTTTAGTTTTGGAAAGATCTTTAATTAAATTTAATTTTAAATTTTTTGATAGGGTGTTATTTTTTATTTTTATAGATTTTAAAATTTCCTTTTTGTCTGAAAAATAAATTTTTTTATTTGTAAATTCTTGTGTTTTTTCATGTCCTTTTCCGGCAACTAAGAGGGTTTGTCCTGTTTCTAATTGCTCTACAGCCAAGCTAATTGCTAACTTTCTATTTGGAATTTCTTCATATTTGGTATGAAATATCCCTTTTTTTATATCATCACGTATTTTTTTTGGATTTTCTTTTCTAGGATTATCATCTGTTAGATATATTTTATCACAATAACTTGCTGCTATTCTCCCCATTTTGGCTCTTTTTTTCTTATCTCTATTACCTCCACATCCAAATACAATTGAAATAGAGTTGTTTGGAAATTGTTCTTTTAAGTTTTTCAATGCTGTTAGCAATGCCTCAGGAGTATGAGCATAATCCAAAATTATTTTTGAATTATTTTTTAGCTGTCCTATTTTTTCCAATCTACCTTCTATGGGTCTAATTTTTTCCATTACCTTAATAATATTTTTAATTTTTAAACCACATTCCAATGCTGCTAAGATTGTCATTAAAATATTTTTAACTTGAATTTTTCCAATAAGATTTAATTTAAACTTATAAAATTTATTTTTATACTTAATGATTAAATTTTGATTTTCATTTTCAAAATGATGTGAAATTAACTGCAAATCAGATTTATTAGTAGAAATGGATTTTAGCTTAAGATTATTTCTATTAGATATTTTAACTATTTTTTTAAATTGAGCAATTTCATTATCAGCAATTACATTTCCATTTTTTTTAATCAATTTTTTAAATAAATATAATTTAGCATCTAAATAATTTTTTAAATTTTTATGATAATCTAAATGATCATGTGATAAATTTGTAAATATTCCAATATCAAATAACAATCCATCTAATCTATTTTGATTTAAACCATGACTTGAAGCCTCTAAAATTATATAATCGATTTTATTTTTTTTTAATATATTGAGATATTTGCTTAAAGTTAATGGATCTATTGTTGTATTTTTTAACTCTATATTAAATTTATTAGATTTAATACCGAGTGTGCCAATAGCTGCAACTTTTTTTTTATTTAATTTTAAAATCTGATAAAAAAAATTAGCTATAGAAGATTTTCCATTTGTTCCTGTAACAGCAACTAATCTTTTAAATTTATTATCATAAATCTTAAAAGCAAATTCTGCAAATAACTTTCTAACATTATTTGATTTAATGTACAAAATATTATTTTTTACTTCGGTATTACAATTTTCTGAAATAATAATTCTTGCTCCATTTGTTATCGCATTACTAACAAACTTGTTACCATCAAATAAATTTCCTTTTATTGCAAAAAAAATATTTCCTGCTTTTATTTTTTTGCTATCTGCAGAGATTCCAGAAAAAAAATATCTTAGATATTTTTGGTTTATATTTTTTAAATAATTGCCGATGAGCATACACTACTCAACTTCTATATATTTTGTGGCTAAAATAGGCCCAATTTTATCAATTATTTGGCCTACTATTTCAACTGATGTCCAACCTGCCGTGTTAAATGGTGTGCCTTTATATTTTCCAGATCCATCTCTATAAGTATAAATATAATCTTTATTTGTTTTGGGTTCATCTAACATTACTACTAAAGTAAATTTAGGATTTGATATTGGAAAAATAGAGGCAAAAGTATTAATTTTTTTGTTAGAATAATTTCCATTAATTATTTTTTGTGCCGTGCCAGTTTTGCCTCCGACCTCATAACCAGCTACATTCGCTAATGAGGCAGTGCCTTCTTTGGTCGTTACAATTTTTCTTAAGATATTATTAATTTTTAATGAAACTTCTTCTTCTAATATTCTTTTTCTATTTTCAATTTTATCTTTTTTAATCAAAGTTGGATTTATTTCATATCCTCCATTAGAAACTATTGCATATGCTTTTGCCAACTGGATTGGAGTAGTTGTTATACCATGACCAAAAGAAGCTGTCGCAAGTTTACATTTTCCCCATCTTAGCTTTAAAGGAACACCCATTTCTTCGATATCAAAATTCATTTGATTTAAAAGATCAAATTTATTCATATATTCAATAAAATTTTCTAATCCTAACATTTGACCAATACGCACTGACCCAATATTTCCCGATCTAACAAGAATTTCTTCTGCTGTTAAATCTGATGGAATCTTTAAATCATATTCACTTATAGTACTTCCTCCACAACGTATGCTTTTTTCTAAATCTAAAAATTGAGTTTCTGGCTCTAAAATTTTTTCATTTAGTGCAGCTGCTAATGTGAAAGTTTTAAAAACTGAACCAAGCTCATAAACTCCTTTGGTAGCTCTGTTTATAAAATTAATATCTTCTATTTTTTGTCTTTGGTTTAAATCAAAATCAGGCAAAGAAACTAAAGATAAAATTTCTCCTGTATTTACATTCATCAATATTGCGGCACTGCCATTAGTATTAAATATATTATTATATTTAATTAGCTCTTTTCTTATCAAATACTGGATATCTTCATCTACAGTAAGTTTTATTGGGTTATTAATTTCTTTTAGTTTTTTATCTAATGATTTCTCTAATCCTGAAATTCCAATATTGTCTTCATCAATTTGACCAATGATATGACTAAATAAATTTTTTTGTGGATAAAGTCTTATTATTTTTTCTTCAGGCTTAATAGATTTATCGCCTAATTTCATTATTTTTTCATAATTATCTTCTGAAATTTTTTTCTCAAACCAAAAAAATTTATTTTTTTTTATAAGCTTTTCAATTTCATTAAAGTTTTTATTGGGAAAAATAAGTTTTAAATTAACTAATAATTTTTTCTGATCTATAATTTCTACTGGATTTATTCCAATATCAATCGAACTGACCGTCTTTGCTAAATATCTACCATTTCTATCAACTATATCTGCTCTATATAATTCTTTACCAAATACATCGCTTAAACTTGGTTCTAAATCTAAATTCTTTCTGCTGCCTAAATGAATTAAGTGAATTATATAAATTGAAGAAATTATAAAAAAAATAAAAAAGATAAATGAAATTCTATTAAAATTAATATTTAAATTTGACTTATTTTTTTTATAAATAAAATCATTTTTAAAATTTTCTAAAATAATTCTAGATTTACTTTCTTCCATGATTACTTATCTAAATCTAAATCTTTAATTAAAATTTGATCATCTTTTTTAATTATTAACTTAATTTCATTTAAATTTTTTTGAGCTAACTCATTTTCAAAATATAAGGACTGAAATTCCAACAACTTCTCAGATGAGCTCAAGTAGTTATGTTCTAGCAAAACCTCATTATAATTTATATTTAAAGCTCTCAAATTCTCTTCTGTAGAAAAAATATCATCCTCAATTTTTTTGGTTGAGTTTTTAATTATCGTTGTAGAAATTATTAAAAAAAAAATAATTATTGATAACAAAAATTTCTTCACAATCGATTTCCAAAGTTTTCTATTTCTATTAGGTTTTGAAATTTTTCAAATATATCTGTCTCAAAATCATAAAAGTTATTTTTTTTTATTGCATATCTCAGTTTTGCAGATCTTGAAGGTAGATTTTCATTCAATTCTTTTTTTGAAGCTATTATAGGTTTTTTTTGAGATAATTTTAATAAAGTTTCTGGCTGATCTATAGAAGGCATATATCTAGAGATACTTTTATTCTCAGAAAGACTTTTAAAAAAATATTTAACTATTCTATCTTCAAGAGAATGAAAGGTAACAACAGCTACCACACCATCTTTTTTTAAAACTTTTACTGCATTTATTAAACCATTAATTAATTCACTAATTTCCTTATTAACAAATATTCTTAGTGCTTGAAAAACTTTAGTTGCATTATGAACTTTATAACTTTTGAAACTTTTAGACTTTTCGATTATTTTAACTAAAATTTGTGTATCAATTGTTTGTTTTGATCTTTCTTTAATTATATTTCTTGCAATCTTCTTGCTTTCTTTTTCTTCGCCAAAATATTTAAATATATTTTCTAATTCTTTTTCATCTAATTTATTAATTGCGTCATCAGCAGAAAAATCGTTTAGACCCATTTTCATATTTAATTTACCTTGATTATCAAATGATAGTCCTTTTTTTGGATCTTTAATTTGAATATAAGAATAGCCTAAATCAAATACGACCCCTTTGATGTCTTCATTTTTAATTTTTAGATTATTAAGTTGACTAAATTTTAAATTTTTAAATAAAAATCTTTGCTCAAATTTTGATGAAAATTCTTTAGCTTTATTTAGGGTTTCAATATCTCTATCAAGAGCAATTACTTTAGTATTACTATACTCTAATATTTTCTTTGAGTATCCACCATTTCCAAAAGTACAGTCAATAAATGTGCCACCATATTGAGGGGTAATAATGCTAATTAATTCATTTAGCAATACCGGATAATGTTTTTGAATATCCGGTACTATGGTGGCTTCCATTTATTTTTTTGAAGACCATTAATTCTTTTGTCTTCTTAAAAAAGCGGGTATTTCTAAATCGTCATCATCATCTTGATCTTCATTTGATAATAATAAATCTGAATTGTTGTCTTCTGAAGATGAATTGAACAAATCAGGGCCTTCAGAGTCAACACCAAATTCTTTTAAGTCACTTGAAATGTCCTCTTCACTCGCAGATTTTTCAATTGCTTCTTCTGTAAAAGATTTTTCAGACTCATTAATCATACTATCTTCAACAACATTTTGTGTTTCAAAATGAGTATCATTTAGCATCTGATTATTTATACTTGCATGATTTTCGGTTTGTGCCAAATGCTCATTAGCAATTTCATTTTCTATTTTTAATGCATTTGCCCCATGAGATATTGGACTTGAAGATATGTTATTAAAGTTAAATGATGCAGAAGAACTCATGTGTGAAAAATCAGAATAACCTGGATTTCTGTTTTGTATTCTATGAACCATATTAATTACAGATTTTGTCTCAGGTTGTCTGCCATCAAGAGAAGTAGCTACAATTGATACTCTCATTTTTCCATCCAGTTCTGCATCAGTAATAGCTCCAATAATTAATTCTGCATCAGGGTCAACTTCTGCTCTAACTTTATTTACAGCTTCATCTACTTCAAATAATTTTAAGTCTTTGCCTCCAGTAATATTGACTAATAAACCTTTGGCACCTTTTAAAGTATAATCATCAATTAATGGATTACTAACTGCCATTTCTGCAGCCTTAAGCGCTCTACCTTCACCTTCAGCTTCACCAGTTCCCATCATAGCTTTACCCATTGAAGCCATTACTGTTTCAACATCAGCAAAATCTAAATTAATTAAACCTGGTCTTACCATTAAGTCTGTAATACTCTGTACACCTTGCATTAAAACATTATTTGAAAGATTAAAAGACTCCTCAAAAGTTGTTTGTTCGTTTGCTATTTTAAATAAGTTTTGATTTGGAATTACAATAATTGTATCAACATGTTTTCTTAATTCTTCTAAACCTTGTTGAGCTCTTCTCATTCTTGAGGGTCCTTCATATAAAAAAGGAAGAGTTATAACTCCAACTGTTAAAATATTTAATTCTTTTGCAGCTCTTGCTATTACATGTGCTGCCCCTGTTCCTGTGCCGCCACCCATTCCTGCAGCAATAAAAACCATATTTGCACCTTGTAAGGTATTAACAATTTCATTTAAAGACTCATCAGCAGCAGCTTGGCCAATATCATGTTTTGCTCCTGCACCTAATCCTTTGGTTAAATTTAATCCAATTTGAATTCTAGTTTTAGCTTTGCTTAACTTTAAATCTTGTGCATCTGTGTTTACCGCAATGAATTCTACCCCTTGAAGATTGTTTTCAATCATTTCATTAATTGCATTTCCGCCAGCTCCTCCAACTCCTAAAACTAGAAGTCTTGGCTGCAACTCTTTTATTTCTGGTGCTTTAAAGTTAATTGTCATCTGTTATTTCCCCTCTGTGTTATTTAAATGTTTTTCCCATTTAAGGCTTGCTCGATTTAGATTTGCTTTTTTTCTTGCTTGTACCTTAAATTTTTCAAAATTTGTTGGTTCCCATATTTGAAATGTTTGACCTTGACCAACAAACAACATGCTATTTTTTATTTTTGCATGATTTAATAATTTTGATGATAGTGTAATTCTTCCTTCACTATCAAATTGTAAATTGCTGCTTTCAGATAAAATTGAAGTTGCAAAATAATCTCTTTTTTCTTCAAATGGATTTAAAGAATCAATTGCTGATGAAATTTTTTCTATTCTATCTTGAGAACAAGCTTCGATAGATAAATTATTGAAGGAAGGATAACAAATAATACCATTGTAACCTAAGTTTGATAAATAAGATCTAAAACTAGCAGGCACAGAAACTCTCCCTTTTTTGTCTAATTTGTTCTCGTAAGTAGATAAAAACATAGTTTATTAATATATATAATTCCATAATTTGGGAATATATGGGAATATATGGGTAATTTAATTTTTAGTCAAATAATGAATTAATTTAAAATATTCCTGTTAAATGCATGATTTTGAAGTATTTGATTTAAAAATTAATAAATAACTAAAAGTATGGGTAATATTTACTAAATTTCGTTATTTATAAGTGGTATTAAGTATTAATAGAAATTTTAAATTGTTTTGCCAGACAAAATATAAGCCGGGTTCTGTCTTTTAAATTTATCATTTGTCTAGACCCAAAATCACTTTTGAGCTCAAGCAACTAACCCTGATGACGAGCCAAGGATGGCTTTTAGTTTTTCAACAATGTCATCTCTACTTAGTCTTGCTCCCAGTGGGGTTTTCCAGCGTTCACTGTTACCAGTAGAACCGGTGTGCTCTTACCACACCTTTTCACCCTTGCCATGTTATGGCGGTTTATTTTCTGTGGCACTATCCCTAGGGTCGCCCCCGCCAGGTATTACCTGGCACTGTATCCTTGCGGAGCCCGGACTTTCCTCTTTAAAAAAATTAAAGCGATAAATCTTTTATCTGGCAATTTAATCTATAACTTAAGTAAAAATTTTCAAGATAAATTATTTCAATTTTAGATAAGATTTTTACTTATTATAAAACATTCTTTGTCAATAACTCCATTTACTAACTTAGGTCTAAATCTTCTTTGAAATGCAGTTGTAAGTATTTTTATAAAATGATTATTTTTTTTAATTAAATTTTTTGAATAACCAATTTTATTTAAGTTTTTTAAAAAAGCATTTTCTTCAGATTTTGAAATTTTTTGATTTCTTAACTTTTGAAGTTTTTTTTCATTTAAATTATGCCAATATCCAATTTTGTTTTTTGATAAAAATTCCCATGGAAATTTTTCTCCTGGGTCTTTTTTTCTGTCTGGAGATATATCAGAATGACCTAAGATAAATTTAGATTTTATATTATATTTTTTTATTAAAAATTTACTAAGTTTTAAAATTGAATGAATTTGTTTTTCTGTAAATTTATTATATTTATTATCATGCCCAGGATTATGAATTTCAATTCCAATTGAATATTTATTTAAAGACTTATAATTTTTCCATATTGAAATTCCAGCATGCCAAGCTTTATATAAATCAGGCACCATACTCAAAATTTCTCCATCTTTTTTTATAAAGTAATGACTACTAACTTTTGAATTTTGGCTAATTAATTTATTGATCGCATCTTTTTCTTTTTTCATTCCCGTGTAATGAAAAATGATAAATTTAATTTGTGTTTTTTTTCTTTTTTTAAGATCAAAATTATGTGAATAATTTAAAGTTGTATTAATACTTGCTCTCATTATGCTCGAATTTTGGCTTTATATAAACACTTTATAGTCATCTTTTAAATTTAAATGCTGTTTTAAAACCTATAAATTTATAATATATAACTAACCATGATTAGATATTTAATAATTACCATATTTTCATCTTTTTTGTTTGCAGCAAATGTCAGCGCAGGATCTGACGGGGAAATGAATTTAAAAAAAAGTGAGACTGAGGAAATTAAAGACTGTTTTGAACCATTAAACAGAGCAACTTTTTCATTCAACCAAGGATTAGATAAAGCAGTGATCAAACCAATTGCAAAAGGTTATCGAAAATTACCAGATCCAGTTCAAAGAGGTACGAGCAATGCTTTAAAAAACTTATCTAATCTAGTAACAATTCCAAATAATATTTTACAAGGTGATATTAAATTAGCATTTATAAATACTGCAAGGTTAGCATTAAATACTACAGTTGGACTTTTAGGAACCATAGATGTAGCTAATAAAGTGGGTTTTCCAAAATATGAAAAAGAGGATTATGGTCAAACTTTAGGAGTTTGGGGATTTGGCCCAGGTTGTTATATTGTGCTTCCAGTTTTGGGCCCTTCTACATTAAGGGATACTACTGGTTCTTTTGTAAATGTGCTGGGTGGAGATCCTTATTATAATGCATCAATGCATGGCAATAATGAGTTTTTAAGTCAGGAATTATTTATAGCTACAAAAGCATTAGGTGGAATTGAATTTAGAGCGGATAACATAGAGTCGCTTGATAATCTTGAAAAAAATTCTCTAGATTTTTATGCATCAGTAAGAAGTTTATACATTCAAGATAGAGAAAATAAAATTAGCAATAACCAAAGAGGAAATATCGAAGTTATTTATAAAAATGAAGAAGAATGGGAAGAAATTAAGTCTGAATAATTAATTAATCATGAATTTTAAAAAAATTTTTCTAATTTTATTATTTTTCAATTTACAGTGTGCTAATTCATTCTCTATTGAACCCGATGTATTTGTTCAATCTACTGTAAATAGAGCCTCAACTATACTTTCTAAAAACATATCTAAATCAGAAAAAATTAATGAGCTTAAAGTAATTGCAAAAGAAACTGTAGATATTGAAGGTATTGGATTTTATACCCTTGGCAATTATCGAAAAGATATGAATGAGGAAGAATTAAGTAAATATGCTACATTGTTTGAACAATATTTTTTAAAAAGTTTTTCAAGTAGACTTGCTGAATATACCAATCCTGAAATTAGTGTTAACTCAAAAGAGGTTCTTAGTGAAAACTACACTATAGTAAATAGTGTTTTAAAAGGTACTGCAGATAGACCTGAGGTAAATATTGATTGGAGAATTTATACTAAAAACTCTAACAATCCTTACATAAGGGATCTGATAATTGAAGGACTAAGTTTAGCTAGAACACAAAAAGAAGAATTTGCCTCAATCATAAATTCTAATAATGGAGACTTTAAA
>Ga0255768_10003515_pt1 | contig 15558 bp, 20 predicted proteins | sample 071ome_33_FD_179983 | JGI IMG/M metagenome (GOLD analysis project Ga0255768, IMG submission 179983) | Coastal salt marsh microbial communities from the Groves Creek Marsh, Skidaway Island, Georgia - 071412AT metaG (version 2) | ecosystem: Environmental > Aquatic > Marine > Intertidal zone >...
GCCGTCGGGAGTGCGGAGAGTAACATTGTATGCCATTAGTAAGTTTCGGATAATTGGTTTACTGAGTGCGCCAATAAAACAAAAAAGGCGACACTAGTTATTGTAAACAAAAGTGAAGTCATTGTCAAGTCTCAAAAGATACCAAAGAAGAGTTTTCCAGTGGCGGCATAGGAGATGAATCCAGCGATGATACCCATCATTGCCCAGCGACCATTGGTGCGCTCCTTAACCATATTAGGCGTGAGCATCCCGTAGTTTTCATAGTACATTACAGGTTCTTTGGCAAACATGTTCTGTTGCCCATATTCATTAGTTGTTACAGTCATTGTAGTTTTGTGAAGAACTGTTACATAATTATATAGTAAAAATAAAGAGGGGTCAAGCCCCTCTTGTTACGGTTTCCCGACATAATAAGTATAAATGCTTACTATTTCATGTATTTTTTGATCCAATCAGTAACATTAATACTCCAGTTCCATCCTAGTTCTCTTTTTACTTTATCAATATTGGCAGTAGAATGCATCACTTCTCCACTTCTCTCGGAAACAAAAACTTGATAATCAGAAATTATATCTGCAATTTCTTGTATCTCAGTTCCTACCCCAGTACCAATATTATATACTTCACCATAAGATTTCAAATCTCTCTGAGCAGCTAGAACATTTGCATAAACAACATCAGAAACATGAACAAAATCCCTTGTCTGATATCCAGGTTCTACAACTGTTAGAGGTTCTTTATTATCTTTCTGCCTTTTAAAGATAGACATTACAGGAGCATATTGCCCAGTGTTATGCTGACCATCACCAAACACATTGAAATATCTGAATATTATGGTTTTAAGACCATAAAGTTCATAATACATTTTACAAAGTTGTTCACCAGAATATTTGGAAATAGAATAAGTATTCAAGCATTGTACTTGATTCGTTTCGTAATTGGGATTAAACATTGTATTTCCATAAACAGAAGATGTAGATGAGAATACAAACTTATCAATATTCTGTATTCTAGAACACTCCAAAACATTCATGGTAGACAAAATATTATTTGCCATACTCTCATTTGGTTTCTGTACAGAATACAAAATAGAAGAATTAGATGCAAGATGGAAGACATTATTAACACTTTCAAAAAAATGAATGTATTTAAAATAACTTTCAGAAAGATCTTGTAGATAATAAATTGCTTTTGGATTTGGATTATGATGCTGGACCCTATCTAATACAATAACTTCATGTCCAAGATTCACCAAACGATCTACTAGATGTGAACCAATAAATCCACATCCACCTGTTACAATGCTTTTAGTCATTGTTTGTCATCTTTCTGAAGGGTCTTCCCTGCTCATCGAATCCATCAATATCAATATAAAATGGTTCTCCACTGAAATTATCAACAGGTGCAATCAAGAGATATGGTCCAGGCACTCTATCATCTTGAGGACTATATGTTCTCCAATTTGTTGGATGGAAATGAATTGAAACTACTTTCTTGCCAGGATTTCTGCACGTATATCCAAGTTCTCTCATATGATATGTAATCTTATTATCGCATCCAGGAACTCCCATAGTATAGTTCATGTGATCAGAAGTTGGAATCGGAGTCTTAAAGATCCAAGAGTCTTGTGATGCTGCATTATCATATGGTTCAATCTCCCAGTTCTTTCCATCAGTAGTAGAGATCTCCCATCTACTCAGTGCATAAAAATTTTTGTTCATATTAATACTCTTAAAATATCTAAGAGTATCATCAAAAATAATATCTGCATTAGACACAATACAAATTTGATCCTTTAAATTTTGATTACAAAACTCAAAAATATCTTTGTACGTTGGTCTTTTTCTTTGAATAACTTTCTTTATTTTAGGAGAATCGAAGTGAAGTTCAGAATCCTCCTCCATGAAAAGATATACATTTTCAATCAAATCATTTCCAAGATTTTGATGAAGGCAGTAAAGATACTCCCCATTTCTCATATGATTTTGAGAATTAAAATATTCTACAATAAGATTCATTATTTCAATTCAAATAAATTTCTTTAAATTTTTGAACTACTTTGCGGGGATTATATTCTTGATAACAATTCCATTCTAAAGAATTTATTTCATTTTTATCCAAGTTTCTAAGAATATGGAGAATGTCAGAATAGTTTTCGTAATAAATTCCTTTTTCGTTCAATGTATCTATATGATTTTTTTCAGGTGAATTGTAATACGTGATGACTGGTTTATTTCTTATTGAAAATTCTCCACAAGAAAGTCCAAATGATTCTCCTTGATTTCTAGCATGAAGCATTACATCACAAGTGTTAATGAATTTTGTTTTTGTTTCTAGACAAGAACTTCCAGGAAGATATATTACTCTTTCATGTTCAATAAATGGTTGTGTAAATTGAAAAACAAACCAAACATCTGGTCTTTCAGAAAGAACTTGAGATATGGCATTCTTTACAAATCCCAAATCAAAAGTTTCCCACCCACCATTTCTTCCAAAAACCAAATCACTTTTCGGAATCGATAGTTCTTCTCTCATATCAGTTTCAACATCTGGAAGATAAACTATATGAGGAACACAAGGAACTGTGAAATCAGTTAATTTAGAAAGCCATTCAGAACACATTGCATAAACGTCTCCATGTATCCACTCCCTTTTCCATGCAGAAGAAGTGGCACTAACTAAATTCTTACAATTAGTAGAGATAACTCCATCATTACTACCCCCTTTCATCATAAAAAAATAATCACATTTATTTTTTTCCAAAATATAATCTATTTGACTATTATTTGAATAGTCAAATACCAAAAATTCTTTTTTAAATTTTTTCAATACATCTTGATTATTTGCTGGATGATTTATATTGTACATCACAATTGGTTCTATTTCCAAATAATGTCTAGTCCAATATGCCCAGTCATAAATGGCTGTTGTAGTTCCTCTCAAAGACAAACTATTATCATGAAATGCTATTTTCATTACACTAAAGAATATTGCTCCATTTCTTGTATTTGATCATGTATCGTAATACTAACTGGACACTCACTATTAGAAGATAGAGATCTATTATTATGATAAGATAGATGAGGAATTACTTCAATATTAAGATTATAAATTTCACCTATGTCTTTTACAAGTTGATACTTACTAACAACATTTGGCGAAAAATAATGTTTAACTCCTTTCCAGTAACTACTTGTACTTATTATGTTTTTAATTTGTTTCGACAATTCCAAACAAGTAAGACCATTCCAAAAATGATTTATAAAACCATTTACTTTAGAATTTTTATTTGATCTAACCCATTCCAATAAAGACCTTTTATTACTGAGTTCTTCTCCAATAATAGAAGTTCTTATTACGGTTATATCTTTCGGTTCCCCTAAAGATTTACTTTTTCCATAGTCATCAGTACAGTCGTGAGGATAATTTTCCAAATATAATCCCGTGCTTCCACTGAAAACACAATCTGTTGTTACATGAATCACATTACAATCTATGGTAGACAGAAAGTGAGGAAACAATGAATTAACTCTGATTAGTTCTACAGGATCATATGACCTTTGTTTAATAATTCCAGCAGCATTTATAATAACATCGTTTTTTTGAAAAATATATTTGTCAGTGATCTTTTCAAAATTTTCCATCAAGTCAATTTCCTTCCTTGTAATAGGAATGACTTCAAAAAATGATTTCAAATATGTTGTGAGATATTTTCCTAACATCCCATTAGCACCAAAAACATAAACCTTCATAATTTTTTTACCAAAAGAAATTTAATTTACTCATATCTAGCGTGAGTTAGATATAAAATTGTGTCATCTTTGCAACGAATAAATGCGTTTGGATATGGATCCTGCAGTGATCTTATTTTATCATATAATTGTTTTGATGAATAGTGTGAAAAATCTTCAATACATATTTCACTCATAGATTTCGTTCTTCTTTTAAAGAAAGAAGAATCCGAATCATTTTGAGATATTGATGATAAATGTTTTCCTTCAATAAAATCTGATATTATGTTGGAGCATCCTAAGAATCCAATGTCAATTATACTATCAAATATTTCCTTTAAATTACAATCTTTTATATTGAATTTTTTTTGAAATATAATGGGTCCAGTATCAATACCTTCATCCATAATAAACAATGTTACCCCACTTTCATCCTCACCATTTATAATTTGATGTTGAATAGGACTTCCTCCCCTATATTTTGGAAGTAAAGAAGGGTGTAGACATATGCAGATATTACTTTTAACGATTGATTGTTCTATTATGGAACTCCACCCTATAAAAAAAATTAAATCATATTTAATTAGGGATGTTAGATATAAAAATTTTTTATTAGTATTACAAGTAGTAAAAATTACATCATCTGTTTGAAATTTTTTTTCAATTTTTTCACATATAGAATTTGACCAATCTCTATAAGAACACAATAAAATGTTCTTCATCAATCAACCCATCTAATAATTTGAAATGCTTCAGCACTGGGCATATTTGACTGAAACCCTCTGAGATATGCCATTTGTCTCAAAGTATCTGGACCTCTATGCCCTCTTACCTGCGACTTCAAAAAATTATAAGAATAAACTTTATCATCAATATCTAATGGAGAAAAGTAGTTTGGTTTAAAAGAGCTATTGATATCATGGGTGCAGTCCCACAAAAAACTATGAACCTCTTCATATACCAAAACTTTTTTAACAAAAAAATTGATATCATGATGTCTGAGTGCAACTAAAGCAGCATCATAAACAGCAATATGATCTTGATTATATGATGGATAAGGAATAAAAACTTTATCTGGTTTTACTTTATTGATCTGCTCCTCAAAAATGGGTATTAAATTTTGCATCACATAATTATTCACCTTGTTATCAAGAAAAACATCATATGTAAATCCACAATGTTCAGAAAGATTTTTCAATTCTTTCAATCTTTCTTCCCTAGTAACTACATGAAATAAATCAACTCCACACTCAACAACATGAGCATCTTCATTTAAAAAACTAAAACACCCCAGCAATTCATCATCAACATGGGGTGATATAATAAGTGTTTTTTTATTCATACTCTATAGAAATTTTTCTTTTCTAGTATTGAATATAGCATACTTTTATCAATAACACAATCTTCAGAAGAATATTGATTATTGGGAAAATGAACTTCATTGTAAATGTTATCTTGATGCATTAAGTAATGATCATCACATTTTTTCATTCTTGGCACTTCATCTTGAGAAGCCATTATTTCATGTATCTTTTCACAACTTCTTGGTTGAGACACAGTGTATTGTAGACCAAATTCCTCTTTAAAAATTTCAAACAAATCAGAAATTTTCATACTCTTCAAAATGGGAATAACATTATATCCAGTATAATTAAGAGCGGTTTCAATTAAATCAACAGCATCTTCAATATCAATAAAAAATCTTGTCATTTCCTCACCATACAAAGAAAGACCATATCCACCAGAAATACTATTCCACATCAAAGGAATTATACTTCCAGTGCTATTAAGAACATTTCCATATAAAGCTGTGCTCAATTTAACATTACTCTTATCCGAATTTGAAATAAAAGATTCTCCAGCAACATACTTCATTGCACCATAGATTGTTGTAGCAGATCTACTTTTATCTGTAGAAATAAAACAGGATGCTTCAAAATTGTTTTCTTCCGAACACCTTCTGCTATTAAACGCTCCACCAACAATTACTTTGGTTGCTTCTTCGTAGTTATCATGACAAGCTTGAATTTGTTTGAAGGAAGCAGTGAAAATTCCTATGTTATGGTTTTCACTGCTTCTTTTCATTAGATCATAATTTCTAACATCACCACAAATACAGTTAATATTAGGATACTGTTTTTTTAGGTAATAATGTTTTGCTTCATCTCTGGAATAAACTGTTATTTCATTTTCATCATAAAATCTTTTTATAATTGATCTGCCAAGAAAACCTGTTCCACCAGTGAGAAAAATTCTTTTATTTTGCATTTGAAATTAATTGATCCTCAGTTACCACTTTATCACGAATATACTTCTTCACATTGTTTGTAAAAAATTGATATGAATGATTTAACTCATTAATTTTTTTAGAATCAAATTCCAAATTTTTTCCATAAAAAATTCCCATCGTTCCTTCAGGATCTCCTTCATATCCAATAAAGACGCTAGTTCTTTCTGGATAGTTTTCTACTAATTCGATCCAAAATTCATAACAATCTCCATTTAAATCCAAACCTGCATATCTTTCAGTAAGAGGATAAATGTCGTGCATTATTATCAATCCATCCTCATTTAAATGTTTGATAGCATTGCAAAAATCTACAAATACTTGATTCTTTTCATGACAAGCATCAATATAAATCATATCAAATTTTTCATCAGGATCTAAGTCTGCAAAATAGTCATCAGTTGTAGAACATAACACACCAGGAATTTTTAATGAGGGATCAATGTCTACTCCCACTTTCTTTTCACATTCAATGAAATCCCAAGACCAACATCCACTAGCAGTCCCCAATTCCAAATAAGAAGAATACTTTAAATCTTTGATCAGTTTGTTTAAAAATTTTCCTTTCCAGGCATGATCGCCATAATACGAGTTCATCTCATTTTCTCCTGTTGATTAATAATCTTTATAGATTGATCCGTCTCTAGATATAAACCCAGATACCATCAACTTATTTATTTCGTGTTCACATGGCACCATATCATACTTATAAAATGTATGCTCAATATCAATAAAAAATCCATTCTTTAAAATGATAAAAAGTTTTTCAATAAATTGACTTATATCATCTTTAAAAAGTTTGTAGTATGTTGTATGTGAAAGAGTATGATTTGTCCAGGAAGACTTTGAATTTAAAATTACAGACTTATCATATTTTTCAAAATCAAATTGATCGGAAAAATAATATCTTCCAGAAATTTTTAGAAGATTCTCTATCTTATTTTCCTTTTCTGAAAAAATTTCAGAAGTCAAATATTTGTATAATAAATTAATTTCTCCAGATTGTTTGTCAGATCCACCAAGATCAACATAAAATATTTCATCACAAACTTTTTCTAATTTATTTTTTTGTTCATCAGAAACATTACTTCCCTCAAGAATAGCAACATAACTATTTGGTATCTTTTTCCTTATACTAGGAATTGTAAGTTCAATTGTTTGCTTTAATCTTTCTTCAGAGGAAAAAAAGGAATCTCTGGCATTAATTACAGATGTTACTAGTACTAGATTCATGTTAGAGATTCATTAAAACTACTCACATCAAAAGGTGCATTATTTCCCTCATAAATCCACCCATTCACAACATTAGATGCTCGAACATTTACTCCATTGATAGTTGTAGGTCTCCAGTTTAAAATACTATTTTCATTTCTCATTAACATATTTCTAAAACCACCATCCTTAATATCATATCCCTCATATATGAGATTTCTTAATAAAGTATCATGGGCGCAAAATTGAGATACTGGAAATATGTTTGCTCCGTGATGAGAATACCAGTTTTTGGTAGAGATATCGTTTTTACTAACTGTAGTAAAACACATTTTATCTAAACTAGCAAACCTATCCATATAGGCATTCATAGGTCCTTCCTTACCTATTCCAACCAAATCATCAGGAAATCCTGCCGTTCCACTATTTCCAATGTATACAAGATCATCCTCAACAAAATTATCCCAATTTACTTTATCAATATACATTACATCAAATCTTGTTTTGACGTAGAGATCATATTTAAAATTATTTTCTATTTCATATTCCTTCCTAAGATTGTTGCACAAATGCATCTTTCTTAGTTGATCATAAATTCTAATACCAAGTTTTATATCTTTTTTAGATCCCGAACTTTCGGGTATGTCAACACTATAATTGGTTATGTCTTTATATTTTTCAGACTCTTTTTCTAAAACACCAACAAGTTCAGATCGGTCTTCAATAACAATTTTTCTTAAATTTAAGTCTTTGAAATTTTCAAGTATTTGTTCCTCAGTGTAAACTACATCTTGTTTTCCCGCAGAGTACTCAAAATAATTTTGTTTATATGTGTGAACAAATAGATCACAATCGTGTTCTTGAACTAAATTTTTGAGAAAACTTGGTTTCCCATATTCCCAAGTCCTTAAAAATCCAGGTATACAAATAGCTATTTTCATGATGTTTATTTCACAATGATTGCAAGAGTATTATCATATTTGGATGATACACCACCATAATACTTATCAGACCATTCTTGATCTATAGGAAGACTAAAAACTTCAGAGTATGAATAACTATTTTCCCTACCAAAATACTCAACAAATTTTTCTTTTTGGTGATTTAAAATATCTTCTATAATGTATATTCCACCGTCTTTCAACATGTGAATTGAATTTTCAAAAAATGTAATGTTTGCATTATAGTCATGAAGACCATCATCAACTATAATATCAAATTTTGTATCTTCAAAAGAATTCCATAGTTCTTCAATGGTTTCTGGATTAGTTTGATCTACATAAAAAGTCCAAATACCTTGATCCTCAAATAAAATTCTTCTATCTACATCAGCCCCACAAACATTTGCATTCTTAAAATATTCTCTAAATGCATATAATGATGCTCCAGGAGTTCCATTTGGTCCCATGTTTGATGGCACATCAGTATTATTAGTCCCCAACCCCACTTCAAAAAAATTAATTTCTTTACCTATGTGCTCAGAAAAAAGAAAATTATATAAAGTTGTATAGTTATGAAAAGTACTTTTATCTGATTTTTTTTCTTTAAAAACTTCACACATTAGAGTGCGTTCATTATAAAGTTTTTTATCTAAAAAACTTTTAAGTTTTTCATTCATTTTCATTTTAAAATTTCTCCTTAATTAGATACAATCATTATAATATTGGAAAATAAAAAACCAATCCAAATTTCTGTAATCAATATTTTCTTTATGTATGATAAATTTTTGTGGGTCAGAAACGTAAGACATTAATAATAACGTCTGGTCATCATCTACCAAATTATTAGATAAAAGATATTCTAACTGTTCATTCATCAATGAACTTAAATTATACCACTTATTTTTCGTACACACAATATGGCATCCTTGTATGTAAACTGTGTTTGTTCTAATTGTAGATAACAAATCAATTTCTTCGGGAATATTTTTTATATTCCATAAGTGAATTTTATCTTCAAAATTATATTTCCAAATTTTTGACTCTGGTATTTGTTCTTGTTTCTTTAAGTAACCAAAGTCAATCCAAGCTACCACATCATCAACATCAGTAACTTGTTCAATAGCAGATATGCAGAATTGACTTTTTAAAAAATTCACCAACACATATTCAGGATTCCAATATTCTGGTGGTCTACCTGAATCACAAAGACCTCCAATTTTTTGCAAATTATTTTGAGATTTTTCTATCTTTGAAATAAGTTCTTTATTTGATTCAAAAATATCTTGGTAAATCACAATTAAATTGGATTTTTTATTTTGAATTATTTCATCAAAGAGAGGTTTAAATTTTTCTTGACTGAAGACAATTATTTTATTTTGTAGTTGACACAACCTCTCGAAACATTCAAAATAGAAAGATGTCTTTCTATCATAACCATTCCAATTTTCTCTTCCAATATCATAGAATGCTGTAACTATTGTAATGTCTTTCATTTTGAATTATTTTTTAACAAAAATATCGTCAGAGCAACATTTGGTAATCCATTCATATCCACTGTTCAGCAAATATTCTTTTGGTCTGTTGTCATATCCATTATTTTCTACAGAAATAACTCTCACATCAACTTCCAAAAAATCGATTCCCTTCAAAACTTCTAGTTCAGCACCTTCAACATCAATTGACAAGTAATCAACCTTTGCCACTTTATTTTCTTTTAAGATAGTTTTTAATGACTTAGATTCGATTTTTATTATTTCTTTTTTTCCACCATGTTTTTGTATTTCACTTTCTATTCTTTGCAAATGTTTTTCATCATACTCACTGTAAATTCCACTCAACATTTCAGCATAACCACTTATAAGTAAAAAATTTACTTCATCGTCGGAAGATCCGACACAACAATTATACAATTTACATGTTCTATTTTTTTTCAACTGCTCAAAAACTTGAGGATTTGGTTCAATGCAGATACCATTCCACTCAAGATCTATCTCAAAGTGCCCAGTATTTGAAGATGATACACCATCATGTGCTCCAACATCTACAAAAAATAATTTTTCATCTTCAAAATTAATATTATCTCTTACCCATTCCCAAGGTTGTGGATAAGGTAACTGTGGTTCTCTTTTAAATTTCATAATTCATTTTAAAATACTAAAAATCTTTTCAGATATTGAGTCTAGAGAAATCTTATTCTCAAAAAGAGGTTCTGAAATAATTCTATCATATATTTTTTGATTAGAATCAATTTCCTTGATTGTCTGAACTACTTCTTCATCAGACATATTTGCTGTATTTATGAAACTCTTAGGATTAAAATCTTCACTTACAGTAGTATCTCCATAATAAATTGGAACATTGCCAGCAATCTTTCCATGTAAAAGTTTTTCAGTATGATATCCTGGTGAAACCGAATTCTCATAGCAAAGAGAAAATTTGTAATTAGATATCAAATCCATTTTATGTTTTTCACCGTCTGGCAAATTATAACTCCTATTTGCTTTACCAAATACTTCTACTTGTTTATAATTATTAGAAATATTTTGAATGGCATTTAACCTTGAAGGGATAGGAGATCCATAAACAATCGAACAAAACTTATTCTTTTCTTTACTAGTGAATTCATTTTCCCCATACAAGTAAGACTCTGGAATCAACCAATCGGGATTGCCATATGATCCAACATTAAACCAATCAATATAAAGATACCAAAGAGGAAGTCTAACATTTTTATCATCATAACTATCAAGGTCAAAAGTTAAAGAGTAATCACATCTATTAAAATTTGGTCTAATATTTTCTCCAGTGTAAAATATTTTTTTACAATTTTTATATCTACCATTCTCATTACCAAAACTACTGAATATCATATAGTCAGCATCTTCTGGATGTACAACTTGAACACCCTCAAACAATTGACGGATAACATGAATAAAAAAATTATTGTTTGGATCAAATGCTTTTGGATACTGCCAAAAATCAGAAAATGCTATATTCATATCAGTTTTGTATTGTTGTTTTAAAAGTTGTATTTTGAACCGCAAGAGCAGGTTCAAACCAGTAATTGTTTAAATTGAATTTTTTTATCAGTAAATTATAAAAATAGTCGGATCCAGTATTACAATACTTAAGTTCTGACAAAACTTTATTAGCACCAGCATTACTAATTGCATATGCATGAGTGCATCTAGACCCATCCATTTTATAAACTCTTTTACCTTCAGACTTTTGAGCATGTAATCCACAACATGTTCCAACCCACGCTAAATCCCAATCTTCAGGAAGTTCATCAAAAGATTTAAAAAATTCTTCTACAAAGCTATCACATAAAATTACATCATCTTCAAGAACTAAAGCATACTCATACTTCTCTGCAACTTCACGAATAATTTTTACATGCTTCAAAGAAAGAGAAATTTCAGAGGGTTTTAGTTTTCTACTATAACCCTCCACTATCTCAAATATTTTTGGAAATTGATTTTTAATTTCTTCTTCAGACCATGTTTCTTTGTCGTAATCACAAACAAATTCATAATCAAAAATGTTTTCTTCAGAAAGAACTTCAATAAGTTCTTTCTTTCTATCAGTTAGTTTATCCCAATGACAAACAAAAATTTTATCAATCATCCTTTTTAACAAAGAAAAGTCCTCTAAGATTGAAGTGATTATCTTTATACTGAGAATTATACTCTAATGCATCTTCATATGCAACTTCTCTCAATTCTTGAGTTACTTCCTCATCATATTCAAAACCATATCTTTTCAGATTTTCAATCCAGTACTCTTTGGGTTGACAATTAACATGATGGTGTCCTGGTTGTCCAGGTTCTGCATATGTAATGGCAAGATACTTTGCATAAGAAAATACTTCTAAAAAATTATCCCTATACTTCTCTTCTACGTGCTCAACAAATTCACATGACCAACAGAGATCATACCTATCTTCTGTTTCCAAAGTTCCTATAGAAAAATCATGATAGAAAATCTGATCCGTAAATAAAGAATTTTCTACGACATAATTGGAACCATCAACACCAACCACTTCTTCGCAATGCTTATTGAATTCTCCAATAGCATGTCCCATTCCACATCCAACATCCAAAACAGTTTTGATGTTGAATTTTTTGCACAGGTATTCCCACAAGTGTGGCGTATAAGTTGCTGGATCCTTTTCAATAATAAATCCACCAACATGACCTTCATTAACCATTGTAAGGTCTTCTGTAATCTGCATAAAGTCCATTAGTTAAACCACTCCTTTCTCCATTGTTGACCGCCAGCAAAGTGACGAATAATTACATCTTCTTTATTTACCTTATTAATTAGAAACTGACAATTAGATTCTCCTTCCATTTCAGTAACATTCCATGCCGTGGGAAGAACTTCTACATGTTCATTTAATTCATCCAAAGAATAAACAGTCCATTCATTCTTATCAGAATGCCATCCATAATTGGGAATATTCCAAAATGGTTCGTCAGAATGTCTTTTAATACCAGCAAGAGAATACCAAGATGCCTGTTCTCTAAACTCGTGCCAGAAACTATTCACATAACCAAACCTTTCATGTCTAGAAACAACGTCGTTCAGTGCCTGATATCTATCTTCTGAAAGAATGTTAGCAACCAACTGACGTGACCACTCATTGACTTTGATGGAATAGTTACCCATACAATGAGTATTACCAGAATCAATAGCATATGAGAATGATTTACTAGTCTCATACAATTTATCTGTATTAGCAATACACATGTCAGCATCAAGATGAGTTACTACGTCACCATCAGTAACGTATCCTTCCTCAAGCATCTGCTCAAGAATAGTAAACTTTAACCAGGTATAATTGCCACGATACTTATAAAGATTATCCTTTATTTCAAGATATTCAAAACCATGCTTATCAGCATACTCTTGATTTCTTGGAGACATATACGAATCAAAGAACTGTTGTCTTTGATCAGCATAAGAACCAAAGACCAGTAAAACTTTTTTCATTACACCCGTTTGATAATATTTTCAAAGACACCTTGAAGAGAGAAGTAATCTTGATAAAGTTCTTTACCCTTCTTCAACATCTCATTATATGTATCATCAGAAATATTCTTCAAAATATCATAAGTATTTCCGATGTTCTCATCATCAATTATAACACAAAATTCTTCCCAGTCCAGTTCGTCAGACCATGGAAGTGCATGATCATCAGAAATATACACAGGCACTGTTCCAAGTTGGAATGATTCATAAAGTCTAAAACTAGTTGTACCGTATCCTCTAGGACACAGAGAAAACTTAGAGGCAGACATCACATGAAGAAAGTTATTCAGTTTTTCTTCACCAACATTAATATTCCAACTACCTGCTTTGACAAGACAATCATCTTTTCCTCTAAATGCCTTTACCATGTCAGTCCTAACCCAATAAGTATTGGATCCAATAAAAGAAGCAAAATACTTATGACCTCTTTGGGGAATATTTGGAATAGAAGAACAAATGAGCGGAATTGGAATTACATTTCCTTTCTTACGATTACCACCAGCAGAAAAGATCATAGTGTCTTCTGGGAAGTCTTCAAAAGGTCCATCATCCTGCTGACAAACTGTAAAGTACTTTCCATCAGCACTTAATGTTTCATACATGAGATTCTGCAAATCTGGATATGGTTGTCCAGCCCAAATCTTATTACAGAAAATGTTAGACCAAAAGATATCAATATACTCTCGCTCTGGTTTAGTTTCTAACTGCTGATAGTGACTATAAAAATATTCTTCAATATATTCTCCCTGATGATATGGAGGATAAGTTGGCGTAAGAGACTTTGGTCTCAGATAATCTTGATTCAAATAAACCACAGTCCTTCCTCCTTGAACTTAGCAATCTTAGTATTCACACCAACCATCCAGTTATTATGGACGATCATTGCGTTTGCTTTTTTACCTTGTTGATAATATACATTACCATTGGGGAATAGATCCTCTGACAATAGGGCAATGTGATCGTTGTATTTACTCAATGCAATGCGATTCATAATGAGTTGATCATCATCACTATCGTCTGCTCCACACTCGGCAACTAACTGACGACACTCTGGAGTTTCATTGAAAACCATAAACCCAGTACAAATTGTAGAACCAGGAGCATCGGTCTGGAATAATACTTCTTCGTGCCCTGTAAGAAGTTCTACTGGATTCTCTTTGAATACAATATCAGTATCGACCCACATCAGGTTTGGATGTTCTTTCTGAACCTGATCAATAATCCTCCACTTGTGCCTAACAATATTCCTAAATCCACTGTTCTGGTTAAATGTCCAATCTTGATATTCTTTTAGTTGTTGATTCATATAAAGGAATGCACCTTTATACCCACTAAGTATAAGAGACTTATATACATCTTCATCCATACAGGCAATGATGAAGTCGTCCATATTGATGCCCACATTCTCTGCAGACTTCAACATATTCATACAAATATCAAGACATCCAGAGTTTAGGAATGTTAGAAACTTCATAGGGATTGTTTTTTATTATTATACTAAAAAAGGACGACTCGCGCAAGTCGTCCTCCTTAGGTCTTTACATGCACGCCACTTGCTCTTTGACCAGAAGCAAGAAACTGGGCGGGGTAACCCCATCCGCACCAACGGCATTTGAGAGATGCCGTAAACTCCAGGGGTCTTAAGACCATCCCGACCAGGGTTTTTTACATGTCTCCATCATGGGCATATTGGGGATGACTCCACCAGTTCTTTTAGAGACTCTCCGTGTCTTCATCGTCCTTGACATAAGCGGGGACGTTATCAGGATCCAACCAACAAGTGTAATCGTGGTCTTCCATGGCAGTCATGAGTTGCATCTCATTATCACAGAGATACATATCGCGGTAGCGTCCAGTGTAGGAGTCTACCTTTTGAATGCGGCAATCAGGCATTCCGTTGATTTCCAACTTCCCAACCTGAACATAACGATAAGGAAACCGCTCCATAAGAACGGTAGGTTTTTGAATGACTTTCATCAGGCAACCTCAATAGTGGCGAGGTCTTGATAGAGATAATCCATCAGCATTTCGTAGTCATCAAGGGGATCTCCAGAAAACACAACGCCATTATTTTCATAATAGCGGCGCACTTTCTTATAAAGTTTCGGACTCTTTACATCAAGGTAGATATCCCCGTTAGCAGCAGAACGCAGAGTGCTAACATCTTTCTTGAATTTTTCGATCAGAGACATTGTTGTGTGTTGAATACCTGAGTATTATAAGTGCTTGACTTTATATAGTCAAGGTGCCAGTCAGGAAACTGGCAATCGGGGCGATAGGATTCGAACCTACGACATCCGCCTCCCAAAGACGGCGCTCTACCAAACTGAGCTACGCCCCGAAGTGGTAGTTC
>Ga0255768_10003516_pt1 | contig 15558 bp, 31 predicted proteins | sample 071ome_33_FD_179983 | JGI IMG/M metagenome (GOLD analysis project Ga0255768, IMG submission 179983) | Coastal salt marsh microbial communities from the Groves Creek Marsh, Skidaway Island, Georgia - 071412AT metaG (version 2) | ecosystem: Environmental > Aquatic > Marine > Intertidal zone >...
AGTTACTCCTAATGAGGCAATATTAAAAGTGGGACAATAGCCTGTTATTATAGGGATCTTATAGGCTAATGTCACATTTTTCCCCGTATTGTGTATATTTGATTTTGGGGTAGCCCCCCTCCCCCCAGGCCCCCGCCCCATCCAACAAAGTTCAAACTTTCAACCCAGCCCCCATGCAACTTTTACAATCTCGCTACGACACCTCGTGGATATTAAATACGTAACGAAATTCAAACGCCATGCAAAACTACTACAAGAACATCTGCGACTTCTACGAGAACATCGGCACGCTCGCCAACATCGCACACAACTGCGGAAATCAAGATGCCGCCAAGGAATTGCGCAAAGCACATATGGCCATCGGCGATTTGATTCGCGCTCGCAACAGCAAGAAGTTTGCATCGACTAACTGCGACGCTTCTAACTACGATACTTGGTTGTCGCTTTAAGTTTCACAACGTCGATACGATACACTCAAGATATTAATAACGTAAAACAAAGAACATGAAAAACATAATTCAAACACTTGCAATTGCAATTATCGGTGGTACATTATTCACAGCATTTGTTGTATCACTAGTAATGTTGGAGAAATTTGTATGTGCACTCTGAGACATTGCGGAATAACTCCAACACAAAAATAACAACTAAACAAAGTCACTACTTTTACAAACTCATCACGAAGTCACAAAGATAATAAATACGTAACAAATAAAAAACTTTAAATCATGTCAAATACTATTAACTCAAAGCGTTTCGTCGTTCGTCAGTCACTCATCGGAAAAGATGCAACTATCAATGTAACTTTCAAAAATGGTCGCAAAGTATCTTACTCACACGACAAAGCATTCGAAATTATGAAGTCGACTCTCGAAGCAATGGATTGTTGGGCAAAGTATAAGTCATACACTGCAAGTAACAACATTCCAAAAGTGTTGCGCGAAACTGACGCAGTAATCGAAAACATCGCTCCGCAAGTCGAAGCGTAATCGCAAGTGTCATGACATCACAAATTGTGATTTCAAAATATCAAAGTGTCAAATAGAATTACAACAAAGCGTCAAATGAATAGAAGTAATTTCATCAAAGTCTTCGCACTCGCGGCTATGTCTGCGCCAATGATTCTCCTCGGTCAAACTATGGTAGAGGTTCATCGCTGCGGAGCGGAGACTAAGAGTAAGACAGCGTGTCAGGCGCGAGTCAAAGTAATGGGAGAGAAATGTTTTCGCCACAATCCAAACTACGTGAAACCAGCGGAAACTACGAGTGTAACTTGCAAGGGTACAACTAAAACTGGACTTCCTTGCGCTTTGAAAACTAAACATGAGAGTGGCTTTTGTCACCATCACAGAGAACAAAACTAAACAACTATGAAATACATGCCAAAACAAGCACAGACTGCAATGATCGATGCAGCAAAAGAAGCTATCACTAAAGCTAACATTAAAAACGCAAACTTGAAATACTGCAACTGTGCAGTCGATGGTGGAGCAAGATGGTCTTATCCTCTCTTCCGAGTGTACAGTCAAAAAGTAATGGAAGACGTATATGAAGCGTTGATGAACGCAGGTGTTGACTGTCGCACTGACATCTACCTCGATGACGATGGTGACGACGCCTACGGTCGACCAATGACTCGATTCATCTACAGTGTGGAAATGCCTCAAGTAGTTTGCGAGCCACAAAGTTTCTGGTCTAACTTCCAAAACGTTTAACAAAATCAATACGACCGCTTCAAGATAATAATAATATGAAATGCAAATGTTCAAATGTAATACCGGCAAAGCGAGTCGAACTAGGGTACAGAGTTTGTATCAACTGTTCCACAGTCGAGAGATATGCGTGCGCTCCAATAACGTACCACAAGACTGGCAATACGATACAAATAGTTTCACAAAGTCAAGCAGCAGCGTTAGCTAAAGCTGGTCGGCGTAAGGGATACGGAACATGCCTTAGGTAATTACGGTCGAGTGGTGGAATAGGTAGACACGACAGACTTAAAATCTGTTGAACTGAACAGTTCGTGCGGGTTCGAGTCCCGCCTCGACTACCACCATAAATAAAGTTAGCGTCTTGCACCTCTACATATATAAAGGTGTTATCAACATGGGGATGTAGCTCAGTTGGTTAGAGCAGGATGCTTATATCATCAAGGTCACAGGTTCAAGTCCTGTCATCCCTACCAACATCTGGCTCAGCTATTGTGCGATAGCGTAATGACACCTAAAGCACGAAGCGGTAGGCCACCGTATCAGAGTCACGGGTCAGATGTTTTCTTGCGCCAGTAGCTCAGTAGGATAGAGCATCTGCCTTCTAAGCAGACGGTCACAGGTTCGAATCCTGTCTGGCGTACTAACAAAATTAAATGCAATGGCAAAACAACAAGTAACAACGTATGTGTCTAAGAATGTGCGGCGCAAAGGCGTCCACGCGAAGACTAAGCAAAGCAAGAACAAAGGTTCAAAGAATTACCGCAAACCATATGCAGGTCAAGGACGATAAGCAACAACAGTTTGAGGATTTACTGCAGGATTTCTACGTGTGGAAAGTATGGCGTAACGATTTAAACTGGAAACAGCGATTCTTTGAGGATAAAGACAAAGCTTTATTAGAAGTAAAACGACCATCACTTTACAAATAAAACACGAATAGCAATGGATAATATTATTATGGTGCTTGATTACGAGACAGGTTTAGTGTATCAATACAACATAAGCTATGGCGGTGAGTTAGATTATACTTTAGTCGAGCAGGTATTGATCGAGCAAGGCCACGACTTAGACCAAGTATACTGGATGGAGTGTAACGGAGAACAAATTCAAAAAACAAATATTTTTCTATGATTAAAGTAAGAACATATGAAGACGCACTTGATGTCTTCGAGACCTTCGGTGTACGTGAAGTAACAACAAAGCGTCAAAAGAAAAACGGTACGCGTGTGTTTGAACTGCCAATCCGCCGTACCTTCGGGAGCAAGACTTACGCTACTAGATTCGCTAGCTATAATACTGGCTATGTGCGCAATGTGTCAGAACACTTGTTTACATGCTACCAAATGAATCCGAAGTATCAAACTCACGAGGTTAAATGGAACAGATTCAAGAACAAGTATCAGAAGTTTGAAATGACTCGTCGCGTTATGATTCCTACAGAAGAACAGCGAATCATTTTTATCGCTCAGTTTATTTTGCGTAACTACGCAAAGCGGTCTAATACTTACGAAATCTACCCACACACTATGCGGTGGATCCAGGAACAAGTGAAACTCGCTAGCACTCACTATCACGAAGCCATCGAAGACGTAAGCTTGACTATCAACGGAACTCGCTATAAAGTCATCTAATCACAAAACAAAAACGATTGCCAACAGATAATAATAGCATGAAACAAATCAAATTCAACTCAAAGAACAAGACAGCCGAAATCACGGAGGTTTGGGAAGGTATCGAAATCTCCACACTGTGGAAGGGCTATATCATGAACGACTTGCCTCAAGACTTCGGCACGCTCGCAGGTGCATGGCAATGGTTCAATCACAAAGGTTTAACTTATATTCAGCAATAACATGAAAGAACAAACACTAGAAGACTTGAAGCTTGAAAAGTCTATCATCGAGCAAAGTCTTAAAGGATTATCAACAGACTTAAACACCATTAATATGAAAATAGAAAAACACAACAAACCAAAGCTCACGTCAGAGCAAATGCTTGGTCTCATGGACGTGATCGAGGCAGCTGTAAATGACTATTGCTTCGAACCTCAAGAGTTTTCGATTGATTTGTCTATGGATTACGACAATAGAGTTGAAATCGATTCAGTTTACTTCGAAAATCAAGACGAATTAGCTCACGAGATTCAAAAAGCTATCGAAGATTTCTTTGACGAACAACAAAACTAAAAAATATGAAGACAGTTTGGCAACAACTTAATCCAGAGATTATCGCTAGCATCGAAAGAGATGCGGTAAAGTATCCTCACACTGCGAATTCTGTGAGACGCGCGTGCGAAGAAACACATTTCTGGTCAGAACTTAAAATCGAAACTATTAGAAACCTCGTTCAATATTCATCTAAAACAATTCTTTCTATCAGCCCTAATGGTTGGGCATGGGGTGAAGGATTCATCAAAACAACAGAAAATGACTAATAAATTTCCAGATTGGTTCCAAGGCGAACAATACGACAACGGAGAAGTCGTGCGTAATCCATTCAGTGGCGAAGAGTATGAACTCAATAATGTAGAACTGTCTATTTATGACATGATTATGGGTGCTCAAGTGGTCTGTGAGATGATGGGTGGAATGCTAAATCCTAATACGGCCAAAATCCAGAAAGATATGGCCAAAGGTTTAGACTGGTTTCGTAGAAACAACGCGGAAGCGTATATGGTTTTGTTAGATTGAGCACTGAAATGTGCGCGGCGTTAATAATAGCATTTTATATAATAGCAATAGCAGAAGAAATTTTAGATAAATGAGTATATATCAAGACACTAAGAATAATCCACCTGCTTTTTATATAAAAGGTACGCCGCGCGAAGTTAAAATTGATCTAGTCAGCAACATGTGCGATAATAAATATCGCTGGACGTTAAAGAAAAACGAAGAAGGCGACTACAAGCTAAATACACATATGATAGCTTATAGTGACTTTCTGCTGGAAGTTTTAAAAGACGATATTGAATGGATGGCTGACGACGGTGACTGGGCAAATGTATTTACTGAAATTAACAAAGGAAAAGTAGTAATAACTAATGTAAAATCAAGATAATGGCAACAAGAGCAATAATTAGATTCGCAGAACGTAAAGAAGGAGTTTCATTCAGTGATATGCCAGTGACAACTTTCGGTGTGGAAATTTATCACCATTATGACGGTTATCCTTCACATCTAGGCATAGCAATTGCTGACTTTATCGAAGACAAAAAGATGGTTAGTGGACTGTCTGGACGTGACACAAGCCAGTTAAATGGAACTGGTGATCTCGTAGCTCAGCTTACAACTTATCTTAAAATGGGTGTGCATTATGGCAGGTGCGGCATAGAGCCGGGTAATGTATACTTGCAACCATCGACGCTTGGTAGAACGGATGCTAGCTACTACTACTACGTTTGGTCTACTCCTGGCAAAGATATGTGGATTTCTATATTTGACACTGTGCGCTGTGCTTTCGTAGGAAAGCCAGATAAATTACGAAAAGAATACGAACAGTAAAAGATAATAAATATATGAATATTGAAGAACTAAGAGTATTAGGGCAATTTATAGCCGAAGCACTAATACAAGAAGGCCTGAAGACATCAGGAGACGAATGGGCTACAGAAGATAACCGTGATCACATCATCGGCGAGTTAGCTAGGTGTGTAACGCTGCAAAATATCTACCTTGACCGTGAGGAGTATGAGAAATGCGCAGTTATGAAGCTGAAGATAGAGCAACTGACAGAAAAACTAGATATAGAAGACGGGTTTGACCCAACAGACTTACAAGAAGATGAATAATAAATGCGCTAATATGAGCAACTCTGAGTTTGTGAACCATCTTATGGAAGGTTACTCAAAGCACGGGTTGATGGTACAAATGGTGATAATGGATTGTATTCAACGTGGTCTTCATCACTACATTTCAAACAAGAACGAAATTCTTGAAAAGTATAACGAAACGCTTGAAGACGGTAGAATCCCGCTTATTAACATGAATGCATGGGTTGAATGCTGTGAAGAAACTTGGCAGCGAATTGAAGATAAATATAATGGATAATTCTTTGAGATACAAACCGATGCTTGCTTACCCTGTTAGCGAGCGACCAATTGACTACAGTCAAAAAGTGTTTATGCAGCCTAAACTCGATGGTGTACGCTGCTTGATTCAATATGAACACGGCGAGGTTGTAGCGTATTCTCGTACCGGTAAACCATGGAAGAACATTGATCACATCTTGTTTAGCCTTGAACCTTTCTTTAATCTGAATCCAAATGTGGTTCTTGACGGTGAGTTATACAACCACGACTTGAAAGACGATTTCGAAAAGATCATTTCTTGCGTGCGTAAAACAAAGCCTACTGACGAGCACCGCGAAGAGTCAGAGAAACTTGTACAGTTTCACTGTTACGACGCTATACTGTACGACGAACCTGTAGTCGGAGATGCGGATTTTGAAACTAGGCACAAATGGATTTTAATGAACGTGCCTAAAGGCACTTGCGTAAGACACGTGGAAACAATAGGTTTGTTTAACGCTTGCGGTGAGTCATGCCGAAAATGCGCTACTCAAATCCACGAGCAATTCTTAAGCAAAGGCTACGAAGGTTCAATTTTGCGTACTAATAGCAACTACGAGACTAAGCGCTCTCACAACTTGCGTAAGTTTAAAGACTTTCATGACACAGAAGCAGAAATCATCGGTTGGGTTGAAGGTAAAGGCAAACGCAAGGGTACGATTGGCAAGTTTATCGCTGTAGATTCAGAAGGAGTTCAATTTGGTATGCCTGTAATGGAAAACTTCGAGTACTTGCAAACAAACTTTAAACAAATGCAAGGCTGGATTGGTAAGACAGCCACGTTCACGTACTTCGAGCGCACGAAAGCCGGCAGCTACCGTCACCCCTTGTTCAAGTGTATCAGAGATTACGAATAATCACAACTTAAATACGAATGGAAATAGATAATATTATAAGCTCCGTGCTAAACGGAGAATATACACCTGACCAGATAGCTAGAATAATTATACGCAATGACCATTTAGAGTCATTGACAGAGCATCAAGCTAGAGTTATACAAGATCTAAGAAGCAGAATTGATTCAGAAGTCGCGGCTAACAATGCTTTATACAGACGTATAACAAACTCTAGCGGTCAAGCTTGGGAAGATTAATGAATATATTTTACTTACACGAAGATCCTATTAAGGCCGCCAAGTATCAGTATAACAAACATGTAGTTAAAATGATACTAGAATCTGCCCAAATGCTTTGCACCGCACACCATCATTACGGTAACGGCGATAATGTGCCATACAAAAAAGCGCATTATAACCACCCGAGCACTAAATGGGTTCGCGAGTCTGACGAGCATTACAACTGGTTGTACAACCACATGATTGCTCTTGGCAATGAGTACGCTCTTCGCTACGGCAAAAGGCATTTGACTATAGCTAAATGTTGGCATAAGCTTTCATTTGCACCTAAGGGCATACCGTTTAACGGGTTTACGCAACCTCCTCAGTGTATGCCAGACGAATATAAAGACGAATGCAGTGTAAAAGCTTACTGGAACTATTATCTCGGTGAGAAACACAGTGTAGCTAATAGTAACGAAACTATCAAAACAAGAATGTATGAATAACCTACATAGCCTCGTAAATACCTTTAATAAGATACCCAATAAAGATAATTCTAATAGAATTATCATTGCGACCCTTTATCCGGATAAAAACTGTGACAAAAGGCCTAATAATCCTAGAGTAACTGGCTAATGTCACAATCAGAGATATACGAACGTAACTGGAACGGCATCGACTCGATGCGTATCGTATGTTCTACTTTGCCTTGGTCAGATAAACCAACCATTGAAACAGACCAGTATATGTTCTTCGAACATGGTACTTACCAATGCTACGATTTATTCCGAAGTGAGGCTAGAATCAACACGTTCAAAAGTCTCAAGTGGCATTTACTAGTTCTTTGGTGGTTAAACCCTCAAGTAGATCAGGACGGTTTTCAAAAATTAGCAGAATTTATAACCAATAAGTACAACGGTTTTTGTACCTTTGGTATATCACCTACGGCACTAGAAAGAATAGTTCATGACGTAAGCATGTCTGATCTTGACGAGCCGCCTAAAAACAAAGCTAGAAAAGTAATATTCAAAAGGAACTGTAATTTAAGTAAAGCAGAGAAATTAAGTGTAGTCGGTCAACTGATTGGTAGATCAAAAAAGATCAGTCCTGACGACATTTATGACTGCATGATCATGATTAACCACAATCATGAAAAGATCACGATAAAACGCATCTCAGACATGCTAGGATGCACATCTCGTACCGTACATCGAAACATGCCAAATGAACTAAAAAGAGAAAAAGAACTATTAAACAATGAACTATCAAGACTTCCATAATTTCAAGTTCAAGTGTAACAAACTTACCGAAGAACTTGTAGAGCTAGCGACAGCAATGATGCACCAACGGAACAAACCAAAATCAGACTTTCACAGAGAGATCGAAGACGAGATTGCCGACGTTGAGACATGGCTGTTCTCAGTGAAACAGTACTACGATACTGATTATATAGACAATAGAGTTAGGGCAAAGAGAGATATATATAATCTATGAAGAAGTATAACGTACAAAACTACGTAAGATACAAGCACGACGTAGAAAAATGTCTCAAAAGGATAGGCGCTAAAGAATGGCAAGACTATACAAGAGACGAACTTATAATAAAGTTCTTGCCACTTGTAGAAAGCCTAGCTAAAAAATTCTCTACAGCACAACAAGCTTCTGGTGTTATGAGTATAAACGACATCATACAAGAGGGCAACGCCGGGCTTATAGCTGCTGTAGACAGGATAGACTGGCAAACTATAACGGAAGCCGAAAATCCTGAACAGAGATTAAAGTCATTCTTGTCAAAACGCATACGTGGAGCTATAAGGAGAGGTATTGACATTAATAGAGGTACGATGCGTATACCAGAGCATAAGCTCAACGAGATAAGGAAAGACTTTGGAGAAAATAAAAAGATGGTCGAGCTGTTTTTTAATTCTGTTTTCTTATCTTTGGACGCTACTGATGAGAACGGTATGACAATAGCTTATGATGTACCTGACGACACGAAGTTTTACAACAAAGAACTTTTAGCAGCGTATTTAAAGGGTCTCATGATCGAGCATTTGAGCCCTAAAGAATATCAAGTGTTGAGATTGTCTTACGGGCTTGATTGCGAGAAGCATTCAGCGAAAGAAATAGCCGACATCCTCGGTATTAAAGGTACTAGCGCCTACGTCAGAGTTTCTCAGTTAAAAAAGCAAGCTACAGACAAGCTTATAGAAAACGTCCCTCACTCGCAAGTGATTGATTATCTTTAAGTTATAGTGAAAAATATCATTAAATCGGTATACACTATGCGTGATTATATCTATACAAACCCACATACCAATGACAGAGTTAAACAAAACCCTCGCGGTCATTCAGACCAAACTCAAAGCGAAAAAGTCTTCATACAACTCGTTCGGTAAGTATTACTTCCGTAAAGCAGAAGACATCCTTGAAGCGGTAAAACCGTTTCTGATCGAACATTCCGTCACCGTAACAGTCACAGAGGAGATAATCGGTATCGAACCTGTGCCTATGATGAAGTCTACGGCGATTATAACAGACGGTAAAGATCAAATCACAGCTACAGCAATAGTAGGCGTTGACCTTGACCAAAAAGGTATGCAGACGTCTCAGCAATTTGGCGCGGCTTCAACCTACGGTAAGAAGTACGCATTAGGCAACTTATTCCTCATTGATGATACTGAGGATGCCGATGCTACTAATACACACGGTAAAGCCGAGCAGTTGCAAGCAAAGACGAAATCTAAGATGACCAGTGAACAGCTTCAGAAAGCTATTGAGTTCGTCAAGGGTGGAGGTCAATTGTCTGCTATTGAAGCTAAATATGACATAACCGCAGCTCAGCGAAAGCAATTAACTAACTAATATGACAAAAGAAATTTATGAGAAGTTAAAGCAAGACGAACATTACTACGGAGAGTTCGGTCAGCAGTTTCTCAGCAACTCTGACATCTCCACGCTGCTAACAAATCCAAAGCAGCTACACGAACCAAAGCCAAGCAATCCGGCTTTCCTTGTAGGTGGGTACTTTCACACAGCAATACTTGAACCACATAAACTCAAGAGCTATAAAGTAATCGAAACATCATCAAGGAATACTAAACAGTATAAAGAAATATCTGACGGAGAGTTATGCTTGCTGCAACACGAGGTCGATAAGATCGAACTCATGCAAGACGCGGTAATGCGTAACGACATATGCAGAGACCTTATACGCCCGGTGCTCGGCGGCGTAGAGTACGAACAACCAGGTGTCGCTAAGATATTTGGTAATTTATGGAAGGGCAAGGCTGATATTATCAACCACCAAGAGAAACTTGTTATTGATCTTAAAACTACTGCTGATATAACTAAGTTTAAATGGTCTGCCTCGAAATATAACTACGACAGTCAAGCATACATATACAGCACACTGTTTAACTATGAGATGTTGTTCATGGTTATAGACAAGACCACATTGCAAATAGGACTGTTCGATTGTTCACCAGAGTTCTACAAGTCAGGTGAAAACAAAGTGCAACGGGCAAGCGACGCATACGACTTGTTCTACAAAACAGAAAATTTTGACAAAGATCAATACTTGATCACAAAGACGTTATGATAAACCTTTTAAAACCATTAATTATGCCACGTGCAAAAATGAAGACCTGTACTATTTCAGGCAAAAAGTTTCGTGCAGACTCTAACAACTTCTACATGAACAGAACTTATAAGGATAACTTCCATCCTTACCACAAATCATTCGACAATTTCAGACGCGCAACAGGAGCATCGGTCGAACAAGTTCGCAATCTGGTTAAACTTATTAATTCCTAAGCCTATGGCAAGTATTTTAAAAACATCTATTAATCTCAACGAGATTCCTAAAGACAAAATCATTGCGGGTAAGAAAGGTAAATACCTTCCTATCACAATTACCTTAAATGATGACGTCGACCAGTTTGGAAACCAAGGACCTGTTTGCGTTGACCAAACCAAGGAAGAACGAGAGTCAAAAGCCGATAAAGTATATCTCGGCAATGTTAAGGTTGTGTGGACCAACGGAGAAAACGTTGCCGCAGCACCCAGAGACAATCAACCACAGGCAGCTCCAGCAGCAGCCGAAAATGTTGACCTGCCGTTCTAACAATGGTTGAGGATAAAGAGATCAATGGATTTTTGATTGACACGTTCAATCAACACGACTTAGAGGTCGGAAAAACGCAGGGGACTTGTCCCCTGTGTTCGTCCTCTAGGAAACCTGAAAATCAAAAGGCCAAGTGTGCGTCTTATGATTGGGAACGTGGTCTCGGAACCTGTCACAACTGCGATTCTACATTTCAACTACACACTTATCAACGTAAGGGCAACAGCAATAAGGAATATATAAGACCTCATACTCCTGAGAAACATAATCCTGTTGCAGACAAAGTTGTTGAATGGTTCGCGTCAAGAGGTATAAACAAGGACACACTTAACGAATTAAAAGTTACAGCTGGTCCTGAGTTTATGCCTCAGACAGGTAAAACTGAAAACACTATTCAGTTTCAATATTTCATGGGTGATCAGTTGATCAACGTGAAATACAGAGATGGTCGTAAAAACTTTAAGTTATACAAAGGCGCTGAAAAAATATTCTACAATATAAACAGCGTCGTAGGTTACGACTGGTGTGTTATTGTTGAAGGTGAAATGGACGTATTGGCTCTGCATCAAAGCGGAATTAAAAATGTCATATCTGTGCCTAACGGTGCGACACTGAACAGCAATAACTTAGATTACTTAGACAACTGTATAGACTACTTAGATGACAAAAACAAGATAGTATTAGCAGTTGATGCTGATGAACCAGGCCAAGCTTTAAAACAAGAGTTCATACGTAGACTCGGTGCAGAGGTTTGTTACTTAGTAGACTTCAACGGAAGTAAAGATGCTAACGAATATCTGCTTGAGCATGGCTCTGAAATGCTGCGTAAAGTCATAAACAGCGCTACACAGGTACCTCTTGAAGGCGTATCAACACTCAAGGATTTAGAACCTGAACTGTTAGACTTCGTACACAATGGCTTTAAGCCTGGTTATCAAGTTGGGTTACAGAATTTCGATAGGATATTTTCTACATATACATCACAGTTTATAACTGTAACAGGTATACCTTCGTCTGGTAAGTCAGACTTTGTAGATCAGATGTGTGTAGGTTATAATCGAAACTATGGATGGAAGACGGCTTACGCCTCTCCTGAAAACAAACCTAACTACCTGCACGCTCATAAGCTTATCCGCAAGACTTGGGACGGCATGCCCACGAAGCATGACATTGGTTCTGACAAGTGGAAGCAAGTTACTGACCACGTCAATGATAATTACTTTTTCATAGACATGGATAGATATACTCTTGACGACGTCTTGAAGAAAGGCGGAGAGCTTGTGAAGCGTAAAGGTATTAAATGCTTAGTTATAGATCCATTTAACAAAGTTAGAGACGTTAACTGCAAAACAGAAGACGTTAACAGATACACAATGGAATACTTGACTAAGATAGAAACATTTGCGAAAAAGTACGACGTACTAGTAATAATTGTGGCTCACCCAACTAAAATGTATAAAGACAAAGACGGTAACATAGAAGAACCGACGATGTACAACATTAAAGGCGGTGGCGAATGGTACGACGCTAGCTATCACGGGTTGCTCGTACACAGAGACTACGAAGCTAAAACTGTTAAAGCGAAAGTTCTAAAGGTTAAGTTTCAAAACTTAGGTGAAAACGGAGCCGAAGCACATTTTAACTGGGAGCCGAAGTCTGGTAGTTATGTACCGATCATGTCTGACCTCGCTGAAAGCGAATCATTACCTTGGGAATGAGTAAGCCTCAGAAAGGTAGGTCTGCGGGACGTGTCCAGGTACCAGACGATATGTGGCATAAAATTAGTTGGTGTCACGATAATAACATAGGAGTTTCTATAATGCCTGACTGGAACTCTGCTAGAGACTGGATCATAGAAATAAGAATAAATGATTCAAGGCATAAAGATCCTAATAGATACAAAAGTGACGATGCGCTAGCTAAAATGTACGACTATTACGAATACTATTACAACAAGTACAATGACTAGAAGTTTTCAAAACGCAAACGAAGCATATGAGTTTCTATATCAATACATACCGTCTTTTGGTGTAGACTTTGCAGATACAAAAGCTATATTCAACTGTGGTTTTTATATAGAAAACCCCTTATCTAACTTCATAACCAACGCGGACAGAAAGTGGTCAGCAGAATATGCTGTTGCTGAATGGAATTGGTACTTATCAGGCGACCCATCTATAAACAAACTTGGTGAGATATACGGTAAGATACCTCCTATATGGGAACGAATGGCTGATGAAGATGGAGACGTTAATTCTAACTACGGATGGCAGTGGCGTAGAAACAAACAGCTTGATAAAGTTGTAGAAATACTCCGCAACAACCCAGAGTCTAGGCAAGCAGCAATATCAATTTATGATGGCAAAGAAATACATCATTATAGATATGACACACCGTGCACTTACGCAGTACAGTTTACAATTTTAAATGGCAAGCTTGATATGTCGGTGTTTATGCGGTCAAATGATTTATGGTATGGTTTTTGCAATGACCAATACTGTTTTTCAATGCTGCAAGCACACGTAGCAGATAGACTAGACATTCCGGTCGGAGAATATTTCCATTTCGCGCACAACATGCATATATACAACGATAAATTACCAACATGAAGAAATACTATATATACCACGTGCCTGGCGTTAAGGTAGGCGTTACAACGAACCTTAAACGCAGGGTAGAAGAACAGCAGGGCTATACGCCTTTTGATTACGACGTGTTAGCAACAACAGAAGATATAACCGAAGCCTCTAAGCTAGAAGCAAACTTTCAAAAAATGTATAAATACACCCAAGACATATCGTCTTACAAAACAGCAGTTAACTTGAGAAAAGGAATTACAAACAAAACAAATATCGGGTCGATCGAAGTCAACGTCACTGATAAAACGACAACGTTCCCTTGTTCAATCAATAAGCTTAAAGGCCGATTGATGGATTCTCTTGGTGGTAAATGGACGACCGATGACGGAGAGTTTCAAATTACCCCATCGTCTATCGACTGGATCATGAACAACGTTGAAGAGTCAAACTTCAGAAAAGGTAGATGCTATATCTACAACAAAGCATTCAGTCGCGATAATGTTGGTAGTAAGTCTAGCGAGACAGTTACCGGTGGCCTTATGTTTCACACACCCACTTCTAAGTTTGATGCTATTAGATCGTGGGCTAAAGAAAGAGGTATATACGATAAGGGCGATGCGCTGACACAGTACGCTAAGCTTATGGAAGAGGCTGGCGAATTAGCCCAAGCGCTGCTCAAGCAGAACCAAGAAGATACTGCAGACGCGATTGGCGATATGGTTGTTGTACTCACAAACCTAGCTCATCTCAAGGGCATGAAGATCGAGACGTGCATTAACAAGGCATATGACGAGATCAAAAACCGCAAAGGCTCTATGGTTAACGGAACATTTGTAAAGCAGACGTTATGAGCGATAGAGAAATCATGAACGCTAAGTTTGTATCGCAAGGTGAAAGAGAAACTTTCACGTTTCGCGATCCAGTAGTTAAGCGCGTCTGCAAAAGATTTGTTCAAAGGTCAGATGTAGGATTTGAGAAATACGGTAGAACATTACACGAAGAGCGTACGACTAAAATGAAAGACTTACTCGGCTATTTAAACGATATACAAGAAGAATTAATGGATGCGATTCTTTACATACAGTCAGCCCGCGAAGAGATCCAGGACGATCTCGAGATTCATCGTAACTGGAATGAAGAATACGAAGACTAAGCGTAAAGGTCCCGTGAGAGCAAAAAAGGTGATGTATGATGGCATCACCTTTGCCTCCGGGCTTGAGCGCTATATGTACCAAGCCTTAAAGAAAGCTAATATAGAAACCGAATATGAAGGTCAGACATATACAGTGCTTGAAGGTTTTGAGTTTCATAACGACAGTTACGAGCGCCAAAGCAATGGTAAAGGAGAAATAACCAACAGAGGTAACAAAAGAATACTACCAATAAAATATACCCCGGATTTTGTAGGTGACGGATTTATAATAGAGTGCAAAGGTAGAGCTAACGAGAGCTTTCCAATGAGATGGAAAATGTTCAAGCGCTATGTAAAAGACAATCTACCAGACGTGACTTTATATAAACCCCAAAGTCAGAAGGAATGTGATTGGGTGGTAAGTAAAATACTAGAGAGCTTATGAACTGGGAACTTAGTCTAGGGTTTTACCCTGGTATATTGGTTGGATTTAGAAGCTATCCTCCAACTGCTGCTGGTGAAGCAACGAATCACGTTATGTACCTTCCTTTTGTAGATGTTTGTTTAACAGTACAACCTAATGTCGATGAGTAATATATTTGAAAAAAGAATAAACATATTGCCTTACCAGTATCCTCAATTACTGGACTACAAGGATGCTATAAGACATTCGTACTGGATAGATACAGAGTTTAATTTTACTGATGATATACAAGACTTCAAGGTTAATATTACGGAGGCGGAAAAGGACGTTATTAAGAAGACTATGCTATCGATCGCGCAGATTGAGGTAAGTGTAAAAACGTTCTGGGCTGATATGTATAAGCGAATGCCAATAGCTGAAATAGGTGACGTTGGTATGACCTTTGCTGAGTCTGAAGTAAGG